>ENA-OYVZ01000167-OYVZ01000167.1-human-gut-metagenome-genome-assembly--contig:-NODE-167-length-15810-cov-4.876611_pt1 | contig 15810 bp, 13 predicted proteins | sample MGYA00244162_ERZ653381 | MGnify/ENA primary metagenome ERZ653381 (study PRJEB26926, sample SAMN06165033) | human gut metagenome | biome: ENVO:00009003; feature: ENVO:2100002; material: ENVO:00002003...
ATATCGTCGGCAGCGTCAGATGTGTATAAGAGACAGGATCAGGAACTCCTTATTGGAGATAGGGCTGGCCGTCTTGCGGATCGCCTGGCGGATAGCCCGGTCGACCTGGTCAGACTTTACGCCAGCCTGATTGGCCACATAGTCGTAGATCGCGCCCGCGCGGTAACGATCCACCGCACCGTCCAGTATGGCTCTAATACCAATCAGCAGAAATTCATAAGCCCTGCTGGAATGGTAGATACCTACCTCAGACAGGTAATCGTTGATGGCCCGATTCGATACCGTGCTCAATTAAAGACCTCCTTTCTGAGCCGTCCATGTACTACCCATAGGTCGTTGCACCCAGGGTTGGTTTGCCTTCTCCAATATTCTGCATCTGTCCAGTATGTGGTGACGAGGCACATTCTGGCTGACAGTCCTCGGGTCTGGCAACCACGCATAGCAGGCTCGCCTTCCATGTCCCGTGCGGAACACGGGATAGGCGTATTCGCAATCAGGGCTCCCCTGCCAGCCGAACTGGCACCCGCATGACGCCACAAAAGAGCAGAGGTCCTCATTGCTGGAAGTATAGTATGCACGCTCTCCAAAAGCTATTGGCGCAATTTTGGAAGTAGTTCCGGCTATGAGGGGGCCCTCTTCTGAGAGCTCAACATTTCCAACCAAGCTGCACCCAACAAAATCGAAAAGAGTCCAACCAAAGCCATGGTGTTTGCCATGACCCGCTTTTTTCCCATATAGGGCAGATCCTTGCAGTGCAAAACGAAAAGTGGGCACGATGAAACCTCACGGACCATACATCGGCTCCATCAGGAGCCGGTGCAGTGATGCCCTCGGCAAAAAAAAAGTCCTCCCGCCACATTTCTTTTTTAAGGAAGCCTCCCCCTCTCCCCTACCCAACAACAAAAGAAAAGGGGCCCAGGCAAGATGCCCAGGCCCCGTCATAGAGAAAACTATTGATCAACCCCAAACCTCGCGGCCACCCTGGCTACTAAAGGTATGGGTATTGGCGGCCTCCAGGATGTCATAGTAGGCCCAGTAGCTGGGGCCAACATCGCTGAAGGTATTGAGCCGCCCAATATTCGCGTTCAGGAAGCCTGGATCGGCGCGCCGCCCAGTAGCCCGGTTGATGATAGTAACCAGCTGAGCGCGAGTCAGGGTATCATCAGGGCCGAACCGGCCGTCGCCATAGCCGTTGATCCAGCCGGCGGCAGTAGCCTGGGTGATGTAGCTGGCGCCCCAGTAGCCGGGAAGCACATCATTATATTGAGTGTTCACAGGCCCGTTATTGCTGATGCCGAAGACGCGGCAGGCCAGCTCAACGAACTGAGCGCGGGAGATGGGGGCATTGGGGTTGAAGTTGGTGGGCGTAGTTCCATTCAGATAGAACAGGTAGCCGCGATTGTAGGCAACTGTCACATAATTATAGAGCCAGGAGGTCGGCCCAACATCGATGAACGGATGCTGGACCATGCCAGTCATGCTGTCAGCATTCAGACTCTGCGTGGCCCGCAGGAGCATGACCAGGGCCTCGCCCCGAGTAACAGTGCGGTTGGGAGCAAACAGGCCGTTGCCAATGCCGGCAATATAGGCCTCATGGGTCGTACCGCTCACCACAGGAGGTGTCACAACAGTCCCCTGCACGGCCGTAGCCTTTACAGTCATGTTGGCAGGCACACTGTCGAACCGGACGCTCAGAGAACCATCATTCCCACGGGTGGTCGTGTAGGTCACGCCGCCCAGCGTGAAGGCAGTGTCGAAACGGTTCAGAACAGCCCGCTCGCTGCGACTGTCAAAGCTGAAGGTCACCGTGTCGATGGTATAGCCGGAGTCAGGCCGCACAGTAACGGTCACAGCCCGGCCCACATCCACGGAAGCGCTGCTGGTGCTCAGGTCAATATTGGCGCCAGTCCCGGCATCCCGGGTGATAGTCTTGGAATCGGTAGTCCGGTCAGACACAGCCCTTACGGTCATATTGCCCTTGATGTTCCGCAGGTCGATGGACACCGAGTCGCGGCCGTCCCAATCCACGGAGCAACGCTGGCCATTGATGGTCACGCTGGAGGCACCGTAATTGGCCTTATAGGTCGTCCCCTTGTAAACGATCTCCAGGCGCTGGAGCCGATTACCATCCTCAGCATAGAAGGAGACCTCCTGATCGTCGCCGCTGTCGACACCAATCTCGCCGTAGCCCAGGTAGTAGGAACCACGGTCATTCTCCAGCGTTACCGTGTAATCGCCCCAGGTAGGATTGCTAGTGCCAGCATAATCGGTATCGCAGTAGACCTTCATATCATCCCGAATATTGTTCAGAGTGATGCTGGACTTGGAGGATCCCCAGCTCAGAGAGCAGCGCCGGCCGTCCACGGTCAGATAGCTGTCGCCGCGCTCAGCCTCATAGGTCTTACCATCTACGGTCACGCGGATCGCCTCGATCGTATAGCCGCTCTTCTCAGTGAAGGTGATGGTCTTGTTATCGCCCCGGTCGGCGTACACATAGCTGTTGTTGGTGGTAGCGCCGCCGTCATGATCCACATCGATGCGATAGTCACTCCGGGAGCCATCATAGTCAGTCTCGCAGTAGACTTCCATATCATCCCGGATATTGTTCAGGGTAATGCTGGACTGAGAAGAACCCCAGCTCAGAGAGCAGCGTCGGCCATCCACAGTCAGATAGCTGTCGCCGCGCTCAGCCTCATAAGTCTCGCCATCCACGGTCACACGGATCGCCTCGATGGTATAGCCGCTCCGCTCCTTGAAGGTAATGGTGCGGCTCTGTCCATGGTTCACATACACATAGTCGTTAGTGGTCGTAGCGCCGCCATCATGGTCCACCGTGATCCGGTAGTCCTCATCGTAGTCGGTGGTAAAAGACTTGATAGTCATGGAACTCTGGATGTCCCGCAACTCCACCTCCACCTTGCCATTCATCCAGTTGAGGTACTGGCGGGTGCCGTCGATGACTACATAGTCATCATCATAGTCTGCGGTGATCTTCTTGCCGTTCACAGTGAAGACCAGACGCTCAATGTCCTCGCTGGAATCCAGGGCCTTGAAGGTAATCGTTTCAGAGTCGCCGTCATAGACGATGATCTCATCGCGGCTACCCTCAAAGTCAGAGTCGCCGTCATGCTGCAGGGTGATGACATGCCGGGTCTCCTTGCTGTCCACATCAATGGTGATGTTACCAGGGAAAGAGTCGAAGTACAGGACCTTGCTGCCATTGGACAGCGAGTCAACACGGTAGGCACGGCCGTCTAGGGTAAAGCGGTATTCTTTTCCGGTGAGGGTCACCCTGTCAGTGGCCGAGCTGATTGTCACAGAGGTGATCTCCGTGAATTCCTTGCCGGCCAGGCGAACAGTGACCGGATCGCCAATCTTTGGATAAGTCTGGTTGGCCAGATTGCACTCCACATCGGAGGAGGCGTTGATGGTCAACCCAGCTTTATCGCTGCGACTGGTGGCCGTGATGGTCACATTGGCAGAAATTCCAGGCACAGAGACTGTGGCCTTGCCGTTGGATGCCCAGGAGACTGCATAGGTATGACCGTTGACAGAAACGGAAGTGCCGCCAGTTGTCAGGGTACCGGACTTGCCACCATCCTCAATGACGATCGTGTCGATGACACCAGTTCCGGGAGTCAGAACCACCTTCTGGGTCTCGCCGGCCGTCAGCAGCTTGGAAACTACATCAGTCGTCACATCGCCGACAGTTACGACAGACAGCTGATACTGGCTGGAGCGGTCCGCAGTCAGGGCCGTCACATACAGGTTGTCAGCAATGTTATTGGTCTTCACCGTATAGGCATCGCCACTCTTGCTGATGGTCACCTGGGTGCTGCCCACCTGCACCGTCTTGTTCTCGGCCGTGATAATGTTCTGACTGCCCGCAGCAGTACGAATATTGAATGCCTTGATCACCTGACCGGACTTTGGAGTAAAGATGCTGCTCCATGCCGTATTGCCGTTTACAGTCCCGGTACCCGTACCAGAGATGTCACAGGTGGGCGTCTGGTCAGAGCCCATATTGTCCTTGAAGCCTTGGGGACCAGAGTTGGCCGTCACCTGGTAGGAGCGGGCCGTCCGTGTAATGGCAATGTCAAGGTCGTCCGCCAGCTTGTTGTTGGTAGTGGACAGCTTCAAGGAGCGGTCGCTGTCCTCGGCCAGCCGGTAGACGGTGCCGTTGGTCAGCGTGCCGGTGGCATTTACAGGACGGGTGGTAGAAACGACATTGCCGTTCACCGACACCGAGATGTCAACGCCGACGCCCAGGTCATCCACCAGGTCGATCTCACTGATCTGTCCGCCGGCTGGATATGACTCACGGAAGACCTGAGAGCCGTCCAGGGTAGCGGTGACCCAGTGGGTATTGTTGCTCGCCGCAAAGCCAGGAACAGCCATGGGGATAGCCATAACAGCGGCCAGGGCAAGAGCCCCGATGCGGGAAACATTCTTCTTCATCGCTTTTTCCTCCTTTTGAGTTTTTAGTTCAGATATCTGATTTTTGAACCTCGGTTGAGGGCATCACTGTCATTAGCCCTGCCGCATTGAAATAGTATGCACAATGTTTGAAAATGATTTGCGGATTTCCAATATTCGGTTTGGATACGGCTTAGTTTAGCAAATCTGAGTTCCGTGGGCACTATGGCATCGTTGGTTGCGGGAAGTTTATGGTTGTTTAGGTCTTTTAGAGGAAAGCAATTTGAAGCGGGTCTTTTTTAACAAAGAAAATGGGCGGGCAATTGGGGGTTTGCCCTTGGCAGGAATTCGTCGCACATGGTCCGTGAGACAGCTTGGGGTCTCGATACGGACTTCACTGTTGTCATGAGCTACCCCCACATAGGGCGCTACGCTAACCCTACACGGCTAAAGTCGGGTATGCCATCTCTTCGTTAGAAAAGGACTCCCTTTGCACAAACAGCAAAAAAACAGCGCCCCCGTTGCTGCAGAACGGGGGCGCCATGGAACTAATATTTAGTCTTCAGAGTCGGCTGTCGGACGAACCTCGCCCTGGGCGGAAACATCCTCAACACCCTCACCGACGGGATCTTCATCGCCTACAACAGGTTTGCCATCCTCATCCAGCACGCCGCCAGTGTTGCTGGTAGCATAGATCCGGTACTGCTCGATGGTCTCGGTCTCCCCACCGTCAGGCGTGTAGTCGAAGCTGACCTTCTCCACCTTGCATTCCTCAGGAGAGCCAACGATATAGATGACCGAATCGATAGGCAGCCGCATTGGCTTGTCTTCACCCTTGGGCTGGACCTCATAGAACAGCTCATTATTCTCGCTGATCACACGGTAGAAAGGCGACTCGACCTGCTCACCGTCCTTATACTTCAAAGGCTCCAGCTCCTTGGTGAAATCTTCGGCCGCATCCGTAATATCGGCGGGCGGGATAGACACAGCCGGCTTCTGACTGCCATGGGCCGGGTCTTCACCTTGAGAGTTGCAGCCGGTCATACATAGGCAGAGAGCCATGAACATAGCGACGACGATGGCAATACGCTTGCCGAACGAAATAGTTTTGAACATGATACAGAAATCCTCCTTTGATGGGACATCACTGCCCCACGGCCTTTTTGATTTTGGCGTCAGTGTTGGTATCCAGCAGACGGCCGGTGCTGGCAGCGATAATCTCGCCGACCGCGCACTCGGCTTTCTGAGCCATCTCCTCCGGGGACAGCCCATTCTCCTTCATGTACTTGCGTAATCGCTCTGCCGGGAGCATACTCTTCTTTTTTCGGTACTGCTCCTGGGCAATCTGCATGATTTTGGTTTCGACGGCTTCATCGAATATCTCTTCTCCGCAGCAGCCGCAGATGTGCGTTTTGTACTGAATTGGGATGCGTACGCCGTGGATAGTCACGGCCCGGTCCCGTAGCACGGAGGCGCAAGGCGTATCTCGGCCACAATAATCACAGAACATCAATCAATTTCCTCCTTCCCGAAAATCCAGCATGTTGTCCTCCTTGAGCTTCTACATATATTATATGCACTTCCTATGATTTATATTTTGGCAAAAGAAAGACGCCCGGGAACGGGCGTCTTTGGGGTGCTGGGTCAGTCGGTCAAGCCCTCCAGCAGTGTGGTGATGGCGGATTCGAGGCGGCCCATGTAGCGGGTTTCCTCATCCAGCCGGCGCTGTGCAGCCTGATGATCCTCCACCAGAACAGTGATGGCGCGCCAAATCTGCGCTTCGGCACGATCCAGCTTAGCCAACCGGATGTCCTCAATGGCATCCTTGGCCAAAGTGACGAACGCCGTCAGCAGCAAGGCCGGTGATGGTCTCATCGTCGAGGTCGGTAATGAGGATGCGGCGGCAGTCCTCCATACCGGAAAACTCAATGTCGTACACCCAGCGGGGCTTGAGAGTGATTCGTTCCATAGTTGGCAACTCCTTTTTGTTTTGTTTAGTCCCCTCTAGCGAGAAGCTGTACGATGATATGCCAGACTTGCAAAAACAATTCTGGCAATGGAGTTCTTGCACCGGCTTCCAGAAATAGCGGCCATCTCCCCTGCTGTTCACAACAAGGAACCTCACGGACTCGACATAGGTTCCCGCGAGGGGACCGACTGTGGCAAGGCTCAATGGCGAGAAAAAAATCCTCCGCCACATTTCTTCGTTAGAAAAGACCGATTTCTGCCCTTAAAACCACAACAAAAGAGCTTCCATTTCAGAATTGCCTCCAGCAAGTCTGCATATAACAGCTATAGCCTCCAATTCAGGAGAAATACATATATTATAAGGAGAAGACAAAACCATGGAAAAGAATAATGTTAAGACCACCGTCGCTATCGACATCCGCGGTTTCTGTGCCCAGTGTGGAATCACCATCACCGAGCGTAACTTGGAGTATCCGATCACCGGTGCCGGTGCCGACATGGATGACGGCTACCACATCATCCTGCATAAATGGCTCCCAGAGGAGCAGAAGCGGGTGGCCATCGCCTCCATCCTGGCCGTCTGCCTGGAGCTGAAGGATCGAGCCAGCTGTCTGATGACTGAATGCCGGGACGATGATCTGTCTACTGCCGCCCGCCGCATGCTCCTGCCTGCGAAACTCTTCCAGGCAGAGTACGAAAGACTGGCATTCCTGGGCAAGGCCCTGCGTCTCTCGGCGTTGGGTGTCCGATTCGATGTACCTCTGAATGAGGTCTGCGCCAGGGTCCAGGAGCTGGGCCTGGATAACTGAGGAGAGTGCAGTATGTTTTGCCTTACCCGAAGACAGTTCGTTTGGCTCTGCGAGAATGCTGTCGCAGCTCGGAGGGACTATGTCCCGCCGTTCAGCGCCGTGTACTTCGATTCGGAGACCGGAATGCTGAAACGGCGGTTCATGGACGGAACAGAAACTCCTGAGATCGACCCTCCCCACTGCGAGCCTCCTCAACTGATGGTCGTGGCCGGCCCCAATGGCTCCGGCAAAAGCACCATCAGTGCAGGGCTGCCCATACCAGGGTTGTACAGCAACGCCGACGACATGAAACACATGCTCGGATGCCGCGACCTGGAGGCCGCTCAGATGGTGGAGAAGGTCCGTCTCCTGTCTCTCTGGAAACGGACCGATTTCTCCTTCGAGACGGTACTTTCCACTGCCCGCTATCTGAACCTGCTGCAGCAGGCAAAGGTCGCCGGGTACCAAATTGCCGCGCTGTTCGTGCTCACCCGCGACCCAGAGATCAATGTCTCCCGCGTTCGAGCCCGGGCCGCAGCCGGCGGACATGATGTGCCCGAGGAGAAGATCCGCAGTCGCTACCAACGGTCGCTGGCAAATCTGCCGGCCCTTGCAGAAATCGCAGACCTGCTCCGTGTTGTGGACAACAGCGGAGATGCACCGGAGCTCATTTATGAGGTTTCGGATGCCGGCAGGCAGATATTTGAAAACCAGCATTGGTCCAATTCGGAGATTCTGAACTTTGTAGGCTGATGCTCAACTACCAAGCAGCCGCTTCCCCACCAAGGAGGCGGCTGTTTCTTTTGCCCAAAATCATTTCCTCCAGGTTCGCATACTATCCAGACAGCACCACAATCTGGATGCAATACGAACCAAAAGGGGGAAACTATATGCAGTACAAGCACCTTGTCTGCGTAACAGGACAAAACAACAACAAGTACTATGACATGAGGGAGAAGCCCGACGGCACCTTTGATGCCACCTACGGCCGCATCGGCGCTACCGCCACCACCATCAACTATCCGATGTCAAAATGGGACTCCACCCTCAATAGCAAGCTGAGGAAGGGCTATGAGGATATGACGGAATTGGCGGTCATCACAGAAGTCAAGACTCAGGAGAAGTACAAGCCCATCGAGGACAAGAGTATCGCGGCCCTCATCGACTATCTGCGCCAACAGGCCCGCGAGACAGTGCGCCAGAACTATACGGTCGGCTCCGAGAAGGTCTCCCAGGCGATGGTGAACAAGGCCCAGACGATCCTGAATAACCTGTCCACCGGGACATGGACGCTCCGGTCTTTCAATGACCAGCTCATCGAACTATTCACAGTCATCCCCCGGCGCATGGGCAATGTGCGGGATCACCTAGCTGTCAAGCCGGAGGAGTTCCCCGAGATCATCAGCCGGGAGCAGCAGTTGCTGGATGTCATGGCCGGCCAGGTCTCCGACAACACAGTCGTGCTGAAGGAGGTCGGCGATGAGAATAAGACCGTGTTGGAGGCATTTGGACTGGAGTTCTCTCCGGCTACAGATGCCGACATTGCCGTCATCAAGAAGCAGCTGGGAAAAGAGTGTGAGAATCTCTTCTATAAGGCTTGGCGGGTGGAAAATTCCGCTACACGGAAGAACTTCAAGACCTTCTGTAAGGGCAAAGGACGAATTGCCAAAAAACTATTCTGGCATGGCAGCCGGACGGAGAACTGGTGGTCTATCCTGCGCACCGGTCTGGTGCTGCGGCCCACCAACTCTGTCATTAACGGGAAGATGTTTGGCTACGGCCTGTACTTTGCACCTAGGGCCCGGAAGTCGGTTGGCTACACCTCCCTGCGCGGCTCCTATTGGGCCGGCGGCCATTCCAACTATGGATTTATGGCCCTGTATGAGGTCGTGTACGGCAAGCCCTACGATGTTTCGGACAACGCCGGGCTCTCTGACATGAATTATGAGAAACTCCAGAAGCGGGCCCCCGGCTGCAGCTGCCTGCACGCCCATGCGGGACGGGCGCTGCGGAACGATGAGGTCATCGTATATCGGGAGGATCAAACGACGATCAAGTATCTGGTCGAGCTAAAGGCCTGATCTGACTGCTCCCACCCCTTACGGAGCGAGCTTTTCCGCGGTCCCCTTTCTAACAAAGAAAAGTATGGTAAGACTATAATATTAGGGGTATAAGATAGGAAGGATTGAACATTATGGAACAAAAGGTTATTAAACAGATGAATAACTGGTTAGGGAATCGAGTCGAAGCCTTTTCTGATGAAGATCTGAGAGAGATGTTTCTTGAAATCTCAGATTTTCGACGCACTGGACTGCTCACTGGCCCATCTAAACTAAGGAAGTTTGAGCGCGAGTTTTCCGACCATGTTCAGAATCATGATGGGTACTTGCGTACGGTTGAAGACGCTGTCCTTTTTGAGATGGCTCGGCGTTTCTACAATCAGGTTATTTTTTAAGAGGAGATGAAATCATGGAAAAAGGGATTTGGTTTACAAAATGGACCGCGGGAAAGCCCGCTCCGTAAGGGGTGGGAGCAGTCAGCACTGGTGTGACCCAATCGGGAAGATTGAGCGGCTTCAGGAAGCGCTGGCGAAAATCAAGCACATCGCTCAGTTTCCCTGAGCAGGATGCCCATCGATGAACTAATTTAACGCAAAGGCCCCTCTCATTTTTGGGAGGGGCCTTCCTCTATGCGTACAGACCAAATCGCTGTCTCTTGAGAGGATCAGAGTGCTCGTGAGATCTGCCCGTTTGCGCAAACAGCGAAGACAGCTCATCGCCTGAAATAACAATGGAGCACTTTCTCTGCGAAACGGTTTCGCAAAAAGGCGATTCTGAAAACCATACACGAGCTCCCAGAGGGAGCGCGTGCTACAAGAGCGTTGGAAGGGCAAACGACTTGTCGGCAATTTTCTTCGTTAAAAAAGACTCCCCCTGCCCTTCTCCTCAAAAAGAAAGTTTGGTTTCCTTTGCCGTCGAATGAAGTCCGGCAAATTGGCATGCTATCGTTTTAGATGACGATTAGTAGAAAAAGAGGCTCCGCGACTTGGGGGCTTTTGGTATACAGAATGGAATGGCGGAAATTTGCATACGATTGATCATTCCTCCAATTTGGGATGAGAGACCGATGAGGGACATCTTAGGGGGAACAAGTAGGATAAGGAGAAACACAAAAACGCAGGGTCCTCCGGGATCCTGCAAAAGGATATAAGCAAAACAAACAGGGTGCAAACAAGCCCCTTTTGCAGAGCGAATGGCTTGTGACTGCTGCCGTCCTCTTTCTACCATGAAGGAGGTACGATTTCTATGTTGGACAACAATATTGTGGCAGTTATAACCAATATTCTTGCGCTGGTTATCATGCTGGCGTTTGCCGCGAAGGCATTGCTGATCTTCTCTCAGGTGTTTGTGGCCATCGGCCGGATGATTCTTGGTTTTCTGCACGCTGTTAAGCGTTGGAGGACTGAGTGCCGGAAGAAGGAGTTTTTGAACACCTGCCAGATGATGGCAAATATGATAGAAACGCTGTCCCCAGCCATTTGCGAGATGGCCAAGAACGGCGTTTCCATCAACCTTGATGTGGCAGCTCTCTTTCGCTCTGCAACGGAGTCCCAATCCAACCAGAGGAAAGAACTGTCGCATTCCATTAAGAAGATGCTCCTTGCACTGCTCAAGATGGCGCTTGCCGCGCTGTTGAGGGCACTGCTGAACATCGCCTCTAAGGCGCTGCTCGAAAAGCTCTTCTAAGTCCCCATCCACCAATTTGGAGCAATTTGGAGGATGGCAGCCTGTTGTCAGCAGGCTATTTGCATAGTATGCAAATTGGAGAATTTCTATTGGCGAAAGCCCCAATATCGTCCAACTTTATGGCTTGTCATAAACAGCTTCCGGGGTTCCTGGAAGCTGTTTCTTTTTGTTGCTGGGGCCGGAGGAAGGTCTTTTCTAACGAAGAAATGTGGCGCATGGATTTCTCTCTTGCCGAGGACCCTTGCTGCAGGCCGGCTCCTTTCGGAGCCTATCTATGGTCCGTGAGACCTGCTTGTTTGTGATTTTCGGACGAAAGTTGTGTGGCTGCGGCGGGCGCCCACACAGCAGGGTAAAACCTCCCTGCCCGCGGAACAACCATCCTCCCTCTCCCCCGCCATCGCACATCAGCAACCTCTTCTACAAACAAAAAACAGCCCCCAGACTGACTATCACAGCCAGCCTGGGGGCTAATGTTCTTCAATTAAGCGGGCTCCTCGGTATCCTGCACAGGCTCATCCGCAGCAACCTCCGCCACCTTAAAATAGGCGTCCGTCACCAGCTTATACAATGCCTCATAGGGCTCTGCCTGGAACCGGAAATACCTGGCCGGCCGCCGGCCGCCCTGCAGGGTATAGGTAGGCAGCTGGACGACATAGGCGGGCGGATCAATGGCCTTGATGACAGCGATCCGGTTGAGCCGGAGCTCGCCATCAACGGTCACGGAGACCATGGCCTTCACCGGAATATGGTTGTCAGGGAACTTATGCAGTTTCAGCCGGCTGAACACAGGCAGCCGGAACTCCTCCACCGTCTCAAAGGTCTTGGTGTAGTCGTTGACCTGGGCTTCCACAGCCTCGGCCAGCGTCTCCTCCACGGCCTTGTGCATGACGGCCCGGAACTCTGGGCTGCTGGGGTTGAAGGGATTGAGGGTAGTCCCACTTTTGGTATGCACGACCGGCATCCGCAGCTGGTTGCCCTCCTGCCCCTCCCGGGGCTTCAGCAGGTGCATATTGACGATCCGGATGCCATTGTCGAACAGCAGCTCGGCGGTAGCCAGGACCACAGAACGCCTGTCCTTGGGGCGGATGACGCGACACTCGACGATTTTCATAAGACATTATCTCCTTTTCATGTCCGGCCCTATGCCGGGGCCCCTTTCCAGAGGCCCCGAGCAGGCCGGTTGTTTGATGGCCGGGCTTAGTACCCAGTCTTGGGCAGAGTGCTGGGCAGCTTTCCGCCGCCATTATTGACCACATTGGTGGTGCAGAGGGCCGACTCAGTCTTCCAATAGCCGTTGTACTGGCCGCCGCACTCAGAGCGCATCATGATGATGTACCCATTGGGCACGGTCGGCATCACATACCCGTAGAAGACAGGGGCGCTGGTCACTTTGAAGCCGGCAGGCACGGTGCCAAACTCAAACCGCACATCGGTGACATATTCTCCACTCTGGACATCCAGAGCCAGGGAGGACAGGTCGTACTGGTAAGAGCTGGCCGAGCTGAGGCCGGTGGCCATGGGCCGGTAGTCGTTCATGTTGGTCTTATAGCTGATGTTGTAGGCAACATCAGAGGACCACTTGCCGGTAAACAGGGTCCCGCCGCGGACGGCGTCCGTGGGGATCGTGATGTTGAGGAAGAAGTTATCCAGGCGGTCGCCGGAGTCATTGTTGGCCGCCTTGAACAGGTACTTGGAGAAGGCCCCGGCGCTGGCGTTGGCGTTGCCGGCCACCGTATGGGTGACCTTCAGGTTCATGGGCGCGGCCTGATATTCGACTCGGACCACATCATTGTTGATTTTGATGTACACCTCAGTCTCCTTGCCGGACAGGCCAAAGTAAGGAGCGGGCGACTTCTCGCGGATGATGTAGCGTCCGATGGGCAGGCCGGGCGAAGCGGCGACACCATAGGAGTCAGTCTCAATGGTAGCCAGCACCGCATAACTGAACGGGTCGTAGATCTCGAACACGGCGCCCGGCAGGTTGCTGCCGGCAGCCAGGTCCAGAGTCGCGTTGTAGGCGGTGGAGGTCAGATGCACCTGGATCTGGCCCGCCTGGTTGTAGAGCTTCCACACGACCTCGGCGGTCTGCCCGTTGAGCACCTCAATGGTCTTGGGGATAGTATCCGCCGTATAGCCATTGGGTACCGAGATCATGTTCAGCGTGTAGGTCCCATCCACCAGGGCGCCCCGCAGGGTGACATAGCCCTCATTGTTGGTGGTGTACTCGTCGACGATCTTGCCGGAGCTATCCTTGAGGGTCAGCTTGACCCCATAGATGGGAGCGCCGGATGTCCCATCGACCACCTTTACACGCATGCTGGAGAGCTGGGTCAGGACAAAGTCCACGATGGTGGGCTGGTCGGCCTTGACCTCCACATTGCGCTTGGCGCACAGGGAGTAGTTCTCATAGCCCTTGGGCAGGCGGGTCTGCTCGATGACATACCAGCCGGGCTCAAGGTCCACATAGACCAGGCCTGCCTTGTCGGAGGTGTAGGTACCGACGACGGAGCCATCCAGCTTGGTGACCTTATACTCCACGCCGGGCACCATGGCGCCCGTCTGGCTTACAGAGGTCCGGATCTGGACGCCGTAGGTCTTTCCAAACTGGAACCGGACCTGGGCGGTGCCGTCGCTGGTGATCTCCACATTCTGGCTCTGGTTGACCTCAGAGAGCGTGTAGCCATCTGGGGCCTTGGTGACTGTCACCACATACCAACCGGCGTCCAGGCCAGGTACACGGATGATGCCCGCAGTGTCGGTAGCGTAGGTCCCGACCCTGGTGCCATCGATCGTGGTCACTTCCACTCGCATACCGGCAAGGCCCTTCTCCGCGGCGTCCACGCCGTAGATGTTCAGGGTGCCGCCGGCGTTGAATACCAGCCGGACATTGACCGCTACGCCATTCTGGATCTGCACGGTCGTCTCGGTCACATTGGGGGTGTAGCCATCCGGGTTCTTGATGACCTTGATCACATAGTACCCGGAGGTCAGCTTATCAGTCTGGACGATGCCCGTGTTGTCGGTGGTCCAGGTATTGATGAGCTCGCCGTTCTGCCGCCAGATCTCAATGACCACGCCAGCCAGAGGCTGGTTGGACTGGTCCACCGTGTTGACGGTGATGCCGGCATAGGGGGTATCGGTAAAGGTCGCGTGGGCAAACTCGCTGTCTTTCACATGGACCAGCTGGGAGGGAGCATCCATCTCATAGCCTGTGGGGGCTGCCAGCTCCTCCACTGTGTACATACCAGGAGTCAGGCCGCCCACCAGGGCAAGGCCATCCTCATCGGTGACATATTCACCGATCACGATATTGTCCGAGTTCCGGGTGACCTGGAACCGGGCGTTGGGCAGCGGCGCGGAGGTGACCCGGTCCAGTTTTTCGATGACGATGCCGGAGGTCACATTCTGGAAGACCACCGTGCGGGTCTCGTTGGAGACCACAGTTGCACGGATCTCTGTCTCCGTCATCGTGTAGCCATCCGGGGCGTAGGTCTGCTTGACGATATAGTCGCCGGCAGGCAGGTTGCCCCAGATGATGGTGCCATCGTTGCCGGTGACGCCCTCCATGATCATCTCACCAGTCTTGGCTACGATCAGCTGGAACCGGCCGTTTGGCAGCTGGTGCCCGTCCGCCTTATCCTCCAGCCGGACGATCAGGGACCCGTAAGCCAGGTCCTCGAAGGTGACCCGGTTGATTTGACCTGCTTTGACTGTGATCGTCTTTTCCGTCACATTGGGCAGTTCATAGCCATCCGGAGCCGCGACCTCGCGCACGATATAGTGGCCAGGCTCGATGGGCCGGATCAGGGCCTCGCCCTGGGCGTCGGTGGTGTAGCGTCCGATGAATGCTCCATCTGCATGGTAGACTTCAAACACAGCGCCAGCAACGCCGCGGCCAGTGTCTGCGTCACCCTTGAAGATGACCAGAGAAGCCATAGGCGCGTTCTCCACCACCAGGGTGGCCAGCTGGCCCTCCACCACTTCGACACGGTGGACAGTCTCGTCCAGCAGATAGCCGTCCGGCTGCTCCACTTCCTTGACATAGTACACTCCGGGGGTTGCGATCGGATAGGTGGCGGTACCAGTGGTGTCGGTGGTGACCTCGCCCAGTACACGGCCCTCGGCAGTCCGGATCTCAAACTTGGCGCCCATCAGGGGCTCGTCGTCGACCGTAGACACCTTGGTTACCATGATGCCGGTGAGCGCTGTATTGGTGACGCGCAGGATGCTGGGCGTATCAGGCTTGACCTCCACATGGTGGTGGGTCTCATCCAGGATATAGCCGCAGGGAGCCTTGATCTCGGTGACAATGTAGTTGCCAGCGGGCAGAGGCTCCGTAAAGGCAATACCAGCCCGATCTGTGGTGTAGGTGCCGACCACCCGGTTGGTGTTCAGCTCCTTGACTTCAAACTCAGCGCCCTCCAGGTACTTGCCGCTGACCGAGTCAGTCTTTAAGATTTGGATGGAGCTGTCCTTGTGGTTTTCGATGATGACGACAGGCTTCTCGCCCTCCGCCACTTTGACCTCAGTGCGCTCATTGACGATTGTGTAGCCGTCCGGGGCCTTGGTCTCGATGAGATAGTAGGTGCCGGGGCCCACATTCACGGTAACGAACGAACCGGTGGGGTCAGTCTGATAGTTACCGAGCAGCTTATTGTCCTGGTCCCGCAGCTCAAACTGTGCGCCGGCCAGCGGGTTCTTGGTGGTCGCGTCCACCTTGCGGACTGTAATGCCGCTCTCGGGGGTGTTGGGTACGGTGATGGTGGTGGGCTGGCCCTCCTTGATCTCGACCCTGAACTCATCCTCGTTGAGCACATAGCCAATGGGGGCCTTGAGCTCCCTCAGGATGTACCAGCCCTGTCTCTTATACACATCTGACGCTGCCGACGATA
>ENA-OYVZ01000172-OYVZ01000172.1-human-gut-metagenome-genome-assembly--contig:-NODE-172-length-15657-cov-6.883476_pt1 | contig 15657 bp, 13 predicted proteins | sample MGYA00244162_ERZ653381 | MGnify/ENA primary metagenome ERZ653381 (study PRJEB26926, sample SAMN06165033) | human gut metagenome | biome: ENVO:00009003; feature: ENVO:2100002; material: ENVO:00002003...
GCTCGGAGATGTGTATAAGAGACAGCCTTAATACCGATAAATCGGCTACTGGGGTCGCCGACGTTCGCGCAGGGGATAATGGAGATGCCACGGGAATCATCAATATCCCCGTCCTCGTTCACGCCTTTAATCTGTCCCTTACCGTCAACGAGCTTACCCGGAAATTCCTTGCGCCACAACCGTTTAATATCCTTGAAGATACGTTTCTTCGCACCTTCAATAGTAGTCGATGTGACTAGGCAAAGGGTATCGACCGGGTCAGCCAGATAGAAGAGCGTCGCCATGATAGCCATAGATAATGACTTCCCAGAGGACGAGCCTCCACCCATGATGACCACATCATATTTGCACGCGGTTTCAATCATCCGTTCAATCCACGGTGTCCAGATAATGGGAGTAGGACTGCCCTTGTAATTCCACAGGAGATTGATGGCGTTCTTAGCGTGTCCATACCTGCCCAGCCCTCCCTTCTCTTCGGGCCATGCGTATTTGAAGCACCAGAGTTCGATGTCCAATTCCGAAACTCCGTACTCCCATTGTCGTCCGTAGCGGGTAAAGTGTCGTGCCATGCTATATCCTTTCTATATCCCAGTTGTCGAGGGTCAGTGTGTGGTCGTCGTTCAGTTCCCGGTACGCATACAGTAGAATGAGAAGAGCGTCCGCGTTCTGCAATGTCACCTTCGCGCCGGGGAAGTTCTCCATCGCGATGCGTTTCAGGTTGTTCTTCCACTTCGTGCGGTCACGGGCGGTCAGGCCTGTATCATACGCCCCCACGGCCCTCATCCATACGATTGGGGAAACCTTTGTGACGGCGTACCCCGCCGCCGCGGCGTAACCGAGGACCTTCCCGGTTGCCTCTCCCAATACGCCACTACTTCTCGGATTGGACACCTTGCCACCCCCGCTCATGGCATAGGACATCTTCTCAATGTACATGATACGATGACGGCTACGTGGCAGTTTGTTTAATATGATTTCCAGTTCCCTTTCGTCCTCTGGCATGTGCTTTATCCAGATTTTCTTGCTCCGGGTGTCCGCGAGTACAAGGGCACCGTGGGTTCCGGGGTCACAACCAATAATCTGCATGACAGACTATACTGGATAAATCCCTACTAGTCAAGCCGGAAAATAAGACGGCCACCATAGCGTACTATGATGGCCGAATGGAACGTGCTCCTTTTTTACCCGCAATGCGGTGCTACGGGATAAACCCGTCAGAGCCGGGAGGGGGTTACTTGGTCACCGCGGAAAGGAGGCCCATCTCTTGGATGGCTTCAACCTGACCTTCCACCGGGTGCGGCTTGAACTTGAGGAACGCTTTGGCGTAGCTGTTCTTCCCGTCACGGGAGACGGCGCGTTGTGCACCAATCTGCACACGGAAAGGCAGGGAGCCGAGCTTACTACCTTTCAACATCATGAACTGGATGAAGGGAGCACCAACGCCCGTGTACTGGTTGCCTTCCGGGGTGTATCGTGCCAGCGTCCACTGGTCGCCCATGAAGTCAATGGTGAAGAGAGCGTCAAGGTCATCCTCGGTGGTACTTGCGTCCTTAATACCCTGCGGCTTCTTAACCAGTAGCCACATGGCAAGGGCACGGTTGACCTGCGACTTGTCGAATCCTTCTGCTTCATACTCTTCCTTCGTATTCCACGTCTTGGCATATACGCCGGGCTGACGTTCGTTGTACGGGATGTATTCGCGGAAGAACTTACGAGCCTTCAATACGATACATTCAAGAGGATTATTGCGCTCGGCAACGACCAGACCGTTGAGAAGGAACGCGCCCAAACTACCCACTGGTTCTTCCAGTTTAGCCTCATCGCAAGAGGCTTGCCAAAGTTTGAGGTAGGGAATCTGAATGTCCGAAGCGTCGGTCTCGCCCTCGAAGGAGTGGTATTCCGTAGCGGTTGCGAGTTGATTGGGTTCCGGGGTTCCCAGTTCCAATGCGTCTTCCGGGTCCATTCCCAAGGTTTCGTGTTCTGTTTTCTTAGTAGCCATAGTATTCGTTTATTCTTGGTTTTGGGTTGAGGGCTTCTTTGGCGAGTGAACTACCCTCGGTAACTTCTCTGACGTGACTATATCACAAGTTTGAAAGATGTCAAGAACTTTATTTGATTTTGAGCAAAGCCATCGCGCTCGTCACTTCTTTCACTACTCCAAGTTCTTGAAGCTCTTCGAGCAACGATTCCTTGACCTCCTTCATCTCGGCACGGGTGGCTCCTTCAACTTTGTTTTTATCTACCACCATGTCAAGAAGCTTCGACACAGGGAGGCGGGAGATGCTGTCCAGAATTTCCTCTGGGGAAATGTACTGCTCGACGTAGGCACGGAAGGCATCATTGTCCACCTTCACGGTATTACCTCGCCGTGCGTACTTCCAGCCGGGAACATCAACGCCGCAAGCGAAGAGGGTCTTGGCATAGTCCTTATGCACCTTGTTGGCCTCCGCGATAATGTTCGCAAAGGAAAGAAGGGAGCCAAGGGTTTCCGGGTTGTCCATCGCCGTACCGACATTGTCAATCATTCCCTCGGCTAGGTCCTTGTCCTTCAATACTTTAAGTGAGAAGTTACGGGCCATGCTAGTCACCTTCTTACACCGGGCGAGACGGGAACAGTAGGGGCAGACATGCGGAGAGGATGAGTAGGCATAGGGATTCTCCGCATCACGGCAATGGCGGGCAATGACTGCGGACATGTTTCCCCTTGCGGTAGCCTCGTCCATAGGGACTGCGGACATGTCAGTGGTAAATTTTGGACCCTTACCGTCGCGGTAGAACGCCGCAATCTTCATGCTTTCGGTCTGGCTGGGTTGTACCACCGCAAGGATAATACGCTTACATTCAGGGCGTTCTGCCATTTCCAGCAAACCATAGTAGATGAACTGGGTATTCTCGGCAGGGTCGGATACGGGGACCATTCCCATTTTGTAGTCGATAATCATGGAAGTATCGCCATGCCGGACAAGAACGTCAGCCGTTCCGGTTTGTGCTTCGTCGTCTGGGTTGAAGACGATTCCTTCAAACTTGTGTTCGGGGAGTACTTCTACCTTGTCCGTTTGTACCTCGGTTGCGAAGATGGACATGAGCCTATCCACCATGTTGGATGCCGCAGTGTAGAGGATGTGCTCATGCTTGGTAAGAAGGGATTCTGGGTTCTTGGTTTCGAGGGCCGCGTGAACACGGGTTCCAATGGCCGCCGGGGAGAAGTCATCCTCTTCTTCCTCTTTAGTCATGGGGCGAGGCACATATCCGGGACAGGTGGCGAGCAATGCCATCTTACTCGGACTGTACTTGCTGTGAGTGTTGGTTTCGTTATTAGCCATTTGATGTTAATGCGTTAAGACAAATTTCTTTTGTGTTGAGTGCTTGAATAATTCTTTCTTCCACCGTACCGGAGGCGGTCACGATGTATTGCAATGTGTGTGACTTTGCACCGAGGCGGGCGATACGTCCTTGTGCCTGTAGCAAATTGACGATTGCGTAGTCCGGCGAGATGAGTGCGGCGCGGGGGTGGCCACCCTCCGTATCGTGGAGAGACACACCCGTTCCTCCTGCACTAATCTGCACGAGAGCGAGAGGAACATCATTCCGTTGGAACTTGTCCACCTCTTCCTGTCGGTTCTTCCCAGTCACCGCTCCACTAATCTCGGCATAAGCGATTGTCTTACCCGATTTATTGTTAATGAGTTCCGAGAGTGTGGAGAGACTGTCGAGGAAGGACACGAAGATGGCGACGCTATATCCGCTGTCCAGAAGTTCAACTGCCTTCTCTGCCATCGTGGGGAGCTTAGCCAATTCAGATTGCTGGCGAAGCCGAAGGAGTTCAACGATAGCAGGAAGTTCGATTCCCTTCTCGTTAGCCCGTTCGATGGACTGGTCCCACGATTTGTCCAGCTTGTCAAGTGCTTTCTGCAACTGTTTAATCTCTCTCATACCTTTCATGTCTACGTCCACGGACAGATATTCGATTCTATTCTCCGGGAAGAATGTGTCAAGTCTATCCTTGTCAATCTCCGTCATAACGCCAGCAGTGAAGAGCTTTTGTTTCAGGTTCTCCATCATGGCGTGGTTACGTGGGTTGAGCTTAAACTCGATGCCTCCCCAGAAGCTATCGGTGCATCCGTGCATGCGTGCCCAGAGCCAGAACCCACGCCGAGGGTCTTGAATCCACTTGGCATACGTTGCGGGAACGCTCATGTCAAGAGGGGAGACGAAGGGAGTGGCAGAGAGCATAATCGTTGGAAGCCTTTGATGAGCCGCAGTTAATGCCATGATGTTGCTCTGGCTACCATACGTTTTGGCCTTGTGGCTTTCATCGAGGACAAGCAAGGAATCGTCGGGAAGGGTCCAAGCCCCGAAGACTATCCGGGACTTGGGAACCTTTGTAGGGCGTTTGTAGTAGGAGGTACTCCCCCGGCGCACCTTCTCCCATGAGAGGACATCCACCGCGTCCGCTCCTTGCTGTTCAATCGCTCGCTTCCATTGGGTCACTACGATGGCAGGGCAGACGACGAGAAGTCTCTTGCCCATAGCCTTCGCGGTTTCGATAGTAACCAATGTTTTCCCCGTACCCGTGCAGGATTTATTTATCACATAGCCGTGCCGGGTAATCGCGTCCACCATATCGTGGATGCAATCTTCTTGAGGAGGGAATGGAGTAAGCGCGCTCATTTGCGATACTTGTCCATGATTTCAGGTTCGGCAAGGAGCGGAAGGGAAGAAGCCCACTGGGGAGTATCTTCCATTATCTGTTCGATGCGCTGGGCGTATTCCTCGGCACGGTCAGCCGGGACCATCACTACGGCTTCGTCATGCACGAGAAGGATAGGTTGCGCACCCTCTAATTCCTTGCACAAGCGATTGAACGTGCGGACCATGAGGTCACGTGCGATTGACTGGATGTTATTGTTGCTAAGGAGGTTAGTATTGACGATGGAGGACTTGTATCCGAAATCGACGCAGGTTGCGATGTAGGGGCGACGACCATCCTTCGGCTGAACCAGCTTCTTGTAACAGTTACGATAATAGAGCTTCCGGCCAGAGGGAAGGGTGAGCGCGAAGCTATGGGAGGGGGTACGATAGCCGCGAGCCGCTAATGCGTCCAACTCTCTCCACCACGCCACCACTTCGGGGCTACGACTGCGATACATGTCCACAATCGCTTGGCACTGGTTTTTATCCATTCCGGGGTTCGCATGCTGAATAGCTGACCAGCCTGCACTAAAGCCGCAAGCAAGTACCCCAGCCTTCACATGCTGACGAAGGTCCGCTTTTCCCGGTGTTTCCTTGCAGTACTGTTTGAAGTCCTTAACGTCCGCGGGGATGAGGCCCCAGCCTTTCGCGTTAGCGGCATAGATGTCCTTCTCACCGCCACGGAGTGCGTTAAGAATTTTCTCCTGCCCACAGAGCCAAGCGGTCAGACGTGCTTCAATCCCTGCCCAGTCACATACCACGAGCTTATACCCTTCGGGTGCTTGAATAGCGTTGCGCTGGTTAAAGCCCAGAACGTCTTCACGGTTAAGCTGTTGCAGGTTGAGCTTATCTCCCCCGGCAGTCCAACGGCCCGTACTTGCGCCACAATAGGTCAGGGTGTAGGGTAGACGTTCTATCCCTTCATGGTCAGTATAGACGCGGGAAAGCATACGCTCTGTAATGCTAATCATGCGGTTCACGCTCCTGTACTTCCCGATAAGAGTTACCCACGGAACGAGATGGCCATACTCTTCCAGCCAGTCCGTAAAATCTTCGCTGGACTTGCTGGTGGTTGTGGGGGGCGGGATGTTCAGTTCCTCGCACGCTCTACGTAGTTGGGGAATGGAGAGTTTCTTTTCAAGCGGGATAGCTTCCTTGTATTCCTCCTGCGCCTGATGGAGTTTCTCCAATCCGTCAAGAAGATACTGACGGGAAGTCGGAACTCCGCGCCATCCCATGATGCAGGTATTGAGCCAGCATTCCCGTTCATCTTCCGGCCAGAAGTTCTTCATCTTGTCCCACACGGCGAGACAGTAGTAACTATCGCCCGCCACGTATTCCTTCATGTCGTCAGGGATGACCTCCATCTTGCGGAAGTCAACGCCTTCGGCTTTGGCTCGGACTTCTTTGCTAATCTCTACACCCCAAAGCTTTGCGACAATCTTGTCAAGAGAGCCATAGATGGCGAGATAGTTGGAAGCGGCACGGGAACAGAGCCACTCCTTGAAGGGCGGCCGGAAACTGGGAGTACATGGGATGCCCTTGGACCCCGGCGCGTGCAATCCAAAGAGGTAAACGGCATAGTCGAAGCTGGCGTTAAACGCGACGAGGGTTTTGTCCTTCGTAGTTTTCTCCCAGTCAAAATCCTTCGGATGTCCTACCCAGCAATACTTCCCGTCATAGACGGACATGATGTATGCGTCGAACCGCGGGTCCAGACAGTAGGAATGCGGGTCCATGAACTTAAGGGAATATTTCCCTTCATAATACGTTTCAAAGTCAACGGCAAGAGTATCGCCTGTGAGTTTGGTCTGGTCGTCTGTAATCTCCATTTCATACCCCGGAATGCGAGGCAATGAAAATGATATAGGGTTCTTATCTATTTCTTCGTGCATTAGTGTTTGGGCGTATTTAGTTGTTCCTTCGCTTGCGCGTAGTATTCTTGAGGTGTGCTCATAGGAATTCCGGCGGTTCTGTCCTTCTTGTACATCTTGACGGCACGGTTCATGCGGTTCACGACTTCCCGGCATTTTTCGTTTGTAAGGAATATCCCATCCTCAAAGGAGAAACCTTCATCCCGTCCGGTCGCCGCGACGAGGCGCAATGCGAGAATGGCGATGTCGGTTGCCTCCTTTACGCGGTCCTCCGCGTCAGCTTCCCGGTATTCTTCAATCTCCCACAGAAGATGGCGCAGGAGGTCAGCGGCTGATTCCTCTAATCCCATATAGGAGAAGTGGGTATCAACTGTTTGGGCGGCGATTGCAATTTCGTTGTACATAGTTTAGAGTGATATGATTATGAAGAAGAGGGTGACCAATGTCGCGGAGAGGCCAAAGATATTGACGTTCATGTCCCGGTTACTCCGTTTCAATAGATGTGTGAGGGTGATGTAGATGAAGGACCATACCCACAGAACGATGAGGACGAGAATGAGCGAGAAGATGAGGGAGGCCAGTAGGGGCATACCATTGACCAGAAAGCCCACAAATAGGGAGAGGTAATAGATGCCCATGTAGGGGGATAACTCGGCTAGGTCTTTCATGATTAGCTCTTCATCGCATTATAGAGGCAGAGTATAGGGACTAAGTAGAAACCAGCGGCGGCGACCGCCCCAAAAAAGAAAGAATCCTTCTTCGGAATGGAGTTCACCGTAACAACAAAGAGAATTTGAAGCACGTGACTGCCGAGTACCGCTAAGAAGCACGTCATCCACGAATATTCAGGAGAATACCCTTTAACCACTAGGGTAAGGACAAAGGGTATGAATGAGAGAACCGGAAGCATCTGCTCCAACGTGTCCTCGAGGTTATCCCTAAATCTTTGAGAGTAGTCCATGTTTTCCAATGTCATAAGTCTTTTGGGCATAAGAGGTTAGATTTAGTATTCACCTTCTTCTTCCTGCAAGTCGATAATCCAGTCAAGACTATCAATGCACTTGTTCAGCTGGTCACGCTTCTGGCTAAGTTCATACCGTTCGCGGAGGTTCTGCGCCTTCAAGTTGGCGAGACGTTCATTGGACGGGCGGCCCAGCTTCTTGCCATTCTTGCTATAGCCGGGGCGAGGGGAATCCGCAACCTCGGTAACGTGCGTATTCTTCATCAAGTTGCCAAGACCATCAAGGAGATTGATTAGCTTGACAATGCGGTTGTGATTATTGCGAAGGGACTTCAAGTCCGCTTCGGCTTTTTCCACCTGTGAGCGAAGCTCGGATTCAAGAGCTTTCAACTCGGTAATCATGTTGTCGTCGGTCGTCGTAGTCATGTTTATTGCTGGTTTGCTTTTTATTATTCTATGGGATTAGCGGAACGGGATTGGTCCCGCCCCGGAATCCCGGTGACGAGGCCAATGTATCATAGCTTAGATTGGGGTTTATATACTTTACTTTGGTCATGTTTGTGTATTTCTATAATTACCGCTTCAACGATTCGCTACACTAGAAAGAGAGTATCTCCTTTTTGTGGAACTCGAATCTCCACGGTCGTCAGCAGGTTTACTGCTCGTTTCCCACTCCCCGTGGGTACAGAAGTTATCAATGTTTATAGCGGCATTCAAGTCTCGGTCAAGACTAAACCCGCAAGTATGACAAACAAATGTTCGTCTATTCAAATTCTTCATCTCCTTATTCCGCGCACCGCAGTGCGAGCAAAGTTGGGATGAAGGATAAAACCGAGAGACCAGTTGAAGGGAACGTTCATACCATTCGCACTTGTACGTTAGTTGTCGCTTAATCTCGCCGAAGCTGGCATGAGCAATGCTTGCGGCAAGGCAATGGTTCTTCATCATTCCCTTCGTATTGAGGTCTTCCATTCTTATTACTTGGTTCTCGCTAACAAGAGTGGAGGTGGTTTTATGTATGAAGTCTTTTCGCTGATTGGAAATTTTACGATAAAGGTTGCGCATACGTTTGCGAGCTTTGAGCCTTCTCTGGGAATCTTTCTTCCTCCTAGATACAACTCGGTGTGCTCGCTTCAATCTGCGTTCCAATCTTCGGTTACGTTTAAGATGGAAAGAAGTGCCGTAGGAGGTAGTGACCGCAGTCTTTACTCCAAGGTCGATACCTACGGATTCATGAATAGGAGCAGGTAACTCTTTTGGAGAAGCATCAAAGAGGACAGAACAGTAGATATAGTCTCCGTCTGTGCTAATCGTTGCGCGTTTATACTCCACCTCCGGCAGGTAGTTCCTGTTGTAGAATTTAACAGAGCCTATCTTTGGAAGCAGAATGTGGTTACTATCCTTGAGTCGAGGTACTTTGCCATTCTTAGTAGAATATGATTGCCTACTATCTCTCTTGCTTTTGAACTTCGGATACTTTGCTTGTCCGGTGAAGAACCGCTTGAAAGCATTGTCAAGGTTTGCAAATACGTATTTGAAGAGTTGAGAATCTACAGTACTTAGCCACACATATTTCTCTTCTGTGCTCTTCAAATGGATTAGCTTCTTATTCAGGTCAAAGGCCGTCGGCCACTTTTCCCTGTCCTTCTTTTCCTTATCTTTATTCTCTTCCCAATGCTTTGTGAGTTGTTCCAGCCCCCAGTTGTAGACGAACCGAGCCGCGCCAAAGTTCTGACGAAAGAACTCGGCTTGCGCTTTATTCGGTTTTAGTCTTACTTTACGGGACTGGAACATTGTTGAGATGGCGTTACCTTATCAGAATTTTATCGCTTGTCAAGAAGTTTTTGGGAGGAATTTTTGAGGGAGTTGTAACTCGCTTACTATCCTACAATTACTTCTTGGCGTTGTTTGTCCTGTTCTTCCCAATCGGGGAATTCCCGATACCAGCGGGCCTTAGTACTGTCGCTTGCGTACTTGAGCCAGTCCTCTACATGAAGGAACTTCATGCGCCGTCTTCCTCCCGACACCTGTTTCGTTTTCCACCATGCTTCGTCTTGGAAGTAAGTGGTGATGGCGGTCTTGAACCCTGCGAGGGACTGACGCTTAGGAGCGTTAGCGGAATGCGGCTGGTCGGTTACTACTCTGGTATCTCGGATGGTGTAGAGAATATGCAGGAGAGCTTGCGGCCCCGTATAGGTGATGGGAATGTGCTTCCACAAAGGATTGCCCTCCTTATCCGTATCTACGTCCCAATCAACCGGACGAAGCTGGGTCACAAGGGATTCCTCCGCGGATTCCCGCATGCCATACTTGGTGTTTATCTCTTGGGACTTCTGCACCACTATGCTTACAAGTTCGCTAACATCCTTGCTTAGCGAGTGGTAGTTCTCATACACCTGCGCCCATAGTTGCTGTATATCTATGGAATCACGAACCTTCTTCGCCGTAGCTAGGTCCCCTCCCATACTGCGGACATAAAGGACAGAGTAGCGGCGGTTCCCCGTGGCATCCGTCAGCGGGTTGGGGTCGTTGGATGTACCAATGAACACCGCTTTCGGCTTATACATCCGCTGGTCACGCTGGTATGCCGCACGGGTCTTGGCGGGCTGAATGTCAAGAGCGTTCTTCACCTTGTTAGCGTCCTCCGGGTTGGAGAGGATTCGGTCAATCTCGTCCAGCTGGATAACATGGGTACTGCTCTTCTGCACGATAGCATCCTTCTCATTATGGATGTCAAAGCTACTCGTGAAGCATCCGGGATAGTCGGCAAGGAGCTTAGAGGCCCAGTAAGATTTACCGCTACCTTGGCTACCAATGAAGATGGGGCAGAAGATGGGGCACATGTTATTAACATCTTCCATCGACTTCTCCATGTGGTCGAGGACCGTGTAGAGCCATGTACGAAGCACGAAGTCCAGCCACTCTTCTTCGGTATAGCCTTCCGGGGCCATGCCCTCTTCCAGTTCGAGAGTACGGATGTACTGCCCCACTCGGTCAATACCATCCCAAGGTTTTACGCACAAGGTGGATGCGAGGGGGTGGTAGAAGAAGTTGGTGGAGATACTGCGGAAGGTTGCGTCCAGTTCGTGCTGTAATTTGGAGGTAGCCATTCCCACTGCCAGATAGCTGGCCCACTTGCCCGCAATGTGGTTCACGAACTCCGGGTCGTAAGGATAGAGCCTTCGGCTCACGAGGTCCAGCACCAGTTTGGTCTCATTAGCTACATCGGTCACAATGCGGAGACCAATGGAGGCAAGAAGGAAGCTAACATTAACGAACGATACGGAAACGATGTCCTTCTTGGGGTCCTTCATGGGGAAGTCGAGAGTAGCCCAGCGTTCAGGTTTCTTTGCCTGATAAGCCTTCCCCTCTGGTAAGGGTCCGGTCTCGGCAAGGATTTTCTTTAGCTCTGCGTCGGGGTTATATATCTTATCCAGCAAGGATTCAGATTCAGCATCCGTAACCGGAGGGGTTATGGTGGCAATGTCTCTGTTCTCGATGTCCAGCACATACATGCGGAACAGGTCATTCATGCTCTTCACCTTCCGGTCCTTGTCTTGGCAGGAGCTATGGAGGCAATGGAACCATGAGGTAGATGGGAAGTCCCGGACAATGTTGAATTGCAGGTCACGGTCGGCACGGTGTCCCGTGCATACGCTTGCGCACGCGGGGCACATGCCGTACATGTGATTCCCCTCCCAGCGCATTGCCCGGAAGCCCTCGGCCTGTTCGGCGTAGCCATTATCGTCCAGCCACTTGGGGAACTCGGAGATAAGAACGGGAAGCGGGTCCCGCTCGGTCAGGAGGTCATCCTCTGCCGCGGGAGCCACGGTTTCCTTGGTAGCCCGTTCGACCAGCTTGTCAAGGGAGGGCACGGTAAATACCTGCGGCGTATCCTTAGCCCGTTCCACCAACTCCCCGTGGTAGAGGAACTGCAACCGGGAGATGTCCTTACATGCGGGGTCGCAGGTCAGACCGGAGAGGTTGTACACTTGGTCCCACAGATATTTGCAGATTAGCTGATGACGAGCCTGTCGGATGGCCGCGACGTACTTGCCCATATCCGGGATATGGGTATCCGTGGAATCCGTGGAATCCGTGGAATCCGGGGGTTCCAAGATGTTGAGAGCCTCGCGTGCCCGTTCATCGACTTGGACGAAGAACTTGAACCCGCCACTGGGGCTGACGTACCCGAACAAGTAACCGGGCAAGTGGGAGAGCTTATCCTCGGCAATGCGTTTAAGTTCCTCCGTAGTGGCGGGGTTCGTATCTTCATCCTTCTTCTTTAGGTCAATGTCCAGACCAATGATGCCGGAGTGGGACCAGAAGGAGATAGCCCGGCGCAATGCGGTACGCGGGTCAACGGTCTTCTTATTCTCGCCCAGCATAGATGGGACGGAATGGAAGATGACGGAAGGGATGAGGGCAGGAAGTGCATTCTTGACCTTCACCTCGCCATCTGGGCTGTTCTCCTTCCATCGGGTATAGACCTTCTCATAGGCGGGAGCCAATGGTGCACGAAGCGGCCGCCCTGCCTGTTTATCGAGAAGGAGTGATAATTGGAGACTTGTCTTTAACCGCTCGTCCGCGATGTCGTTACTGCGGAGGAAGTTAATGAGACAGTCGATTGTAATTGCCTGTGGATTCTTTCCGCTTCCGGTAAAGACGCGGGGAGCGTTACTCCGCTCCAACAAATCCCAAGGCGTGGGGATTAGAGTAATGGATTGCATACTTTTATGAATGAGGCCAGTGGAGCGTGGACGGCGTATTCCACACCCTGCGGCCTATGGTTTGAATTGCCGTCCGGAGGTCGAACGGTGTCCGAGGCTACCATGGGTTCCGGGGGTTGTCAAGTAGAATCTACGGCCTATAACAAGCACGTAACAAGCAATATTTAGAGTAGTTGTTACGGTAAGTGATTGAGTATATACGACTTAACAACTATAACAAGCATAACAAGCAAAAATCGTAGTTAAACGTGTACGCACCTCGTCCTCGTGCCGTATGGCGGTCGCGCTATGCGCTCCGCGGACCATGTTTTTATGATAGGGATAAGGCTAAAACGAAGAGGTATTGAAACTGAATGAGTTAGCGTAACAACCCCTCTAAATCTTGACGTAAGCTATTAAGAGCCAAGGACTTAACAACTGAAGCACGAAAGAGGTTGTTACGCTGGACCATTGAAACTGAATGAGTTAACAACTATAACAAGCAAACAAGCAAATTCTACAGACTCTATATATGTGTATATAGGGCCTCCCCTATACCCCTCTTTTCTTATATAACTACTATTTTTGCTTGTTATGGTTGTTATAGTTGTTAAACTATTAAAAAAGAAGGGGTTAGCGTAACAACTACTCTAAATCATGCTTGTTATAGGTTGTTAGTAGATGTTACAAGATTGAGAATGAACGGATTAAGAGAACAGCATTGGGCATCAGCCACTTATGAGTATGGGGTTCTCCGGCTAAAGAAAAACCCTTCGGAAGCAGGACATGCCTACCTCCGAAGGGCTACGCCTTGGGAACATCAACCTAGGAGATGGGTGACAGGAGGGCGTTGCTTCGAGTAGGTCTTACTTCTTACCTTACTGCCTACCCTCCGCGCGTTGCCCTCCTGTCTGGCCGTATAATACCAGCCCCCTCGAAAAAGTCAAGACAATCCTCTGTTATTGTGTTATTTTGTTATGCACGCGTATATACGCGCCCACATGTGTGTATGCGCCATCCCCAAATCCCCTGAATTTAATCGAGGGTCCTGCCCTAGAACGCGCCGCACGGGGCGGTCCGCTACAACTATCCACCCAGACCCCATCCCCTCCTTCTACCCCGCCACACTGGATTAAATTCGTAAACGCGCCCATCACGCTGATTTCCTCTTGACTTTCTCCCCTGATGTGGTATGTTGCACCTGTTCGCTCCGAACGGCAACCGAACCAGCTAAGCTCAATGCTTCTGGCTATCCCAAGCAAGGAACTTGCTCGCCACAGGAGCGGACTAAACACTCTCCTTTCTACAGGCATTTTCCATAGTTACGCCCGTGGGTAGTCTCGTCAAGCTACCTGCGGGCTTTTTCTTTACCGCCAAATCCGTGAGAGCCGCTCCTTCGCATTATGCCCGCCGTGCGCAAATTTGGTCGAGGGTAGTGCCCTATCTCCTGTTTCATGACTAATGTACCCTCTCGCTACCTATACCCCGCCACACTCTAGTAAATTTGCCCGAATTTAATCGAGGGTCCTACCATAGAACGCGCCACAACCGCTGGTCCGCTATAACTACCCGCCCGAAGAGTATACCCGCCTTCTAGGTCGATACGTCCCCCGTGGAACGGCCGCGTGTCGATTTTGCTTGACGTGGCAGGAATAGGGTGCAGACCAGATGAGGCTGAAACAGACCAGAAGTATATCCCGCCCGTGGAACGGCCGCATGTCGATTTTGCTTGACAACCGACATGCCCAGAAGGGTACCCCCTCCCCCGTACCCCACGGAAAAAATTTGACCCAACTATTTACTATGGGCCACGTGCAACCCCGGAGCCTGGGAAACCGTGGTGGTGTTTGGATTTCCTTGGCATCCAGTTTCCCCCTATACCCACGGAATCGGTGCATCACGGAACCTTTTTGCCCCTGATTGCACCGGAATCAGTATGTTTCAGGGACTTGCCTATCCCCCACCCGCAACGGAATCGGTATGATAGGCTACCGTATTGCAACGGGAATGGTGCATTGCTTGCCATGGACTGCTCCCGCCCTCGTCACGGGAACGGTACGGCATGCAACCCATGGAATCCCCGGAATCTGTTGCAACCGTCTGATGATAAGGAACTTGTGGTATGAAGTGGTCTGTAGGTCTCCATGGAATCCGGGGATGCAAAGTCTGTTTCCCACTGGCACCCTGATATGCGTAACTCATTGATGCTCAAAGGAATCCGCTTCCATACTTCGCATAATACATATAATGCAAAATCGGGTTTTAGTTTTCCTACTATTCCGATAGGAATTGAAATTGAAGGTGCTGGAGAAGGCAGAAAAGGGGCGGGGTCTTGCCCTTAAATTGTTCAATTCTGGATTAGTTAAGTATCAGCAACATATGAAGCATACCCTAGGGGTATAGGTATCCTTCCCTCATTAATAGTCAAAATAAGTTAGGCTGGACTTAAAAAGTTAGGCTGGACTTAAAAAGTTAGGCTGGACTTACAAAGTTAGACCGGACTTACAAAGTTAGACCGGACTTACAAAGTTAGACCGGACTTACAAGATGATTGTTTAAGAATCCTTAACTATCTTGAACCCGTTGAACCCGCTATCCCACCACAACCCCGGAATCCGGAATCCCGATTGCCGGATTGCCCGATTGCCCGATTGCCCGATTGCCGGATTGTTCCACATGGAACATTTACATTTACATTTACATTTACAATTTAAATCCAAAAGAATCCAAAGGAACCGGGGGTGCCGTCTCTCTCTCTCTCTATATATATAGTGTGCCGGGGAATCCGGGGGTGCAATGGATACCGGGGAAGTTGTATGACACAATTATAACACGCAGATAATGAGCGAGTTACAACGCGCCGGAAAGAAAACCACTTGACGCCCCCCGCCAGTATGTTAAATTGCAATCATCCACCGGGGAACAACCCGGAACAATGAGAACACTATCTAAAAGAAAGGATTAAAATCATGATTATTGATATCATTTTAGACCGCCGCGAGGGTGCAATCAATTATGTTCCCGCAACGCACCTTAAAGCAATTCATGACTACGCAACGTTTTTCCACATGAACAACCTTGCCGCCGCCGTAGACGGGGGAACAGAAGATGACGTAAAGGCCGCACTCATGGATTATGTCATCTCCGGCGGTTGCAACCCGGATATCCACCACCACAATTTTCTAGACTTGTGCTTATTCATTAAGGCGGTTCGGTGGACAGAAGAGACAGAAGAGACAGAAGAGACAGAAGAGACAGAAGAGACAGAAGATGACGCGCCCGCCGCTACGGCGGCGGATAAGCTCGCAATCATCCGCAAGGTTGCCACCCGGTTGCGCCGGAAAATTAAGAAAGACCGTCTTGCAATCGTGCATGATAGACGCCTTGGCAATGTGGACTATCTTGAGGCTGTCTCTTATAC
>ENA-OYVZ01000196-OYVZ01000196.1-human-gut-metagenome-genome-assembly--contig:-NODE-196-length-15179-cov-7.009587_pt1 | contig 15179 bp, 8 predicted proteins | sample MGYA00244162_ERZ653381 | MGnify/ENA primary metagenome ERZ653381 (study PRJEB26926, sample SAMN06165033) | human gut metagenome | biome: ENVO:00009003; feature: ENVO:2100002; material: ENVO:00002003...
GAACAGGCAGGAGCAGCTGACGCTGCCCGCCGATGCGGCCGACAAGCTGCTGCAAAGCGGGCAGGGCGACGCCGCCCTGCTGTATCTGGCCCTGCGCCGCTTCGGCCGGGGCGTCACACCGGAGGAGCTGGAAAAGGTCCTGCCCATCAGCCGCCTGCGGATCGACGCGGCGGAGAAGGTCCTTCAGGACCTGGACCTGCTGCCCCGCCCGGTCCGTCAGACGCCGCCCGATCCGGCGGACGAACGCCCGGTCTACACCGCCCAGGACATCGCCGGACTGCTGACGGACAACGAGGGCTTCCGCCTGCTGGTGCCACAGACGGAGCAGCAGCTGGGCAAGAAGCTCCGCACCGCCGACTTGCAGATATTGGCCGGTCTTTACGATGATTTGGGTATGCCCGCCGACGTGATCTATCTGCTGGTGTGCCACTGTGTCGAACGGGCCCGCAGCCAGTGGGGCGAGGGCAGACGACCAACCATGCGCCAAGTCGAAAAAGAGGGCTATCGCTGGGCACAGCTTGGCATATTTGACCAGAATTCTGCTGCGGTATACCTGAAAAAATGGGCAGAGCGCAACAGGAAGTACACTTCCTATTTGTCGAATTTACGAATTCTTAACAGGCCGCCGGTGGAGGCCGAACGCCGCTACATCGACCAGTGGATGGACATGGGCTTCCCACCGGAGACGGTGGCTCTGGCCTATGAGCGCACGGTGTTCTACAAGAAGGACCTGAACTGGCGCTATCTTAACGGCATCCTGCGCCGCTGGCACGACGCCGGCTGGCATACGCCCCGCCAAGTAGAGGAGGGCGAGGCGGCCGGCAAGCGGCCCGCTGCCGCCGGTAAGTCCGCCGCCCCCGCCGGGGACAAGGACGCCTGGATGCGCCGCTATATCAAGAGGTGAGAATATGTCATACGACGGTATCATCATGCAGCGGGCCATTGCCCGCTTTGACCAGGCCCGCCAGCGCCGGGAGGCCGAGCTGGACCAGCGCCGCCGGGAGGTCTTTGCCCGCCAGCCCCGCCTGCGGGACATCGACCGCACCCTCCGCACCACCATGAGCCGCATCGTGGCCGCCGCCGCCAAAAAGGGCGAGGACCCGCTGCCCGCCCTGCGGGTCCTGCGGGATGAGAACCTCTCCCTGCAGCGCGAGCGCGCCGCCCTGCTGGAGGACATGGGCTATCCCGCCGACTATCTGGAGGACAAGCCCGCCTGTCCCCTCTGCGGCGACACCGGCTATACCCGGTCCGGCGTCTGCGCCTGCCTGAAGCAGTACTATGCCCGCGAGCAGCTGGCGGAGCTCTCCCGGCTCCTGCCGCTGGGCGAGGCCCGGTTCGACACCTTCCGCTTCGACCTGTACGACAGCGCCGTGTGGGACAGCTACGGCGTTTCGCCCCGGGCCAACATGGAGCGCAACTTCGACGTCTGCCGGGACTTTGCCCGCCAGTTCTCCCGGGGCAGCGGCAGCCTGCTGCTCTCCGGCGGCACCGGCCTGGGCAAGACGTTCCTCTCCGCCTGCATCGCCCGGGAGGTCAGCGACGCCGGCTTCTCCGTGGTCTACGACACCGCGATCAGCGTTTTCTCCCGCTATGAGGACGCCAAATTCCGCCCCGACGAGGTCAGCGATGCCGACGTCCGCCGCTGTGAGAGCTGCGACCTGCTGATCCTGGATGACCTGGGCACCGAGATGACCACAGCCTTTGTCCAGAGCGCCCTCTATCAGATCGTCAACGGCCGTATGCTCTCCGGCAGGTCCACCATTATCAGCACCAACCTGGCCCCGGAGGAGCTGGGCCGCCGCTACGGCGCGCCCATCCTCTCCCGTATCGAGGGCGCCTACCAGATCCTGCCCTTCTTCGGCGAGGATATCCGCACAAAGCAGTGACCGCCGCACCCGTCCCGACAGGGGCGGGTGCATTTTTTTATTTCCCGACGGTCTTCACCCGCTTTCGACAGGCCTCCCGCCGTACAATAGGCGAAAAAAGGAGGCGACCGCCATGAAAAAAGACCAGAAGACCGATTTCCTCTCTGCCCGCGTGCGATACATACCCATCAACGATATCCGTCCCAACCCCCAGCAGCCCCGCCGCCGGTTCGACTCGGAGAGTTTGCAGGAGCTGGCGGCCAGCATCGCCGCCTACGGCATTCTGCAGCCGCTCACCGTCCGGCAGCAGGGCGCAGTCTACGAGCTGGTGGCCGGCGAGCGCCGCTGGCGGGCGGCGCGGATCGCCGGGCTGCGGCAGGTGCCCTGTCTGCTGGCCCGGGTGGATGAGGAGGACGCCGCCCTGCTGGCCCTGATCGAGAACCTCCAGCGCCGGGACCTGGACTACATGGAGGAGGCGGCCGCCATCGCCCGCCTGCTCCGCCGCTACGGCCTCAGTCAGCAGCAGGCGGCGGAAAAGCTGGGCCGCAGCCAGTCCGCCGTGGCCAACAAGCTGCGTCTGCTGCGGCTGGAGGAGCCGGTGGCGGAGGCTCTGCATCACTACGGCCTGACCGAGCGCCACGCCCGCGCCCTCCTGCGTCTGGAGGACCCGGAGCAGCGCCTTGCCGCCGTCGAACACATCGGCAAAAACCAGCTGAACGTCGCCGATGCCGAAGGTTACATAGACCGTCTGGTCGCGCAAAACCAGACGACGCAGCCCCGCCGCCGCAGCGCGTATATCATCAAGGACGTCCGGCTGTTCCTCAACAGCGTGGACCGGGGCGTCCGGCTCATGCAGACCGCCGGCGTCGGCGCCAAAGTCTCCCGCCGGGATACGGAGGACACCATCTGCCTCACCGTCACCATCCCCCGCGCAAAGCCGCAGAAAGAGGTGTCGTAACGCTTTTGTAACCCATTCCTTGACAAACCGTGATACAATGCAGTAATGGCACGGCATTTTGCCGGTATTGCCTAAACCTGATGATACAAAGGAGGGGACACCATGAGCGACGAGTTGAATATGTCCTCTGTTACCGCCGATCCCGCGCCGGAGACGGCCGGCAAGCGCGCGGCCCCGGAAGAAAAGCCTCCCAAGACCCCCGGCAAAAGGGCCGGACTGATCATCGGCATCGCCGCGGCGGTGCTGGTGCTGGCCTACGCGGGCTGCTGTGTGGCCGCCAACGCGCTGTATTCCCACACGGCGTTTCCCAACACCTCCGTGCTGGGCATGGATATGTCCGGCCTGTCGGCGCAGGAGGCCGAGCAGCGCTGGACGGAGCAGGGGAGTGCCCTGCTGAACGGCATGACCATCCGCCTGACCCGTGACGGGCAGGAGATCGGCAGCACCACCCTTTCCGACCTGGGCGTCACCGTTCTGCCCGTCTATGTCTCCAAGGCTGCCGGCTGCGACGTGCAGGACCGGGGCTGGGGCAGCGATGTGACCGCGTTCCTCCGCGGCGGCTGGCGCTTTATCGAGAGCTGGTTCAGGGCCGTGGATGTCACGCCCCAGCTGGACGTGGACGAGGCGAAGCTTACCGCCGCCTGTGAACAGCTGTCCGACACCGTGGGCTGCACCGTAACGGACGGCGGCTACCGGCTGGCGGAGGGTGAGGGCCTGTACATCACCAAGCCGCAGGACGGCGAGAAGCTGGACGCGGCGGCGCTGCGCGCCGAGTTGGCGCAGCGCTTCGAGAGCCGCGACCTGTCCGCGGCAGCCCGGTCCGTGGAATGTGTGTTCGCGGCCCACACCGCCGCGCCCATGGACGTGCAGGCGCTCCACGACGAGATCGCCGGCACCATGGCCGCCGCCATCTGCGACAAATCCACCGGCAAGCCCACCCAGTCCCGCGTGGGCGTACAGTTCGATGTGGAGACGGTGCAAAAGCAACTGGACGCCGCCCAGCCGGGCGAGGAATTCCTGGCTGACGCCCAGGTGCAGTTCCCGCCCGCCGCCACCGAGGAGTTGGAGCAGGCCATGTTCCGGGACGTGATCGGCACCTGCACCACCACCTGCGCCGGCCCCTGGGGCCGCCGCCAGAACATCAAGCTGGCCTCCGCCGCCATCAACGGCCGTATCTATAACCCCGGCGAGGAGTTCTGGTACAACGCCACTGTGGGCCAGCGCACCGAGGCCCGGGGCTTCCAGCCCGCCGCCGCCTACTCCGGCGGCAAGACCGTTACCTCCATCGGCGGCGGTATCTGCCAGGTGTCCTCCACGCTGTACTACTCCGCCCTCATGGCGGATCTGCAGATCGTCCTGCGCTACGCCCATATGTTCGATCCCGGCTATATGCCCGTCACGGGCTGTGACGCCACGGTCAGCTGGGGCGGCCCGGACTTTGCCTTCCGCAACAGCACCAACTACCCCATCAAGATCACCACCAGCTACAACGACGAGACCAACCAGCTGACCATCACCCTGCTGGGTACCAAGACCGACGACCACTATGTGGAGATGACCAACCAGTTCCTCTCCTACTCCGAGCGCAAGACGGTCTATCAGGAGTCCGAGTCCGTGGCCCCCGGCACCACCGAGGTGGAGCAGTACGGCCACAACGGCTACGCCGTCCAGACCTACCGCAACGTCTACGCCGGCGACGGTACGCTCCTCCGCAGCACCAAGGAGGCGTACAGCGACTATGACCGGGCCGACAAGATCATCCTGGTCGCCCCCGGCGAGCTGCCGCAGTAAATAAAGAAACAGCCCCCTGCCGGGGGCTGTTTTCTGCTTTCGCTGTGTCTTCGCCGGGAGCAGACAGAGAAAAAGACCGGCGAAAGCCGGTCTTTTCTTTCTGCGTATCATTCTCTCCGCAGGGCTTCGATGGGGTTCAGCTTCGATGCCTTCATGGCCGGCACCAGGCCGAACACCACGCCGATGACCATGGAGAAGGCCACGGCGATGATGCACGCCGGTACGCTGATGGCCACCGGTGTTCCCATGATGTGGGACATCATCTCCGCCAGGCCGATGCCCGTGGCCACGCCCAGTATGCCGCCCATGCTGGTCAGCACCGCCGCCTCCGTCAGGAACTGCCAGAGGATGCGGCTCTGCTGCGCGCCGATGGCGATCTTCAATCCGATCTCGCGGGTGCGCTCCGTCACGGACACCAGCATGATGTTCATCACGCCGATGCCGCCCACCACCAGCGAGATGGCCGCGATCCAGATCAACTGCTTGTTGGTGCTCTCCGACAGGCTCTGCAGATCGCTGGCCTGCTGCAGAAGGTCCTTGGACTCGTACTTGTACTTCGTGGTCCGGATGGCGTTCTCGTTCAGGTACTTGGCCACATTGTCGCCGGCGGCGGTCATGTCGTTGGTGCTGGTGGCCCGCACCGCCGCGTACTGGGGCTCATCATACCGGTACGGCACCGACCAGCACACGTCCGGGATGAAAATGGTCCCCGCCGTGCTGCCCGCGTACATCTGGTAGTCCTGGAAGCTGTTGATCACCGGTCCACTGCTGGACCGGGAGGAGACCACACCCACCACGGTGAACGGCATCCCGTTGATCTCGATGGTGCCGCCGATGGGGTTCTCGCCCTGGAACAGCGACTTTGCCGACTTCGCGTCGATCAGCGCCACATTCCGCCGGTTCTCATAGTCCGCCGCCGTGAAGGACCGTCCGTAGTTCACCGCGTAGTCCACGGCCGTCAGATAGTGGTCGTCCACGCCGTACAGCGAACCGCTGAACGCCGTATTGCCCACGTACACGTTGTCGCACCAATCCCGGGAGTAGTACATACTCACCAGCGACACGCTGCCCAGCTTCTCCATCTCATCCCGCATCTCCCGGGTCACTGGGTCGATACCCTCCGGCAGCGCCGAGTAGTTCAGGTCGAAATAGTTTTGGCTGTCCGCCGCCTTGATGGTCACCCGCACCACGTTGTTGCCCGCGCCGATCAGGTTCTGCTTGATCTGCTCGTTGGTGCCCTGAATGGTGGACACGATGGTGATGATCGCGGCGATACCGATAATAATGCCCAGCATGGTCAGAAACGACCGCAGCTTGTGGCTCCACACGCCCTGAAAGGCGAGATTTATATTTTCCAACATATGGTTATCCCGCCTCCTTTATATGCCGTAGTTGTACAGCTGGTCGGTCGTGGCCTCCTGGGTGTGGGCACCCTCCACCACGTCGCGTCCATAGGGGAACGCCACGTAGTCGTCGATGGTCAGCCCGCCCCGTATCTGGGTGTAGCTGCCCCACAGATCCCGGCCGGTCTGCACCCACCGCTGCTCCAGTCTGCCGTCCTCGCCCCGGGCCATCACATAGCTCTTGCCGTTGTCGGTCCGGATGAACATACTCTGCAGATACAGTGAGCTGCCGCTTTCTTCCGCGCTGGTGTCCTTCTGGTACTGTATATCCACATAGTCATTGGGCTGCAAATTCGCGTCCTCGGTGACAAACACCTTGAAGGGGTAGTAGGACACGTTACTGTTGCCGTCGCCCCAGTTGTTGCCGTTGCTGGTGGGATAGTCGTCGATGGACACGATGGTGCCCTCGCAGGCCGCTCCGGTCATCCAGCTGCTGATGGATACGCTGTCGCCCACCTGCACGCTGCCCAGATCCATCTCGCTGAGGGTGCCGGTGACGTAATATCCGCCGCCGCCGGACAGCTCCACCACGGCCTCGCTGTTGTTATAGGCCTCGTCCGGGTCCCGCACGGCCTTCACCGTGCCGTCGAACTCCGCGTACACGTTGCCGTCGCCCAGCTCCGCCAGCTTCTTGTCCAGCTTCAGCTTCGCCACCTTCAGGTTGACCTCCTGCTCCTTTACCGCCTGAGCCTTCTCCAGAATGGCCTTGTTCAGATCCAGCTGGGTCATGGAGGACTCCAGCAGCTCGTCGATCTGGGCGATCTTCTTCTGCAGGTCCTGGATTTCCTTGGTGTTGTATTCCCGTGCCTTTTCGGGATAGTCGGGCATACCATTCAGCAGTTCCAGGGAAATTTTCTTCTCAGCTGCGGCGGGCTTGTCGTTGTTGTCGCTGCCATTGCCTTCGTTGGTCAGTACGGTGACGGTGGTCTGACCGGAACCGGTGTCCTCGCCGGAGCTGGTATTGCCGCCGGTCTCACCGCCAGGGGTGGGGTCGGGAGCTGCGTTTACCAGCTTCAGGTGCAGGCCCCAGCTCTCTGTAATGGCGCCGCCGGCGATGTCGCCCTCCCGCTTGAAGGCAACGATATAGGCTTCCGTTTTCTCTGCCAGCAGCGTTTCCAGCGTGGTCTGATCCAGTGTCAGTGTGCCGGTGTAGATGTAGTACAGGGGCTTATCCTTGGTGTTGCCAAGATTGCCCTCCACGGTGACAAAACCGGGGGTTACCGGGTCTTTGTACTCGGCGGCCTTGTCCGCATCCTCTATCAGCTTATCCAGCTTGCTCTGCAGGCCGTTGCGCTCCGCCTCCAGCGTCTCCTTGTTCTTCGCCTTCTTCAGCAGCTCCAGCTCGTTCTTCATGACCTCCAGGTTCTCCGTCTGCCGGTCATAGTCGATCTTGGCGCGCTCCACGGTGGCCTGTGTCAGGGTGGAGTCATAGCTTACCAGCACCGTACCCTTCTTGACGCTGTCGCCCTCCTTGACCCACACCTTCTTCACCGTCTGGCTCTGGGAGATGTAGATCTTCTGCAATTTGTCCGTGGTCACCATGCCGCTGGTGTTGGAGGTGTCCCCCCAGTAGTCGGTCATGGCGCACTCGTTGACGGCGTATACGTTCACGTCGCCCCGCTGGGCGTTCCGGGCGATGGTCAGTCCGCCCCACACCGCGCCGCACACGCCCACCACGCAGGCGGCGGCGATAATGCCCTTTTTCAGCTTCTTGCTCATGCGGGGCTTCTCACCGTCGGGGCGCTTTTCGCCGATATGCAGCTTTTCCCGCAGCGTCAGCTTCTCACTCATAGTCGTCACCTCCCGACAGTACGCCGTCCCGTATGGTCATGACCTTGGCGGCGTGGTTGGCGATGGAATGGTCGTGGGTGATCATGATGATGGTGGAGCCGCCGTCATGCAGCTGCTGAAACAGCTCCATCACCGCCGCGCCGCTGGCGCTGTCCAGCGCACCGGTGGGCTCGTCGGCCAGCAGCAGCTTCGGCTTGCCCACGATGGCCCGTGCGATAGCCACCCGCTGGCACTGTCCGCCGGACAGCTGGTCCGGCCGGTGGTCCACCCGGTCGGAAAGCCCCACCGTCTCCAGCGCGGCCCGGGCCCGCTCCAGCCGTTCCGCCTTCTTCACCCCGCCGTACAGCAGGGGCAGCGCCACGTTTTCCAGCGCCGTCAGCTTCGGCAGCAGATTAAAGCTCTGGAACACGAAGCCCAGCTCCTTGTTCCGCACCTCCGCCAGCTGCTTGTTGTTGCAGGTGGTCACGTCCCGCCCGCCCAGCAGATAGCTGCCGCTGGTGGGCACGTCCAGACACCCGATCAGGTTCATCAGCGTGGTCTTGCCGCTGCCGGAGGGACCCATGATAGCCAGGTATTCCCCCTCCTCCACGTCAAGGTTCACGTTTTTCAGGATATGTGCCACGGACTTCCCCATGGGGTAGTCCTTGCATATATCGCGCATTTCCAAAATCATGCTCAGCCCTCCATCGGCGGTGTGATCACCGGCGCAGTGGCCTCCGCCTCGCCGCCGGGAATCACGGCTGCGGTGCTGCCGTCGTCCGTGACGGTGTCGTTCTCAGCGGGCATATCGCCGCCGTCCATGCCGTCCATGGGCACGTTTTCGTCGATTTTTTCGCCGCCGCCCTCGGGGTATACCTCGCCGCCGCTGGCGCTGGGGTCAAAGGTGGCGTCGTCATAGGTGATGCACGTCATGCCCGCCTTCAGGCTGTCATCGGGATAGGCGATATAGTCCTCCGCCGTCAGGCCGTCCGTCACGGGATAGGTGTCCGTCTCCGTGTTGTACTCGCCCAGGGTGATGCTCCGCTTCTCCAGCTTGCCATTGCTGTTCTGAGCCCACACCCAGGGCTTGCCCTCGGCGTCGTTGATGAAGTAGCTGGGCAGGTTGATCAGGCTTTCGTCCTGGGTGTCCTCCTGACCGTAGTCCGGCTCTATGTACACGTGCTGGCCCATGAGCAGCCCCTCGCCGTCGCCCTCCAGCGTCACATAGAAGGGGTACTTGCTGGACATGGCCGTGTCGCTGTCGCCGTAGTCGCTGCGGCTCTGCTGGGCGTTGTTCCAGTCGATGGAGCTGATGCTGCCCTTCCACGTCTGGTCGCTGACCCGGGAACGGATGACCACCGCCGTGCCCTCGGTCAGCACGCTGGCGTTGTTTTCATTCACATAGCCCTTGATGCGGAAGCCGCCCGTCTCCACGATGGTCATGAACGGCAGGGCGTTGCCGGAGTTGTCCGTGCCGCCGTCCGGGTTCAGGGACTGCACCTCGCCGTCCACCGGGGACTTGACGGTGCTGTCGGCGGTGTTGGCCTTCAGCTTCTCAATGTCCTTTTTCTTGGTGGCGATGTTGGCCTTCGTCTCCAGCACCTTCACGTTCTGCTCCCGCAGATCCAGGGCGTACTGCCGCTTGGTGGCGTCGTCATAGGTGCTGTCCATCAGCTTCTGTATACGCTCCAGCTCCGCCTGCTGGTCCTCCAGCGTGGCGTTCAGCTGCTCCAGCTCCAGCTGGGCCATCTCCAGGTCGGTGCGGATCTGGCTGAGGTCATAGGTCAGAAGCACGTCGCCCTTTTTCACGCTGTCGCCCACCTTCACCTTGATGGTGTCGATGGTCATGGCGTCGTTTTTCTTGATGGTCGTCTCGCCCAGCGGGCTGACGATGCCTGCGAACCGGTCCGCCAGACCTACAGACCCCAGCCCGCAGATCATAGACACCGACTGCACGGAGGCCTCGCCCTCCGCTGCGCCGCAGCCGGACACACAGCCCAGCAGCATCACCAGCGCCAGTACAAAAGCCGCTTTTTTCATGTCGTGTTCTCCTTTTTCCTTCCCGCGCGCCCGCGGGATGATTTGCCTATTTACTTAGACGGCAGAAATTGTCATTCCGTTCCGCCGCTGCCCCCGACAATATCATATCATGCGCCTGGCCCTCAAAATGTGAATAAATCGTGAACACACGCTTAAGACCTTACTAAGGTTCCGTATCAAAACGGTGGCAAAACGCCCCGCGGAATATTGACAGCGTGCGGGGGAGTGTCCTATTATTATGGTGTGCCGTGTCCATCCCGGACATCTTACCGGTGTACGGGCGCCTTTCGGCGGACACGGCCCGCGTACGATACCACCGGCAGGAGGTTTTGCCATGAACAAAAAACGTATCCGCCAGATGGACCTGGCCCTGCGCCGCCGCCTTTCCGACCGTCCCGCCGCGGACTATTTTGCCCCCGGGGACGCCCTGCTCCGCGCCCTCGAGACCGAGGGCTATATGCAGCGCTTTGCCGGGCTGTTCAGCGGCGCGCGCCTCCGCTGCGCCGACGTGCTGGCCCTCTGCCGCCCGGAGCTGGAGGTGCTGTGCCCTGGCGAACCGTCCGAGGGCTGGCTGGCCTATGCCTACGACTATGCCCGCCGCCTGCTCTACCCGGAAAAGACCGATGCGGAGCCCTTCGCCCCCGGTGCGGTGTTCCTGCTGTCGGTGCTGCAGGTGCTGTTTGCCGCCGAGGCGGAGCTGCTGCCCCACGACCCGGCCTGGACCTTCGATTTCCTGACCGATGATGAGCTGGCCGGCAGTCCCTGCGCCCCGTCCTATCAGCGCTTCCTGCGCCTGTGGAGGCGGGAGTTCGTCTATGAGCTGATGCGTTTGGGCCTGGAGGTCACGCCCTACCGCACCCTTGAGCATATCGCCGGCGTCCACCACCTCGCCGTCACCGCCGCCCGCGCCCTGCGGAAAAGCGGCGTGGCCGTGGACGTGGCCCTGGTCTCCGGCGCCGCCGCCGGCCACGATCTGGGCAAGTTCGGCTGCCGCCCCGGCGAGCGCGTGCCCTACCTGCACTATTTCTACACCGACCAGTGGTTCCGCCGCCGCCGGATGACCGATATCGGCCACGTGGCCGCCAACCACTCCGTCTGGGACCTGGAGCCCGACTACCTCTCCGTGGAGGCGCTGCTGCTGATCTACGCCGACTTCCGCGTCAAGCAGCTCCACGATGCGCAGGGCCGGGAGATCACACGTATCTCCACCCTGGCTCAGGCCTTTCAGGTGATCCTGGATAAGCTGGACGACGTGGACGGCGAGAAGCAGAAGCGCTATACCCGGGTCTACGCCCGGCTGGAGGACTTCGAGCAGTTCATGGTCAGCTGCGGCGTGGATGTCACCATGTCCGGCGGCGATACGCCCCCGCTGCCGGAGAAGCACACCGCCCTCATGACCGATGACGAGGCCCTCCGCGCCCTGACGCTCCGCTGCGTGGGCCACAATATGGAGCTGATGCACCGCCTCACCGATCAGCGCAGCTTCGCCCGTCTGCTGGAGGAGGCCCGCGGCGAGACGGATTGGCGCCGTCTCCGCGCTTATCTGGCGGTGATGGAGTCCTACTCCCTCTATCTGCATATCCCACAGAAGGTCCAGACCCTGACGTTCCTCTACGAGCTGCTGATGCACCGCGAGGGCGATATCCGCCGTCAGGCGGCGGCGCTGCTGGGCGAGATCATCGCCGGCTTCCACGCCGGCTACGCCAAGGAGCGCCCCGCCGACATCCGCCCGGACCCCCGGGCCATCACCGACGTGGACCAGTGGAGGCTCTATCTGGACAAGATACTGTATCCCGACCATAAGCTCATGCCCCAGCACCGCCGCTGGATCGGCTATACCCTGAAATTCGCCGTCGGCTCCCTGCTGAGCCACTGCCCCGGCCGGGAGGAGCGCTTCCTGGCCCCGGTGTTCGCCTACTACCGCAGGCCGGAGGATCTGGACGACTACACCGCCTTCCAGCTGCTGGATACCGCCGCCGCCCTGCCGGATACGGCCTATACGGCCAGCCGCGCCCGGCAGATGACGGCCTTTGCCGCCGCCCTGTCCCTGCGTAAGGACCTGACCATCCGCATGGCCGCCGTGCTGCTGCTGGACCGTCTCGCCCGCCTGTACCCGGAGGACGGCCGCGCGCTGGAGGCCGTGACCGCCGTCCCCGACGGCGACAGCGGCACCCTGCGCTATCTCAAGCAGGATGTGCTCTCTCAGGGCGCGCCCCTTCTTCTGCCGGAGGACGTGGTCTCCGAGATCTTCCTGGACAACCTGAAGACCGCCACGCCGTGGATCACCAAGCAGGGCAACCTGCGCCTGCTGACGGACTTTGCCCGCAGCGGCAAAAGCCCCGCCCTCCATATCGCCACACACCTGTCCAATCTCATCAAGGTCAGCGACCGCGTCACCGTCCGCCACAGCGCCGGCAACGCCCTGCTGGCCCTGGCGCCCCGACTAACCGCCGACCAGCGCAACGAGGTGGCGGTGGAGCTGTGCCGCGGCCTGGAGCTGGGCCAGCAGGAGTTCACCAAGTATATCCCCGACTACCTGGGCCGTTTTGCCCTGTGGCTGCCCCCGGCGGAGCTGGATGAGGTGCTGGACGACCTTCGCGTGAACCTCAGCTCCTCCGACAGCCGCGTTACCGCCTCCGTGCTGGATACCGTGGGCGTCATCTATGAGGCGTACGATGCCTATCGCTCCCGCTTCCCGGAGACGGACGACGCCTACCGCCGCCGCCGTGAACGGCTGCTGGGCCTGCTGATGCGGGGCCTCAGCGGCATTGACGGTGCTACCCGGCAGGAGGCCCTGTTCGTGTTGGGCCGCCGGGTCTTCGGCTCCGGAGAGCTGGGCCGCCACGAAAAGCGCCGCGCCTTTATGCTCACCCAGCGCAAGCTGCTCTCCGCCCAGGATGAATTCCCCGGCGAGGGCCTGACGTTCTACTACCGGGCCGCCATGCTGGGCAAGCTCTACCGCTTCATCACCGAGGAGCGCCTGTTCCACAAGGGCTTTGACTTCGGCGCGCCCCGCCCCGTGGCCTTCTTCCCCGGCACCTTCGACCCCTTCACCCTGTCCCACAAGGGCATCGTCCGGGCCATCCGCGACCAGGGCTTCGAGGTCCTGCTGGCCATTGACGAGTTCTCCTGGTCCAAAAAGACCCAGCCCTACCGCCTGCGCCGGCGCATCGCCGCCATGGCCGTGGCCGACGTGTTCCTCGTCAGCATTTTCCCGGAAGACTTCCCGGTGAACATCGCCAACCCGGAGAACCTCCACGAGCTGCGCGCCGCCTTCCCGGGCCGCAGCGTGTCCATCGTGGTGGGCAGCGACGTGGTGCTCCACGCCTCGTCCTACAAAAAGCCCGTCACGCCGGACTCCATCCACACCTTCGACCACGTGGTCTTCCGCCGCACCGAGCCGGATGCCGAGCCGGCGGATTACAGCTGCATCACCGGCAAGGTGCTGGAGCTGACGCTCCCGCCCCAGCTGGAGGAGATCAGCTCCACCCGCATCCGCGAGGCGGTGGACGCCAACCGCGACATCTCCAACCTCATCGATCCCACGGTGCAGGAGTTCATCTATCGCCGCGGCCTGTACCTCCGCGAGCCCCAGGACAAGCCCGTTCTCCGCACCGAGGACCTGAGCTTCCTGCCCGCCTCGCCGGAGACGGCGGAGAAATTCCTTCGCACCATGCTCTCCGTGCCCACCGCCGCGGCGCTGCGGACGCAGATCGAGAGCCGCGGCGACGACGTGATGGTCTGCCGGGACACCGACGGCACCATTCTGGGCGCGGCCAGCTACGCCTGCCTGGACTCCGCCCGCCTCTTCGCCCGCCTGGGCGACCCGGCCCTCTCCGGTCTGGTCCGCCAGAACGCCGGCGGCCGCACCCTGCTCATCAGCGGGCTGTTCGTGCCCCGGGGCGAGCGCCAGAGCGACCTCTGCCAGCTGCTCATCACCGAGGTGCTGACCCTGGCCCTCAGCCGTGAGTTCACCTATGCCCTCTACCTTCCCCTGGAGGGCGCCGTCTCCGGCTACGGCCGCCAGCTGCTGACGCTCCAGGGCTTCGTCCCGGCTGGTGACAGCACGGACGCCCTGGCCGTGGATATGCGCTGCCCCATCGTCCTCAGCCGCAACGTGGACACCGCGGTGAAGGCGCCCTTCAGCTCCTCGCCCCGGGTGCTCGCCGCCATCGCCGCCGCCCACCGCCGCCTGCAGGCGGCGCTGACAAAGCTGCAGCCCGGATCTCTGGTGCTCAGCCTGTCCGCCGGCGTCATCTACCACCGGCTGCTCCAGCGTATCACCGGCCGCAACGGCGTCCCCGCGGAGCCCACCACGCCCCGCGTCCTCGGCCCGGATATCTGCGTCCCCTACGGCAAGATCCTCCGCGGCGTGGCCGTGCCCAACACCGTCACCAAGACCCTGCGTACCGACAAGGTCTACGAGCCGGACCTCAGTGCCTACTCCATTGAGGCCTACCCGGACTACTCGCCCCTGCCCGACCAGGTCCGCACCATCCACGCCTTTGCCCGCCCCGTCATTCTCGTGGACGATATGCTCCACGACGGCAAGCGCATCCGCCGCCTGGCCCCGCTGCTCGCCGAGACGAACACCCCCGTGGATCAGGTGCTGGTGGGCTACCTCACCGGCATGGGCCGCGACCTCATGGAGCAGCTGGGCTACGACGTGGACGCCATCTACTACCTGCCCAACCTGCGCCTGCGCTTCGTCGAGTCCACGCTCTATCCCTTCATCGGCGGCGACACCGTTCGCCGCAGCGAGGCCCTGCCCGGCGGCCTTCAGCCCGCCGTCAACCGCATCCTGCCCTACGCCGCCCCCGAGTACACCGGCATGGACGACGAGACCGCCTGGGAGCTCTCCCTCTGCTGCCTTGAGAATGCCCGCGATATCCTCCTGGCCCTTGAAACGGAATTCCGTTCCCTCTACGCCCGCAACCTCACCCTCAGCCGTCTCGGCGAAGCGGTCATCCTGCCCCTCTGCCCCGACAAGGGCGGCTGCATGACCTACGACCTGAGCCGCGCGGCCAGCACGTATTTGGAGGGAGATATAGAGCTCCTGAAACGTATGCGCCCTGCGAGATAATGCACCGTCTTTTCCGCCCTGCCATCGTCAAATCTCCTCGACGTACACACGGTACGCCTTCGTCGGTTTGCCATCGGCAGGACGCAAAATCCGGCACATTCTCTATTCCTCAAGGGGGGGCCTGCGCCTCCGCGCCTCGTCTTGACACAAAATCTGAACCTTTATCAAGACTATGCAGCGTCGCCTCGTCATCGGCAGGACGAAAAATCCGGCACATTCTCTATTCCTCAAGGGGGGGCCTGCGCCTCCGCGCCTCGTCTTGACACAAA
>ENA-OYVZ01000217-OYVZ01000217.1-human-gut-metagenome-genome-assembly--contig:-NODE-217-length-14647-cov-5.234786_pt1 | contig 14647 bp, 10 predicted proteins | sample MGYA00244162_ERZ653381 | MGnify/ENA primary metagenome ERZ653381 (study PRJEB26926, sample SAMN06165033) | human gut metagenome | biome: ENVO:00009003; feature: ENVO:2100002; material: ENVO:00002003...
ACGAGATTCATGAGCGTCTCGTGGGCTCGGAGATGTGTATAAGAGACAGGGCGCGCACGGCGTGATCATTCCGAAGCGCCGCAGCGTCGGCCTGACCGCCGTTGTGGGCAAGGCCTCGGCTGGTGCACTGGAATATCTGCCGGTGGCGCGTGTGGCCAATCTGGTCAGTGCCATCCGCGAGTTGCAGAAAGCCGGCGTTTGGGTCTTCGGCACGGCGGCAGACGGCGATACGGCGCTCTATCAGGCCGATCTCAAGGGCCCGGCCGCTATCGTCATCGGCAACGAGGGCGACGGCATGAGCCGCCTTGTCGCCGAAGCGTGCGACTTTAAAGTCAGTATTCCCATGCGCGGCCGCATTTCATCCCTCAACGCGTCGAACGCCGCCGCAATTTTATTGTACGAGGCTGTCCGGCAGCGGGGATAAAGCCATCTTTCCGAACGGACGACTCTGTCCGCCCGCACAGCAGGCAGCTTTTGGACCCTCATAGCAAATCCGCAAGCACCCTTCTGTTTCGTTGTAGGGACCGATGCCTACATCGGCCCGTGAGGCAGCCACGACTTTGCCGAAGAGTTCCGTAAAAGCGGCCCATCCTGCCGGGCCGATGTGGGCATCGGCCCCTACAAAGCGAGTATGGTAGATTCACAAAACATGGAGCACACTATGGAACCAACCAGGCGTCCTGAGGACGAAGCACAACTGAACAAGACGCCCGCGGAGCAAGAGGAGCCGGAATACTCGCTCGAGGAAATTATGAACGAATTCGGCGGCTGGACAAAGCGTGAGGAACCGAAGACCGAGCCGGGTGAGACTGTCCGGCTTGCCACACCTGCCGCCCGCCCGCCCGATGCGCAGACACCGTCTGACGAGGAAGCGGCTGACACCATTCGCTTTGCGCCCGTCCATACGCAAAAGGAGCCTGAGCCGGAGCGCCCTACCGTCTGGACCTACCAGGGTGAACCGGATCCGGAGCCTGCCGCAGCAGATCCCAAGGAAGCGCGGGAGCGCGCCCGTGCCGAGCGCCGCGAAAAACGGCAGGCCGAAAAACGCCGCCGGCAGCTTGAACGCTTTCAAAAAAAAGAGGCCCGGAAAAAGCGCGCCGCCGAGCAGCCTGAGCACGTTTTTCCCTCGCTGGAAGCCGCGTATCAGTTCTATTCTGCCGCCTCCAGCGTGCGGCTGCGCCTGCTGCTGAGCGTGCTGACCTGTCTGGCGTCGATTTTGCTGCTGGTCTTATCGACCTCCGCCATTGTGGGGGATTTCAGCAGTTATTCACAGGTGTTTTCCGCGATTATGCTGGGACTTCTGCTTGCGCAGGCACTTTTAAGCTATGATATCTGCCTGTCCGGCGTGGTGCAGGCGCTGCGCCTGCGGTTCGATCAAACCAGCATGCTGTTCGTGGTGCTCTGCGCCGTGATCGTTGACGCATTTTTTGCCGTCCTGCAGGGCCGGACACCGTTCTGCACGGTCGCGTCGATTCTGCTGCTGCTCGCCCTGTGGGGGCGGAGTTTACTGTATGAGGCACGGCGCAGATCGCTGCGCGCGGCAGGCAATATGGAAGATCCGGTCGCCGCCGTGCGGGAGGAAAAGGCGTGGCACGGCTACGACTGCATCTTCCGCGCTCCGGGCGACGCCGAGCAGTTTGCCGTCCAGCTGGAAATGCCGGACGCAGGCAGCCGCATCATGCGCTTCTACACGCCTGTTATGACGGCGGTAACGCTCGTGTTATCCGTCCTGACCGCGATGCGCGGCGGCAAGAGTTTTCTCTGGTCGTGGACAGCCATGCTGCTGGCTGGTTTCCCCGCCGGCATCCTCATCGCCTACGCAAAACCGTTTTCCACGTTTGCCAAAAAACTGTACCGCATCGGCGCAGCCGTCGCAGGCTGGCAGGGCGCGCGGATTCTGTCCGGCGAGGCCGGCCTGATCATTGAAGATGCAGATCTGTTCCCGCCGCAGAATGTGACACAGGGCGGCATGAAGCTTTACGGCAGCCGCCCCGCGCCCATGGTCATCGGCTATGCCAACGCCGTCGTGCAGACAGCAGGCAGCGGTCTTGCTCCGCTGTTTGAACAGATGATGCACGACCAGAACGGCAGACGCTATTCCGTCGATACCTTCCGCCGGTATGAAAGCGGCGGTCTCGGCGCGACGATCCGGGGAGATGTCGTTCTGATGGGCTCGATCGCGTTTATGAAGCTGATGCGCGTACGCGTCCCGGAGGGAACGCGGCTCAAGCAGGCGGTCTATCTGTCCGTTAACGGCGAACTTGCCGCCGTCTTTGCGCTCAATTATGCCCCGGCAGAATCCGTTCGGGCAGGACTTGCCTCCGTTCTGCGCGCAGGCGCGCTTGTGCCGGTGCTGGCCACGCGCGATTTTATGATCACGCCGCAATTTTTAAAGCAGCGCTATAAAATCCCGCCCGAGCATATCGAATTCCCCATTGTAGAAGAGCGCGCAGCCCTCTCCGAACCCGGTGCCGTGCGCGCCGGAAAACAGGGTGCGCTCATGGCCCGCAGCAGCTTCGCAAGCTTCGCAGGAAGCGTCGTCGCGGCGCGTGGTCTGCGCGGCACGGCGATTTTGTCCATCTGCGTCGCCATCGCGGGAAGCGTGCTCGGCGTGAGCCTGATGTTTGTGCTGACGTTCCTCGGCGCAGATCTCGCCGCGTCGTGCTGGAACCTGTTTCTGTACACGGTTTTGTGGCTCCTTCCGGGGCTTCTGGCCGGTCTTTTAGCGGGCCGCGCATAGGTACGCATGAAAAATCGCAGATTTTCATGGGATTTGACAAGATTCTAATTGCAATCCTATGGAGATTCGTATATAATGGAATTTAAGAGTCGGCGAAATGAGAACTGCCGAGGGGCGGAGCGCGCCGTCTTGCGTTCCGTCTGGAGAAAGGAGTATTTTTTACTATGGGCTATACTGCCAATGACATTCGCAACATCTGCCTGCTTGGCCATGGCGGCGACGGCAAATCCGCTCTTTGCGAGAGCATGCTGTTCACCACCAAGGCGATCACCCGTCTGGGCAAGCGTGCCGATGGCACCACTGTTTCTGACTTTGACGACGAAGAGAAGAAGAGACAGTATTCCATTTCTTCTTCCGTCATTCCCGTTGAATATAACAAGTGCAAACTCAACGTGATCGACAACCCGGGTTATTTTGACTTTGCCGGTCAGATCGTGCAGTCCCTGCGCGTAGTTGACGCGGGCCTCATCTGCCTGACCGCAAAGAGCGGCATCGGCGTCGGTACTGAAAAGGGCTGGAAGTATCTTGCCAAGGCCAATCTTCCCGCCATGTTCTATGTCTCCAAGCTGGATGAAGAGCATGCCAACTTCTTCAACGTTCTCGATTCCCTGCGCGAGATGTTCGGCGCTTCCGTCATTCCGTTTACCTTCCCCATTATGCAGGGTGAAACGGCTGTCGGTCTGGTTGACTTGATTGAGAAAAAAGCCTATGACGCAAACGGCAAGGAAATCCCCCTGCCCGCAGACGCCAACGATAAGATTGAAGAATACATGGCCGAGCTCAACGAGCAGGTTGCAGAGACTGACGAGGCCCTCATGGAGAAGTTCTTCATGGAAGAGCCGTTTACCGCCGAAGAACTCCAGACCGGCATCAAGGCCGGCATCCGTGAGCGCAGCGTGACCCCGGTCTTCTGCGGCTGCGCCTACACCGGCCTCGGCACCACCAACCTGCTGGCGAACCTCGTCAAGTATGCACCGAATCCTCTCGAGGGCAAGCCCATGACGCAGGTTGACGAGGACGGCACCGAGTCCGAGTTCAAGCTCGCCCCGAACGGCAGCCCGATGGCGTTTGTGTTCAACACGCTGGCTGACCAGTACGGCAAGAACTCCTACTTCAAGGTCATTTCCGGCGACATGGAAGACACCCTTACCGTCGTCAACGCCCGCACCGGCGATTCCGAAAAGCTCGGCAACATGTTCTTCCCGAAGGGCAAGGACAACACCAAGACCTCCAAGGTCTGCTGCGGCGATATCGGCGTTTTCACAAAACTCGCCTCCGTCAAGACCGGCGACACCCTCGGCATGCCGGGCAAGACCGTCCGCATCAAGGGCATGACCTATGACGAGCCGATGTATAAGATGGCTGTCTACGCCAAGGTCAAGGGCACAGAAGACAAGATCGCCAACGGCCTTGTCAAGCTGAAGGAAGAAGACGAGTCCTTCACCTACGGCAACGATCCCGAAACCAAGGAGCTCATCATTGCCGGCGCCGGCGATATGCAGCTGTCCGTCCTTATGGCAAAGCTTTCCAGCAAGTACAAGGTCGAGGCTGTTCTGAAGCCCGCCAAGATCGCGTACCGCGAGACGATCAAGAAGAAGGTCGAGATTCACGGCCGTCACAAGAAGCAGTCCGGCGGTCACGGCCAGTTCGGCGACGTTTATATCCGCTTCGAGCCGCAGTCCGAGTCCGAAGAGATGATCTTCGCGGATGAGACGGTCGGCGGCTGCGTGCCGAAGAACTTCATCCCGTCCGTTGAAAAGGGCCTGCGCAACTGCGTCGGCAAGGGCGTTCTGGCCGGTTATCCGGTCGTGTTCCTGAAGGCCACGCTGTACTTCGGTTCCTACCATCCCGTCGATTCCTCTGATATGGCGTTCCAGACCGCTGCCGGCATCGCCTACAAGGAAGGCCTGCCCACTGCCGGCCCGACCCTGCTCGAGCCGATCGGCGAACTCAAGGTTCTCATCCCTGACGGCAACATGGGCGACGTCATCGGCGACCTCAACAAGCGCCGCGGCCGCGTCATGGGCATGAACCCCGATCCCGAGAACCCTGGCTATCAGATCGTCGAGGCGGAAGTTCCCGTCGGCGAAATGACCACCTATTCCATCGACCTGCGCGCCATGAGCCAGGGCCGCGGCAGCTACACGCTCAAGTTCGTCCGCTACGAGGAAGTCCCGCAGATGAACCAGGCCAAGATCATCGAAGACGCCAAGAAGGAAGAGGAAGAGGCTTAATCGCTCCCCTATCCCATTATGCACAATGCCCCGGTTTCCACATGGAAACCGGGGCTTCTTAAGTACAGGAGGCCAGACCTATGAACGAAGCGAAGCGCGCACAGTTTCATCTTCCCGGCCTGTTTGAATTTTATGACTTTTATCGCGTCTTTCTGCCGCTTTACCGGACGCATCGGGAGTATTTTTACGACTGGTGCGAGATTGCCTCGATTTACGGTGCGCCGGAAGGCTGCCTTTGGGGCGGCGGGCGCGTAGGCTGCGGCAATCAGGATCCGCACGCAGTTCTGGCGCTGACGCAGGAATACGGTCTTTCCGCCCGCCTGACGTTCAGCAATTCTCTTTTGACCAAGGCGCATCTCGCAGATTCGGTCTGCAATGCACTCTGCCGTCTGTTTTCGGAGGCAGACGGTCCGCAGAACGGTGTGATCGTCCATTCCGACCTGCTGCTGGACTATCTGCGCGCCGCCTATCCGCAGTTCTACTTCATTTCTTCCACGACCAAAGTGCTGACCGATTTTCCCCAGCTTCGTCAGGAGTTGGAGCGCGAAGCCTTCCGTTTCGTCGTGCCGGATTTCCGGTTGAACAAGGCGTTTGACCAGCTTCTTACACTGCCGCAGCCGCTGAAGGGCAAGGTGGAATTTCTGTGCAACGAATGCTGCTGGTTCGGCTGCAAGGACCGGAAGGCCTGTTACGAGGCTGTCAGCCGAAAAAATCTCGGAGAGCATGCACCGCACCGCTGTACTGCGCCGGGTTCAGCGAATGGCTACCGTTTTTCCCGGGCAATGGAAAACCCCGGCTTTCTCAGCGTCCGCGATATTCAAACAGTCTATCTTCCCCTGGGTTTTTCCAACTTCAAGCTGGAAGGCCGCGGTCTTGGCAGTGCCATGATTCTCGAGTTTCTGCTCTACTATCTGACAAAACCGGACTATCAGCTGCGCGTGCGCGAGGAGATCTATCTGGATGCGATGCTGGACTTGTTTTAGCGTCAGTTGTCATTGCAGCACGCCGAATTTCCGTAGAGGGCCGACAATTCTTGTCGGCCCTCCACCTGTTTCTTTGGTCTTGTTCTCTGCGGGAGGACAAGATACTCCGCTCTCGCAAGTATCATACAGACTGCTTCTATGTCTGTAACCGTTTTGTCCGCCACCAGCCGCGCCACTGCCTTCTGGATGACCGCCTCGTTTTCAGGATCAATGATGACTGTGAGGAAGGTTCCGATGCTCAGCGTGCCGTGCGTGTAGAACAGCCATCCGAACGGCAGAACCGTGAGCATCTGCGCCGGAAAGAAGGCGTAAGCCATAGACATGCCAAGCTGGCTGCGGCGCATCCAGTCGAAATAATACTGCGCGTTCGCCCGCACCTTCTCCGCCAGCCGCGCATAGGAGGTCTTCCCCTGATTGAACGCCTTGATGACTTCAATGCCGTTGATGTATTCGATCATGGAACTGCTCATCTCGTTGGTTGCCTGCACCGCGCCCTCGTAGTCCTTCGCATAGCCGCCCATGACTGACATCATGAACACGAACGCAATGGGAAACACCGCGAGCGACAGCAGCGCCAGACGTCAATCAAGCACAAACAGATAGACAAGCGTCAAAAATGGAAGACCGCCCGAAAAAGGCGGTCCATCCTTTTTATTTATGCGCCCACACCGAAGACCGAGGAAAACCCTGCGCGGTGATACCTGCTCAGGAGACCGATATACTCCGCCGCTTCCTCCCGGCTCATACCGTGGCGGATGACCTCAAAGATACTTTCAAAGCGCGAGGTCGTCACGATATGCAGAAGCCGTTCCGTCAGTGCGCCCTCCGTCTGCACAGGGCAGCCCGCGGCCTCCATGTACTTGCAGGTGTACTCCACCTCAATACGCACCAACTCGTCCACAAAGTTATGGAACCGTGTCCCATAGGATGCGTCCAGCAGGAGACGGAATTCATCGAGATGATCGTACATGTACTGCACCAGTTCCATTGTCCCGCCGTCGGCATATTCCGCCATGTGCGCACGCTGCGAAGCCTGGTCCATGTGATAAAATGTCTCCTGTATTTTGAGAAAGCGCTCGATCATTTCGTTCAAAACCGGCTCGACAATGGCGGAAAACAGCCCCTCCTTGTCCTTAAAACGGACATAGATGGAGTTCGTACTCGTTTCCGCTGCCGCTGCGATCACGCGCAGAGAGGCGTCTGTATAGCCCTTATCCAGAAATTCCTCTTTGGCACAGTTCAGAATCCGCTCGGAAACGCCCTCGATCTGCTTTGCCATACTGCCGTCCTCCTTTTTATTCATAACACCGTTTCATAACCGAGTTATGAATTATAGTTAAATGTATTTAATTTATCAAGTCCTCTTTTTCAAAATCCCCAGCAGCAGCAAAACCTCCCCCTGCCGTGTCCTGCGCGGTAAGGGGAGGTTGGTCAGTTTTATGTTCAGAGCGACAGGAAAGCTTTCCATGTCCGGATATAGGACTGGGCTTTTTCATCTGTCTCGGCCTCGGCGGCCATGCGTAGAAGCGGTTCTGTGCCGGAGAAGCGGCAAATGACCCAGCTGCCGTCCGTAAAATAGACCTTGCAGCCGTCCTCGCGGCTGATGTGGTCAACGCATTCAAATTCCGGGCAGGCGTGCTGTTCAAACAGATATTGCTGAAGCGCAAGCTTGCGGGCCGGGGTCATGGTGAAGGACGCCTCGGCATAGCTGAGTGCGCCGTACTGCGCCTCGATCTCACGGTAGAGCGCGGAAAGCTTCTTGCCGGTCACGGCCAGCATCTCGACGAGCAGCGTGGCAGCGTAGATTCCATCCTTGCCGGAGATATGCCCCCGAACGGCAAGACCACCGGACGATTCGCCGCCGATGATGGCATTCGTCTCCGTCATTTTGGCCGACACCCACTTGAAGCCGACAGGAACCTCATAGCATTTCTGCCCCAGTCCCGCCGCGACGCGGTCGAGCAGGACGGTCGTGGAATTGTTGCGTACGCAGGGGCCCTGCCAGCCGCGGTATTTGACGAGGTAATAATAGAGCAGGACGAGCAGCTTATTCGGGTGGACGAATTGGCCCTGATCGTCGATCACGCCGAGTCGGTCGGCGTCACCGTCGGTTGCAATGCCGAGATCACAGCGGTACCGGTCCATAACGACCGCCGCAAGCGGACCGAGCGTGTCTTCATTCGGCGCAGGAAGCTTTCCGCCGAAGAGTGTGTCGTGGCGGTCGTGGATGATCTCGAGATCGCAGCGGCAGGTCATGAGGATCATGCTCAAGCTCGTCTGGCTGACGCCGTACATGGGGTCGAGCGCGATGCGCAGCTGCGCGTTCTTGATGGCCTCGACGTCGATGGCGGACAGAATGCTGTCGATATATTCGTTCGTCGGGTTGTGCTCGGTGATCATGCCTGCCGCGACGGCGGCGTCATAGTCCATGGATTGAATTTTGTCCGGGTCAATTTGGGCGATCTCGGACTCGATTTTGTCCGTGACGGTGCGGTCCGCGTCGCGGCCTCCGGCGGTGAAGACCTTGATGCCGTTATAGATGGCCGGGTTATGACTGGCCGTGACTGCGATGCCATAGGGCATGACGCGTTTTTTGACCATGAACATCATGAGCGGCGTTGGCGAGGAACGATTGATGACATAGGGCCGGAAGCCATAGCCCGCCATGACCTCCGCCGCCCAGTGGGCAGATTCCTTGGATAAAAACCTCCGGTCATAGCCGACGCAGATCTCCGCGCCGTCGTGTCCCTCCTTGTGCATGAGGCTGCAAAGGCCCGCGATGAGCAGGCGGATGTTCGCCTTGGTGAATTCGTCCGCAATGACGGCTCTCCAGCCGCCGGTACCGAAATGACTCATCAGTTTGCCCCTCCCATGATAACTTCCGCATGGCACACGCTGCCCGCAGGCAGCACCGGCAGCGCCTCGACCGGTCTGCCGCTTATCAGAATTTTCCTGACGCCCTTCTGCACACTGTCCGGGTTCGTAACATGAATATAATACTCCGCGCCGCGCCAACGGCGCACGACGGTGAATTCCTTCCAGTCCGCCGGGATACACGGGTTGACGCGCAGGCAGTCAAAGTCCGGCTGCACGCCGAGCAGATACTGCGTCGCGGCATAATATGCCCAGCCAGACGAGCCTGTCATGAACGGGTGGTGCGCCTCGCCGTAGGTTGTGTGCGCCTTACCGGAGATGAACTGGCAGTAGGTATAAGGCTCGGCTTTGCGTGTTTCGATTTTATCGTTTTGCAGCGCAGGGCAAAGCGCGTTATAGAACTTCATAGCCCTGTCTCCCCTGCCCAGCTTTGCCTCGGCACACCATGCCCACGGATTCGGGTGGCTGAACACAGAACCGTTTTCCTTGAGGCCGGGATAAACGCGAGTGACAAAGCCGATGGCATCGTCCGGCTTTGTAAAGCACGGCGCGTTCAGCATCAGGCCCCAAGGCGTATAGAGATATTCGTCTACCGCATCCATGGCGGAAAGCCCTCGTTCCCGGCTGGCCGCACCGGACAGAACCGCCCAAGTGTTGCTCTCCATATGGACGCGGCCCTCGGTATCCTGCTGCGTGCCGATTTTTCGGCCGTCGGCGGTGATGCCGCGGATATACCATTTTCCGTCCCAGAGGACGCTTTCACAGGTTTTCGTGACGGATTGGCGGAGTTTTTCATAGCGCGCCGCATCGACCGTACGCCCAAGGCGATTGGCCAACTGCACAAAATTGTCCAATGCCCAAATATGCAAAAAACTTACCATAGCACTTTCGCCGCCGCCGAGATTCAGGCAGTCGTTCCAATCGGCGCGCAGACCCTTGCAGATCCCGCGCGTCCCCACCTGTCGGGCAGAGAAATCAAGAATGCGCATCAGATGCCGGTAGACCGTCTCCTCGCCGCCGTCAGCATAGGTCACAGGCTCGTCGAGGAAGGAAAGTTCACCCGTCTCCTTGACATACTGTACAACAGCCGGGACGAGCCAGAGCGCATCGTCCGCGCATGCGTCCTTTAGACCGTGGACAATCTGGCTCTTATCCGGTGTCGGAATGACCGTGGGCGATTTGAACGACTGCTGCGGCGCGTCCTTTTCAAACCAGCGCGGCTCAAACAGATGCAGGCCGTAGCCCTCCTTCGTAAGCGCCCGCAGGAGTTCGACAAGGCGGCTGCGGCATTTTTCAGGGTTTGAGTGCGGAACCATCATCGCGTCCTGCGCCGTGTCGCGGTAGCCGAGGCCAACGCGCCCGCCGACCTCAATGAACGAGGTGAACCGGGAGAACATAACGTTGATCTCGCTCTGGTAGAGGTTCCAGATATTCAGTTCGGTGTTCATGCCCTCGTTCGGCGTGCTGACCTGCAGGCAGGAAAGCTTCTTATCCCAGAATTCTGCAAGGCGTGAAAAGTCCTCATCCGCCTTTTCCGGTGTCCAGCGGGCCTTAGCCGCTTTTCCGGCCTCGAGATCACCCTCGCCAAGCAGGAATAGAAGCCGCGCTTCCTCCCCGGGCGCAAGCGTCACGTTTTTTTGCAGCACACCGCAGTGGTTTCCGCCCTTCTGGCCGGGAATTTCACATATGCCTGTCTCAACCGCGAGAGGATCGCGCTCCGTGCGGTACGGGCCGAGAAAGCGGTCACGCAGACAGGCGTAACCGTCAGGGGTAAAATCGGACGCAAAAAACTGGAATCCATTTTCTTCATAATACAGATCGTTTTCGATCACGCCGACTTCATATCGGCTTCCGGAGGCGTAGAGACTCATCTGGAAGTTCTGGTTATCCATCTGAATCTGGTGGAAGCTGAATTCCAGATAGGAAAAGACGGACAGATTCCGTGGGATACCTGAGTCGTTGCGGAGCCTGATGTCCCAGAGTTCGATCGGCTCATCCATGGCGACGAACAGCTTCTGCTCGGCATGAATCGCGCTGTAATCGCAGAGGTATTTCACATAACTCAGTCCATGGCGGCAGGAATAGAACTTTTTGTCCTTCCCCACCGGCTGCCACGAAACAGACCAGTAATCGCCGGTATCATTGTCGCGGATGTAAATATAATGCCCTGGGCCGTCCATCGGCACGCCGTTCGGCCGGAAGCGCGTGATGCGGTGATATTCCGGCGAACGGTACAGAAGATAGCCGCCTGCCGTGTGATTGAACACGCCATACATATCGCCGACACCGATGTAATTTGTCCAAGAAACGGGCAAATCGACACGGTCGATCACATATTCGCGGCTTTGGTTGTCAAAATGGCCGTACTGCATAGCTTCTCCCACCTTATCTCAATAATGTATCGCGCAGCTGCGCGGCGAAGGAATGATTCTTCGTATCGAGGCTTGCTTCCCAGACAATAATCCCGGCCAAGTCCGCATTACGGATGAGGTCAAGCTTCTGCCCGAGTGAGCGTGCCGTCTCCACCGATAAAAACCAGCGGTTGAATGTTTTATCCGTCCCGTCGTAGACAAGATACGCGCCGCCTGCCCGCGCGTCATAGGCGCTGTGCCAGCCGGGCGTCTGCAGAAGTTCCAATAAATCCTCCTGCGCAAGCGTATCCCACGTCGGCCGCTCCGGCTCGACAGGAGCGCCGAGCGCTGCTTGTATAGACACAGGTTTTCCCGCAGGCGCATGGCCGTGCAGTAAAATGGCGAACCGATGCAGACCTTTCCGGACGCGACACCCTGCGCCAATATGCACTGTACGGCGATTTTCGCCTGCGCTGCGCTTGAGGCGTGGCCGCTGACGCCTGCCCAGCAGCCGCATAGATCGTAGGTCATAAGGTTGATGAGGTCGAGGTACTGCGCAGCGCCTGCCCAGTCCTGCCGTGCAAGCGTATCCGGCGCGCCGGAGGCGCAGGCCGTCAGTGCTTTCGTTCCTGTTCCAAAGGCGTCATCCATGGCGGCGCGGAGTTCTGCAAGCAGCAGGACAAAATTCTCCCGGTCCTCCGTTTCCGTTCCAAAGACGCAGCAGCCTTCGTCGCCGTCTGGGTCGGCAGGGTTTCCCTTCCGCTCGCAGGCGGGATATTCCCAGTCGATGTCAAATCCGGCCAGCCATTCGTACCGGCTCAGAAGCGCAAGGCAGTGCTCGATAAAGTCCGCGCGCCCCTCCCTTGTGTACGCCATTTCGGAAAAATACCCGCAGCGTGTCCAACCGCCGATGGAAAGTAGAATTTTCACTGCCGGATAGTTTTTGTGCATCGCCGCGTACTGCGCAAAGTGATTGCGCGGCAGCCCCGGCGCGATTACGCTGGGCGATGCGTCATCCGTGTCGCACTCCGGGTGCAGAGAGACGATGCGCCAGGCAGTCCGCGCGTTTTTTTTCGCGGCACGGCGGGCAAACGACGACTCCTGTTTCCCTTCCGCCGGTTCAAGCGCCCAGAACGCGTGATTGAGATACGTCGCGCAGTCCCACGGCAGCGCGCAGACCTCGCCCTTCCGCGCCGGTCTTCGGTTCAGATTCCAGTTTGCAAAGTATAAAACAGCCTGCCGCACCGATTCCGCCCTCCTTTTTTCGTTTATTCTGATTCGATTATAGACGCCCTGCTTTTCGCATGCAACGGCTCTGTCCGACATCGACAACAACGGGCAAAAAAAAGCAAGGATATCCGCAGGGGCTCTTTGCGCGAATTGGGGGAAGTATGGTATACTGTGGTCAGGCTTATGCGAAACTGACAGAAATTCTGCCTGCGCGTTTGTAGGGGCCGATGCCCACATCGGCCCGTTGAGATGTTGCGAATTTGCCGAAGATTTCCGAAAAAACGGTACATATTGCCGGGCGGAGCAGAGTGTCACCCCTACAAACTGCATCCGTCTTTTGTTTGCTTTTTTCATGCACTTACAGTTTTGAAACAGGAGGATCATTGCATATGCTTGTACGCCCCATCACAAAGGAAGAGCGGCTTCAGTCCGCGCAGCTGTTTGCCATTGCTTTTGAATCGCCGTTTGATCCGAACGATCTGACACCGTTTGCGGAAAATCCCTGCATCTGGGCCGCGTTTGACGAGGAAAGCGGAGAGATGATGAGCACAGTCTATGTGACAGACTATCGGGTGCAGTTTGACGGCGGTCGCTACAAAATGGGCGGAATCGGCGGCGTGGCATCTCTGCCGCAGTACCGCCGCGCGGGCGGTATCCGCGCCTGTTTTCAGAAAGCGCTGCCCATTCTGTACCGCGAAGGCTATGTCTTTTCCTATCTCTATCCGTTCTCTACAGCGTATTACCGGAAATTTGGCTATGAAAGCTGTGTACAGCGGTATCTGGCCGTTCTTGACCTGCGGCAGCCGCGCCCGGCGGAGTTTTCCGGCTCGTTCCGGCTTGCACGAGGCGGCGATATGCTGCTGCCCGCTATCCGGCAGCTCGATGAGAGGTGGGAAGCGCAGTATAACATGATGGTTCAGCACGCAGAGGCAGACTACCGCTGGCTTCTTTCGGCAGCGCCCGCATCAAAGCAGGAATTTATATATGCCGCGTTCTCAGCAGCCGGTGAACCGCTCGGTTATGCGGCGTTCAAAAAGCAGGACGAGCCGAACGGGCGGAATCTTGTCTGCTCCCGCCTCCGCTTTTCCGGAAAAGACGGCTTCGCAGCGCTTATGCACCTGTTCTCGCGCTTTGCTTCCGACCACCGCTTTGTCAAATTCCCGCTCCCATGCTGCACAGCCATGCAGTACCTGCTGCCGGAATGGTCGCTCGGCGCGGTGCGATGGGAACTGCAAAGCGCCGGTATGGTGCGTGTGGTGAACGCGGAGGCGGCGCTCCGCGCCGCGCGCTACCTCGGCGGCGGAAGCGCCACGCTCCGGCTGCATGACGCGCAGATCGAGGAAAACAATGCGTGCTTTGCCGTCCAGTTTGAAAACGGGCGGGCCATTTCTGTCAGCCGCTCAGATACGCAGCCGGATGCAGAATTGGAGATCAGCACGTTCTCCGCGCTGCTGTGCGGCGTGTGCGATTTTTCAGAGGCGCGGCAGTATTTCCCCGGCCTCGAAGTGTTCCACGAATCCGCGCCGCTTGACCGCGTCTTTTTCCGCAAGCCGCTTTATATTGAGGATTACTTTTAAGTATTCTTTAGGTGCGTCCTGTATACTCACAGCAGAAAGGACGTGATGAGCATGATGATGAAACATCGTATTTTTCTGCTGCTTCTGGTCTTAAGCCTTATGTGCGGCCTGTGCGCCTGCACGGCAGCCCCGACAGACACCGGCGCTTCCGCGCAGACGGATGAATTGTCCGACGCACAGGAAACAACCGCATCCTCTGTGTCGGACGGCACGGAAACAATCATTCAGTTTACAGATGAAGCCGCCTCCGTCTCCGGCAGCGGCTGTGAAGCGGATGGGACGGCGCTGACCGTTTCCGAAAGCGGCGTTTACCGCCTGTCCGGGAGCTGCGCTGACGGCTCCGCCACAATCAAGAAGGGCACAACGGACGTGACGCTGATTTTGGACAATCTGACGCTCACGAGCACGGACACTGCACCTATTACCTGCGGCAAGTCCTCGCAGGTCACGATCGAGGCGGCTGCTGGAACGGTCAATGCGCTTTCCGACAGCGAACAGAACAACGGCGACACATACCCCGCGAACGAGAACGCAGAAAACGCCGTTCTCAAATGCAAGGACGGCTCCCAGGTGACGCTCTGCGGAACCGGTTCGCTCACGCTCACCGCCCTGTCTCTTATACACATCTGACGCTGCCGACGATATGCAGTGTGTAGAT
>ENA-OYVZ01000222-OYVZ01000222.1-human-gut-metagenome-genome-assembly--contig:-NODE-222-length-14552-cov-3.901980_pt1 | contig 14552 bp, 4 predicted proteins | sample MGYA00244162_ERZ653381 | MGnify/ENA primary metagenome ERZ653381 (study PRJEB26926, sample SAMN06165033) | human gut metagenome | biome: ENVO:00009003; feature: ENVO:2100002; material: ENVO:00002003...
GAGATTCATGAGCGTCTCGTGGGCTCGGAGATGTGTATAAGAGACAGTCCTTGAAGAGATAGCTCAGCTGGTTGTTGACCTCCAGCTGGAACTGCGTGAAGACCTTCGTCAGCGGATTGCTCCGATTGAACAGTGTCGGCGTGGAGCCTTTGCTGCGGTCAGCCATCACGCCCGCCGTCCAGTTGTCCGCCTCCGTCATGGCGGCAGTCTCGCTCATCCCACGCTTCAGGTTCTGGTTGTACCGCGCACGCACCAGACTTCCGGCGGTAAACTGGTCGATATACTCCATCGGCGAAGACATGGTGGCCGATGCTTTCTGTGCCCATGTCCGCACCAGCGGGTCGCTGCCCTTACGGTTGGTCAGGAAGGCAGACGCATCCACAATGCCGTCGTTTTCTTTGAAGCTCTGCAGCGTCTGCCACATGCCGCGCAGCAGTTCCCCACGGTCAAGTATCGCGCCTCCCTGCGTCAGCGGGATGAAGTTGGTCAGCCACGATGCCGGGTTAATGGCCACCATGTTGGCAGCCACGCGGCTCTCCAGTCCCTTCACAAGGTTGTACATGTTTCTGCCCAGCGCCTGTTCCATGTTGCGGTCTGCGCGGCTCTTCTTGTTGGCCAGCAGGTTGGTGTACTCCTCCAGCTCTACCACGAAGTTCGACAGCGCAAACCGCCCGTCTTCGTAGATGCTGTCGATCTTGCTGCGCTTCTCTTCCTCTGTCAGCCGCGTGTCGGCGTACACCGTGTCCACCTGCTTGCGGATGCCCTCGTCGCCGGTGCGGTAGCGCGCCTGCGTCGCCAGTGCCCGCAGCTTCTGGATGTTGTCGGTCTGATAGATAACGTCCGCCACGCCCTCGATGTATCGGTCGAAGCCCTCCACCGCGTCATAGGCCGTGTCAAAGCCAAGGCGCTGCTGTGCGTTTCCAAACCACTGGATGCCCGGTCGGAAGGTGTGCGTCAGGCCGTTAATGGTGGTGGGCAGCGCCGTCACCTGTGTGTCGATACCCAGCGCCCTGCCGAACAGCCCCATGATGCCGTCGCCGTCACCCGGCTGGAAATGTGGGAAGTAGCCGCTGCGGTAGTTCACCGGCTCGTACCCGTTGCGTACTCTGGCCTCGTTCATCTGCTGGAACAGCTCGTCGTAGATGCTGCGGAACTCCTCCACCGCGTGCTCGATCTTTGTCTTGTCCAGCTGCGGGTTCTGCGCCCACATATTTTGCACGATGCCGCGCCAGTCGCTCAGCGTCTTGCCGTCCCGCTCCGCCATGCGCCCTCTGCTGTTCTCCAGCATCCGGATGTTGTCCATCGCTTCGCCCAGCAGCTGCACGGCGTGCGCTTCAGAGATTTTCCCCTCCTTCTGCATGGCCTTCGTTTCTTTGGTGCTCAGGTTCAGCGCCCGTACCCGCTCGCGCATTTCGTTCTTCAGTCTCGTGGACTTTGCCTGCGCCTCGTGCACCGGTGTGAAATACTCTGCAATGATCTCCTGCGCCAGCTTTTTGTCCTTCACGATGTCAAGGATATTGCGCTCCATCGTTTCGCGGGAATAGAGAATACCGGCTTTCTTATCCTTCCAGTCGTTTGCAGTCTCTAAGAACTTGTCCGCTTCTTCCCGCAGCTTCGCCCGCTGGCTCCGCTTGTACTCCGTCAGCAGCTTCACCAGCCGCTCGTACTCCGTTGTGGCCTCATATACAGCAGTGATGCCCTTCACATTGTCTGTCTTCGGGTCAAGGTGCTCCAGCTCGATCTCACCCTTCAGCAGCCGTCCCAGCTGCACATTGTCGTGGTCGGTCAGCAGGTTCTTCGCTTTTGCTTTCTCCGATTCCCACCGCGCCTTCTTCAGCTGCTTGTAGGCTTCTGTGACCTGTTCCGTCGTCATCGGTGTCTCCGCCGCCGCGTTTGCCTTTGCCGCACGCTCGTCAGCATAGCGTTTCACAGTGCGCAGGTCTCCAATGGTGTCTCCGATGGCAGCATCAAAGTCATTCTTCGCCCAGCGCTTGAACTCCTCCGCATCCCGTCCATAGTATTCGCTCAGGGATTTCTCCGTTTTTTCGATGCTCTGCGCCACTTCAAACATGCGCACCAGCTGGTCAGCCGGATGCGTCAGATCATCCGGGAACAGCTCCGGCGCCATGTCCTGCAGCTCCTGATACGCCACATCCACCGGCAGCCCGCCCTCGTTGACGATGCGCAGCCGCCCGAAGGCGCTCTTTCTGAAGTCATTGAAGTCCGCAATGTCGTGCTTGTCTTCCTCCGATATGGTCACAGCCTGCGTGCGAAGGTGATCTTTGATGTCCTTATACTGCTGGTAGAACTCCTCATCCACCACAATGCCCTCGCTGTATGCCTGCTCAAACAGCTCCGCCGCCGTCTCTTCCGAAACGCGCCCGGTGGTCAGGTACTCCTCGCTGATCTGCTGCACGATCTTCTGCAGGTATTCCCTCTGTGCAAAGCGCGGCACGCTCAGCGCGCGGCTTACGCGCCCAACAAGGGCGTTTTCAGCCCGCTTCAGGTAGTCCTGTGCCTTCTTCGGCAGCGATGTACGGATGCTGTTCTTCTTCTCTTCGTCCTCCGCCGTCGGCAGCGTCGCCTCCGCCGTTTCCTCCTCTGTGACGGAATATTGCAGCGTCCGTTCATCAGTTGGCATAGTGAAACGCTCCACCACCGCATCGCGGTTTTCATAGCTCAGCGGCAGCAGGTTATGCACCCGCACCTCCGCGTCAGACCATGTGCCACCGAAGTCCTGCCCGGTCAGCGTCAGCTCTCCGATCTCGCTCTTGGAATACTTGTTGGAGGAATCGAACAGCAGCACCGGGATTTGTTCCACGCCTGCATTCCGCATGGCCACCGCGCGGTGCCGCCCCTCATGTCCCTGTACCTCTCCTGTTTCGTGGTCGATGTTCAGCTGGATAGGCTGCCACCTTGTGGCTTCGCCCAGTTTCTCCGCGTCCAGTTCCTTGCTGTGCTGCTCCACGATCTGCCGTCCGCCCTCGCTGGTGGTCAGGTTCAGGAAGTCATCCGGTGTCATGTAGGCAATGTACGCCTTCGCATACTTCGGGCTGCTCTTTGCTGCATAGTCTCTCAGGTAGGTGTCAATGGTGCTTTCCTTCAGTTTGACCGCTCCGTCATACTCTCCGCCTTCGCTGATAGAGAACCGGATGTCCGGATTGTCTGTCGGGTTTTCGTTGGTGACGCTCTTGATCTGTTCCGGGGAGAAGGCGATGTATACCGCGTCCGGCGTTCCGTTGTCGTCCATCTCGATGTCAGCGGACTTTACGATGATACCGTCATGCCCGCCTTCCTGCGCCCAGCGCTTCAGGTCTCCGTGCCGGATGTCTGCCTGTCCGATTGCACTGCCCCAGCCTTCGTCCTCAATGACAAGCGGGTTTTTCAGGTTCAAATAAACCTGCATGATTTCCCCCTTGCCCTTGTAGCCGGTCGCCTCTCGTGCATACCCGGTTGCATCCTCAACGTATGGGCTAAAGTAAAATCCGAGATCACTGCCTCTGTCTGCAAAGTTTTCCCCGATGTGTGCCTTATCGAAGACCGTAAACTTTGTTCCGGTTCCATGGTAGAGCGTCAGCAGCCGTCCCTCGCCATCCACCGCTTTGCTGTCCTTGAAGAACTCTTGCTGCGCTTCCGTCAGCTGCCTGCCGTCACTGTCCTCGCTGATGGAGAACTTCACCCCCTCCAGCCCGTTCACCAGCTCCCGCCGCTGTTCGTCGTTGCCGGTCTCGTACTGTATGATGTTCACGCCGGTTGCAGCCTTCACCGCCGCGATCTCTTCCGCCGGTGCGCTGGTTGGTGCGATGATGGCCGCCGCCTCGCTGAAGGGGACTACTCTCTGCGCCTTCGCCTCGTAGTATCCCGTAGGGATGTTGGCTGCGTGTTCGATGAGCGTCAGGATACTCTTGGCGTGCCCGTCGGATATGGCATAACCTTCCTTGCGGAACGCCGCCTTCACCGCCGCCGCAGTCTTCTTGCCTTTGGCCGCCTCTGCAATGATGCGGCTCAGGTTCTGCTCTTCCTCGAAGGTGTTGTCGAACCGGTGTTTTGTGGTACGCAGCAGATCGTCCGTCACCCGGTCAAGATAGATGCCGAGGTCTCGCAGCGCCTTCTCGTGTTCCTCTTCGCTCACCGTGCGCAGTCTCGCCTCGTCCGCGTGCATCTCGTCCACGTTCCGGTATTCCCGTGTGGCCGTCGCCGCCAGCGTCTCCGGTGTCACACCGTACATGTTCGCGCCTTTGGCTGCCGCCATGTTCATGGCCTTCACGATGTTCTCCGCCGTGTAGTCCCAGTGTGTCTGTGCAAAGCTGCGTCTGCCGCTGTCGGTCACTACATCCTCGCCGTTGTAGATGCCCCGCTCGCCCAGCAGCCCCTCCAGCTGTGGCTGCACCCAGTCTTTCACTGTCCGCAGCGCATCGTTCCAGCTTCCGCCCGGTGCGATCATCTCCATCATCTTGGCCGCCGTGGCTTCCTTGTCGATCTCGCCCGCGCTTCCGCCGCTCTCATAGAACTCCTGCGTGCTCCGGATGAAGTCCTCCACCCGGTTAGGGAACACGTTGTTCTTCATGTAGTAGTCGATGCGCTTCTCCTTGGATTCCGGTCTGCGGTTCAGGAAGTTGGCGTGTTCCTCTGCATAGACCTCCCGGATGGCCTGTTCCGCCGGTTTCATCTCTTCCGCCGTCAGGCGCTCGCCGGTCATCAGCTTCACCGCCAGCCGCGCCACTTCCTGTTCGCCCACCGCGTCGAGGTATCGCCGGATGGTTTCATTGCTGAAGAAGCGGTCAAACTGCTTGTCACGGTACACCGGTTCAAGGCTCTTGCCCTCGCTCTGAAGGAATGCCGCCTGCACCTCCGGATGGTTCGCCAGCTTGTTGGCGATCTCTTCCGGCTCCCATCTGGTCTCATTCTCCAATCCGATCTTGCCCAGCGTGCCGCTGCCTTGGAAAACGCCGCCTGCAAACTGGCTGGACAGGTTCTTGATGTTCTCATCGAACGCCCGCCGCGCCTCGTAGTTCACCTCGCGCTCTACCAGCGCATTGTCCTTTGTCGGTGTCCATGCGTCGCCGCCGTACACCTTGTTACGCGGGTCTGCCTCCGGGTCTATGGTGGCACGTGGGAACACTACGCTGGTATCTCCGTACTTCGTGTGCCCCTCCGCCGCGTCCACGATGGCCACGGAAGGGGATGGGATGCCGCCCCAGTTCAAGGCCGCGTCACGAATAACAGACCAGTCCTTGTTGTGTACGGCAATCAAGTCCTTCGTCCGCTCCACCGACTCGTCGATGGAGAAGCGCTTCTTGACAGGCGGCAGCTTCTCTGCTACACTATCGTCAGAGACGGATGCAGTGCTTCTGGCAGCTCCCGGTGACGGGTTCGTGCTTATTGCTGCATCCGCCTCTTTTTCTGTAAAAGAGGTCGGCTGCAGGTTTAGCACATCATACAGTGCCATGCTTCCATTTTTCTTCGTGCCTACCACCACGTCCGCCGTGTAGTCGTTTCCGCCCACTCGCAGCAACACATTACCTCTGGCGAAGTCCGTGATTCTGTCCTTGCGCGGATGGTTTAGCCCTTCGTTCACCCAGTCCGTCGTTGCGCGCAGGATTTCGTCGGCATTGTCCGTGGCGCGTAGCTTGTCCGCGTGCAGCTGCGGGTCGTTGTTATAGAGCCACTGCATGTACCGGGAGAAAGTCATCTCCTGTCTGCTTCTGCCGTCAATCTGAATTTCGTTGTTCCCCACGGTGATGCCGTTGGGGAACTTTTTCTTCAGGTTCTCCTTGACGGTCTTCACCCAGTCTGCCTCCGGCACGCCCGCAAGGATGTCCTGTTCCGCCTCCACGAACGGCTTGTTGTCCGTGGTCTTTCCGATGGCATAGCCATCCCCACTGTCAGCAAATACCGTGTCCTCGCCGCCATAGTCAGGCGATGTCTCCCGGCGCTCCTGCGCCGTCAGCTCCCGTCGCTTCGCAGTGTCCCGCGCCTCGATCTCTCCCGCCGTGTCGCGGTACAGGTCGGTCGGCATCCGGCCTCCGTTCCTCGCGTTGCGGTCGATGCTGTCCCGCAGGCTGTACCAGTCCCATACGCGGTCGCCGTACTGTTCCTCCAGCTGGTCTCTGCGCTCGTCGTAGCGCACCCACTCCGGCGGGTCTGGCTCGATCTGCTCCCATGTGTTCAGGTCAACCTTCCCGCGCGGCACCTTCGGTGCCATGGCATCCAGCTCTTCCATAGCCGCAACGAACTGCGGGTCGCTCTTCCGTATCTGCTCATACTGTTCCTGCAGTCGTGCGCCCTCGCGCCGTTCCTCCGCCGTCCTGCTGTCAAATCCGTTTTCCATTCTCCGGTTCCAGTAGGCGGGGTTTGCCCCGCTTGCAAATTCTTCCCGGTTCTGGATGGCGTGCTGCACCTCATGGATGAGGGAGTTCAGCAGCGCCTCCGGTCTGTTCTTCAGATCGCGGCTCAGCTCGATGCTGTCAAACTTCCGGCTGTATCCGCCGTTCTGTCCGTCCTCCAGCGTGTGGAATGTCACGCTCAAATCCGCCATATCCGGATAGGCTTCAAACAGCTCCGGCGCATCCACCAGCTCTCCCAGCGTGGTGTAGTTGGGAATATCCGCCGCGTCGGTGCGTAGCTGCATCCTGCTGTCGTCGATCTCGAACCGCCACTTGCCGTCCGCAAACTGATGCCAGCCCGTCGCCTTGCGGATGCTCTCCATGTCGGCTCCGGCCTGCTGCATCTCCTGCGCTTCCCGCAGGCTTTCAAGGTTCGCGCCGTTGGCGTTCGCCCCGGCATAGCTGTGCTGCAATCCGCCCAGCCCCTGCTGCATGTCGATCTCCGGGTCATACATGTCGTTGAACGCCGCTTCTGCATCCTCTTCAGAGATTTCCCCGTTTGCCATCTGCCGCTGCAGCGTGTCCATGTTCTGCGCCTGCGCAGCGGCTCGCTGCTGCATGTCTGCGGTGAAGCTGCTCTGCGTCTCCTGCAGGGCGCTCTGGTAATAATTCTTTGCCTTCGTCAGGAACACCCGCTCCTGCGCGTCGCTGTTGCCCAGCTTTGCCAGCAGCTCGTTGATAAACTGCAGGATGCGCCGTCCCAGCGTCCGGTTCTGCTGCACCATGGCGCGGATGCTTTGCTCGTCGGTCAGCAGATACTTTTCCACATACTCCGCCACGATCTCCGAATCAATGGCCGCGTTGTCCGTCAGGTTCTCGCCGTGCCGCGCATACAGTTCCGCCTTCTGCTGCCGCATGGCCTGCAGGTCTCCGCCGGTCTGCCGAATGCGGTTCAATACCAGCTTCTGCAAATCGCTGTAGCTTCCGCTTGCCTCGATGCTGTGCGTCAGTTCGTGGCTGATGATCTGCGCCACCGGGTTCTGGCTGCGTGCGTTGACATAGATTTTCCCGTCCGCTGGGTTGTAGTAGCCGTTGTGCATTCCTCCAGCGCTATCCGCGCCTTCGTCGAAGAACACCACCTCGCGCCCCACGATGTTGGCGATGCGCTGTACCTTGGCGATGGTGTCCTCGTCCACGCCCGCAAGAATGCCCGTGCGTTCCGTTTCCGTCTCGGCTCTCGCAGCTCTCTGCCGCGTTTCCGCCTGTTCCACCGTCGGCAAAACACCCGGCTGCTCCGCCTCCATGGTCTCTCTCAGCGGCGCAGTTTGGCGTTCCTGCTCCGTTGCACGCTGCTGCGTCTGCGTTTCCGCCTGCTCAGCTGTCGGCAGTACCGTTCCGCCGGTCTCTTCCGCCATCGGCAGCGCCACGCCTTTCGTCTGTTCCTGAGCGGTTCCGGTTTGTCCTGCAGTCGGTTCCGTCCCTTCCAGCATTCTGGTGGTCTCCGCAAACAGTCTGCCGATCTCCGTATCCGTCAGCTTCTTGCCCTTGTTCAGCTTGTTCTTCAGCTCTTGTCCCAGCTTGTATGCCTCGCTGTTTTCATCAAGGGTCTCCGCCGTCTCGATGATGCTGTTCACCATCTCGTCGCCCATCTTGCGCAGCGTGCTGCCGGTCTGCTGGTATCCGGCGTTTCGCTGCACCGTTCCGATGCCCACACCCGCCGTGGCCATGGTGCCGCCGGATAGTGCGCCGCCGAGGAAGTCCAGCCCCATCTCCGCCGCCTGCTGCGCCACTGCAAGGCCGAAGGCTTCGCCCTCCGTCTTGCCCTCCGCCATATATGCGTCTATGGTCTGCTGCCACTCGCTCTTGTCCTTGGCGATGAGGATGTCGGCAAACAGGTTGATGAAGTCGCTGCCCACTTCCTCCGCGCCTTCCGTGAACGCATTCTTCAGGATATATTTGATGGCTCCGTCTTCCCACTTGCCTTTCAGCAGCGCCTCGATGCTGAACTTCTCTGTAAGCACTTCCGCCGCACCCGCGATGGTTCCCAGCGTGAACGCCTGTGTATCTGTCAGTCCTCTATCCTTTGCGGCAACGGTGGCATCCGCCGCCGCGCCGGTGCCCATAATGGCAAGAGACATTCCCTCGCTCAGTGCGCCGCCTCCGCCGAATCCGCCCGTGATCGCAGTATTCAGCAGGAAGTCGCCCATACTCATGCCGGTCTGGTACAGGAAGCTGCCCGCCTGTCCCCAGTTCCCGCTCTGTTCAATGGTCTCCGCCACCTGATTGCGAATGGCATTGTTGGCGTAGGAAAAGCGGTTGTACGCCGCATTCTGGTCGATGCTTCCGGTGCCGAGATAGTCCGCCGCCTGTGCGAGATAACTCAGTCCCTTCATCGGGGAAGTCAGCACGCTGAACACGCTGCTGCCCACAGGTGATTCCTTGGCATAGTCTCTCCAGTACGCCTCTTCTTCCTGCCGCTGGCGATAGTTCAGATCGCCCGTCAGGTAGTCATAGTAGGCGTGTGCCGCGTCCTTGCCCTGCGAGGCGTACAGATAGTTGAAGATGGCCACTTCTTCGTCGGTCATCTGCTGCGATTCCGATCTGTTTTCTGTCGCCATGCCGAACAGAGCGCCCAGCGGGTTGCTGTCCCCGCCATAGTTCGCCCCGGCTTGATTTGTGATGTACGCGCCCGCCTCGCTGTTGCCGTTGATGTACTCATACAGCGGGTCATCCCAGCCGCTGGCATCGTCACTGTAGTTATCAAACAGAACGTCGAGGTTGGAGCGCTTCTTTCCGTTTGCCGTGCTCTTGTATTGGCTCTTTTCGCCAAAGTCTTCCGCGCTGGTCAGGTCGGCATACTGGTAATATTTCTTCCAGTCCAGCTCCTCCTGCAGCAAATCCGCCGCGCCCTGTGCCTCCGCGATCTTGCCGTCCATTGCCTTGGCCTGCGCCTGCAGCGCCTGTGCCTGCTGGCTCCATTGCATCAGCTCATTCGTCCCGCCGCGCCGGGAAGATACCTTGTTCATCAGCTGCTGTGCCTGCTTCTGCAGCTCCTTTTGCTGCTCTTGCAGCCGCTTCACATTGCTCTGCGCCGCCGTCAGGTCGGCGTTGATGGCGTTCTCGTCCGTTCGGATGGTCTTCTTCCAGTTGTCGAACAGGTTCTGCTGCTCTGTGCGGTAGGCTTCATAATCCTCCGCCGCCTGCTTGTACCGGTTCCACGCAGGCTCATAGGCGGCATAAGCGGCATCTACCGCCTTTGTCGCGTCTTCATACTGTTTCAGCGTGCTGGCATATTCCTGCTGCATCTGCTGCACAATCCCGGACGCAATAGCGCTGCTGCCCGCGTACTGCTGCAGCTCCGGCAGCTTTCCGCTCAGCTCGTTCAGCTTCGTATAGAGATTGCCCGCCGTCTCATTGGCGCTCTGCAGCTCCTCCGCCTTCTTTTTGGCGTTCGCCTCATAGGTGGTCACGGTGTTGTATTTCCGCTCCATATCCGCGCCCAGCTTCGGCTGCGAATAGTATTTCCCATCCGCCGTCGCGCCCACAAGGTAGTTCTGATAGCTGCCGTACTTCTGCTGCATGGCAGTGGAGCGGTTATACTCGCTCTCTGTCAGCTTATCAGATGCAGCTGCGCGTGCGGCATAGTTCTGCCGCACGCTGCTGTCATACTCGTCTCTGGTTTTCCCGCTCCGCTCGAAGCCTGTGTTGCCGCTGGCAGGATTCTTCTGCGTGTCTACCTTGCCCAGCTTCTGATTGCTCCATGCAGAAAAGGACTGTGCCTTTTGCGCCGCGCCGGTTGGCTTCGCTGCGCCGGTCGTCTGCCTCATTTTGTTATCGCTCCATTCAGAAAAGGATGCCATACCGTGTCCTCCTTACTTGCTGGCGGCGTATTCGCAGTAGTCTTTGATATAGTCCGCGTAGCTGTTGTAGTTCTTTACCTCAGTGCCTCCGGTGCCGTACTGCTGTAGTGATGCCTTCCTGCGGCTCCACTCGCTCTTGGTCATCAGGCCGGAGCGCACGCCGCCGTCCACCCCCGCCGCCTTCATGTAGGCAATGGCGCTATCGTAGTCGGTCACGCCGGAGATGTTTCCGCCGCCGGTAGTCCCGCCGCTCTTGGTAAATCCCGCCTGCGTCAGCATCGCCTCCGTGATGCCCGGATTGCTCTGCAGGATGCCGTTCCATGTGTCAGCGTCGATGTTCGTTCCGTAGGCCGCCTTCAGCGCTGCGATGTCCTGCGCGCTCAGCCCGGTCGTCTCGGTCTCCTGCGGCGTTGTGTTTCCGCCGCCTCCACTGCTTCGGCTCCCTCCGGAATGGGACTTGCCCGCCGCCGTGGTGTTGAATCGGTTCAGCGCTGCTGCATCCGGGTTGATGCCCAGTTCCCGCAGTCCGGAGTAGTCGCCGTACTGTGCAGCCAGCTGCGCCAGCTGGTAGCGCCGCTCATAGTCCGTCGGGTTGTTGTCGGTGTTGATGCCCAAATCGTTCAGGAACGAATTGTCGCCCAGCTCCGCCGCCGTCAGTGCCTTGTTCATGGCCTCGCTGCGTCTGGCCGTCTGGTTGTTCACCTCGTCCAGCAGCTGCCCGTAGTTGAAGCTGCGGTCGGTGTTGTACTGGTTCAGGTCGTTCAGATACTTTGTGTAGTCCAGCTGCTCCAGCTTGCTGGCTGTCTGCAGGTCGTTGTTGATGCGGTTGTATTCATCCATCCACGCCTGATAGTCGAAGGCACGGTTGGTGTTGTACTGCTGCATCTCGTTGAGGAACTTGTCGTAGTCACTCTGCTCCGCACCCTGCACCGCGCCGAGGTCAGAGAGCTTCATGTTGTAGTCGTTCATGTACTTGTTGTAGGCCAGCTGGTAAAGCTCCGGGATTTTGTCCGTCATCTGGCTGGCGTAGTAGTCGCCCGCCTGCGCCGCCGCGTTCACCGCGTAGCTGGACGGAATGCCTCCGCTGGCTGCCGCCGCCGCGCCCAGCGCGTCCTGCGTGGCTCTCTGGCCTTCCCGCGTGTACTGCTTGCGGTACTGGCTGTAAAGCTGGTCGTTCTCCGGGTCATAGCTGAAGTCCTTCCGGTTCACGATCTGGCCAAGCAAGTCCTGAATGGTGTCATCGTATCGGTTCGTGTACTCCGGCTGCTTCTCCCCGTAGGAAAAGCTGCCGTACCCCAGCTGCTTGTCCAGCAGGCCGCCGATGGTTCCCTCGTAGTTGTTCTGGTAGGTCGGTGCCTTCTCGCTTTGGAAGTCCTTTGGGGAAAGCGGGTCAAGGTAGAAGTTCGCGCCTCTCTGCCCGCCGGTGTACCCGCCGTAGCTGGAGCGGATGCCCTCCGCGCCAAGGTTGGCCAGTGCTCTCGCCTCGTCCGTCGTGGCGTTGTGGTAGTCCTGTTTGTACTTCAGGATGCTCATGCCTGCGTCCGGGTTCTTCTGCGCCAGCTTCATGTCTGCGTCAGAGAACTGCCCGCCGAGGCCGCTGCTCTGTACGGCCTTCTGAAAATCATCGTAGGTGTATCTCGATGCCATGTTGTCTCCTTTCTTACAGCTCGCTGCCGTTGTAAACTTCGCGCACCAGAGAATAGAGCCTGCATCCGCCTGTGCCGGTCATCCGGATGCGGAAATGGTCGCACCTGCGCGGGATGATGGGGAGGTAGTAGCTGCGCTTCACTTCCGTCTGCAGTGTCTTTGCCGTCCGCCACACGCCGTCGCTGTCAAACTGCATGTCGATCTGCACGCTGGAATCCTCGTCCAGCTCCAGCCGCAGCAGCAGTTTCCCGATGCCCTTCTTTTCCGGTGTCGCCGTGGAAGAGGACGAATAGGTGGTGTACTCGTAGAAGTCCGCCCACTCCGCCTTCCATGCCACCAGCGCCTCCTGCGTCGCGCCCTGCGGCACGGTTCTGGCGTTCCCGTTCATCCATAGCTTTCCGCTCGCGTCGAGGCAGTACAGCTCCTCGTTCCAGCCCCAGCCTACCGCCTGCGTGTTGTCCTCTCTGTGCCACAGATTGCTTCTGGTGTCGTAGACGAACAACTGATGCGCCCCTGTCGTGTCCTGCAGCGATACGAAATACTTTGTTCCGTCGCTGCCCGCCACACCGTTGCGGAAGCGCTGCGTGCCGAATGCCGCGCTGATGCTCTGCGGGATGCCGCCGCTCCATGCCACGATGCCCGTCCTGCTCAGGTAGAACAGCGTCTCACCCGCGATGGCAAGGCTTTCGTCGCTGCCTTTTTCCACGCCCAAGCTGGCGCTGCCCATCACCTGAAAATTGGACGGCTTGTCGCCGTATACCTTGTAGATGTGCTCCTCCTTGAAGAAGCACGGATAGCCGAGATAGCTGCAGCACGCCGTAAAATCTCCAGTGCTTGCCACATCCACCGCAAAGCTGTCCGTCGCCACGCCGTCAAATACATTCCAGTTGAAGATGTCGCCCAGTTTGCTGGCGTAGATCGTGTCGCCCTTGCATCCCCACAGCCGGTTTTCATTCTCGCAGATATAGTCTAACTCTGGAACCGTGCGGCTGAGTTGCAATGTTTCGCTGTCTCCGCCGTCCGAGATGGTGAAGGTGTTCTCATAGAAGCGCAGGTTGTCCCCGTCAATCTCCCGGATAATGGCGGTCTTGTTGTTCTCCGGATGCGTCGTCGCACCGGAGATCGTCACCGCGTCGCCCTCGTTGAACTTTGCTCCCGCACCCACAGCGTAGATGGTGTTGGCTTTTGCTTCCTCGCCCGCGTAGGTGCCGTCCTGAATCTTCGCGCTCCCGCTCCAGCTGCTTTCCAGTGCGCCGAAGTCGCCCGTCAGGCGGTTGTAGTATTTCTTGTCCGGCAGGATGACGATGTACGCGCCGAGGCTCGTGAACTTCTTGTGCCCGTCGGTGACGATGCCCTTCAGCTCGCCGTCGGCGTAAAAGCCCGTTCCATCCGCCCAGTACAGCCCGTCGTGGGCATATAAACCGTTCGGTTTCGTCAGCGTCCGACATGTCCACCGCCTTGTGCGCGGGCTTAAAAGGGGATAGAAGTCGCTCGTCAGATTCTCCATGTCCCACAAGTCTCCGTTCTCTGCTGCGAGCGTGTGGTTGTATCCGCCGAACTTTACCTGCTTGCGCTTGCTGATGCCGTCGCCGTAGGCCATGGATGGCAGCCCTGTCGCCATTATCCCTCACCTCCGAACACAATGAACTTCTCCAGCGCTTCCAGCTGCATGGGCGTGATCTTCTCCGGCACCGGCGCGTGCTGCACCGTGAAGTCATCCTCCACCTGCGTCATGCCCAGCGCCCTGCGTTCCCTCTGGTATCCCGCCGCCGCGTCTGCGTCCCGATAAGGGAAGGTGCCCCGCTCCGTCCATTTGATATTGCCCTTTTCGTCCTTCTCCGCGTACTTCTCCGCCAGCTTCAGTTCCTCATTCTGCAGAAACTCCACATGGCTCTGCAGCTGCTTCTTCACCATCATCACAGCAAACGCCGTCTGATAGTCCATTTCCTTCTGCTGCAGCTGCACCGCCGCCAAATAGGCGTTTGCGCATTCGATCAAATACATGCTTTCCCTCCTTAGCTGCTGCTCACTTGAAGCAGCGTCCCGTTGACATACACATCTCCCGTCAGGTAGATGCCACTGTCTCCTCTGATGGTCATTCTCGTTCCCGCATACAGGAACACGTTCTCGTCCGCCTCCATACTGATGCCGCTGGCACTCTGCAGCTTCATGGCAAAGCCCACGCCCTGCACATAGTTGGTGTAGATGAACATGCGGTATGTGCGCTCGTACTCCGTGCCCGCGCCCTGATCGTCCAGTCGGATGCCGCCCGCCACATAGTTGGTGTTCAGGTAGCAGAACTCGATCTCGCCGCCCACGGTTCCGTTGGCTTTCAGTACGCTTTTGAAGGTGCTGCCCTCGATGGTGCAGCCGTAGATGTCGATAGCCTCGATGGTGCCCGTGGTGATGTTGTCCCCGTTGATGGTCGTCCAGCCGCTGGTGGACAGGTCTGTGAAGCTCACCATGCCGGAGAAGCTGATGGACTGGCTGCTCAGCTGCACGCCGTTGGCCAAAAGCCGAATGGTGGAGCTGGATGAGCCGTTGGTCACGCTCAGCGTCATGCCGTTCACCGTCTGCGTCAGGGAAGAGATGTTCCCCTCTGCGTCCGAGATGCGGCTTGTCAGGCTTGTGGCCGTCTGCTGCAGGGTGGAGATGCTGCCCTCCGCGCTGCCTGTCTCTTATACACATCTGACGCTGCCGACGATATGCAGTGTGTAGA
>ENA-OYVZ01000235-OYVZ01000235.1-human-gut-metagenome-genome-assembly--contig:-NODE-235-length-14285-cov-5.000632_pt1 | contig 14285 bp, 20 predicted proteins | sample MGYA00244162_ERZ653381 | MGnify/ENA primary metagenome ERZ653381 (study PRJEB26926, sample SAMN06165033) | human gut metagenome | biome: ENVO:00009003; feature: ENVO:2100002; material: ENVO:00002003...
GCGTCAGATGTGTAGAAGAGACAGGCTGGACGCTGGGGACGCTGTGCGGCGCACTGGCCGGGTCGATTTTGCCGCTCTCCATCCGGACGGCGCTGGGGGTCATGCTCTACGGCATGTTCATCGCCATCGTGGTGCCCCCCGCGAAGAAGAACCGGGACATTTTTGTCGCGGTGGTGCTGGCGCTGATCTTCAGCAGCCTGTTTTCCTGGACGCCGAGGCTGAAAACCGTTTCCCCGGGACTGTCCATCGTGGTCTGCACCGTGGCAGCCGCCGCCATCTGCGCCGCGCTGTTCCCGGTGAAGGAAGAGAGGGAAGCGGCATGAACATTTATCTGTACATCCTCGCCATGGCGCTGACGACCTACCTCATCCGCGTCCTGCCCATGACGATCTTCCGCAAGCCCATTAAGAGCCGTTTTTTGCGCTCGTTTTTGTACTACGTTCCCTATTGCTGCCTGACGGCCATGACGTTCCCCTCCATCCTCAGCAGCACCGCTTCTATCTTAAGCGGCGCGGCGGCGCTGGTGGTAGCGGTGATTCTGGCCTACCGGGGCAAGAGTCTGATCGTGGTCGCCCTCAGCAGCAGCGCCGCGGTGCTGGTCGTGGAATGGGCGATGAGCCATTTGTAAAATAACTGTGTATTCCTCCGCTTCGCCTTGACGAGCGGAGGAATCTTTGTTATAATGCGCCGTGAAGAGGGAGTAGTCGGCGCACAACGCGGGACTGAATCGACATACTGGTGAGGCCCCGGTTCAGCCTGAAATGACGAGACTTTTGCAGGCCGGCACAGTCTCTTCGCGTCTTCTGTGCTGACATGTATTCGGTACGGAGGATTTTTTATGGGAATCGGAGAACTGTTCTTGCTGGCGGTGGGGCTGAGTATGGACGCCTTTGCGGTATCCGTATGCAAGGGTCTTGCCATGAAAAAGGCAACGCTGAAGGCGGAGGCGACCTGCGGCCTCTGGTTCGGCGGCTTTCAGGCGCTGATGCCCGTGACCGGCTTTTTCCTTGGCTCGCTGTTTGCCGAAGCCATTGAAGCGTTCGACCACTGGGTTGCCTTCGGTCTGCTGGTCATCATCGGCATCAACATGCTGAAGGAAGCGCTGGAGAAGGGAGACGAATCCGGCGACGACCCGGAAAAGGACGCCGACCTGTCCGTCAGGACCATGTTTCTCATGGCCGTGGCGACTTCCATAGACGCGCTGGCCGTCGGCATTTCCCTTGCCATGGTCGGCAGCGTGAACATCTGGCTGGCGGCGGCGTTTATCGGTATCTGCACCTGCCTGCTGTCCGCTCTGGGCGTGAAGATCGGCAACGTGTTCGGCAGCCGGTATGAGAAAAAGGCCGAGTTTGCCGGCGGCGTCATTCTGATTCTGCTGGGCGTGAAGATTCTGCTGGAGCATCTGGGGGTTCTGGCGTGAAGCGCACAAAGCGCCGCATGACGCTGTGTACTGTGCTTCTGCTTTGCAATCTGGTCTTTATCTGGGGCAATTCCCTGCTCCCGGCGGAAGTCTCCGGACAGATCAGCGGCACGCTGAAGGCGCTGCTGGACGGCGTGTTCACCCCCGGCGAAGCGGTTCCCTCCGGCGGCGACGGCCTGCTGCGAAAGTGCGCCCATTTTGCCGAATTTGGCGCGTTGGGACTGCTGCTTGGGTGGCTGTTCGGGATGCTGGGGAAAAAGCGGCTTCCGGCGTTCGCGCTGGGCGTGGCCGCTGCCTGCATCGACGAGACCATCCAGGCCTTCATCCCCGGCCGCAGCCCCGGCATCCGGGACGTGTGCATTGACAGCTGCGGCGCGGCCGCCGGTATGCTCCTGCTGTTTTTGGGGCATGCTTATTGGAAGAGACGATTTACCCGAAATAATTTCAGGAGGAAATGAAACATGAAAAGATTTTTAACTGCAATTCTGGCGGCAGCCATGGCGCTGTCCCTGCTTTCCGGCTGTGCCGGATCCAAGCCCACGGAAACCACCTCCCCCGATCAGGTGGAGGGAACCATGGAGGAGCTGCTGAACGAAATCGTTGCCCAGCAGCCGGTGGAGTTCGACGGCGGCGTTGAGACCATCGACCTCACCGACACCAGCGAGGAAGGGCAGTGGGCCATCAAGAGCAGCACCGGTCTGGATAACGCCGGCGTACTGACGGAGGCCGCAGTGTTCGAGCCGATGATCGGCTCCATCGCCTTTTCCATGGTCATGGTGCGGGTCGCGCCGGGTGAGGACATCAAGTCCGTCGCCGAAGCCATGAAGTCCGGCATCAACCCCCGCAAGTGGGTCTGCGTGGAAGCGGACGACATGCTGGTCACCGGCTACCGTGACGTGGTGATGCTCATTATGCTGGACACCAGCTACGACCTCACCGCCCAGTCCTTTGTGGACGCGTTCGGCAAGGTCGTCGGCGAACCCGAATTTGTGATTTAAGGTTTCCAAAATGGCAGCGATTCCATCGCTGCCATTTTTATAAGAGTTCTCAGGAGCGAACACGCCTATGGTTTTTTCAAGCATTCCCTTCCTATATTATTTCCTCCCGGCGGTGCTGGCGGTGTATTTTCTCACGCCCCGGAAGGGGAAAAACGCCGTTCTGCTCCTTGCCAGTCTGATTTTTTACGGCTGGGGGGAGCTGCGGCTGCTGCCCCTGATGGTGTTCACCATCCTGCTGTGCTACGTCTGCGGCCTGGGCATCGAACGCTCCCGGAACCGGAAAAAGCGCTGGCTGCTGGCGTCCATCGTCATCAGCGTGGGGCTGCTGGGGGTTTTCAAGTACGCGGACTTCTTCATCGGCAGTCTGAACGCCGTCACCGGCCTGAAAATTCCGCTGCTTCATCTTGCGCTACCCGTCGGCATCAGCTTTTACACCTTCCAGTGCCTGAGCTACACCATCGACGTCTACCGCGGCAGCGTCCCGGCACAGAAGAACCTCATCAACTTCGGCGCGTATGTCGCCCTGTTCCCCCAGCTGATTGCAGGCCCCATCGTCCGCTATGCGGACATCGCACGGGAGCTGGAGCACCGGGAGCACAGCTGGGAAAACGCGGCGGTGGGTCTGCGGCGGTTTCTGGTAGGACTGGGGAAAAAGGTCATCCTTGCGGATAACTTTGCACTGCTGATCCGGCTGTTCCGACAGAGCGGCGAAAAATCCGTCCTGTTTTACTGGATGTACGCCGTGGCCTTTGCCCTGAACATTTACTTCGATTTTTCCGGCTATTCCGACATGGCCATCGGCCTGGGGCGGGTGTTGGGGTTCCATTTTGTGGAGAATTTCAACTACCCCTACCTCTCCAGAAGCGTCACGGAGTTCTGGCGTCGGTGGCATATCAGCCTTGGCAGCTGGTTCCGGGACTATGTGTATATCCCCATGGGCGGCAGCCGGGTCAGCCGCTGGCGGTGGGTTCTGAACATCCTCACCGTGTGGATGCTTACGGGACTGTGGCACGGCGCGGCGTGGAATTTTGTGCTGTGGGGGCTGCTGTTTGCCGCGCTTCTGCTGGCGGAAAAGTGGATTCCCGTCCTGCAAAGGCTGCCGGGCGTCCTGCGCCATGGCTATGTGCTGCTGGCGGTAGTCCTCAGTTTCGTCCTGTTCAACGCGGACAGTCTTGCGCAGGCGGGGCAGGACTTTGCCGGACTGTTCGGCTTCGGCAGCCTGAGCCTGACCTCCGCCGAAACGCTGTACTACCTGAAAAGCTATGCCGTCCTGTTCGTGCTGGGTATTCTCGGCTCCACGCCAGTGGTGAAAAACGCGGCGCGGCGCATTGACGGAACGAAGGCGGGCGTCGTGCTGGAAGCCGCGGCAATGCTGGCGCTGCTGATCGTCTGCACGGCCTATCTGGTGGATGGCTCCTTCAGCCCGTTCCTGTATTTCCGGTTTTAAGGGGGCTGCAGTATGAAAAATCGAATTTGCGCCATCACCGTGGCGGCCGTCTGGGCGGTGCTGGCTGTGTGGGCGTGGCTGGCGCCCAGCCGGGACATTTCCGTCGCGGAGCGCCGCCAGCTGGCACAGAAGCCTGCCATTCAGACAAAGACGCTGCTGGACGGCAGCTTCATGACGGATTTTGAGGACGCCAGTCTGGATCAGTTCCCCCTGCGGGATACTTTCCGCGAGGCGAAATCCCTGTTCCACCGCTTCGTCCTGCGGCAAAGCGACAAAAGCGGCATTTATATCTTCCAAGGCTATGCTGCGGCACAGGAATATCCCCTGAGCGAAGCCTCGGTCAACCACGCGCTGGAGCGGTTCAGCAGCGTATACGAAACCTATCTTTCCTCCACCGATTCCAGAATTTACCTTGCCATCGTCCCGGACAAGGGCTACTATCTGGCGCAGTCCGCCGGGCAGCTGTCCATGGACTATGATCGGCTCTTTACCATGGTGGAGGACGGAATGCCCTGGGCGTCTCCCATCCGCCTGACAGACAGCCTGTCCATTCAGGACTATTACCGCACCGACACCCATTGGCGGCAGGAGCGGCTGCTCCCGGCGGCGCAGACGCTGTGTCAGGCACTGGGGGTGCCCTCTCCCCGGCAGGAGAATTACACCGTCACCCCGGTGGACAAGCCCTTCTACGGCGTGTACTACGGTCAGGCAGCGCTGCCCATGCAGCCGGATACCATGTACCTGCTGAAAAGCGACCTGCTGGACGACTGCCGGGTGTACGACTACGAAACGGGAGAAACCACCGCTGTCTACGACATGACCAAGCTAAGCAGCAAGGACCTGTACGACGTGTATCTTTCCGGCGCCCGGAGTCTGCTGACCATTGAGAACCCCAACGCGGCCACTGACCGGGAGCTGATTGTATTCCGGGATTCCTTCGGAAGCAGCATGGTTCCGCTGCTGGTAAACGACTACGCCAGAGTGACACTGGTAGACCTTCGGTACGTCCGAAGCGACTATCTGGGGCAGTTTCTGGACTTCCACGGCCAGGACGTGCTGTTTCTCTACAGCACGCTGCTGCTGAACAACAGCGCGGCAATCAAATGAAGCATCAAGGGCGCTCCGATGAAAGCGGAGCGCCCTTGATGCAAAAAACCCACTGTAATCTTACGACTACAGTGGGTTTGGCAGAGGATGAGGGATTCGAACCCCCATCACAAAGAACGATTTCTTATACTTATGGCGGCCTCCACTGCGGCCAAACATTGCAGATTCTCACCGCAGAACACGGCTGGACACCTACTCGTATTGAGTATGATTCTCGCTATGACGATCCTGCCCAGGATTTCTATGGTGACCGGGGGTGGTATCTCGTCGGAATGGAAAGCATAACCAGCTTGTCCGGACGGATAGTCCGGATCCGGGCATAAGATACTCCCAGTGTAAAATTTTGCGCCGGGAATCAAAAAAGCGGAATTAGTCCGTTTTATTGGACACATGAAGTGATGCACTTGTCAGCGAAGGAAACTGCCATGGAATACATGGATAAATTTAGGAAGGAGAACCCAAAATGAAAAAACTGATTTGCTTGACCCTCGCTCTGATCCTGGCACTTGGCTTATATGGCTGCGGAAGACGCCGTGTGGAAGAGCCTACCACCGTACCAACTACAGAAGCCACCACCGAAGCAACAACGGAGGCGACCACAGAGCCTACCACTGAACCGACTACCGAACCGACAGTGGAAACCGCTCCCGTAGGCGTCCCGGGCGTCGTGTACAACACGGATTCCCTTAACGTCCGTAAAGGAGCCGGTACAAATTACGATATCGTGTCCAAGTTGAAGCGCGGCAGCGTCATTGAGGTGCTTGAACAAACCGCCGTTGACGGAACTGTCTGGGGACGCATTGCCGAAGGCTGGGTCAATATGGAGTACCTGCACAGAAGATGGCTTCCGTACTTATCAGTGCAGTGTCTGCGGCGACAGCTACACGAAAACGATTCCTGCCGCTCACAAGTGGGAGCACCATCACACTCCGGCAGTAACCGAAAAGTCGGCTCCATATCTGCTGTGCAACTGTGGCCTGCGGTTCTCGTCTGAAGCGGAATGGGAAGCCCATGCCACAGAGATGTGGAATCAGGGTGATGTTACCCATAGCTACAGTTAAGATCCACCAGTATATCATCTCCCATCCGGAAGCAGACCGGTCACAAATGACCATGGAGGATCTGATGACCGAAGGCAGGGCGTTTGCCGCTCAGTTTTTCCAGGGCTATGATGTGCTACTGGCCGTCCACCGGGACACGGACAATGACCATATCCATATCAGCGTTAATTCCGTCCGGGCGGAGAATTGCGAGGAACAGGACTGGATGAGGGTAGACGCGGACGGTGCGGTGCTCCCCGGCGCAACGAGAGCCGGGAACAAGCACCATGATGACGCACGCTTCATCCAACACTGTCAGGATTGGCTTCTGGATTATACCCGGAAACATAACCTGACCCTTGAGGATAATAACGCGAAAGCCGCCGAGCATAAAGCCAATCGCTTCGACGGGCGCTGCCGGGAATGGGCAGAGGTTATCCGCAGCGCAGCCCGGGACAGCCGGAACCTGGAGCAGCTGAGCGACAAGCTCCTGAAGGAGAATAATATCCGCCTTGTGCGCCGTGGACGGACAATCAGCATTATCCCGCCCGGCAGGAAAAAGCCCGTTCGGCTAGGAACCCTGGGCATGACCAACGAGGATCTGTACCGGCTCCTGGACAATGGAAGGTATACCGAAAGCGGGAATCTCCCGCCCGAACAGGAACAGGAAATGCACCAGGATGAAGAACGGAAATACATCCAGTGGCTCCGTCTGCGCCGGGAGAAAAATGCTCTGAAAACCGAAGACACCATTGCGATTTGTCAGGCGCTCATCCAGGACAAGCTCCATGCGGAAGGGCGGCTTTACACGGACGCCGACTTCCGGGAACTGGATTATCTGCTCAAAAAAGCGGCCTATGTAGAGCGGGATCTTCAGACGGAAGCGGACAAGCTGGACGCTCTGCTTGACCGCTGGCGGCAAGCTTCGGATCCGGATATTCCCCAGGCAGAACGCCGCCGTCACAGCAGCTATGTCCGCTGGTGCGGGTGTGACCCGGATTCTTCTGTAGAGCTTCAGGATCTGCGCAATGAGCGGGATATCATCCGGCTGGAAATGGAGCATATCAAATCCGTCCGGGAAGGTCTGGTTCAGGCCGCAGACAAATGGCATGACCGCAATGATATTTTGCTTCCGGAAAAGGAGCTGCAATGGACGATGTCACGGAAAGCTCAGCTCCAGGATCAGCTGATGAATTGCCGTGCCTCCCGGAAGAAGCTGGAGCAAATCGCCTACAACTGCCAGAGGGCAGCCATGAAGCGGATCAATAATTTCGAGCAGCTGGCCAAGGCCGACAAGTTCTACCGGCTCCGGGAAGAAAAGCTTCAGCGTGAAAAAGAGCTTGCGGCACAGCTGCGAGCCGTCCAAAAGCAGGAGCGTTCCGCCCGTCAGAACCTGCGGGATTCCTCCCGGAAATCCGCCGAAAATGCCCGTTGAAGCAGCTATCCTTTTTCCCCGAAAATGTTCGGGAAAAAGCTGGTCGGAGACCCGGGGGCTTGGGGGCTTTCGCCCTCAACAGGATGTCAGTGGCTACCCAGTGGGTAGCCACTGGCGGATCCTGTCCTCCCTCATGGTCATAATTTCGTAATATTTGAAAGCCAGTCTCAAAACGCGCTTTTTCCAAGCTTCAACTTTGAGAAAAAAGTACGATTTTCGCCCGTTTGTAGCCGCTCAGAAATTCCGGGACATACCAACGTTCATTTGGAAAATTTCTATCGGCTCCATTGCCTTAAAAAAGAATCGAAGGAGATCACTATGAAATACCTGCACCCCGTCGCTGCCGTTCCCAACGCCCTGATTGATGACACCAAGCTGCACTATACCACCAAGCGTGTCGCCCTGGCGCTGCTGCTGATGGCTGGCCGTAAACGTGTCACCGTCAGCGTGACCTTTGCCGAGCTGGCCAGATTTGCCCATTGCAGTCCGGCCACAGCCCAGCAGGCAGTGACGGAATTGATCTCCGCCGGTTACATGATGAAGACCCGCCGCTATCGCTATGGGAAGGATCAGAACCATTTGATCTATGACGCCAACGGCTATCAGTGGATCGCCCGGATCGGCGGCTACACCCTCGTTCGGCGGGAGCTGCTGGACTACGAGCTGACCCCGGCTGCGTTTGCGAATCTCCTTTATATCTACCGGTGCGCCGGTCGGCAGGGAAGAGCGTTTCCGTCCCTGCGGCGTATAGCCGGTCTGCTGGTCAACGCTGCCAAGACCGGTCTGGATATGGCCAAGTCTACGGTCTGCCTCGCCCTGAAGCTGCTGCGCCATCTTCAGGCGGTTGTGCGTCTGCGCTGCTGCAAGCTGGATGGCAGCTACTCCGCCAACAGCTATTACCTCACGGATATGGTCATTTCGGATGGCCGTCGTGCAACCGAAAGTACCCCCGAAGAAATTTCCCTGGTAGGGGGTAGTCCGATTTTTAGCAAGCCTAGTATTATTAACCAGATAACGGAGGATTTTACTTTGAGAGAAGAAAAATATGGTGTCGCGCAATTCGGCATTTTTGCCAATTTTTACGGTGACCCAGAGCCGGAAGTACGTTTTGACGGAACGGGATGGATCGTGCTGGTGTCCGCGGATGATGAACAGGAGCTGACAGCATAGCAGGGATCCTCTGCCCATTTTCCCCTTCGAAAAAACAAAAAATTATTTCTGTCACGGATAGCAGGGTGCAGCACAAGGTCTCGACGCGGGATATCTTCCCCTGCGGGGCGCAGCCCTGCGGCCACCAGGTAAGGGTCATCCACATGGTTTTCCAAGGTTGTCCATAGACTTTTCCATACCCCTTGCGGGTGTGGGAAAGTCTGTGGTCAACCGGCAGGCGTCAGCCTGTGGGAAACCTTGTGGGTTACCCTGGAAACATTAGAACAAATCTCCCCGGCCAGCACCGGGCAAATAAAAAAGGAGAAAGCTATCATGAATGAAACAAACGAGAAAACACCGCTGACCCCGGAACAGGTCGCGGCAAAAAACAGGGAAGTTGCCATGTACTACAAGATTGTCTGTACGCTATCCCGAAATCTGCATTGCAGCCCGAACCGTGCCATGCAGCTGCTGGAGCTGCCCGGCTCCATCCGAAAGCAGATATCCGCCCGGATCGCCAATGAGACGAAAAAGAGCAGTTGATATTTTAGCATAATTATGATAAAATATTCCCGAGGTGATTCTATGAACACGATTCGTCCGGTTTCAGACCTGCGGAACAATTTTGCGGATATCTCCAGGACTGTCCATGAGACCGCACAGCCGGTGTTCCTTACCAGGAACGGCTATGGTGATATGGTCGTAATGAGCATGGAGGCATACGAAAACCTTCAATTTGAAAGTCAGGTGTATTTCAAGCTTCAGGAGGCCGAGCGGGAAGCTGAGCTTACAAATCAACGGTATTCTTCCAAGGATGTGCTGCGAGCTATGAAGGACGCTATCGGGGGCAGTCAGAGTGTATAAACTGGAATATCTGCCTGCTGCTCTTCGGGACATGGTTGAAATCGTCCGGTATGTGAACACCGTCCTGCAAAACCCGGCAGCTGCTTCCCGGTTGTCGGAAACGTTTATTCAAGCCGTGGAAAGCATACCGGCTTTCCCCTATGCGAACCCAGTCCATGTGCCTCTGCGGCCTCTGAAGCATGAATACCGGAAGCTTCTTGTCCACGGGAACTATCTCGTGTTTTACTGGATCGACGAGCCGCGCAAGACGGTCATAGTTGCCAGAGTTATCTACGCAAGAAGTGACTACCCCACACGGCTGGAATAACAGACCACTTTCCGGCAATTTGCCGGGAAGCTATGGAGGTATATAATGGAACGAGAATATGAACCGGCAGATTTTCCATATCCTTTGAACGAGGATATGGCAGCGGCCTATGCGGCCAAAGAAGCATACGATCTTAGTCCTTCCGATTCAAATAAGTATTGGAGCCTGAAGGAAGCCCTCTATCAAATCAGATTGACGTTGAAATCTCTCTCTATTACTGGCTATGTTACTCCGATGCTGTGCGATGAAATTGAAGACTATTTCTGGGGGTTTCTGCTATGATCGACTTTACCTCGTGCCAGGAGCTGCCCAGCAGCTACGGCGGATCCGAGAAAAAACGGAAGCTTGTATACAGCGGTGAGAATTACCTTGTGAAATTCCCGGATCCCGTCCGCGAACAGAAAAATCAGCTTTCCTATTGAACGATAACCTTTCACATCAGAGATGCTACCCCCCAGCTATAGGGCGGATGCTGCGGTAAGCCGCCAAATCATAACTTGCGGCCAGCTTGGCCACAAGCCCGTGGAATAACACATTCTATCACCATGAGATACAATTAGTACCTCCCCATTGGACTGAACCTATGCTAGGATAGAGGTAAAGGAAGTTTTTTCTCAGGAAGGAAGAGAGAACTATGCGTTTCTTTCAAGGTATCAAAAAGCTTCATCTTGGTTTATCCGCAGTATTGCTCATGATTGGTGCAGAGTTTATCAATGTCTGGCAGATGATACGAAACACATTGGCTTTTGCTCTGGATTTACCACTTGCTGCCTTTAAGGGAACCATGATCTTTTTGGAAAGTGCTTTTGTATTGGGCTGCTTTTCTCCCGGAAATCCTGGCATTGGTAATGTGATTGCGCTTATTTTAGGCACGGCCTTGGTATATAAGCTTGTTTGCTTCTTATATTCATTTGTTGAAGCAGCTCTTTTAATTGCACTGGACGCTTTGAGCTGTGAGAAAATCGTGGCTTCCATTCCTGTGAAAATTGAAAACGCAGTTCGCAAGTATCTGGGTACATTCGACTCTGACGCGCCGGAACAGGCAGGACACTGGATTTTTAAGCTTCCCCTTGTAATCCATCGTATAAACCAATTTGCCGGGAAAGTTTGTGATGTTCTGCAAATCTTAGTTTACCCGCTTTCTGCCGGGGCAGGAGTCTATGCGTTTCATCGTTTGTTTATTGATGAAAAAACTTTTTCTACTTTCAAAGCAATAGACTACGTCCTTTTCGGATTGATTTTTGCAGTTTTTATTGGCGTGTTTATTTGGCTTGGACATGAAGTGGTTCAGATACTCCGAAGATCCAGGTACTCCGTGGGATATCTGGACGAATTCTTCGCCGCATACGGTGAGGTATATGAAAAAACAAGGCGAAATACGGGTAGATACCATCGAAGCAGTCAAGATCGATTTGACGATGCCTCTTGTAAAAGCAAGAAAAACTCCGAGAATTGTCCTGAAGACAACACCCGGAGCGATAATCCATATATACATATTTTAGGCAAGGCAGCCTCAGAGCAGGAGCTTCAAAAGCTTTACCGCAACTATGCAAAGAGGCTGCACCCAGATGTGTGCAAAGAATACTCCGTTGAGGAAAGTACCCACCGCACGGTGCAGCTCAACGCGGCCTATGACTACTGGAAGAAGCAGTTAAGTAAATCCATGTGAATCAAAGTCTCCGTCCTTGCCAAAACTTTTATTTCTGATAAGCATGTTTCCTATTGACATTTTTATTGGTGTACGCTATAATGTACATATGAAAGGAAGTGAAGTTTATGACCAACACGAACATTACGAGTTTCCGTAAAAATATCTTTTCTATGCTTGAGCAGACAATCAAGTACAACGAACCGCTCAACATAAGCACGAAGGAAGGAAATGCAGTTGTCCTCAGCGAAGAAGACTATCGGGGCATTATGGAAACACTTGATTTGCTTTCTAATCCGGCCATGAAGAAAATCCTTACGGAAGGAAAAGAAGCCCCATTGTCGGAGTGCATTCCCGAAAATGAGGTTGAATGGTAAATGTATAAGATTTTCTACTCAAAAGTAGCGGCAAAGGATATTGCAAAGCTAAAAGCCGCACATTTAGACGTGCGTGCGAGAAGACTTATTGATTTAATCAAAGAAAACCCCTACCAGAATCCGCCGAGTTATGAAAGACTGGTCGGAGATCTTCAAGGGCTGTACTCTCGCCGGATCAATCACCAGCACCGCCTGGTTTACGAAGTACGAGAAGATCAGAAGAGCATTGTCATTGTCAGTTTGTGGACACACTACGAACGGTAGCAGCAAAGAGAAATCGGACGGATGTTACAGGTTTGAAACACCGGCTTTGCAAAAATACCTTGCCTTTTTCTTCCGTTTGTGATAGATTAGAACACGACGGTTGGATGACCGCCCCCCGCCCTGCGAACAGAGGACGGCTGAAGCCTTAATCCGATGCCGTTTCCGTATTTCACTTTTTTTGAGCGGAAACAGGGAAACTACAAGCTATAAAAAAGTTTCCCGCCGCCTGTTGCCACAGGCGGCGGGAAGATAAGCTTGCATCACAACGACCGTTCAAGTCTTGCACGGGCATTATAACACAAACAAGCGTTGTTTGTCAAATGCTTTTTTGCAGGTTCTGGACGATCTGCATAGCGCAGAGGGAACGCTTAGGTGTCAGATTGCCAGCTAACTTCGTGGTAAGGGCAATCCGGACAGCGTTGCGAAGATTCGTCTTGATACTGCCAGCAGGCAGCCATGGAGTGCATTGGAAAGACGAGGAGCATAGCACCAGCTTCCGAAAAAATGAAGCGCTCCGGGGCAGGCCAACCCTGCCAAACAGTTTGGAGATGTAAAGATAACCCAGCTGCGCGCTGTTCATCGTTACTTGGTCTTTCAAGCAAATTTTCTCAATTTGTTTGTAAATCGGGAATTTCCGGGTAATGCTGCCATTACCCGGAAAAACCTTCATGGCAGAGGATGAGGGATTCGAACCCCCGCAAACGGAGTCAGAGTCCGGTGTGCTACCGTTACACAAATCCTCTATATTATACCTGGTGGAGACAACAGGACTCGAACCTGTGACCTCATGCGTGTGAAGCATGCGCTCTAACCAGCTGAGCTATGCCTCCATACCGAAGCAGGGATTATTATACCACGTTTTTCCGGAAAGTCAACCACTTTTTCGGAATTTCTTTTTTCTTTTTGCGCCCCACCTTGAAAAAGGTGGGGCGCGGAAAAGCTACCGATATGGCTGCACGTATCGTTCATGGCTCAGGCTTTGCGGCCGCGCGTGGGCGCCGGAAACAAGACCGAGCATGGCGTAGATCGAAACCACCGAGGAGCCGCCGTAGCTGATCAGCGGGAGGGTCAGGCCGATAACGGGCATAACGCCGATGCACATGCCGGTGTTGATCATCACCTGGAACATCAGCGCGGACGCGGCACCGTAGCATACCAGCCGTCGCATATAGTCCTGGCAGTGCATACCCACATAGATGCACCGGGCGATGATGGCCATTTCCATAATCATGATCGCAAGGCACCCCACGAAGCCCAGCTCCTCGCCCATGGACGAGAAAATATAGTCCGTGTGCTGGGCGAACAGGCTGCCGCTCTGGGTACGGTTGCCGTTGAACAGTCCCTGTCCCGTCAGGCCGCCGCCGGTGAGGGAACGCAGGTTCATCATGGAGTGGTAGCGCTCGTTGATGCCCATGGGGTCGATGGTGTCGTCAACCAGAATCAGAAACCGGTTCTGCTGGTATTCGCCCAGGAACTGCCACAGGATCGGGAACGCCGCCACGATCAGGCCGATGGCCAGGACGAACCACCACAGGCTGACGCCGCCGCCGAAGGCCATGCCGATGAAGATAAACACGAAGATCAGGGAAACGCCCGCGTCGCCGGACAGCACCATGTTCAGTCCCACCAGCAGTCCCAGATGAAGGCACATGTGCATAATAGACGGCAGGCTGGATATTCGGTTCTGGTGCGCCGACATGACCGACGCCATAATAACGACATAGGTGATCTTACAGATCTCGGCGGGCTGAACACTGATGAAGCCCAGGTCGATCCAGCTTCGGTTGCCGGAGTCGTGGTCGGTTCCCAAAGGGCTTATCAGCATGAGAAGCAGCGCGCAGTTGAAAACCACCATCACCATCCGGTGTTCCGAAAGAAAGTCCAGATCGACGGAGGACACCAGCGCGTACATCATGACGCCCAGACCGGTAGCCGCCAGCTGAATGATAATATATTTGAGATTGCCGCCAAACTTGTCGGCGGAAGTGGCGCTGGCAATGAAAACGCAGCCAAAACCGGACACGATCAGGCACAGGATCAGCAGAAATATGTCGCCTTTTTTCCAGAAGTCCTTTAATTCATCCAAAAACCGGCTCAAACAACCGCCTCCTTTCCGCTATGGCTTTTTATTATACCATTCTTCCGGGGAAAAGTAAATAGACGAAATGTGAACGCGCCTTTAACATTGTTCGGGGCATTTCCGTCCGCCGGGGGTGGGCAGGGGATAGC
>ENA-OYVZ01000238-OYVZ01000238.1-human-gut-metagenome-genome-assembly--contig:-NODE-238-length-14266-cov-6.427978_pt1 | contig 14266 bp, 4 predicted proteins | sample MGYA00244162_ERZ653381 | MGnify/ENA primary metagenome ERZ653381 (study PRJEB26926, sample SAMN06165033) | human gut metagenome | biome: ENVO:00009003; feature: ENVO:2100002; material: ENVO:00002003...
TCGTGGGCTCGGAGATGTGTATAAGAGACAGTCTTTCACTCGGTACTCAACCGAAGGCATTAACCGATTCAAAGGTATCCACCTTCAGCGCATATGCCGATTATACCGTTAAAAGCGGAAAAACGGCGTCGCTGCTTTATGATATGAGCGATACCGAAACGGCATATTCAAATGATTTCAATAACGGCGAGACCCTTGGGGTTGCAAACGGCGGCGGTACGGTAAGCAACGATAACGGCGAATTAAAGCTTGCCGGATCCGACTGGCTTCAAACGGAAAGCATATTTGAAGGCAGAGATTTTGAAATGGATATTGATGTGCGGGGGTATCATCATTGGACAGACGCGATGATATATATGCGCGGCGAGGAGTTGGCGCTTAATTTGAGGGGAAACGGACCCGGCAGCAGTTCGGGAAACTTTGTTGTTCTGACAAACAGAACCACGGGCGAGGTTTTGAACTACGGAACTATAGCTGAAGGAAATCATTTGAAGGTAAAGGCTAACGGTTCCAAGGTTGAAATTTTTGTGGGCGGCGAGAGTGCTATTGTTTACGAATATCCCGCAAATATCACACCGAAAAGCGGTTCGATATCATTCACAATCAACAATGCCCATGTATCATATGACAATATATGCATAGTTGCCCCGAAGAAAAACTACAGTTCGGAAAAAGACAGCTATATGCAAATAAATTTAGGCGAAACGGTTTCGCTTTCAAAGCGCATAAACGGTACCGAAAAGGTTCTTGCCTCGGCTCAAAATGTGCTTAAAGTCGGCAAAACCTATGCTATTCGCGCAACTCGCGAGCAGGGCACCGTGAAGGTTTATGCCGATGATAAGGAAATACTTAACACCGCAGCCGATTTCCCCGTGACGGAGGGGGACATTTCCCTTTGGAACGGGCGCATAGGCGTTTCGGCAACGGCGGAAGACAGCCTTGAAAATTTAAAGATTTTCAACAGCGTGAATCTGAAGGCCAATGATGATTTTACAGAGCTTTTGCCTGTTCAGACGGGAGTATCGCGCAACGCTTCAATAACAAAGCAATGGAGCTGGACAGGAGACGCCGAATTAAACGGTTCAATAAATAGCAATAATGACGGCAGCTTTATCATTACCTCGCCAAGTGCAAACAATTCGTTTATAACGGTTGAAAATTTATTTGACCGTGAATTGGCTGATGTATACCTTACATTTGATATTTATTCCGACAGACCAGACTGGACGAACGAGGAGTTTTATTTTGCAGGGTATACGTTAAAATTCGGAGCGAACGGCGAGGCATATGCGCCGCAGGAAACCGCCAAAAATATAAAATGCGCCGATAAATACAAATATTATTGCAATGATACGCATACTATTGAATTTTTAAAGACTGGTAGCACGGTTTCGGTTTGGTTTTACCGTAAGGGTGAGGAACGCACACTGCTCTTTACCGATTCAAACTGTTCGGCATACACAACGAATTTTGCCGTGCAAAAATTCCAAGGCGGTATAAATATAAGCAATTTTAAGGTTTACGATAAAGCACCGGACGGCACAGTGGGCATTTACGGCGTAAATGAATATTCCGTATTTACTCAGGAAAATGACGGTGTAGGAAATGTTCCGGAAGGTACGTCGGTTCGCGAGCTTAAGGCAAACCTTAACAATCCATCGCAGGTTTTGGTAAGCAGAGACGGCAAAATCTTAGCAGATACCGATAAAGTACAGAACGGCGATAAAATAGAATACAGCGGACGAATTCTTGATTGGACAGTTAAAACCATAGCGGCTGATGAATATGCGCTGCGTTCAATAGTGGGGGACGCATTGTTTGAGCATTGCAAGCTTGTAGGCCGCCAGTATTACGTAGAAAATGAGGGCGTAAGCTTTGAATGGACCGCCTCTAACATCACGCTCGGCGGTAAAATGAAAGGCAATGTTACCGCGATAATAGACGCAGACAAAATGCCCGCCCAAGATTACAGCGAGACAGGTATTAACGTTGTTGTGGACGGAGATACCGCAAACCCGAAATTTATAAAGCTTGAAAGCGGCGTTAAATCATACACCGTGGCGGAAAACCTCAGCGAGGGGGAACACACGCTTCAGATATTTAAAAATGCCGAATCTATTATGAGCCTTTTCATATTAAAGGCAATAAAGTTTAACGGCACCCCCGAAAAACCGGCGGATAAAACGCATAAAATTGAATTTTTGGGCGACTCGATAACCGCCGGCTGCGGAATAAAGGCGAGTGAACCGGGAGACTGGATGCATTTCAGCTACAACACCTATGCTTCAAGAACCGCGCGTATGCTTGACGCGGACTATTACTGCATTTCAAATTCCGGCTGGGGATTTGCAAGAAATCTTAAGGATCCGACTACAATTAATCGTATATACGAACTCACAAGCGACAGGCGCGACGGTTCCCTTAAATGGGATTTTTCATGGCAGCCGGAACTTGTTGTTATAAATCTCGGTACAAACGATAATTTCGGTCTGCAGAATATCAAAAATCCGGATTTGTCGGCATTAAAAGAAAAATATGATGAGTACGCAACCGAGCTTTTAACAATGGTTCGTAAAAACAATCCCAAAGCCACAATCATCTGGACATACGGCGCTATGGGTTACGGAATGGATGTAGGGGACGGAAAGCAAAGCGGCGACTGGATAAAGGAAACTGTTGAGAAATTTGCCGAAACCGATAAAAATACATATTTTTACAAAATGGCGGCAAGTCAAAACGGCGGCGGCAGCCATCCAGACCTTATAGGCAGTAAATACTTAGCGGAGGATCTAACCGCATTTATATGCGAAAAAACCGGCTGGACTGCTACCGGACTTCCCGAAAAAGTCACGCATACCGACGGAGAAGTGCTTAAGGATTATAAATTTGACACCACAACAGAAGGATTTGAGTGTGCGCGCGAAAATGCGCTGAGCGTTGCAAACGGCAAGCTGCACCTTGACGCGGCGGATAATAAGGAAATACTGACATCTGCCGTGGTAGGCGACCGCTATCTTGATACGTATGAAATGACGCTTGATTTCAAACAGCTCGGGTCACACGATTGGAACCGTGAGATAATAACCCTGCGTTCTCCCAATTCATCGCTTTCCGACGCGGTATATCTTGCTTTTCTCGGCAACAATATTGCAACAAAATCCAACTGGCTCAATCCTTTGAAAAATGAAGATAATTTGCAGCTTATAAGTGTGAGAAACGGCAAAATAATTTCATCGCAGTCGCTTAAGCTCGACGATCTGTATGACGGAAAAGAAAAGCGAATCAAAGTGAAAATGAGCAAGAGCAGGCTTGAAATAATGCTTTACAATGTCGGTGGCAGCATACCCGACGAGCCGACCTTCTCATTACCGCTCGGCGGCAGTGTTGAAGAAGGGGATATTTTCCTTCAAGGTCATTGCACAACGTTTGAGGTTGATAACATAAAGGTTATCTATAAAACGGACGATATCAAGCGCTTTGATAGGGCAGACGCACCGGAAATCATATTCCGCAGTGAAAACAGCGTGTCGCTGAGAGCGACAGAAGGCTGTGAATACAGTATTGACGGCAAAAACTGGCAGATTTCAAATGAGTTTGATAATTTGACCGCTAAGAACACATATAAATTTTATATGAGATATGCGGCAAATGCCGATACACTTGCAGGCATTAAGAGCGAGCCGTTAAGCGTAAAGCTTTACCTGAACGGCGATATCAATCACAACGACGGTGTAGACGGCGAGGACCTTGTTCTACTGAGAAAACATCTGTTGGGTGCAGGCGAGGTTTCCGACAAATTCGCCGCTGACGCCAATACGGATAAAATTATTGATATTAGGGATCTTGTAGCAATTAAAAAGCTTGCCGCAAAATCGGCAGAGTAGAAATTAAAAGATCGCCGCGTTAAGAATACAGCCCGTAATAAGAGGAATATCACGGTATAAGCCGCAATAAAACAATGCTTTCGTGATTTCCCCGTTTTGGGTTCGGTTTAACGCGGCGATTTTTTTCGGAGAGTGAAGTGCGTATGAAAAAGGCGGCTGCAATTATTTCGGCGGCGATTTTGCTTATGAACGGTATATTTTGTGTGAGCTCAGCAGAGGCGGATATTATTACTGCGCCCGTTACCGATGCCTCGTTTGCTGCCGATGAGCTTTCGCTTTATAAAAATGCTCTGGAACTGGGACCTGAACGGTTTTCGGATTTTAATTTTTCTGCCGATTATACCGTAAAAAAAGAAGAAAAAATATCGCTTGTATTCGGCGCGGCGCCATACAAGTGCGAAAAGCTTTACGACTGCAATTTCAATAGCGGTGAAACGCTCGGCATAGCGGATGGCAACGGTGAAATTAAAAACACGAATAACAGTATTGTTTTAAAGGGCGCCGATTGGCTGAAAACTCAGGAGCTTGCCGAGAATATAAGGGATATTGATTTATCCTTTGATTTTGCGGCATGGCACGAATGGACAAATTTCAGGGTCTACCTGAGAGGCGGTCAGCTTATGCTGAATATATGCGGCAGGTCGGCGGCAGGCGATAATAAGAGATACCTGGTTCTCAAAAATGCAGAAACGGGCAGCGAGGTATTTTACGATAAACCGGTGCAAAATGGAAGAATACGCATATATGCTGTTTCTGGCTCGGTAAACGTTTTTCTTGACGACAAGGCGGTTATAAATTATGCCTATCCTACGGCAACAAAGCCGAAAAGCGGGGCGGTTTACTTTACCGTAACGGAATGTGAGGTCACGCTTGATAATATAGACTTATTTGGCGGCTGCGGTGAAAAAGAGGCGTATAACTGCGATTTCAGCGGCGGTGAAACCCTCGGCATAGCTGACGGCGGTGGGAAGATTGAAAATGAGAACGGAAAAATTATTTTGCAGGGTTCAAATTGGCTCAGAACGAATGATATTGCAACTGACACTTTTAACTTTGAGCTTTCGTTTGACGCGTGGGTAAACCATGACTGGACAAATTCATTTGTCTGTATGCGGGGAGGTCAGCTCACGCTCAATATACGCGGCAGGCTGGCGGCGGGCAACGACAAGGGCTGCCTGATACTGAAAAACAATTCCACCGACGAATCGCTTTTGTACGGCGAAAGCATAAGTGGTAAAAGGATTAGGGTATCGGCTACGGGTAAAAAGGTTGAAGTATACGCCGACGAGAAAAGGGTTTTTGATTATTCTTACCCCGAAACCTGCAATCCCGAAAGCGGCGAAATCAACTTTACCGCTACCGAGTGTACGTTGGCGCTTGACAATATAAAGCTTTCGGTTACGGACGATGCTGATTTGTATCGCTTTGAACCTTGCCTTTTGGTTAATATAGGGGAAAGGATCACGTTGACCGAAAAAAGGACGGATGGTGAAACGGAGCTCGCTTCCGGCGGGGTGCTTGATTGCGGCTCAAGATATAATTTACGCGTTATACGGCTTGACAGAAAAATAACGGTTTATGCAAACGGCACCTTGATTTTCACCGAAAATATTGCGCCGAAATATGCCGACGCTTATCTTAAAGGGCAAGGCATGATAGACATATATTCTTCGGCTGACGGGTCACACACGGAAAATGTTAGGCTTTATAACAGCGCTGAGCTTGAAATACGCGCGTCATATGCGGAAATGCTGCCGATTGCGAACAATGTGCCGAGCGACTTTGCAATAGCGGCTCAAAGCGTGCCGAACGGTGATGCAGCCGTCTCGGCAGACAGGGAAAAGGAAGTATTCGGTATTTCATCGCCGTCAGCGCTTAATGCATGGGCAAAAACGAGCGGTTTTTTTGAAAATGCCGTAAAAAATGTATATGTACGGTTTGATGTGCGTAATTCGCGCCCCGACTGGTCATACGATACGTTTTATTTCGGGGGATACGAGTTTCATTTTGATTGCGGAATATCACCGGACGCGCCGTGGGTCTCCGACGGCGAAAATAATCTTATATGTAGCAGCAAATATAAATCTTACGGGGTTGAGTATTATACGCTTGAATTTATAAAAAGCGATGATACTGTAACGGTATATTATTATCCCGCAGGGGGAGAGCGCGAGCTTTTCTTTAGCGGCGGGTGCATTGATAATAAAACAAACCTGACCGTAAAAAAGCAGCAGGGAAGACTGGATTTTAAAAATTTTGTATTATACGGCGGGTGTCCTGCCCGCTTTGAGGCGAAGCAAGGAGCAAAGGAGGGAGCGGATATATCGTTTTTATCCGACGGCTACGGTGCGCTCCCGTTTAAAACCACATTGGCTCGGTTTAAAAGCCGTATGCTGAACGGAAACAAGATCACCGCGTATATAAACGGAAGAAGGCTGTCGGATGAGGATTATATTTATACCGGCACTGAAATTTGCTATGAAGGTTATTCGGATAAATGGCGTATCAGTACCGTTGCAGATCTTGACGGGAACGGAAAAATCGACGTATCGGATCTTTATAATGCTGAAAGAATACGGAACAGCCGTGCGGCGGAGCTTACGGATACATATTCAAAAAGCGCCGATACCGACCACGACGGTATTGTAACCGAAAAGGATATAGCGTTAATACGAAAGAGTATTCTGGGTGGAAATATAAGCAAATGCGAAAAAAACGGTAACAGCGGCGCAGCGTCGGGCGGAAGACAGGCTGCTGAGCCGGGGGACACTGCGCTGATAACCGTAAGCCTGCGCGATTATTCGGCAGTATACGGCAAGACCGTGGCGGCGCTGCAGGCTGAGCTTTGCTGGAACGGTGAAAAAGCGGAATATATTCACAATTCGTTAAGTGATCTCAGCGGTGCTGAGGACTTCGAAATCTATTACGGCACAGCTTTGGGAAAGCTTATTGTTTTATATGAGCCGAATTCAGGGACTTCATCAATTACAAAAGGCACAGAAAACCTGTTTTCATTTGAGCTTGAAATTCCGAACGGCGCTTCGGGCGGCAGCTTTGAGGTTCGGCTCACGGGGTTGACCGCGGTTTTCGGCGACGGAACGGTATTGCCGCTAATTTCGGACGCGCGTTCCGGGTTTGATATTCTTGAAGAAGGGGTAAATAAATTTACAAGGGCGGGCAGACCAACGCTTGCCTTTCGCGATGAAAACACGGTGTTGCTGAATAAGGTATACGGCTGCGAATACAGTACGAACGGCATAGATTGGCAAGAAGAACCGCTTTTTAACGGTCTGTCGGTCGGAACGGAATATAGCTTTTATCAACGTTATGCCGCGCACGAAGGAATGTATGCCGGAAACGCAAGCGAACCTTTAACGGTTACTCTTTATTTAAGGGGGGATGTTGACCGAAGCGGGACGCTTAACAGTGCTGATTTGTGCTTTCTCAGAAAAATTCTTTTGGGCATTTATGAGGGCGGGCAGTATGATGCGGATGTTGACCGAAACGGAAAAACAGATATAATAGATTTAATAAAGCTTAAACATATTTTGGCAGAAAAAGATTAGCGCCAAGGAGAAGCGACGAAATGAAAAGCTATTGGATATGGAACTTCGGAGATTGGGAAATTTTCCACACAAACCTTGTAAACTCACGCAGAGAGCAGTACGGCATGGAGTACCCGCCTTTTTGGAGGATGTATGACGTTGACAGATACGTTGTGCTTTTTGCGGAAAAGGATATTCCCTCGGACGGCTTTTTAAAGCTGCATTTACACGGCAAGGGATATTTGAAAATTGAGGGCAGAATGTACCCGAACGGTAAAGAAATTCCCGTAACAAAGGGAAAACACACTTTTCAGATACATATTATGAATCTCACGGGGCTTCCCGCGGCGTATATTGAAAGTGACGTATTATCTACCGACGGGGATTGGTTCACCCTTAACGAATGTAAAGAAAGAATACCTGCGGGCTTTGACGAAAGGTATACCACGCCGCAGTCAAACCCCGAGATTTTCCCATTTTCATACAAAGCCGTTTCCCCTGTTTCGGCTGAGGAAATAAACGGCGGCACGCTTTACGATTTCGGAAAAGAAATTTTCGGATTTTTGTATATTGAGGGTGCCGACCCCGACAAGCGACTGCATGTAAGCTACGGCGAATCCCGCGAAGAAGCGCTAGATACATGGTTTACCGTGGTGCGCGAGGATGTTTCGGGCGCGCGGGATTACAAATTAAGGCAGCGCGCTTTCAGGTACATTTTCATTACGGGCGGCAAACCCGAAAATCTTCGCGCGGAGCTTGAATATCAGGAGCTTGGCAATATTGCGAGCTTCAGGTGCGATAATGAGGATGTAAATAAGATTTGGGATATGTGCGTATATACCTTAAGGCTTAATATGCGCGAGGTTTTAACCGAGGCGGTAAAGCGCGACCGCTGGCTTTGGGGCGGCGACTCGTACCAGGCGTTTAAATTTATTAAATATCTGTGCGACGACGCCGGCACCGCCCGCCGCAGTATTATAGGTCTGCGCGGCAAAGAGCCGTTTTGCGAGCATATCAACACCATAACCGATTACACTCTTTACTGGGTTATAGGGCTTCTCGAATATTACGAAAACTACGGCGACGCCGAATTTATCCGTACAATATATCCGCGGGCGGTAACGCTTATGGACTTCTGCCGCGGGCGCGAGGATGAAAACGGCTTTATAACCGCCAAATACGGCGACTGGATTTTTATAGACTGGTCGGATATGGATAAAGAAGGCGCGCTTTGCGCCGAGCAAATGCTCTATATTGCCGCAAACAGCGCTATGAGCCGACTTTCCGAAATTGCGGGGAAAGGCGGCTCGGTATACGCCAATAAGGCAGCCGAGCTTAAAGATAAGGTAAACGCTTATTTCTGGAATGAGGAAAAGGGCGCTTACATCGACAGCTTTTCATCGGGCAAAAACAACGTTACAAGGCACGCGAATATTTTTGCGATAATGTATGACATTGCGGATGAACTCCAAAGAAAATCAATAATCAAAAACGTTTTGTATAACGACGCCGTAACCAAAATAACCACCCCGTATTTTGAGGGATACGAGCTTGACGTAATGGGTAAAACGGGTGATACCGACTACATATACAATATGATTACATCCTACTGGAAAGGTATGCTTGACCTCGGCGCCACTACGGTTTGGGAGGAATTCGACCCGTCACTTTCGGGTGCTGAGCATTACGCAATGTACGGCGGCAAATATCAGAAATCACTCTGTCACGCATGGGGCGCTTCGCCCATATATCTGCTAGGAAAATACTTTTTGGGCGTTACGGGAACGTCGGCAGGCTATGAAACCTTTGAAATACGCCCGCAGCTCGGCAAATTCGGGTTTATTGAGGGAACGCTGCCTGTAAGAAACGGAAAAGTGTATATTTACCTGTCAAAAGAAAAGCTGTGCGTTAAATCGGATGTTACCGGCGGCACGCTTACATGGAAAGGTAAAAAATATGAACTGCCCGCAAATGAAGGTATAAGCATCAATATATAAAGGGGCAGGTAAGATAAAGTGAAGGATATTATTATAAAGAATTACCCGCATATGATATACGGGGCGGATTATAACCCCGACCAGTGGCAGGACAGACCCGATATACTTAAAGAAGATATGCGGCTTATGAAGCTTGCAAACTGCAACGAAATGTCGGTTGGAATTTTTGCGTGGAGCGCTTTGGAGCCTGAAGAGGGGAAATTTGATTTTTCCTTTTTGGATAAGGCAATGGACGATATTTATGCCGCAGGCGGCAGGGTTATACTGGCAACGCCGAGCGGCGCGCGACCTGCGTGGCTTGCACAAAAATACCCCGAGGTTTTACGCGTTCGCCCCGACGGGATAAGGAATGAATTCGGCGCACGCGAAAATCATTGTTTTACTTCCCCCGTATACCGTGCAAAGGTTAGAATAATAAACGAAAAACTGGCGGAGCGCTATGCAGGTCACCCCGCGCTTATAGCCTGGCACATCTCAAACGAATACGGAGGCGATTGCCGCTGTCCGCTTTGCCGTGCTGCATTCAGAGAGTGGCTGAAAGCCAAATACGGCACGCTCGAAAGGCTTAACCGCGAGTGGTGGACGTCGTTTTGGGCGCACACCTTTACCGATTGGGAACAGATAGTGCCGCCCGGACCGCTCGGGGATAAGGGTCTTCACGGGCTTAACATAGACTGGCGGCGGTTTGTGACTGACCAAACGGTTGATTTTATGAACGCGGAAATAGACGCAGTGCGCAAATACACGCCGGATATACCCGTAACCTCAAATTTAATGGGCTTTTTTGATGAATTGGATTACAGAAGGTTCGCAAAAAGCCTTGATTTTATTTCGTGGGACGCATACCCGCAGTGGCGCAGGAACGATAAAAACGATATTTCCGCAGCGATAGGGGCAGCTATGGCACACGACCTTATGCGTTCTTTGAAAAAGCGTCCGTTTTTCCTTATGGAAAGCACACCCAGCCTTGTAAACTGGCATGAATACAATAAGCTTAAACGCCCCGGTATGAACGAGCTTGCCGCCCTTCAGGCAGTGGCGCACGGATCAGATTCGGTGCAGTATTTTCAGTGGCGCAAAAGCCGCGGCTCATCGGAAAAATTTCACGGGGCGGTGGTAGACCACGAGGGCAGCGAAAACACAAGAGTGTTTAAGGAGGTCTCCGCGCTGGGCAACAGGCTTAAAGGGCTTGATTTCATAGTGGGAACAATGCCCGAAGCGGAAACGGCGATTTTATACGACTGGGATAACCGCTGGGCGCTTGAAGGGGCAGAGGGCTTTGCTAAAAATGATAAAAAGACTATGCAAACGCTCGAAAGCTATTATTCGGCGCTTTGGAAACGCGGAATTAACACCGATGTTATAGGCGCGGAGGATGACTTCAGTAATTATAAGCTTATAATTGCGCCTATGCGCTATGCTGTATCGGCGCCGCTTGGCGAAAAGCTTGAACGCTTTGTTAAAAACGGCGGAACGCTGCTGTTCACATATATTTCCGCTATGGTGAACGAAAACGATTTATGTTACCTGGGTGGTTTCCCGGGGGCGGGGCTCAAAAAGGTATTCGGCATTTGGAATGAAGAAATTGACACGCTCTACCCCGAGGACAGCAACGCCGTAAAAACGAATGACGGCAAGGAATACAGGGCGGTCGATTATTGCGAGCTGATTCATACAGAAGATGCGGAAGTTTTAGCGCGCTATACCGAGGATTTTTACGCCGGTATGCCCGCGCTTACGGTAAACGGCTACGGCAACGGCAAGGCGTATTATCAGGCGTTCAGAGACGATGGCGCATTTGCGGATATGCTGGTATCAAGATTGCTTAAAGGATGCGGTATAAGCGGCGCATTTGACGGGGAATTGCCCGAGGGCGTTACCGCGCACAGCCGAACTGACGGAGAAAATACATATGTGTTTGTTCAAAACTTTTCCGACAACGAAAAAAAGATTGAAACAAAATCCGAATGGGTAAACACGGAAACCAAAGAAAAAACGACCGAAAATATTGTTGTGAAACCGTTGCAAACGTTAATTTTAATGCAATAGAGGTAAGTGTAAAACATATATTGTTGTGACCGATGGGTCACCACAGCAACGGCGGTATTGAAGCGCTCGGTCGAGGATGATTTCAACCGCGTTAAGGTATCCGAGGTTGAAAGTCTTGCAGATGGTGATGGTTTGGGCAGAATACAGAGATAAAAATAATAAAAGGAGATTGTTTATGCTACACATGGTGAAAAAATACGAAAACTTTTTGGATATGGTGATTTATCAGATTTATCCGAAAAGTTTTAAGGATACGAATGGAGACGGCATCGGTGACATTCAAGGTATCATTGAAAAGTTGGACTATTTGCAAGATCTCGGTGTTAATGCAATTTGGCTCTGTCCGTGCTATAAAAGCCCAGGTCACGACAATGGATACGACATTTCAGACTATCGGTGTATTGCGCCGGAATATGGTACGATGGAGGATATGTATTGTCTGATAGCCGAAATGCGCAAGCGCGGCATGAAACTGATTATGGATCTTGTGCCGAATCACACCTCAAATGAGCATGAGTGGTTCATCCGTTCACGCAAAGGGGAGGAAAAGTACAGGGATTACTATTATTGGTTTGATAAGCCTCAGAACGATTGGGGTGCCAGTTTCGGCGGATCGGCTTGGCAGTACGATGACGAGCGCAAGCAGTATTATCTGCATTCATATGCAGTGCAGCAACCAGATCTGAATTGGACGAATCCGGCTGTTGTTAAGGAAATACAGGATGTAATTGATTACTGGGTTAATCTTGGAGTTGACGGTTTTCGAATTGATGTGATCGACCAGATTTCCAAAAACTTTGATGGCCAGAACTCCTTTGGCCCGCATCTGCATGAGTATATCCACGCTATGTTCGGGCGGGATAATGTTAAGGATATTTTCACGGTTGGTGAGTGCTGGGCTGGAAATATTGATGAGATCCGTCGTCATATAGACTACGACCGTGGTGAGCTTTCTACCCTGTTCCAGTTTGAACATTTGGAAGCGGGGAGGGTCGGAAAATTCACGCCGGGTGAAAAGAATCTTAAAAAGGTGCGCGATAAGATCGTAATGTGGCAGCTTAAGTTGCAAGACTTTGGCTTGATTCACTCACTCTTTACCGATAACCACGATAATGCACCTTTCATTTCCCGTGCAGCAGATGACCATTCTCTGCGCTATGAGAGTGCGACATGTGTGGCAGCAATGTTTTATCTTTTACGCGGTGTTCCGTTTATATATCAAGGGCAGGAAATCGGTATTACCACCTCGTCCTATGACAGTATGGCAAGCTTTAACGATTTAGAGTGCTTTAATGCGTATCAAGAGTTTTTAAAAGCCGGTTGTACTGAAAAGGAGGCGTTGAACAAGGTCAATTTCGGTTCCCGGGATAATGCGCGCCGTCCGTTTGCCTGGGATAATTCCAGATATGCCGGATTTTCAACGCATGAGCCTTGGTTGCCTATTGCCAGCCGCGCTGATGAGATCAACCTGGCAATTGATGAACAGGCGGAAAAATCGGTCTTTCGTTTTTACCGTGATTTGCTTCATCTGCGTCGTGAGGAGCCGGCATTGCGCCGCGGTGTGACCGAGGTGCTTTCTGCTGAAGAGGACAACTTCTTTATTTTTACCCGCACACTGGATGACCGCGTATTTACCGTAGTATGCAATTTTGAACAGCCGTCCGCAATTGAAGACTCAAAAGGCTTTGGCAGTGAAATCTTGCACAATTATCTTGACCGCAAAGCGGGGAATGCAGCGTTCCGTCCGTATGAGATTGCCGTTTTTGTTTCTAATCATCAATAAGAATGTTTAAACCGCACGGTGACTATATACGCAATATGGCGCAAATAGCAAAAAGAAAAAGTCGCGCGTTGTAAAATGAAGTTGAAATAAAATAAAAAAATAGGTCCATAGTGACGAACCTGTGGTAGAATTAATTTGCTACAAAAATTCCGAAAGGATCATCACTATGGACAATCCGAATTATACCACAGAACACAGAAAAGGGCAACATCTTTTAAATGAAGAACGATACGACATTCAAGTGCGTTTAAAAGACGGATGGTCGATATACAAAATAGCGAAACATCTCGGACGAGCGTATAACACTATTAAAGACGAGGTCGAACGCGGAACAGTCACATTGTATAACGGTAAAGTAAAACGATATAAAGCAGATCAAGGAAAATCGGTTTATCTTGAAAAGCGAAAGCATTCAACCCGTAGGTACCGCGTTTTTGAAACGGCTCCGTTTTTAGAATATGTTGTGAAGCAATTTAAAAATGAATACTGGTCATTGGACGCAATATTCGGATATGCCTTACATAACGAATTGTTTAAACGTGAGGAAATGGTTTGCACCAAAACGCTTTACAACTATGTTTCGCTTGGATTGTTACCGATTAAAAACATCGACCTGCCCGAAAAGCTGAAGCGAAATACAGCAAAATCGCAAGCTGCCGAAAACAAAAAGAAGCTCGGCAGAAGTATTGAGGAACGCCCCGAAAGCGTCGAACTGAGATATGAATTCGGACATTGGGAGATAGACAGCGTTCTAGGACTGAAGAATGAAAACGAGCCTGTAGTTATTACACTTGTGGAACGTATGACAAGAATGTGCCTTTGGATAAAAGCTAAAAATCATACGGCAGAAGCAATGCAAGAAGCCTTTGAAGAAGTAGTATCAATGTTTTTAAGCAAGAAAAATCAGGTGTTTAAAACCGTAACCGGAGACAACGGTTCCGAATTTGCCACATTGGCGGATTTTGAAAAATACGGAATGTCGGTATATTTCACGCACCCGTATACATC
>ENA-OYVZ01000247-OYVZ01000247.1-human-gut-metagenome-genome-assembly--contig:-NODE-247-length-14030-cov-5.787549_pt1 | contig 14030 bp, 10 predicted proteins | sample MGYA00244162_ERZ653381 | MGnify/ENA primary metagenome ERZ653381 (study PRJEB26926, sample SAMN06165033) | human gut metagenome | biome: ENVO:00009003; feature: ENVO:2100002; material: ENVO:00002003...
TTTTTCGCAAAATTGCGCAAAAACCTTGCACCTGAACAATTCAAAAGTTTACACCGACATGCTCGGGTTAAGGTGCTTTTGAATTGTTCAGCAGGCATTAAAATAAAGGGCGTATGCCCTTCCTCAATTGTTGAAATAAATTATGATATGCGGTCTGCCTACTGTAGTCTCAATATTCAGGCTTCAAGCCCCGAGCGGCGGCAGACAAAGGACTGCGGCGAACCAAATCTTTACGAGGTTACTGCGGAGAAAGATGCGGTTCGGATACCGCAGACCCGAAGCCGCCTTACGATTTTCAAACCGTTTGGGCATGCTTTGAAAATTCGGGCTTTCCAAACGAATAAAAACCGTCGGATGTATTCGGATCGTATGTGTAAAACAAAAGCTTCCTCTACACAAGGAAGCTTTTGTAAGCCTATAAACCTAAATTTTTTTGCGGCGGCAACGCCGCTTTTTTCATTTTTTCGCTGCCGGAAGCAGCGGAAATTCGGCACGCTCAATCCTCCGCAGCGCTGTTTTGGGAACGGTTATATTCTTCCGCGGTAATAAGCATACTCGAAACGGCGTACAGTGTTTGCCCGTTGTAGGAAAGGCGCGTCCAGCCCTTGCTGCCGTTGGTTGCGAGGCGTTCGGCAAATTCGCCCCTTTTAAGCTGGCAAACCACATTATCCTCCTTGCCGTTCGGTGAGGAGCGCAGATTGACAATATCCTTTGCGGTCACTCTGCCTGCTGCAGCAACAAATTCATCCGCCGCGCTCGGTGCTTCGCTGCTCACTGCAGGCTTTTTAACCTCGGTTGTAAGCAGGCTTGTTTTGGCGTACACCGTTTGTCCGTTATATAAAAGCCTTGTCCAGCCCTTGGGGCTTTCGCCCGTTTTTTCCACAAACTCGCCGTTTTTAATGGTGGCTATAAGCTTCCCGTCGGTCGAGGGCTCGGCGCGCAGATTTGTTTCGTCCTTAGCTGTAACTCTTCCCGATGCTGCGGTAAAACCGTCGTCCGGGCGGGTTTCAGGCACTTTTGCGCTTAAATCGGCAGTTAAATAGCTTGTTATGGCATAAACAGTTTTGCCGTTGTAATTTATTTTAGACCAGCCGTTTGAGCCTATACCCGTGCGGTTTAAAACCGTTCCGTTTTTAATATTTGCGGCAACATCGCTTTTGGTGGTGGCGGCGGTGCGCAGATTTACCTCGATTTTGGGAGTGACCTTATCGCTGACCGCTGTGTAAACGCCGTCTTCCCTGCTCGGCGCGGCGGCAGTGCCGGGCCTTGCCGATTTATTTTTCGGCTCCGCCTTTTGCCTTGTGAAATAGGCAACCGACATATCCACATTGCCCTCAATTCCCGCAACGGTGCCGTTATCGGTGTATTGCCACATATCGTATTTACCCGAATAATCGGGATGGGTGGTTTTGGGGTACGGCTCTGCCGGGTAGCGCGCCACCCAAACCGAAAAAGCGTTTTCAAGCCTTGCGGTATCCCAGTAAGCGGAGCCTGACAGCTCCTTTACAGAGGAATACAGCATACCCTCATAGCCCTTTGCCTTAATGCGGTTGAGAAAAGCCAGGGCGTTATTTGTGCGCTGTGTATTTGTAACGCCGTACATTCGGCTGTCCGGCTCTCTGAAGCCCTCGCAATCGTATACCACGGGGTAAGAAACCGAATAGCCGGCAACAGCGGCGGCAGTGAAGTCCGCTTCCGCCTCCGCCTCTTTTTCGGAAAGCGCGGTCGAGAAGAAATATACCCCGCAAAGCACACCCGCCTTTTCCGCCTGCTGCAAATTATAATCGGCGGCGGAGTCCTTATAAATCGTTCCGTTTTCGCCGCGGAAGCCTATTCTTATGATTGCAAAATCTATGCCGCTTTTTTTAACGCGGCTCCAATCAATTTTGCCCTGCCATTTTGAAACGTCTATGCCGTTTGCCCTGCCCTCTTTGACAGTAAGGCTTTCGGCATCTGCTTTCGCGCCGTTTTCATCGGTAATATCGGCGTTTTCGGGGTCCTGCTTATCGTCTGCGGTAAGCGCCTCTGACGTCGGTGCAGGCGCGGCAGACGAGCTTTCGGCAACCCTTTTTTTGCAGCCGCAAACGGTAAGCAGCAAAGTCGCTGCCGCCAAAAGGCATAAAATATTCCTTGATTTTAACTTCATAACCGCGTCCCTCCATATAAATAACGAAAAAGCGGTAAAAAAAGGTTACAAAAAATCAGTTTTTGCCCGAAATACAATCGGCAACGTAAATTCCCATAGCGCCCGACTGCGATAAGCCGCGGCAGATACCGCTGCCGTCGCCTATTATATATACATTATCGGTAAGCTCAAACTTTTCATTCATAAATACCGGGCGAATTGAGTAATACTTGCTCTCGCAGCCGTAAAGCAGCGTATCGTCATTCGCAGTGCCCGGGGCCACCTTATCGAGCGCATAGATCGTCTCTATAATATTTGTGAGAATACGGTGCGGCAGCACAAGTGAAATATCGCCCGAGGTTGCTTTAAGCGTGGGTATAACGGTATTCTGACCGAGCCTGTGATCATTTGTACGCCTGCCGCGGACAAGATCGCCGAAGCGCTGAACAAGCACATTGCCCTTGCCTATCATATTTGCAAGGCGGGATATGCTCTCGGCATACTCTGTGGGCTGATCGAAAGGCTCTGTAAAGCGTATGCTTGAAAGAATTGCGAAGTTGCAGTTGTCTGTCTTCTTCGCGGGGTCGGCAAAGGAGTGACCGTTCGCGGTTATGATTCCGTGGTTATTCTCCGCCGAAACAAGCCCGCCCTTATTAAAGCAGAACATTCTGCAGCGGTCCTCAAATGTTTTGGTTCTGTAAAGAATTTTCGGCTCGTAAATGCGGTCGGAAAATTCGCGCCAGATAATATCCTTCATTTCAACGCGAACGCCTATATCAACGTAATTTGAGCGCATTTTAACGCCGAACGAGCGGCAGAAATCTGCAACAAAGTTAGCGCCGCCGCGACCTGTTGCTATTATTATTTTTTCGGCTTCAATTTTTTCGCCGTTGGTGTAGTGAAGCGTGTAGCCGCCGTCGTGCTTTTCAACCCTTTCGCAATCGTAGAAAGCGAGCATTTCAACCCCGTCATCCGCCAGCGCGTGTATGAGGTTTTGCATTGTAAGGTAGTTTTTATCCGTTCCGAGATGCTTTACATTCATATCCAGGAGGCGAAGATTATTCTGCAGGCACTTAAGCTTTAGGCTCTCATTCGATTTATAAACCGTAGGCTCGCCCGAGGTGCAGTATTCATTGAGGATCTTATCAACCTCATCAATATATTTATTCGCGGTATCATCGCCCAATTCTTCGCCGAGCGTTCCGCCGTAGGCGGTGCCGAGGTTGAACTTACCGTCCGAAAATGCGCCCGCACCCGCATAGCCGCTGGTTATAGAGCAATGCCTGCAGTGAACGCAGGTGTTGTTTTTCCCTGCGGGGCAGTGCCTGTTTTCAAGGGTGTTGCCGCGCTCGGTTATTACTATTTTAACATTCGGTATATTTCGGCAAAGCCTATAAGCCGCCATAAGGCCGCCTATACCGCCGCCGATAATCGCAACATCGTATTTAAAGTTAGACATGATCCGCTCATCCTTTTAATTTCATTACACAGAAAATCAGGCTGTATTCTCCCGCTTCGGAAAACACAGCCTTTACTGCTTATCTATTTTATACCATAAGCCCGCATTTGTCAAGCTATTTTATGCTTTCGTCCTTTGCGACCTTTTCCACGTGCTTTAAGATTTTATTAAGCGCCGAGGAATTTATTTTGCCCATTTCAATGCCGTCGATGCTGTACTGATATTTTGCCGCGCCCGACTTTATAAATTTAACGTCGGTTTTGGCGCGCGAGGTATCGGAATAGGTGAAAACAATTGTCATGGCAGGCTCGCCGCTTACCTTATCCACCGTGAAATCCGAGCAGGAAAGCGAAATGCATTCCTGATAGAAATTCTGGAAGTTTTCTGCGGTGAGCTTTTTGCCTTCATAGGTTATAACGTAGGTTTCCTTCGCATCTTTGGCATCATCATAAACTATATCAAAGCTATAAGTCTTTTCGGGGGTTTTGATAGTGAAATTTGAAAGCTCATTGATAGATTGCAGGCAGACCCACGAGGCGTAGTAATTATTGACCCCGTAATCAATAAAGGTAAGGCTTGAAGCGTCAATCTTTTTAATAAGCTTTGCGCCGTCGTACCAAACCGCGTAGCCGCCGTCCTCCTGCTTTTTAAAGCTGTAGCGCTGCGTGAGAGAGCCGACCTTAATTTCGGCGGTAAGCTCGGGATTATCAAGCCCCAGCTTTTTGCGGGTCGAGACGGAGGTATCAAACGAATACGCACCGCTCACGGAAACGCCGCTCTTGAAAAGCCCGAAAATGCCGTCCACATTATCGGCAATGCGCTTTGTGGGCGAGGTGGTCATATACGCCGCATAGGTTGAAAGGTTTTTATCGGTGTTCGGCGCAATTATCAGCTTTTCGGGGAAATTAGAGCCCGTAAGGGTTATTGAATCAAAGGATGAAAGGTTGCCGTTATCGTCCTTATAATCTGAAGATAAATCGGAAGTGGGCACACCCGCTATAGAATCGGTTGCGGCAAGGCTCAGGGCGTCAAATTCAAGCGACGAATCAATCGAGCTGTCGTTAATATATATCTTATCATCGGTAGAGAGCTTGATATATATTCCCGTGCCGTCGGGTGAGTCTCCGCCTATAAGCAAAGAGAACTCCGCGCCGTCCTTTGTTACAACGTCCGCCTTAACGGTCGGTTTTTCAAGCCCGCACTCGGCGGCGGATTTAGCGGTAACCTCTCTTGAAGCGGTAACGCTTGCAACAGAGCTTACAATGCTTGAAACAGACGAGGAATTTATAACGTCCTTTGCGTACCCGTCAAGATACCACACCGTTTTGGTGCTGCTGCTTGAAGTATCCGAAGGCGACGAAGAACTTTCAACCTTTTCCTCTTCGGAATAAAGCTTATATGTTCCGCTTTTATTGGTAACGGTAACGGTTTTAAAATCGTCCGAGCTTTTATCAAGCACCTTTATTGTTTCAACAGAGGGGGTAGAGGTATCGTCCTCGCGCTCGGGGATAAGCTTTATTACGGCAACCGTGCCGCCTGCCAGCACCGCCACCGCCAAAACAGCCGAAATGATTATGGGTAAAAGCCGGCGTTTTTGCTTTACGGCGGTCTTTTTGTGGTCGGCGGGGTCGGAGAAGACGGTGGAAGCACCGTCCTCCTCGTTTGAAATATTTTCCGTATTTTCGTTTAAATTATTATCCTTTTCGGGAAGGTCACTCATTACGCATTCTTTCTCCTGATAAAGATATAAACGCCTGCGGCAATGCACGCCACGGGCAGCAGCCCCATAAATATAATTCTTACAATTCCCGCAGAAGTCTCGCTTACCGAATCCGCGAAGCTTTCGTTGGTTATTGTTTTAGAAACAAATGAGATTCCGGTATCCTCGGCACCCACCGCGCGCTCCGCGCAGGCAAGGGTAAGGTTTTTATTGGAAACGGAGGACTGCTCGTTATATTCCGACTGAATAAACTGCACGCTGTCAAACGCGAAAACATAGCTTGTTATCTGCTTATTGTCGTCGTCATATTCAGACTGCGCCGCCTGAAGCACCGCGGGGAAGCTCTTTTTGGTGTAGTTATCGGCACCCTTCCAGTTTGCGGCGGTACCGACAGGCGCTGCCACAACCGATTCAAGCGAGCTCATAAGAGCCTTTACGGTTATGCTGTTTTCGCTTTCAAATGCGGCGGACATGGGAACATTGTAGCCTGTAATGCAAAGCTGCATTCCGCTTGTAAGGCTCTCATCGCTGCTTGTGGGATAAATTCCCATAGTCATGGGGTCGTCCGGAATATGGTTGTCTGAATTGGTTTCAAACAGTATACCTTCCTCTATTGCAATACCCCACTGACTCAGAAAATCGTAAAGATTGGTAAGGTAGGGGGCGGAAGCGTCCGCAAAGAACAGAAGACCCTTGCCGAGCTTGCCGTCGTTATCGAGGAAGTCGGAAAGATTATCAAGCTCGCTGCCTATAAAGTCGGTGGTAGGACCCGCGATTATAACCGCGTCAAAATCGGAGGATATTTTACCCACGATATTATCGGAAATCGTCTCTATTTCGTAGTTATTAGCCTTTAAAAGCTTCTGATAATCGGCTGTGTAGTCGATCTTGGAATGCCCCGTGAGCAGCGCAACCTTCTTTGTTTTGCTGCTTGTAACATACGCAATAGCGCTTGTAACCGCGGTTTCAACACTGTTTCCGCTGACGGTTGACTGGCTGTAGCCGTAGGCGGCGTAGGTGTTGTCTTCGGAAAGCTGATAAACATCCTTAAAGCCCAAAACCTTGTAGCGCTCGTTATTATCCGAGCCTTTAGCCGAAACGATTATATCGCCGTAGGCTAACTTTTCGTTTGAATACTTCTGCGATATCTCGATAAATTCCGAGCCTTGAGTATCAACATATTTCAAGGTAATCTTGTTGTTGTATGCCGGGTATTTATCAAGAAGCTTTAAGGTCTGCTCGAAATACTTCGACGCGTCGGACGATACGCCGTAAAGATTCTTCGCGTAATAGCCCATATAGCCGCCGGTATATCCGTCCTTTTCGGCGCAGACGGTTATATTTACTTCCTTATCAAGGTCTTTTAAATATTTGATATTGTCCGCGCTCATTGAGTTTTCCTTTTCGGTTGACATATCAAATTCCAAAACAAAACGGTTTGAAAGCGCGTTCACAAGCACATTCAGCACAATAAGCCCCGCAAGCACCGCGGCAGTTATTGCAACCGAATAGCCGCCCCTGCGCAAAAGCGCCTGGTTTTTAAGCTTTTTAGGTTTTTTCGCCTTTTTTTCTTTTTTGGCTTTCTTTTCCTTTTTCTCGCCTGTCTGTTCTGCGGCGGTCTCCTCGGCGGGTGTATTCTCCGCAACGGTTTCTTCCGCAGCTTCCGCTTCGGGAGTTAAATTTTTATTTTCTTCCATTTTGCTCACCCTCCTTTAAGCCCATCTTCTCTTATCAAGCGAGCGGACGCACAGGAATAAAAACGCCGCGCTTATGCTTACAAAGTAGAGAATATCCGCAACGGACAGTATGTTTTCGCCGAAATTCTCAAAGGCGCTTATAAACGCTGCTTTTTCAACCACCGTTGCTATCCATGAAACCTTTATCATGCTTGCAAAGTTGGACATATAAAGCACAAGTATATTGATTACAAGCGTAAGTATTGCCGAAATTACCGGGCTTTCGGTAAGTGACGATATAAACATGCCTATCGAGATCAGTGCGCTGCCGAGCAGCAGCATACCGAAAAGTGCGTATATATAAGACATCACATTAACGCTGACATACGACGCTACGATTATTTCAAAAATAACCGTGGGCGCAAAGCCGATTGCGAAAACTGCAAGCGCCGCGAAAAATTTGCCCAGCACAATAGATGTAAGGCTTACCGGCGCCGTAAGCAGCGCCTGGTCTACCTTTTGCCGCCTGTCCTCGCTCATAAGACGCATTGTAAGCACCGGCATGGTAAAAACAATAACGGTGGACATTGCCACTATTACCATTGCGGTGTCGGGGCTGCCGTAGCTGTATATCATTGAAAAATACAGCCCCAAAAAGAAGTAAAACGCCGCTATAACAATAAAGCCTATGGGCGTTGTGAAATACGCCCTGAATTCTCTTTTAAATACCGCGCTCATTGCTCTGCCTCCTCTGCCTGCTCTGTTTTGACGGTAACGCTGCCGTCATCCGCTATTTCAACGCTCGGTTTTTCCGCCGTTTCCGTTTTTTCGGTTATTCCGAGCATACGCTTTGCTTCGTCGTTATCGGCAGCTTCCGTAAGCCGCAGGAATATCTGCTCGAGGGACACCTTGTTGCTGGTAAGCGATAAAAGGGTCTTCCCGCGGGATACTATACGCTTGAAAACCTCGGCGCGCACATCCGCACCGTGCTCAGGCTCAATAAGGAAATCGAACGAGCCATCCTCTTTTCTGCCGAGGGATGTAACCGATTTTACACCCTTAACGGTGCTTAAAGCGTCAATCATTTCCTGCTCGCCCGCTACTATGCGCGCAATAAGGGAGTGATCGCTCGACAGCTTGTTTGAAAGGTTTTCGGGCGTGTCGTCGGCAATTATCTGCCCCTTGTTTATAATTATTACCCGTTTGCATACCGCCTGAATTTCGGAAAGTATGTGCGATGACAGAATAATCGTGTGGTTTTTACCGAGACGGGCTATAAGATTTCTTATCTCGATTATCTGCTTGGGGTCAAGACCGACGGTCGGCTCATCGAGAATAAGTACATCCGGGTTGCCTATAAGCGCCTGGGCAAAGCCTACACGCTGACGGTAGCCCTTCGACAGGTTCTTTATAAGGCGGTTCTGCACATTGTCAATTTTAACAAGCCTTAAAATCTCGTCAATATGCGGCTTTTTCGGGAATTTGACCTTTTTAAGATCATAAATAAAGTTTAAATACTCGCGCACTTTCATATCGGTATAAAGCGGCGGTATCTCAGGCAGATAGCCTATTCTGCGCTTTGCGTCCTCGGGGTATTCCGCAATATCGTACCCGTCAATCTCCACCTTGCCCTGAGTCAGGGAAAGGTAGCCGGTAAGGATATTCATTATTGTGGACTTACCTGCTCCGTTTGGACCCAAAAAGCCGATAACCTCGCCCTTTTCGATGCTGAAGCTTACATCCTTAACAGCGAGATAAGTACCGTACCTTTTGCTGAGCCCGGTTACTTCGATCATTTATATTCCTCCAAGCATAATTTTTGGTTCTAAACCATAATACCAAACAAATTTACAAAATTATTAAACAAATTGTGAATAATTGCAATTACTACGCCAAAAGCTGCGCCAGCGTTATAACCGCAGGCATTGTAATAATTGATAAAACCGTGCTGAGCGACACCATATCGACCGAAAGCGCAGTATCGCCCCCGCCGAATTTTGAAGAAAACATTGTGGTAACAGCCGCAACGGGCGCGCTTAATGATATTATTACGGAAACCATCAGCGTGCCGCGCACCCCCAAAATATACAAAACCCCGAGGGATACAAGCGGATAAACAATAAGCCTTAATAAAACGGCAATTATGCACTTGACATCCTTAAAAGCCTTAAGCACATTCGTTTTGCTTAAATGGTAGCCGATAATAAGCATGGGCAGCGGGGTGTATATTGCCGCAAGGTAATTTACGGTAGATGAAAGCACATGCGGCACGGGAACGGAAAACACGAAAATTATAAGCCCTATAAGCAGCCCCGCAATGCCGGGGTTTACAAAAAGCTTTTTCGGCTGTATGTAGCGTTTATCGCCGCTTATAAGGTAAACACCGTAGCTCCACACCACAAGATTGAACATTATAACATATGCAGAGCCGTAAAGTGTGCCGTCAGACCCCAACATTACCTCCTGCAGCGGCAGCGACATAAACCCGCAGTTTGCGAAAATCGAGCCGAAGCGCAGAGTTCGCTGCCGCCTTAAGTCCTTTGAGCGAAGGAGCAGCGTACCGAGGGTAATCATAAGCACCTGCACCAAAAGGGTTAAAGCAACAGCCAGCAGCAGCGATTTCATAACCGCCGCGTCGAACCTGCGCATAAGCGATTTTATAATAACGCAGGGCGTTGCTATTATCAGCGCAATATCGGTGCAGCAGGCGGCTCCCGCCTCGGTCATGATTCCGGTTTTTGCCGCAATAAAGCCCGCCGCTATCATCAGCATTAAAACGGAAACCTGGGTGAAAACGGTTATGAACATTTATTAACTCCCGCGGCAAATTTCAGGAATGCGCGTCTTCCCTCCTCGGTGCGCTTGAAAACACCCGCGTGCTCAAGCACATGTGAGAATACAAGACCTATTTCGTCCCTTATTATTTCGCTGATATTGTCTTCCGTCAGCTCGCCGTGTTTTCGGCGCACTTCGTCCGCCCAATCCGCGTGCTTTGCAAGCGCCTCGTCTTTTCGTATATCGCGGTTTTCAAGCATTGCCTTTTCAAGCAGCGCCATTTCGTTTTTAAGGCGCGCCGGCAGCACCGCAAGACCCATAACCTCAATAAGTCCTATATTTTCCTTTTTAATGTGGTGCAGCTCCGCGTGCGGATGGAAAACGCCGAGCGGGTGCTCAGCCGTGGTAATATTGTTGCGTAGCACCAGATCAAGCTCAAATTTACCGTTTGTCTTTCTTGCTATCGGGGTTATTGTGTTGTGGGGCGTGCCGTCGGTTTCGGCAAATATAAAGGCGTCGGGGTCGGAATATCCGCGCCAGCAGGTAAGTATTTTATCGGCAAGCTCAACTAACCTTTCGGTATTTTCAGAGCGCAGGCGTATTACCGACATAGGCCACTTTACAATTCCCGCCTCAATATCCGAAAAGCCGTCAAAATGCAGTTCAGTCTCAATCGGCGCTTTCGCCATTGCAAAGGTGTGGTTGCCGCCCTGGAAATGGTCATGACTTAAAATCGAGCCGCCCACAATAGGCAGATCGGCGTTTGAGCCTACGAAATAATGCGGGAACTGCGTTACAAAATCGAGCAGCTTTTTAAATGACGCACGATTTATAGCCATAGGCGTGTGCTTTGCGTTAAACACAATGCAGTGCTCATTATAGTAAACATAGGGCGAATACTGTAAGCACCAGTCGCTGCCGTTTATCGTAATGGGTATAACGCGGTGGTTCTGCCTTGCGGGAAAGTTTATTCTGCCCGCGTACCCCTCGCACTCGCGGCATAGCATACATTTCGGGTAGCCCGCCTGCGGCGCATTTTTGGCGGCGGCTATCGCTTTCGGGTCCTTTTCGGGCTTTGAAAGGTTTATGGTAATTTCAAGCTCGCCGTAGGGCGTTGCAGTGAGCCACTTAATATCCTTTGCCACACGGTAGCGGCGTATGTAGTCGCTGTCCCGGCTTAAAGTATAAAAGTAATCGGTGGCAGCCTTGGGGGATATAGCATAAAGCTCCTTAAATTTATTTGTAACCTCGCTCGGTCTCGGCATTAAAGCCCCCATAAGCTTTGTGTCGAATAAATCGCGGTGAGTAATGTCGTTTTCCGTCAGTCCCTTTTCGGCGGCGTAATCAAGCAGGGCTTTCAGTGTTTCTTCAAGGTCAACATCCGAAAAAACGGTATCGCAGTTATATTCGTCAAGCTGCAGAATTTCAAGAATACGGTTGGTAACGTATATCTCGTCCCGTTCTGTGAAAAGTCCCTTTTCAAGCCCGTAGCAAACTAATTTTCTAACCTGTTCGTCTATCATTTTTCATCAGTTCCTTTACTGAAAAGTAATATTGCAGCCTATCTGCTGCTGACACTGCGTAAGCCCCGCCGCCAAAATCGCCTTGGTTCTTTCGTAGGATTTAGCCGACTTTGTCGCCGCGGTGCCCGTAAGTCCGAATTTCGCCGCGCCGTCGTTTGCCGCTTCAAGCGGATAAACCGTGTATAAATATCCGCTGTGACCCGATTCCTTATATTTATTCACCCAGGTCGGCACAACCTTAAGCTCCGAAAGAGCCACGCCGTCCTTATTCTTTTTAAGGGTGAAATCAAACAGAAGACCATCCTCCGTATGACCTGAGGGGCAGCTGTCCATAAGCTCCTGCCGCTGATTTGAAATGCAGTTTCCGGTGGAATAAAGGCATATTGTGTAGCCCTCGCCGCCCTCGGGACGGATAAGCTCTACCGGCTGAATAACATGCGGATGACTGCCTATTATCATATTAACCCCTAAATTTGAAAGCTTTTGAGCAATTGTTTTTTGCCAGGTGTTGGGACTTGTCTGATACTCGTTGCCCCAATGCATATAAAACACAATAAACTCCGCGCCCTGTGCCTTCATCTCGCCTATCACCTTTTCAGCTTCGGTGTAAAATGCGTCAATTTTATCATACGAAAAGCTGTTTATAAGGTTGTTAGCCTCCTTGGCAATTATAGCTCCGTTCAGGTATTTCCTGCCCGCGGTCTGCCCGGAGGTCTCGTAGGTATAATCGGCAAGCCCTATTTTTATGTTGTTTATCTCCTTTACGGCGTAAGCGGGGTCGGTTTCAACCTCCCTTGTGCCTATAAATTCAATTCCCCTTTGCTTTAAGACCTGCGCCGTGCGCTTAAGCCCGAAAAGCCCCGTATCGTAGGAGTGATTGTTCGAGGTCACAAGGAAATTAAGCCCCGAGTCCTTTATGGTATCCGCAAGGCTGTCGGGCGTGTTAAAGGCGGGATAACCGCTGTATTTGCCCGATTCCGTGCCGCCGAAGGTGACCTCAAGGTTTGCAACCGACAGATCCGCCGCCTTAAAGTATGAGGAAAGATTTTTGAAATACGGACTGAAATCATATTCGCCCGTCTGTGTTCTTGCGCCGTCAACCTGGGTCGAGTGCACCATAATATCACCTGTTGATATTACCCGCGCGGTGGTTTCGGGTATTTCAACGCTTTCGACCTTTGAAGAATCGGCGCTCTGTGAATTATCGGGCTTCTTTTTATCGTCCGATTTCAATACCGCGCTTGCCGCAAACACAACAATTGCCGCAACTGCCAGAAGCACTGCCGCGCAGCATGTGAGAAATATCCGCCGTTTTATAATTGCCTGCTGTCTTTTAGTCCGTGTTTTTGCCATTTAAACATCTCCTCTGTTTTATTCTGTGAAAAGCCTTTCTATTTCCGCGCGGTCTGCACACACGGTTCCCTGCCTTATGCCGTTCCTGCCGCCGCCGCGTGTATTAAACGCGGCCTTGAATTCCGCAAAAAAGTCTCCGAGCGCGGTTTCTTCGCCGCATATTGCAAAGGAAAAAGCACCGTCCGCTCCCGAAAAAGCGCCGCGTATGCCGCCCGCCTTTTTGCACAGCGCGTCGGCTAATAATTGCAGCTCTTTAATATCAAGCCCGTCTTCAAAAACGGCGGTTTTATCTGTATCGGTTGCAAAGCCCGCCGCCTTTTCGGCAATCAATCGCTTTTTAAGTGCGGCTGCCGCCGCCTTTTCGGCTGATAACTGCTCATTCAGTCGCACAACCGCCGCCGATACCTCAAATTGCTTTGCGGAGAGTAAATTCGATATTTCCAGCACGCTTTTGTACTTTTCGCGGTAATCCCGCAGCGCGTCCGTGCCGCATTTTACAAGCAGCCTCACGCCGCCCTTGTATTTTTCAAAATCCAGGATTTTTATAATGCCTATTTCGCCGGTTGCCCTAACGTGAGGTGCGCAGCAGGCGCAAACATCCACGCCCTTTATTTCCACTATGCGCACATTTTCCTTTAAATCAAGCTTGCTTCTGTAATCAAGTTGTTTAAGCTCTTCATCGGTCGGATAATAGGCTTTTACCGGCAGATTTTCATACACCGCTTTGTTTGCAAGGTCTTCAATTTCGTCAAGCTGCTGTCTTGTAAGCTCGCCGTCAAAGTCCATTGTCATTTCCGCTCCCAAATGAAAGCCGACATTATTAAAGCCGTAAAGGCGGTGGATTATTCCCGAAATTATATGCTCGCCCGAGTGGTTCTGCATATTGCGAAAGCGGAAATCAAAATCCAGCTTACAGTCATAGGCTTGTCCCACACTCAGCGGCTTATCGGCGAAGTGAAGTATTTCGCCGTTTTTTATCTGCACGTCCGATATATACGCGTCCCCTATATATCCGCGGTCTGACTGCTGACCGCCGCCCTCCGGGAAAAAAGCGCTTCTGTCCAGCGTTACGGTATAATTTTCTCCCGTCTTTTCGCAGGATAATACCGTGCCTGTAAATTCTTTCAAATGTGAGTCCTTATCGTATAGCTTTTCGGTCATTTGGCGTGCCTGCCTTGTATAATGTGCGTCGCCTTGTAAATATCGCCGCCGCCCATTGTAATAACCAGGTCCCCCGGGCGGGCAATTTCCTCAATCTTATCGGCTATATTTTCAAACCCGTCCACTACGCAAACATCGTGAAGCCCCGCAGCCAAATCCTCGCTTTTAATGCCGTAGGTGTTTTTTTCGCGCGAACCCATGACTGTCTCTTATACACATCTGACGCTGCCGACGATAT
>ENA-OYVZ01000272-OYVZ01000272.1-human-gut-metagenome-genome-assembly--contig:-NODE-272-length-13573-cov-6.652759_pt1 | contig 13573 bp, 19 predicted proteins | sample MGYA00244162_ERZ653381 | MGnify/ENA primary metagenome ERZ653381 (study PRJEB26926, sample SAMN06165033) | human gut metagenome | biome: ENVO:00009003; feature: ENVO:2100002; material: ENVO:00002003...
GGGCGGCTGATACGCCCCACGCTGCGGGCGGGCTTTCAGCAGATTGTTTGGGGCGCTTTCCGCTTTTGCGGGGGCGCCCCTTTTTATTTTTCTTGCAAAATCGCTTTTCAGCGGGTACAATAGTATCCGAGGTGAACTACGATGAAGCTGCTCATTGCATCGGACATCCACGGCGCGGCGGACTGCTGCCGCAGCCTGCTGGACGCATGGGACCGCGAGGGTGCGGACAGGCTGCTTTTGCTGGGCGATATTCTGTACCACGGCCCGCGCAACGACCTGCCGCCGGCGTATGCCCCCAAACAGGTGCTGGCCCTGCTCAATGTGCGCAGGGACCGTATTTTCTGCGTGCGCGGCAACTGCGATACCGAGGTGGACCAGATGGTGCTGGAATTCCCCATTCTGGCCGACTATGCCGTGCTCACAGCGGGGCAGCGGCTCATCTACGCCACCCACGGCCACCGGTACAACGTAAAGCTCGGGTATGAGAGCCTGGCGAACGCCGCGCACTTTTCGGGCGCGCAGCTCGCGCTCTTCGGCCACACGCACGAGGCGGACTTCCTCCGCATGGGCGATGTAACGCTTTTTAACCCCGGCTCCGCCGGCATGGGCCGGCAGACCTACGGCATGATCACCGTGAAAGGAACGGAGTTCAAATGCGAGATTCTCTCCCTGTAAACGCCGGCCGCCGGTACTTCGCCGCGGCGGACGTTCTCCGCATTCTTTGCATCTTCACCGTAGCGTGGTTCCACATCTGGCAGCAGTCGTGGCTCGATCCGTCGTTCCGGATCGCCGGACACTATTTCGATCTTCAGCGCATCGTGCGGCGCGGGTACATGCTCGTGGATCTCACGCTGCTGCTCACCGGCTTTCTGCTCTACCGTCCGCTCGTCCGCGCGGGCGGACGGATCGCGGACGTGAAGGGGTTTTATTACCGGCGGCTCTGCCGGATACTGCCGTGCTATCTGCTCGCGGTGCTCGTTGCGGCGGCGTTTGTGCTCGCGCGCGGCCGCGCCGTCGGGAGCGCTCCGCTCTGGCGCGATCTTCTCACACATCTCACGTTCACGCACACGTTCTCGATGGACACGTATTACTGGACGAGCCTCAACGCCGCGCTCTGGACCGTTGCGGTGGAGATGCAGTTTTATCTCATCTTCCCGCTGCTCGCCCGCGCGTTCGGAAAGCGTCCGGCGCTCACATTCTCGCTTATGACGCTCGCGGCGCTCGTGAGCCGCGCTCTCGTTGCGCTGCATGCGCACGAGCTGTCGCTCTGGCTGAATCAGCTTCCCTGTATGCTCGATCTCTATGCCCTCGGCATGCTCGCGGCGCACCTTCTTGAAAAGCGCACAGACGCGCCGCGCCGGTGGGTGTTCTTCCCGCTCGCGCTTCTCGCGCTCTTCGGCGCGTTTGCTTTGGGCGCAACTTCCTTCGGGACGGCGGATTTCGGCGCGTCCGGCGTCAGCGGCGCGCCCCAGAAGTCGCTGCCCATGCGGCGGACGTTGTTCTCCGTCATGGAGCGTATCACGTCCAGCTGCTGCAAAATGATCTGATCTTTCTTATCCATAGTGGCACCTCTCAGTGAAATCGGATATGCCGCGTGGCACGCAGCAGAAGCGCAGTGATGAAGCCGGTCAGCGCACCGGTGAAAAGGGACACGGCCAGCAGGAAGGGCAGATAGCCCAGGACCATGGTGCTGCCAAGGGTGATGACCGCCGCGGCCATCTGGCCGATGTTGTGCGCCGCCGCGCCGCCGATGGATACGCCGTAGACGCTGAGCTTCGGCAGACGCCGCAGGAATATCATCACCAGCATGGCGGTCAGTCCGCCAAGCACGGAGAACAGCATGGCCGACAGGTTTCCGGCAAACAGTCCGCCCAGCAGACAGCGGGTCAGCAGAATGGCCAGCGCCGCGCCGGCACCCAACTGATACAGGGCGAACACAGTGACGATGTTGGCAAGACCCAGCTTCACGCCGGGCAGGGGCACCAGCAGGGAGATGGGGAACAGCCCCTCCAGGGTACTGAGCCCCAGCGCCAGCGCTGCCAGCACGGCGCAGAGGGCGATGTTTTTTGCTGTCCACTTCATGTGCTCACCCCACGATCACGTCAGGCGCGTCCGGCGCGGACGCACCTTCCAGGTGGACGACCACCTGGGCAGGCAGGCACACGATGGACTGCCCGGCGCGGGAGATGGCCCCGGTGTGGACGCAGTCCCGGGTGGGACAGTCGCTGTCGGTCACGGAGACGGCGCCGCCCTCGGTGGCAATGTGCAGCGTATAGCCGCGGCTGGTGACGGTGGTCTCGGTGAAGTCGGACAGGGGGACACGGCGGACCTCCTGACCGGAGATGTCGATGACCACGGTGAGGGCGCCGCTTTGGTTTTTGGGCAGATAGAAGCACAGCGCGGAGACGATGGCCAGCAGCACGACCGCCAGCGCCACCAGCGCATCAAAGCGGTTCCATTTCAGTTCAGGCGGCGAGGAGTTGGTAGACATAGGCGGTTCCGTCCTTTTCGTTGAAACAGTCAGCCAGGCCGGGGGTATAGACCACGCGGCCGTCCCGGGTGATGAGCACCATGTCAAAGGACATGCTCTGGGAGCGCCAGAAGTCCACGGCGGCCTGCTCGCCCATAACGTACAGGGCGGTGGAGTAGGCGTCGGCACGGGTGCCCTGCCCGCCGAAGCCGCCCCGTGTGACGACGGAGACGCTGGTCAGGTCACTTTGGACGGGATAGCCGGTCTTAGGATCGAGAATATGCTGGTACACCGTGCCGTCCGGCGCGGTGAAATAGCGCTGGTAGCCGCCGGAGGTGACCACAAAGGCATCCGACAGGCTCAGGGTGCAGACATAGCCCTCGCTGTCGGCGGGATCCTGAATGGCCACCGACCAGGGCTTGTTCTGGGCGTTGGTGCCGTAGACGTACACGTTACCGCCCAGATTGGCGCAGCCGCCGGTGAGGGCGCTGCGGTGGAACAGGACGGCGGCGCAGTCGGAGGCGTAGCCCTTGGCGATGCCGCCAAGATCGACGGAGCAGCCCTCATCCAGAGAGATGTTGCAAAATTCGGACTGGTGGACGTGCTCATAGCCCACCAGAGGCAGCAGCGCGTCGATCTCCGCCTGAGAGGGGACGCGGGGACTGTCGGAGGTGATGCCCCACAGTTCCACCAGCGGGGCGATGGTGATATCGAAGGCACCGTCCGTTTCCTGGCTGTGCTGCAGCGCCCACGACAGCAGCTGCGCACCGTCCTCGTCCCAGACGGCGGAGCCGTCACGGTTCAGACGGGAGACCTCGCTGGTGTCCACCGTGCGGGAGAGGGAGGATTCCAGCGTGTTGACGGTGCGGCTCAGGTCAGTCAGCACGTCATCAGCGCCGTCGCCGATGGCCACGAAGGTCATGTAGGTGTCCATGGCGAAGAGCTCCAGCGTCTCACGCTTCTGTGTGCCGCAGGCGGCGAGCGACAGGGCCATCAGCGCGGCCAAGATAAGGCAGGCAAATCGTTTCACAGCTCCCGCCGCCCTTCCAGGGCCCGCATGAGCGTGGCGTCGTCGGCGAATTCCAGGTGGCCGCCCACGGGAATACCATAGGCCAGGCGGGTGACCTTGACGCCGAAGGGCTTGAGCAGCCGGGCAATATACAGTGCCGTGGCCTCACCCTCAGTGTCCGGATTGGTGGCCATGATGACCTCAGTGATGCCGCCCTGGGCCACGCGGTCCAGCAGGGATCTGATGTGCAGATCATCGGGCCCCACGTGGTTCATGGGGGACAGCACGCCGTGAAGCACATGGTAACGGCCGCGGTACTCCCGGCTGCGCTCGATGGCGATCACGTCCCGGGGGTCAGCCACCACGCAGATGGTGGCGTCGTCGCGCTTCTGGTCGGCACAGATGGGACACAGGCCGCCGGCGGTCAAATTCTGACACACGGGGCAGAGGGTCACGCTGCGCTTGGCGTCCATGATGGCGTCGGCAAAGGCCCGGGCCTCCTGCTCCGGCAGGGACAGCACGTAGAAGGCCAGCCGCTGGGCGGATTTATAGCCTACGCCCGGCAAGCGGGCGAACTGCTCCACTAATTTTTCCAGCGGAGCGGGAAAATACTCCATAGGATGTTACCCTCTCAGTTCTTTGATCTTGGCGGGGATGTCCGCAGCCTTGTATACGGCGCTGCCGGCCACCAGCACGTTGGCGCCGGAGGCGATGCAGAGCTTGCAGGTGTCGCCATCCACGCCGCCGTCTACCTCCAGTTCACAGGCGGGGTTCATGGCATCGATATAACCGCGGATGGCCTGTACCTTGGGCATCATATCGGCCATAAACTTCTGACCGCCGAAGCCCGGCTCCACGGTCATGACCAGGATCAGCTCCACCTTGTCGATGAAGGGCAGGACGGCGCTGGCCGGGGTTTTGGGCTTGACCACCACACCGGCCTTTTTGCCCTTGGCGTGGATCTTGTCGAGGGCGGAGAGAATATTCTCCTCGGTGTCCGCCTCCACATGGCAGGTGACGATGTCCGCACCGGCATCGCAGAACTGCTCCACATAGCGGACCGGGCGCTCGATCATCAGATGGACGTCCAACGGCAGGGCGGTGGTGGGACGAATGGACTTGACCACCGGAATGCCGATGGAGATGTTGGGCACGAACAGGCCGTCCATCACGTCCACATGGACGTAGTCGGCGGTGGAGATCTTTTCGATGTCACGGGCCAGGTAGGCAAAATCCGCGGACAGGATGGAGGGGGCGATCTTGATCATAGAGCAGCTTCCTTTCGCGCCGCACCGGCAGCGGTGCGGCGGCATAGTATGGGATATGCAGGCCCCGCAGTGCGGCAGACAGCGCAGCCGATCCCGCCCGGAGAGGTCGGGGCCTGCGGCGAGCCGGCGGGTGACCGCCGGCTCGCGGTGCATAATCAATTTATTATAGCATAGGTTTATGGCGAATTGCAAGGCGGCGGGACTGGTTTTGCACCGACAGTAAAAAAACAAAAATTTGTCCATTCTGTGAATTTTGAATAAAAGGGGTTTACCTTTGCTGACTTTTCCTGTAAAATATCTTGTCAGAAAACCTGCGGTGTGGACGCGGAAGGCAAAGGGACGGTTTTATGAACTTCTTGCAACGTATTGGCAACGCGCTGTCGCGCTTCATGTATGGGCGCAACGGTGTGGACCGGCTGACGCTGACCATGGTCTGGACGGCTCTGGTACTGGATATCATCAACATTTTTCTGCGGGAGAAGGTGCCGCTGGCATACAGCATCATCGGCACCGTGGCCGGGATCATCACCCTGCTGGCACTGTTCCGGATGTTTTCCCGCAATCTGGAGAAGCGCCGGGCGGAGAACGCGAAGTTCATGGAGAAGGTCTGGTGGCCCATCAGCCGCCGTATTGCCGGGAAAAGGCAGCAGCGGATGGATAAAGAGCACTGCTACTTTACCTGCCCGGGCTGCGGCGCGGTGTGCCGGGTGCCCAGAGGGAAAGGACGAATCGTCATCACCTGCCCTCGCTGCGGCAATGAGATACACGGAAAGTCATAAGGATAATAAAAAGTCCACCCCTTTTGGGGTGGACTTTTATCGTTGTCACAGCACTTTGCTGAGGAAGTCCTGCAGCCGGGGGTCCTGGGGATGGTCGAAGATGTCCGTGGGGGAGCCTTCCTCCAGGATCTTTCCGTCGGCCATGAAGACCACACGGTCGGCTACCTCACGGGCGAAGCCCATCTCGTGGGTGACCACGGCCATAGTCATCCCGTCCTTGGCCAGGTCGCGCATCAGGTCCAGCACCTCGCCCACCATTTCGGGGTCCAGGGCGGAGGTTGGCTCGTCAAAGAGCATGACCTCCGGATCCATGGCCAGAGCACGGACAATGGCGATACGCTGCTTCTGACCGCCGGAGAGCATATTGGGATACTCGTTGGCCTTGTCGGACAGGCCGATGCGCTCCAAAAGGGTGCGGGCCTGGGTCTCGGCCTCAGCGGGTGTTTTTTTCTTCAGGGTGACGGGTGCCAGCGTGATGTTCTGCAGCACAGTCTTGTGGGGAAACAGGTTGAAATGCTGGAACACCATGCCCATCTTCTGACGGTGGAGATTGATGTCCACAGACTTATCCGCCAGGTCCACGCCGTCGAAGAAGATAGCGCCGGAGGTGGGCTCCTCCAGCATATTCAGGCTGCGGAGCAGCGTGGACTTGCCGGAGCCGGAGGGGCCGATGATGGCCACCACTTCACCCTTGTGGATATCCAGATCGCAGCCGTCCAATGCGTGAACGGTGCCGTGGTTGTATTCCTTGACCAGGTGCTTTACGGAGATGAGAACTTTACTGCTTATCGCCACGGCGCATTCTCCTTTCTATGGCCTCGATGGCTTTGGAGGCGGGATAGTTGATGCAGAAGTAGACCAGCGCGGCCAGCACGTAGGGAGCCAGGGTGATGTAGCTGTTGCCGGAGACGGTCTGGGCGGTGTACATGATCTCCGCCATGCCCAGCACGGAGCAGATGGAGGACTCTTTCACCATGGTGACCACCTCGTTGGCCAGGGCAGGGAGGACATTCTTGATGGCCTGGGGCAGCACGACCAGACGCATGGACTGCCAACTGCTGAGGCCCAGAGAACGGGCCGCCTCGGTCTGCCCCTTGTCCACGGCCAGTATACCAGCGCGGAATATCTCGGCTACATACGCCGAGCTGTTCAGCGCCAAAGCGACCACGCCTGGGATAAACCGGTTGATGGCGATGAAGCCGAACAACAGTGTCCGGGGCAGGCTAATGTAGTGGAACAATCCGAAGTAGATGATGGACAGCTGCACCAGCATGGGGGTGGAACGGAACACGGCGATATACGCGCCGGCGAACCACTTGATGGGCTTGATCTTACTCAGGCGCATCATGGCCAGCAGCAGGGCGGGGATCACGGCCAGCAGCACGGACACCACCGCCAGCAGCAGCGTGTATTCAAAGCCGCGGACAAAGGCGGAGCCGTACTTGGGCAGGAACGAGAAGTTGAAGAAGTTGGTGTTGTCCATGTTGACAAACAGATCATTCCACGACATAGACGAAGCATCCTTTCAAAAGTTCTTAAGAACACGCAAGCGTGCAAGGCATCTGCCTTGCACGTTTGCGATAGGGAACAGGGAGATCAGCCCACGTAGCTCAGGCCCACATTGCCATCCAGCACCAGCAGGTCGATGGTGCCGTTTTTCAGCTCGGTGACCAGGGTGGGGACCAGAGACTCCAGAACCATGCCGTTGGCAGCTTCGGGGAACATATCCGCGGCGGCCATGGCCTTGGTGGTGTTCTTCTGGGCGCCGATGATGACGGAGGCCTGGTTGATATCGTCAACGGTCTTGTACTTGTCGGCGTTGGCAGCCTTCACCAGAATGACGGGAGGCAGATCGGTGTAGTAGGGATCGGAGAAGTCACAGGCCTTGGCACGCTCCTCGGTGTACTCGCAGGCGGCCAGTACCACGTCAAAGTCGCCGTTGCTCAGGGAGGTCACCAGGTTGTCGAAGTTCATGGACTCGATCTGCAGGGTCATGCCCATGGACTCGGCGATATACTTGGCTACTTCCACGTCGATGCCGGCGTACTCGGTCATAGCAGCATCTGCGAAGAACTCATAGGGGGGATAGTCGGGGCTGGTGCCCATGACCAGAACGGGCTTGTCGCTGGCGGCGGTATCATCGGTGGTCTCGGCGGCCAGGTCAGAGGAAACAGCGTCGGGCATATAGGTATCCTGAGAAGCGACCTTGTCCTCGATCTCCTTGATCAAGGCGCCGTCGTTGGCGGTCAGCTCAGCGATGGCCTTGTTGATGCCCTCCAGCAGACCCTTGGGGTCGCCCTTCTGCACCAGGACACGGTAGGGCTCCGTCTCGCCCCAATCCACCACGTTCTCCAGAACCACCAGAGAATCGTCGGTGTCGGCGGCGTCATCCTTCTTGGTGTCGTCAGCCTTCTGGCCGCAGGCTACCAGGCTCAGCGCCATGACCAGCGCCAGCAGCATTGCCATAAACTTTTTCATGTTACTTACTTCCTTTCAAAACATGTATGGTCCTATACCGGGAACCGGAATATAGACATGTATTCTCGGAGGTGTCCCTCCTGACAGTGGCTACTATACACCTGACGTGAATAAATGTCAACATGAATTTGTATAAAAATCCGCACGAAATGTAAATTTGTACAAGAAGCACATGATAAATTGGGGAGTAAAGGAAAGATGATTGTGCATATTGCCGTATACGATAGTCGCATAATTGAATAAATATGCAAATATGCAGAGTACAAGAAAAAAGCGGAAGCGCCAGCCTTTTGGCTGGCGCTTCCGAATTCAAAAAGGGAGCCATGAAGAAGCTGCCGTGTTTACATTTCGATGAGCCGTGCGGCATACAGGTAGGTGCGGGCGTAGTAGCTCTCGTACAGGGAGCTGATGATGACACCGCTGGAGGTGCTGGCGTGGATGAACTGCCCGTTGCCCAAGTAGATGCCTACATGGCCGATACCGCTGCCGCCGGTGGCAAAGAACACCAGGTCGCCGGGGGCACGTTCCTCCGTGGTGACGCCGCGGCACATATAATACTGACTGGTGGCGCCGTGGGGAAGGCTGATGCCGAAAGCACCAAAGACCTTCATGGTGAAGCCGGAGCAGTCGATGCCGCTGTAGCTGGTGCCGCCGTAGCGGTAGGGGGTGCCCAGATATGTGTACGCCTGAGAAATGACATCTTCCAGCAATGTATTGGTGGCGGCGGTGCCTTCATAGTCTGCGTAGTGCACGGGCTGACAGTACTCGGCCAGAACGTATCCGGTGTCGGTACCATAGGTGACCTTGTACCATTCACCGTCATCGGTAACGTCCAGCAGCTGGGCTGCCTTGCCGTCAAAGATGATGCGAAGGCGATCGGCAGAGGTGTCCGGCTCGGCGCGCAGGGAGAGATAGGAGCCGCAGTCTACCAGAACGCCGTCATACTCTGCCAGAAAGTTCTGCTTTTCCAGGGCAGCCGTTTCCTGCAGCAGGGCCTGGGCGGCCAGTTGATTGAGGGTGGGCGTCTCGCCGCCGTCCAGCAGGCCGGAGGCCTGGGCCAGGCGCAGGCCGCTGCCGGTCTGCATAGCGGTAGCAGCGCTGGATGCCACGCCGTTGTCCGCCAGGACCTCGGCCGCGGCGGCGTAGCCGGTGGTGTCGATGGGCGTGGCCTCGTCCGCGTTAGCGGCGGTGACAGCGCCAGAGAAAAGCAGCAGGCCGGAAAGGCTCAGCGCTGCGATCTGTTTTCCAAGCATGGGATATTACCTTCCGTTCGCATAGGATCTGCCGGGGTAAGGCTCCCGGCATACACCGTCAGTCGGCGGGGAAATGGCTCCCCCGACATCTAACATGAAGTATCATAGCACAAGTCTATCAAAAAAGCTACACAAAAATTACAAAATGGAAACAAAATTTTCAGAATGGTTATAATTGAAAAGGAAACTTGCAATATTTGCATAGCAAGTGCTATAATAACGGCAAAAAATGCGGAGGTGAGCGCATGGAACCACTGCAATATGAGGTGCGTGGCTACCTGAAAGAGCCGTTCCGACTGTTCCATCTGGCGGACGGGCGGGGGGAATATATCGAATATCACTACCATACGTTCCACAAGATCATCATTTTGCTGGCCGGAAAGGCCGGCTACGCGGTGGAGGGGGAACGGTATGAGCTGGCGCCGGGGGATTTCGTGCTGGTGGGCAGCGGGAGCATCCATCGTCCGGTGGTGGAAACGGGGGATTATTATGAGAGGATGATCCTGTATATCGCACCGGACTATCTGCGCGCACTGACGGCAGGGGACTGCGATCCATCCGAATGCTTCCGACAGGCCCAGGAGACATTTCAATATGTATACCGGGACGAGGGCGGCAGCCGGGTGCGGCCGCTGTTCCAGGCATTGGCGGAGACGGTACGGCAGGGCGGCTACGGGGCAGCGCTGCTGGCGCAGGCGCAGTTTACGGAGCTGATGGTGGAGGTGAACCGGGTGGTCCGGGGCGGCCACCGGGTAGGCGCCGCCGGCGGCGACAGCAAGGTGGTGTCACTGCTGCAATACCTGAACCTGCACCTGGCGGACCCGCTGACCATTGATGAATTGGCCGCGCGGTTTTATATCAGCAAGTACCACATGATGCGCCGGTTCCGGCAGGAGACGGGGTATTCCGTGCATGGATACCTGACAGAGAAACGGCTGCTGCTGGCCCGGCAGCTGTTGGGCCAGGGCTGCACCCCGGCGGAGGCGGCGGCACAGGCGGGGTATCAGGATTACTCTACCTTTTCTCGGGCCTATAAAAAGCAGTTTGGCCATGGGCCTTCGGCGGACGCCAAAGGAAAACAGCAGGATTTGCAAATAACAACGCAGGAATTCTGATTTACTTTGCGAAAAATGCCCGTATAATAGGGACTGTAAGACTTCATTTGAGAGAGTGGGAGGTCACTATGAAAAAATTTTTGAAGAACTACTGGTTTATTCTGTGTATGCTTGCCGGCATCGTGGCAGGCTGCCTGGTAGGCGCGTTTGCGCCCGGTTTCGGCAGCAAGATCGAGTTTTTGGGTACGCTGTTCATCAATATGATGTTCTGCGTGGTGGTGCCTATGGTGTTCTGCTCCATTGCCTCCGCCATCGCCAATATGAAGAGCGTGAAGCGCGCCGGCAAGATCATGGGCGTGACCATCGCCACGTTCCTCGTCACCGCCGCCATTGCCGGTGTACTGATGTATATCGTCTGCCGCATCTTCCCGCTGGTAGATGGACATTACACCATCGTGGAGGGCGAGGTCGGCGAAGCACTGGGCTTCGGCGATATGATCGTGAACTTCTTTACGAAGCCTGACTTTGCGGAGCTGCTGAGCCGCCGGGCCATTCTGCCCCTGATCGTGGCGGCGGTGCTGTTCGGCTTCGGTGTCCAGATGAATGGCGGTCCCGAGACCAAGACGGCGCAGTTCCTGGAGGATATCACCAACTGCATTATGAAGACCGTAAAGCTGGTCACCTACTATGCGCCCATTGGCTTCTTCGGCTTCTTTGCCAGCCTGGTGGCCACCTATGGCCCGACGCTCATCGGCGATTACAGCCGTACGCTTATCATCTACTATGTGATGAGCTTTGCCTATATGTTTATCTTCTTCCCCATCTATGCCCGGTTCGGCGGCGGCAAAGGCGGCGCCAAGCTGATGTTCTCCAAGCTGTTCCGCCCGGCGGCGGTGTCCTTCGGCACCTGCTCCAGCGTGGCTACCATTCCCACCAATATGGAGGTAGCGGAGGAGTCCGGTATCAGCAAGGACGTGACGGACATCGTGCTGCCCCTGGGCGCTACCATGCACATGGACGGCTCGGCCATGTCCGCCATCATCAAGGTAGCATTTCTGTTCGGCGTGTTCGGGATGGACTTCTCCACGGATAAGGCTATTTTGGCTATCATCGTGGCGGTGTTCTCCTCTGTGGCCATGAGTGGCATCCCTGGCGGCGGCGGCACCGGCGAGTTGGTGGTTTGCACGATCTTCTTCCCGGACCAGCTGGCCATCGCGTACCCCATCGCGCTGGCTATCGGCAATCTGGTGGATCCTCCCGCCACCATGGTCAATGCCGCAGGCGACTATGTGGTATCCTTCATCGTGTCCCGGTATGTGGACGGCAAGGACTGGCTGCAAAAGAAGCTGCACGGCAAGACGGAAGCATGAATACGTGAAAAAGGCAGCGGCGGACGCGAAGCGTCCGCCGCTGTCTTTTTGGGGGAGAGAAAGACATGGTGATGTGTGGTTTATACATGGATCTCCGCTTCGGAGTACAGCGCGGCCTTCGCGCCGGGGGCAAACTCGTTTTTTCCTATCGTTACCATCTCCTGGACTTTTTGGTGACCTCATTATATGCTTAACTTATAAATAAGTAAAATTGATGTTCATTATATGAACATGCAGAAATGTTATTTGAGCATGCATCGATACAAAGCGTTTTTGAAGGTGGCGGAGGTGGGCAGCTTTACCAAGGCAGCGGAGTTATTGGGCTACACCCAGCCCGCGTTGAGCCAGATGATGACCTCGCTGGAACGGGAGCTGTCCATTGATCCGCCCATCATCCGGACGCTGGCTGTTGGTCACCAAGGACCGCCGCACCCTGCCGCTGGCGGCCAAGGTGTTTATCGATGAGCTGATGGCACACAGGCAGCAGCTGCTGTGACGCTTTACAGCTTTAGTCGACAAAAATATTTTTAATAAGGTGGTTTACTTTCGCGGACTAAAATGCTATACTGGCATCAGTACCCGAAAAGGGAGAAAGAAGGAGAGACGATCATGGTTCGAACCGCAAAGTCCAAGATCGGAAAGAAAGAAAAGAATGACCGGCTGTATAAGGCCATTCTGATGCTGGAGACGGAGGAGGAGTGCTATAACTTCTTCCAGGATCTGTGCACGGTGTCTGAGCTGCGGAGTATGGAGCAGCGCTATGAGGTAGCCACGCTGCTGAACGATGGGATGATCTACAACGACATTCTGGAGCGCACCGGCGCATCCAGCGCTACCATCAGCCGAGTGAACCGCAGCTTGATCTACGGCAACGGCGGGTATGAGAGCGTGCTGGAGAAGATGAAGGAGAAAGAGAAGAAATGAGCTGCTACGAGGCGCTGGCCGGTTCATATGACGCGCTGACCGAGGATGTGGGCTATGGAAAGCGGCTGGATTTCATCGAGAAGCTGCTGTGCCGCAGCCGTATCCCGGTGAAGCTGGTGCTGGACCTGGCCTGCGGCACCGGGACCATGAGTTGGCTGCTGACGCAGCAGGGCTACGAGGTCATCGGCGTGGACGGCAGCGAGGATATGCTGGCGGCGGCCATGAGCAAGGGCGGGGAGACACAGGGCGTGCCGCCTGTCTTCCTGCACCAGTCCATGCCGAAGCTGGACCTGTACGGTACGGTGGACGCGGCGGTGTGCTGTCTGGACAGTCTCAACTACCTGACGGACCCAAAGGACGTACAGCGGACGTTCCGGCGGCTGCATCTGTTTGTGGCCCCCGGCGGGATGCTGGTGTTCGACGTGAACACCGCGGCTAAGCTGGCGGCGCTGGACGGTCAGGTATTTCTGGATGAGACGGAGGATACCTACTGCGTGTGGCGGACGGAGTACCACAGGGGCCTTTGTACCTACTACATGGACCTGTTCCGCCGCCGCGGCGACGGCGCATGGCGCCGCAGCGCGGAGGTGCACCGGCAGCGGGCCTACTCTGTGGAGGAACTGACCGCCTGGCTGGCAGCGGCGGGCTTTGGCGATGTTCGGGTCTACGGCGATATGCGTATGCGCCGGCCCCGTGCGGATGAGCAACGGGTCTACATCAGCTGTGTCCGCAAATAAAGCGGCCCGGTACTCGGGCGGATCAAAAGGAATGACCGCGCCCCGCCCTTTTGGGCGGGGCGTGTGAGGCGAAAGAGGGTTATATCTATGGCAGATCGTATCGTAAGAGCTATTTCCACCGACGGCATGGTGCAGGCGGCGGCCATTTGCAGCCGTGGCCTGACGGAGCGCGCCCGGCAGATACACAAGACGCTGCCTGTGGCCCTGTCTCTTATACACATCTGACGCTG
>ENA-OYVZ01000273-OYVZ01000273.1-human-gut-metagenome-genome-assembly--contig:-NODE-273-length-13552-cov-5.258131_pt1 | contig 13552 bp, 10 predicted proteins | sample MGYA00244162_ERZ653381 | MGnify/ENA primary metagenome ERZ653381 (study PRJEB26926, sample SAMN06165033) | human gut metagenome | biome: ENVO:00009003; feature: ENVO:2100002; material: ENVO:00002003...
CTACACACTGCATATCGTCGGCAGCGTCAGATGTGTATAAGAGACAGTTTCAGTGGTTTCGGTCGTCTGGGTGTCTTCTGCGGGAGCGGGCGTGTCAGCCGGGGTCGTCGCCGGAGCGGCGGCGCAGGCGGCCATGGACAGAACCATCACAGCAGCCAGCAGAAGCGCAAGCATCTTCTTCATTCTGATATTCCTCCTGATAAAATTTGAATTCGTGCAGCAGCTAACGGGAGTTCTGCATCGTATGCTCTCATTTTACGGTGTTTCTGCACAAAAGAACAGTGGACAAATCTGCGATTATTTGTGATTCTCTGCGATAATTTTAAAAATTCAATGAAAACCGAGCCGGAGATGTGTTATAATCAGGGCAAAATAATAGAGAATTTTGTTCTCGCTGCTACAGGACACGGAAACTATGAAACACATACGCATTCTGATATTATGTATAGCATTCGCTCTTCTGACCGGCTGCGCGCCCGCCGCACAGGATACAGCCGCCTACGCGCCGGATGAATCGGAGCGTCTCGTTCTGTACACCTCGCACAAAAAAGAGGTCTGGTGGCCGATCGTCAAGGAATTTGAATCGCGCACCGGAATCTGGGTCGAGGTCGTACAGGGCGGCACAAACGAACTGCTTGAGCAGCTGCAAAAGGAGCAGGACGCACCACGGGCCGACGTGATGTTCGGCGGCGGCGTCGAGAGTCTCGAAGCCTGCCGGACGTTGTTTGAGCCCTACGTCTGCCGCGGCGCGGAGCAGATTTTGCCGCAGTACCGTGCGCAGGACAGCAGCTGGACGCCGTTTTCCTCACTTCCGGTCGTGCTGGTCTACAATCCGAAGCTGCTGTCCTCCGGACAGCTCAGCTGCTGGGCCGATCTTCTCGACCCTGCGCTGCGCGGGCAGATCGCCTTTGCCGATCCATCCGTCTCCGGCTCGAGCTATACCGCGCTCGTGACGATGCTCTGCGCGCTGGGCGGCGACGCGGATGAGGTGCTGCAAACATTTGCGGAAAACCTGGACGGAAAGCTCCTGTCCGGTTCAGGTGCGATCATTTCCGCCGTTGCAAACGGCGAAGCGCTCGTCGGCATCACGCTGGAGGAGACCGCGCGCAAGCGCATTGCTGCTGGGGACGGGATCGCCATGGTCTACCCCGCAGACGGCACAAGCTGCGTACCGGACGGCTGCGCCGCGCTGAAGGGCGCGCCGCACCCCGACAACGCAAAGCTGTTTCTCGATTTTGCCGTCAGCTACGACGTGCAGCAGCTGCTGCAGTCTGATTTTTACCGCCGCCCGGTGCGCAGCGACGTGAGTCCTGCCAGCAAACTGCCGGAACTATCCGCCATTCGTCAGGTCGCGTATGACGTAAGCTGGGCAAGCGAGCACCGCGAAGCAATTCTGATGAGTTGGGCCTTTTATCTCGGGACGGAGGCGGAACAATGAAGCGGCTTCACTTTTCCTCCTTCCGTCAGCGGCTGAACGCGGCGTTTCTGGCCGTGTCTCTGGTGCCGATGCTGTTGTGCTCCGGTCTGCTGCTGCAGATTTTCCGCCTGCGCATGATGTCGAACGCCCAGCAGACGGCCCAACAGCAGCTGTCCGCCTCCTGCGAGGCGCTTGATACGCTGCACAGCGGCTTTTTGCAGACAGCCGCATCCCTGCAGCACAATCCACTCGTTGCACAGGCGCTGTTTGACGCAGAAGCAGAGGACACGGCGGTCTACAGCCAGCTGTTCGACGCTACAGAGTCCGTGCGCAGCTTTGCACGCTTTGACCTTTACGATATCAGCGGCCGCTGGCGCTATTCGACACAGACAGCGCCCGAAATCCGGTCGCTGCCGACCAACTGGGGCCTTTTATACGAGGCGGCCTGCGCCGGAACCGGTATTCTGGTGTGCAGCGCGGCAGAAGATCCGGCCGACACAGACGAGCCGCTTCTGCACGCTGCGATGCTCCTGACCGACCGCTACGGCGCGCCGGTCGGATATCTCACCATCGGCATGCTGGAAACGCAGCTGCAGACACTGCTCGGCGGCACAGCTGGTGCGCAGAACGAACTTCTTCTGCTCGACGCGCGCTGGCGTCCGGTCTACTGTACGCAGCCGGCACAGACCCAGAGCCTCGCCGACGCGCTGCGCGGGCAGCTTTTGTCCGGCAAGGCGCTCACCGGTCTGTCTGCCGACGTTTCCTATACCGTGCGGCAGCATACCGAAACCGGTCTGTATCTCGTCCTGCAGCAGCCGCAGCCGCTCAGCGCCGGAACACTCCGGCTTTTGTACTCGGTGAGCGTGCTGTGCGCGCTGGCCTGCATCATTTTAAGCGTCGTACTCAGCCTGCAGCTAAGCCGGCAGGTCTTCCAACCGATCGGCAGACTGCATCACGCCATCCGGCAGGTCGGGAAAAATAATCTGGACGTGCAGGTTCCCGTTCCCGCCGGCCGGCATGACGAATTGGGCGAATTGGCACAGCAGTTCAACACCATGGTCGTCGCCCTCCGGCACAACCAGCAGGCACTGTTGGAAAACCAGCGCGCACTTAACCGCGCGCAGATCCGCATGCTGCAGGCGCAGCTAAACCCGCATTTTCTGTGCAACACGCTCGACACCATGAAGTGGATCAGCAAAATCAATCAAGTGCCGCAGGTGGCGCTGATGTCAACGAATCTTGCCGATATCCTTCGCTTCTGCATCACGCCGGACGAATTTGTCCCCCTGCGGCGGGAGTTGGAGATTTTGAGCCGGTACGTCGAGATTCAGCGCATCCGCCTGTCGGAAAGCTTCTCATACACGGAAGCCGTGCCGGAGGCGCTTCTTTCGTGCATGGTTCCGAAAATGCTCCTGCAGCCGCTGGCAGAGAATGCCATTCTGCATGGCCTTTCCGGTGTAGAACACGGTGAACTCTCCGTCACGGCCGTGCTTGCGGAGCAGGACGTGCTCGAGATCCGCGTCCGGGACAACGGCTGCGGCTTCCCGCCGGACCTTCTGGGGCCTTACAAACCGCCGGAAACGCAGACGGGACATCTGGGACTATTAAATGTAGACACGATCCTGCGCAAGCATTACGGCGACGCGTTCGGTCTGCGTCTTGAAAATCCGGAGGGCGGCGGCGCCTGTATTCTTGCGCGCCTGCCCGCGAAGGGAGGGCCCGGCGTATGATGCGGGTAATGGTTGTAGAGGATGAGGAAATGATCCGCAAGGGTATCGTCATGGCAGTAGACTGGGCGGCGCTGGACTGCATCGTGGTCGGCGAAGCCGCCAACGGCGAACAGGCCCTTGCCGTCGCGGAGGACTGCCAGCCGACGCTTATCATCACGGATCTCAAAATGCCGAAGATGGACGGGCTGGAGATGGTGCGGCGGCTGCGCGAAGCAGGCAGCCGCGCGTATGTCATCATTCTGACCGCCTACGATTCGTTCGCCTACGCGCAGACGGCCATCCGTCTGGGCGCGGTGGACTTTCTGCTGAAGCCTTTTCATGACGGCGATCTGGAAAACGCCGTTCTGGCGCTGCAAAAGCGCATCGCCGCACAAACCGCACCGCAGCCAGAGCCGCTTCCCGGCGTGAAGCCCGGCCCCAAGAGCCGCTATGTGCGCGAGGCAATGGTGTACCTTGAGCAAAACTGCGGCAGCGGCGATCTGTCCGTCGGGCAGGCGGCAGCGCAGCTGGGACTGAGCGAAGGACATCTGAGCCACCTGTTCAAAAAGGAAACGGATATGACGCTCGGCGCGTATCTTACGCGCTGCCGCATCCAGAAGGCTATGGCGTTGCTGCGCGAGGGAAAGCTGAAAGTCTACGAGGTTGCGGAGGCCTGCGGCTACCGCGATATTGCATATTTTTCCGGCACCTTCAAAAAAATCACCGGCAAAAGCCCTTCTGACTATCAGGACGCGCGCGGATAGCTTGACAAATCCCGCGTCTGCAGGTAGAATGTAGACCCTTCCATGCGGACAGCTTCCGCAGGGGAGCGTTCTATCACAAACAAGGAGATACTATTATGAAAAAGAATCAGATTCTTGCCCTGCTGCTGGCAGCGGTGATGCTGCTGGCCGTGCTGACCGGCTGCGCCGCAAAGGCAGAGCCTGCGCAGGATGAACCCGCCCAGACCGAGACGGTCCCGGAAACGGAAGAGGCCGCCCCTGCAGAGGAAGAACCGGCTCCCGCCGAGAAACCGGAAGCAGAGGACACCGCCTCCACTGTTACCCTGACCGATATGACCGGTCGCAAGATCACGCTGGACGCGCCCGCAGAGCGCGTCGTCGCGCTGACTGCCGCTGACTGCGAAATTCTCTACGCGCTGGGCGCGGGCGATCTGCTGGTCGGCCGCGGCGAATACTGCGACTATCCGGCGGAGGTTCTGGATGTTCCGTCTGTTCAGTCCGGCTATGAGACGAATATTGAGCAGATCATCGCGCTTGAGCCGCAGGTGCTTCTCATGAGCACCATGGCCCAGACTGAAGAGCAGGTGCAGCAGCTGGAGGCTGCCGGCATCCACGTTGTCGTGAGCGATGCACAGGACATCGAGGGCACCTATACCGCCATTAACATGATCGGCACGCTGACCGGCAAGCAGGCCGAAGCCGCCTCCATCGTCGAGAGCATGCAGGAAACTTTTGACGAGATCAAGGCAAATGCCGGAGACGGCACGAAGACCGTTTATTTTGAGGTTTCCCCGCTGCAGTATGGTCTCTGGACGGCAGGCTCCGGCACGTTCATGGACGAGATCGCCAATATGTTGGGCCTGACCAACTGCTTTGCCGACGTGACCGGCTGGGGCGAGATCTCCGAGGAGCAGGTGCTTGAGCGCAATCCGGATTATATCGTGACCATTTCCATGTACTATGGCGAAGGCCCGACGCCGGAAGAGGAAATTCTCTCCCGCACCGGCTGGGAGAACGTCACGGCTGTCAAAGACGGCAAGATTCTGAACCTGCAGAACAACGAACTGTCCCGTCCGGGCCCGCGTCTTGCTGATGGCGCGAAGGCCATGTATGACTTTGTCTACGGCGAATAAGTTAGACTCACAAACAGGAGGCACAGCATGCGCCGGTATCACGAAACGTTCAGACTCTGGGAATACCTGCTCTTTACGCTCGTGACGCTGGCCGTGCTGTGCCTCTGCGTCTGTGTAGGAAGCGTCCGCATTCCCCTCTCGGATACACTTTCCTATTTTGCGGCAAAACTCACGGGCGATGCGTTGCCCGCAGGCCTCGTTTCTTCCATCCTGCCCATCCGCCTGCCGCGCGTTTTATGCGTGGCGCTGACGGGAACGGCTTTGTCTCTGGCCGGTGCGGCGATGCAGGGACTTCTCAAGAATCCGCTGGCCGACGGCTCGACGCTCGGTGTCTCATCCGGCGCGTCGCTCGGTGCGGTCATCGCCATTGCTTTCGGCGTGACGCTGCCGAGTCTGCCCTTTGCAGGGACAATGGGCACGGCGATCATCTTTGCATTCGCCTCGCTCCTTGTCATTCTCGGCCTTTCCTATAAGCTTGACCGTTCACTCTCAACGAACACGATCATCCTGATCGGCGTGATCTTCTCCATGTTCGTCTCTAGCATTATGAGCGTCATTATCACGTTTGCCGCCGATAAGGTGCAGCGCATCACGTTCTGGACAATGGGCTCCCTGCGCGGCAGCACCTATCAGAATGCCGCTGTTCTGGCGCTCGCGCTTTTGTTCTGCGGCACGGTCATCCTGCTGCATGCACAGATTCTGAACGCCTTTGCCGTCGGCGAGGACAACGCCCGGCAGATCGGCGTAGATGTGAAGCGGGCCAAGCTTATGCTGCTCATCATGGTTTCGGTCCTCATCGGCGTGTGCGTGTCCGTCGGGGGAACGATCGGCTTTGTCGGCCTTGTCACGCCGCACATGGCGCGCATGTTGGTTGGCCCGAACCACAAGCGGCTGCTCCCGGCGTCGATGTTCGGCGGAGCCGTCTTTCTGATGCTGGCCGATCTTATCGCGCGCATCCTGCTGAATCCGCTGGAACTGCCCATCGGCGTCGTTACAAGCTTCGTGGGCGCGATTGTATTCGTTGTCATCTTCTATCAGTCGAGAAAGGAGCATTGACATGCCGATGCTGGAGACCAACCGCCTTTCCGTGCGGTATGGAACCAAAACGATCGTCGATTCGCTCTCCTTCTCCGTTTCTGAGGGACAGTGGCTCATGATCGTCGGCCCGAACGGGGCCGGAAAATCCACTGCGCTCTCCGCCATTACGCAGGGCGCACCATATACCGGCAGCGTCCTGTTTGAAGGACAGGATGTAAAAAAAATGAAGTCCGCACGCCGCGCACAGGCCATCGGCGTCTTGTCGCAGAACCACTTCGTCGGCTACGGCTTTACCGTCGAGGAAGTCGTGCGGCTTGGCCGTTTTGCCTATTCCGGCGGCCTGCTCGGCCGCAGCCAGACCGAAGACGCGAAGCATGTCGAGCACGCACTAACCCTGACCGGCATGCAGGACAAACGCCAGCAGTCGGTTCTTACGCTCTCCGGCGGCGAACTGCAGCGCACGTTTCTCGCACAGGTTCTGGCGCAGGATCCGAAGCTGCTGCTGCTCGACGAACCGACGAACCATCTCGATCTCATCTACCAGAAGCAAATCTTCGCCCTGATTGGCAAGTGGCTGCAAACGCCGGGCCGCGCAGTTGTGAGCGTGGTGCATGATCTGTCGCTCGCCCGCGCTTTCGGCACGGACGCCCTCCTGATGGACCATGGCCGTCGAATTGCCCTTGGGCAGGCGAAAGAGGTTCTGTCGCCTGCAAACCTTGACCAGATCTATGGCATGGATGTCGCCGCCTGGATGCGCAGCCTGTACAGCCAGTGGATTGCGCCGTAATTCCCTGCGCAAGCAGCAAAAACCCGTCTTCCCTGTTGGGAAGGCGGGTTTTATATTTGGAATTACTTCTTATCTGCTGCAGCGGCGAGTTCCTTGAGCGCGTCCTTGCGGGAGAGGTTGACGCGGCCCTTCTCGTCGATCTCAGTAACCTTGACCCAGGTCATGTCGCCGATGTTGAGCACGTCCTCAACCTTCTCGACACGGCGGTTTTCCAGCTTGGAGATGTGGATCATGCCGTCCTTGCCAGGAGCGAGTTCAACGAACGCACCGATGGGCAGGATGCGGACGACCTTGCCGTAGTACAGCTTGCCGACCTCGGGCACGAAGCAGATATCGTCGATCATCTTCTTTGCCGCGTCGCAGGAGGCGGCGTCGGGAGAGGCAATATGGATGGTGCCGTCGTCGTCAATATCGACCTGCGCGCCGGATTCAGCGACGATCTTCTGGATCATGGAGCCGCCCTTGCCAATGACCTCGCGGATCTTATCCACGTCGATCTTCATAGTGAGCATCTTGGGTGCGAATTCGGAGACATGGTCGCGCGGTTTGGCGATGCAGGGGATCATGATCTCATTCAGGATCTCCAGGCGGGCCTTGCGGCAGCGCTCGAGCGCGTCGGCAATGATCTCCATGGTCAGGCCGTCATTCTTGAGGTCCATCTGGATGGCGGTAACGCCCTCGGTCGTACCGGCAACCTTGAAGTCCATCTCGCCGTGGAAGTCCTCAACGCCCTGGATGTCAGTGAAGGTTCTCCATGTACCCGTCTCCTTGTCGGAGATAAGGCCGCAGGAAATACCGGCGACAGGTCGCTTGATGGGCACGCCTGCATCCATCAGAGCCAGCGTGGAGCCGCAGATGGAAGCCTGAGACGTAGAGCCGTTGGAGGAGACAACCTCGGAGACGACGCGGATAGCATACGGGAACTCGTCAGCGGACGGAATCACAGGCAGCAGGGCCTTTTCCGCCAGTGCGCCGTGGCCGATCTCGCGGCGGGAGGTGGAGCGGCTCGCACGGGCTTCGCCGGTGGACCACTGCGGCATATTATAGTGGTGGATATAGCGGCGCTCGGTCTCGTCATAGATGGTGTCGAGTTTTTGCGCAGCGGAGAGGGTGTTCAGCGTGCAGACGGACAGAACCTGCGTCTGACCACGGGTGAACAGGCCAGAACCGTGGACGCGCGGCAGAACGCCAACCTCGGCAGCCAGCGGGCGAATTTCGTCCGGCGTGCGGCCATCGACGCGCTTGCCCTCGAGCAGCCACTTCTTGACGATCTTCTTCTGCATCTTGTACAGGCACACGTCGATCTGGACATCCCAGTCTTCTGCATACTTCTCGCCGAACTTCTCTTTGAAATCGACAACAGCCTCAGTCAAACGGGCCTCACGGACGTTCTTGTCGTCGGTGTCGAGCGCGTAGGCGATCTTGTCCAGACCGTACTCGCACAGATCGTCGAGCATTTCATGGTTGACAGCGGCCTTTTCAAACGTAAACTTCGGCTTGCCGATGGCATCAACGATGGTGTTGATGAATTCTACGACCTTCACGTTCGTCTCATGGGCCAGCTTGATGCACTCCATGAGGATGTCTTCCTTGACCTCGTTCGCTTCCGTCTCGATCATGACGACCTTCTCGTGGGTCGAAGCAATGGTCACGAAGCACTGGCAGGCGTTGCGCTCGTCCTGCGAGGGGTTGACGATATACTTGCCGTCCAGATAGCAGACATTGGTGGTCGCAGTCGGGCCGTTCCAGGGAATGTCGGAATACGCGATGACGAGAGAAGAGCCGATGGAGGCGACGATCTCAACAGGGTTATCATAGTCCTGCGCGAGAATCGTATTGGTCAGAACGACGTCATTGCGGAGTTCCTCGTCAAACAGCGGGCGCATCGGGCGGTCAATCAGTCGGGAGATGAGCACACCGCGGTCAGAGGGCTTGCCCTCGCGGCGGTTGAAGGAGCCGGGGATGCGGCCGACGGCGTACATGCGCTCTTCTACCTCAATGGTCAGCGGGAAATAGTCGATGCCGGCCTTCGGCAGCGGGGACGCAACGGCGGTGACGAGTACGACGGTATCGCCGTAGCGGCAGATCGCCTCTGCGTTGCAGAGTTCTGCAACCTTGCCCGTCTCGACCGTAAAAGTGCGGCCGCCGATCTCGGTTTCAAAAATGTGATGATTCGGATACTGCTTGTGGGTAATCATGAAAGAACCTCCTTCGTTTTTCGCGCGCGTGGGAGGTTTAGCACTTGAAACTGGCGTCTGCAATCAAACGCTACTTTCAACTGCTAAATGGAACCCACGCGCAGTATAATAGTAGTTGGATTTATAAAAAAGGGCGGTCGCCCGACCGCCCTTTTCCTATGACTTACTTACGCAGGCCGAGCTTTGCAACGATTGCACGATAGCGGTTGATATCCTTCTTGGCGAGGTAGTCGAGAAGGCTTCTGCGCTTGCCGACCATCATCAGAAGGCCGCGGCGGGAATGGTTGTCCTGCTTGTGCTCACGCAGATGCTCGGTCAGGGTGTTGATCCGGGCAGTGAGGACAGCGATCTGAACCTCGGGAGAACCGGTATCACCGGCATGGGTCGCGTACTGCTCGATAATGGCAGTTTTTTCTTCTTTGCGCATCATAGTTGTGTTTCCACCTTTCAAAATATTCCCGGAGTCCAAGTATCGGGCAGGCAGAAGACCCGCGTCAAAGCGGGCGGTGTCCCGAAACTGGGAAACGGGTCGCAGCGCATGGCGCTGCTTGTTAAGAATATCATACAGGCGCAGAAAAGTAAAGCAGAAAATGCCTGTATTTTCTGAAATTTTTCGGCTCCCACAGGCAACCGCTGATCCAATCGGCAAAAGTTATCAGCGAGAGATTTTGGCCCGAATGAAAGTTTGAAAAACGCAGGAATACTTTGTGTATTTCAAGTTTTTTCAAACTGCACAGTCGGGGCAAAAGATCCGCTGATAACCGCAGACGATTGGATCAGCGGCTGCCCAGTAGGACAGAATTCGACAGAACGGCATAGAATGGCGTGGGACCATCATTCCCGAAAGGAGGGAAGTTTATGCTGAAGGTCACAAAATTCGGCGGCTCGTCGCTGTGCGACAGCGCAGGTTTTTCGCGCGTGCGCGAGATCGTGCTTGCCGACCCGGCGCGTCGTGTCGTCATCGTGTCAGCGGCAGGCAAACGCCATGCCGCTGACCACAAGATCACAGATCTTCTTTATCTTTGCCATGCGCATCTGCAATACGGCGTAAGCTGCTGGGACTTATGGCGCAGGATTGCTGACCGTTACCGCGAAATCCGCGACGGCTGCTGTCTGACGCTGCCCATTGAAGCAGAACTCGATGCAATCTACGCCGCCATGCGCCGCGATACACCACGCGACTGGATCGCCTCTCGGGGCGAATATCTGTCCGCGCGGCTGATGGCTGATCTGCTTGGCTTTGAATTTGTTGACGCAAAAGACTGGCTGCTGTTTGATGCCGCAGGCCGTATCCGGCAGGCTGCGTCCTATGCTGCGCTCGGCTCGCTTGCCGACGGGCGGAAGATCGTCACGCCGGGGTTTTACGGTGCGCTGCCTGACGGCAAGATCCATACACTCCCGCGCGGCGGCTCCGACGTAACAGGCGCGCTGGCCGCAGCCGCGCTGCACGCGGATCTGTACGAAAACTGGACAGATGTGACAGGTGTGCTCGCGGCAGACCCCCGGCTGATTCAGAATCCCGCGCCGGTCGGCCAGCTGCGCTATGAGGAATTACAGACGCTTTCACGCGTCGGCATGCAGATTCTACACGAGGACGCAGTCGCACCGGTCCGGCAGGCGCAAATCCCGCTGCGCATCTGCAATACGCATGATCCGGAGAACCCCGGCACACTCGTCCGTCCGCAGATGGAGCCGGGTGAAGGCCAGATCTGCTTTGCAGGCCGGCGCCAGCTTGCCATGCTGCGCCTGACCTGCCCGCAGGAGCCGGACGCAGAAGCAAAGCTGGCCGCCATTTTGACGCAGGCGCAGCTTTCGCCGTTTTCCATGCAGAGCGTGTGCGGCGAACTCACGGTGCTTTTACCGATGAAGTCCGGCTCCGAACGCCTGCACTGTCTGCAGGAGCAGGCCGCGCAGGCGCTGCTCCCGCAATCATGCACGCTGCGTGAAAACCTGAGCATTCTGGCCGCGCTCTGCCGTTCGACCGCCACCGTGCCGGAACTGCTCCGCGCAGTCGAAAAGAGCGGCGCGCCAGTCCACCTGCTGCAAAAATGCGGAGCTTGCGCCCTCATGCTCGTCAACGACAGTCAATACGAACAATCCCTGCGCGCCGCCTACTCTGCCAGCCGCGATCTGCACGATTGACAAGCGAAAAGCAGATATGATAGAATATACGGTAGTCAGAGCAATTCTGACTGCCGTACTCCATATCCGCGGGCATGATGGAATTGGTAGACATGCGGGATTTCGGTGATGTCACCTTGCTGAAATGTTTTTGCGCCATCTCCTGCCGTGGATTTCTTCGGTAAAAGCAGGCTCGCCTGTTTTTATACCTGCGGATCAAGCGTTACGCTCCGCCTCGGTTTCCTCACCGAGTCAAAATCAGGGGACAACAAAATAGCGGCAGATTTCCCTACCGTTCCTATCTGCGCCCGTGGTGGAATTGGCAGACACGATGGATTTCGGTGATGTCACCTTGGTGAAAGGTTTTTGTTATGTGTTGACGCGGGATTTATGTACCGTCGTTGACAAGCACTTGGAGGGAGACGCTTATGGCGCAAGCGGCATCAAAAGGAAACTGCTATCTTTGCGGGGAAACGATTTCCAAAACAGCATTTAAGAAGCATCTGCTGGAAAAGCACAATGATGCTGCCGGCGATGCGCAGACGTGCAAGCTGCTGAAGGTGGAGGGCGCAGACGAAAAGGCGTATTGGCTGTATCTGGATATGCCGGTGAGCGCCACGCTAAAAACGCTCGATCGGTTTCTGCGGGATATCTGGCTGGAATGCTGTGGGCACGAAAGCGCATTTTTTGTGGGGAACTATGAGCAGCTCTCGAAAAATACCATGGTCGGGATGCTGCGCGATGGGCTCAAGCTCCATTATGAGTATGATTTCGGCTCTACAACGGAGCTGACGATCACGGTGGTGGGAACACTGCTGCGCCCGAAGCAGCGCAGATCCGTTCGTCTGCTCGGGAGAAATGAGCCGATCCGCTTCCTGTGCGGGAAATGCGGAAAGGAAGCCGATTGGATATGCTGCGAATGCGAATGGGAGGAGCAGTATCCGTATTTCTGCGAAGACTGCATGGAAAGCCATCCGCACGATTCTGCGCTTCCAATCGTTAATTCTCCGCGTATGGGCGTGTGCGGCTATTGCGGAGAGGACGACGTCTATACCTTTGACCCGGCTCCGTTTTTGAAGTAAAAATCAGGCGACCGGCGGACGCTTACGCCGCAGCTCGCCTGTATATGCGCCCGTGGTGGAATTGGCAGACACGATGGATTTAGGTGATGTCACCTTGGTGAATGTTTTTTCACCGTTCCTCGCCGCGGACATTCTCCGGTAAAAGCAGGCCTGCCTGTTTTTATAATCGCGGATCAAGCGTTACGCTCCGCCTCGGTTCCTCGCCGTGTAAAAATCAGAGGACAGCAAAATAGCGGCAGAACGCGCTGTCGCTCATATATGCGGGTATGGTGGAAATGGTAGACTCGGAGGATTTAGGTGATGTCACCTCAGTGAAGGTTTTGCCGTTCCATTCGTCGCCCGCTCCCCCAAAACTAAATATGCGCCTGTGATGGAATTGGTAGACATGCGAGATTTAGGTGCTGTCACCTTGGTGAAAGGTTTTTCCGCGGTTCCTCACCGCGGACATTCTTCGGTAAAAGCAGGCTTGCCTGTTTTTATAAACGCGGATCAAGCGTTACGCTCCGCCACGGTTTCCCTCGCCGTGTAAAAACAGAGGACAACAAAATAGCTGCAGGTATCCCTGCCGCTCATATCTGCGGGTATGGTGGAAATGGTAGACTCGGAGGATTTAGGTTCCTCTGCCGTGAGGCGTGTGGGTTCGAGTCCCACTACCCGTACCAGCGACCGACCTGCATTTTGTGATAAAAATGCAGGTCGGTTGCTATTGTTACTTCAGTAAAAATACTTGTTTTTTATATCTGTATTTTTTCCATCACCAGTTCGTCGACTTCCTGCTCCAATCTCAAAATTTCTTTCTGCAAAGTCAAACAGTGGGCATCGAGGACTGGTTTCCTCAATGCCCACTGTTTTTGCAACTGTGTGACCTTTTTCAGTTCGGCTGCATACTGTTCCCGCAGCTTTTTCGCGTGATCCCAAACGGCTTTATCCAAAACCTCCTCGTGAATCCGGTGAGAGCTGCAATAACCTTTCCCGTTCCGTTGGTATCCCCGGCAGACGTATTCCACACGGCGGCTGCCGTTCCAGTAACGGATCATGGGACTGAATACGTTCCCACATTCCTGACAGGTCAGTAGCCCGGCATAACGGTGCTTTGTACGATTGTTGACCGCCGGACGCGCCTGCTGTTTCAGCCGCGTCTGGACTTGCTGCCAGATTGCTTTTTCAATGATAACCGGATAGAAATTCTCGTGACGAAGCCAGTCCGCTTCGCAGACAGCTCGCGCTTTGCCGCCGAGATATTCCCTGCGGTGATTGACCAGAACGCCGGTATAGGCTTCCTCCGCCAGCACGTTTTTCACACTGGCATATGTCCATAGGAACT
>ENA-OYVZ01000299-OYVZ01000299.1-human-gut-metagenome-genome-assembly--contig:-NODE-299-length-13148-cov-4.766975_pt1 | contig 13148 bp, 5 predicted proteins | sample MGYA00244162_ERZ653381 | MGnify/ENA primary metagenome ERZ653381 (study PRJEB26926, sample SAMN06165033) | human gut metagenome | biome: ENVO:00009003; feature: ENVO:2100002; material: ENVO:00002003...
AGATTCATGAGCGTCTCGTGGGCTCGGAGATGTGTATAAGAGACAGGTATTAATTTCATGCAACCTCATTTGCCTTATCAACTAACAGCGTGGCTTATGGCAGCCGCCTTCTTCGGAACTCTCGCCTCCCAATCCCAGGCTGCCGGAGAAAGCATCAGCATCAATTTTGGTACCAACGAACCAAACGGCACCATTTCCGATTCTTCCAGCGCCGGGCTTGAAGCCGTTCCCGGCTCCAACTGGAATCAATTCAGCGGAGCTTCCCAATCCACGGCCCAGAACCTGAAGGATAACAACGGAGACGCCACCGGAGCGACCGTCACCTGGTCCAGTAAAAATACCTGGCGCGGAGGCGACACCCCCTCCACCGGGGACGGCCAGATGCTGAAGGGCTACCTGGACGACGGCAGCGGCATCACCATCAATGTCAGCGGCGTTGATTTCCTGACCTACGGCGTTTATATCTACTGCAATACGGACACAGCCAACGGAAACTTCTCCGCCAAGACCGTCAACGGCGTTTCCTACACCTGGAACGGAACTTCCACCGTGGCAGGCTCTGCCGCGTGGGGAGCAACGGGAACCTTTGGACAGGCGGTGGAAGGGACCAATACGCTGTATGTGGAAGGCCAGACTTCACCCAACCTGAGCATCACCGCTCCGAGCAACACCAGCGGCTCAGGCACCCGCGGCTGCATTGCAGGCATCCAGATCGTCAATACCTATGAGGGCGTTAAAATTTCCGCTACGCTGGATGGCTCCTCCTCCGAGTGGACTTCCTCCCAACTGGGGGATGCCGCATGGACGGACTCCGCTGACGGAGCCGGCACCTATGCTTCCATCAACGTCACCAACGGCCCGGGAGCCCTGACTATTGCGGACGGGGAAACGCGCCATACGGACGCCATCCTACTCACCGGCGGAAACCTCACCATTTCCGGCGGCACCCTGAGCCTGTCGGGCCCCGGCATCCTCCGCGCGGCAGAAGGCACCACGCTCACCGTATCCTCCAGCCTGTCCGGAACGGCTACTCTGGACGGGGTCGGCACCGTCATCATGAACGGAACCAGCACCCTGACGGGCCTGGCCGGTTCCGGAGCCCTGACTCTGGGGGACAACGCCTCCATTTCCATCACGGGAGATACCGCCTCCCGCTATACGGGAGCCCTGACTCTGGGAGAAAACGCCTCCCTCACGGCAGCCAATCCCAACTGGACCTTCGCCGGAGCCCTGACCATAGCGGCGGCCAACTACAATGCCAACGACTCATGGGCGCACACCGCCTCCTCCCTCACCCTGACGGGAGCCGGAGACGTGGAATACACCTTTGAAGGGGGAACGCTTATTCCCATCACCCATGCAGACAGCACCCTGACGGTCCGCAAGGTGACGGACGGCACCGGCACCATCAATGCCAACCATGCCTCCGACATCGCACACCTGATCATTGACGCCGGCACAGTCAACCTGTCCGGCAGCGACACCGCCTACACGTTTGAATCCATCACCATCGGCCAGAACTCCAAGCTGAGCCTGAATGGCGTAGGCATCGTACTGGGCGGCACGCCGGATATCCTGATGAAGTCCGGCTCCACATTTGAAATGCTCAACTGCCGCGCCTATGGCGCGGATACCCCCATCAGCGCCAACATTACCGTTGACGCCGCCGGAGCCGGCGTGACCATCTCCGGCTCCCTTTACGGAAACGCCACCAACCTTGGCGGAACGATCACCGGCGAAGGAGAACTGCTGGTCACCAACGGTTCCAGCGGAAGCAACAACTTCACCATTTCCTCCGTCATTTCCGACAAGGACGCCTCCCACCAGATGAGCGTGAAGGTGAACAAGAACAGCTCCGTAGTCGTTTTCTCCGGCAACAACACGTACACCGGCGGCACCACCATCGTGCAGGGAACGCTCCAGACCAACTCCGCAACCGCACTTGGCCAGGGTTCCGTTCTGGTGCAGGGAGGAACGCTCAACGCCAACAGCCAGGCCCTGGCCAACGCCATTACGCTCCAGACGGGCACCATCCAGAACCTCGGCAGCGCTTCCGCTCCCAAGGACCTCACCGTCAGCCTGACGGGGAACGCCGCCATCAACAACTCAACGGTAATCCTGGGCAACGCTTCCGGCGCGCCCATGATTTCCACAGGCCAGGTGCTGACGCTTTCCGGCACTACCTCAGCCACGCTGAACAACGCCACGCTGAACCTCTCCAGCTTCAACACGGCTCTGATCGACATGCAGGGAACGTCCACCCTGAACCTGACCGGCGGCCTGACGCTGAATCTGGACAGTGCCCTGGCGCTTGACCTTACCTCCCTGACGATCGACCTGATCACTGTGGGCGAAGGCACATCCCTGGCGGACAACATCGACTGGGATTCCCTGCTGACGCTTACGCAGAACGGCCAGAACCTGATCTGGGACGGCGTTACCTACAACAACGGCAGCCTGACCTTCACCGGCCTGGCCGTACCGGAACCCGGCACGGCCACCCTGAGCCTGCTGGGCCTCACGGCCCTGCTGATGCGCCGCAGAAAGAAGGCCTGAGCTTCCTGAATTAACAGAAGACTCCATTCAGGGGCTGTTCCGCCAGCAAGGTGCGGAACAGCCCCTGTTTGCTATATATCCAACTCTAAAAAACAAGGGCCGCTGCCATACGGAAACCCTTGTTTGAAGTCTTATCCCTTTCCGGATAAGGAATAAAACCTCCGCATCATACTGCCGGAATGCCGGTCATATTTTCTTAACTAAAGTAAAAGTAGGGTCTTCATCCTTTCCGCTGGTCCCGAAATCACTTTTATTCTCCATTTTAGTCACCTTGTGCAGGGCCGTGATATAGACTTGTGAATAAAGGGTTCCCGATGTTCCAAATTTATTGGGATCATAGGCGAAGGGGACATCATTCTTCGTATCGGCGAATATCAGCGCTACATATATATTTCCAGTCATGGATATCCGTACTTCATGTATTTTTTTGTACAGCCATTCCTGTTTTTCCTGAGGATTTTTATTGAGGCTTGTGATCACCGTCACTTTACCCGGCATAATATTGTAGGCATTTTTTACACCCTTTTTTGCTTCCACTCCTTTTTGGGGAAGCGCCGGCTTATTAATAATGGAAACCCCATCATAATTCAGATGAGTTCCTGACCACATGGTATGCTCCCCGGTAATCTCTCCGTTGAGCACGTTCATGCTCAACAGACTGATTCCCGCAGCCAATATCATTTTATTATTCATGTTGTCGTTTTCTTTTGGGATTCATGTTCAAGGTGTTTCTTCATCTCTTGAACTGATTTCACAGGAGGTTGTTCGGCATCATCTCGATATTGCCTCCAATCAATATCCAGCTTATCCATCAAATAAACTTCATTTACGGAAAAAGGTATCGTGCCCGGGGCATTCGGAACACATTCCCTGGATCTGAGATCCGGATAATAAATCTGACACTGGTCCCACGCAGCCGCCATGGTCTGGTCAAAAGAAGAACGTACATCTGGAGAGTAAATTCTGGCTTCCCATTGAAACCAGTCTTCCAAGCACCTGCTCTTTTTCTTTCCTTCAACCGCCTCACGGAATGAGGAAAGAATGTACCTGTTCAAGCAGGAAGATCCTGCGGGCGTAACATACCGTGGCTGATACTGGAGAGTGAGCAGTTGATTGAGAAGAACCTTCTCCTCCGGCCCGGCAACAGAAGAATGAACTCTCTCGGGGGAAGGAATAATGCCTGCAAATAATCCATCAACATAATAAGGCAATTCATCAGGCGTTCTCATTTCCAGAGGAAGAAGCGCATTGATGAATACCCCATTTAAAATAGTATTGAAGGAACCGTTCCTGCAAACATGGAACAAGTATACGCCGCCTTTCCTGCACATGAAGCGCTTGTAAACTCCGGACCCCGCAAACCTGGAAACGCGCGTGCGCGCTTCCACCGGGAACGACTGCCACTGCTCCATAGAAGCGGCAAGCGTCTTCCCTTTTTTAGTGCGGTTCCCAATTTCAATATCCGCTTTGTTGTCGAACAGGCTTTGAATGGAAGAAGAAAAAGGATGCCTCCGGGCTTCTACCACATAATCCCGCCTGGATTCATGTTGAAGATATCCGTTGGGATTATAGAAATACAGGGCTATTTCATGAACCCCTTCCGGCACTTCCACAGCTACCCATATACCGGGACCGTCCACAAAGGACGGATATACTTCCCCGTGGTCGTCCCATTCCGCCTCTGTTCTTGTGGAATCACTGGGGTCAAAGAGAACATTGCGGTTTCCTGCCACATTGGCGCTTTGTACCCACCAGCGCAATCCATCTCCCTGATTGCGGTTGAGCCCCATCAGTCCCTGAATCCAATAACAGGGATACACTCGTTTCCATTTAGGGTCTTCAGCGCTCGTTTCCATGCGGACAGGTAATTGCTTGGCTTTAAACTCGGAATTGTTCATGGGGGCATTCATGGCGCACAGCGTGGCGCGCGTCAGGCCGTACCTCCCGCACCAGTCCCCCTTCGTGGACCAGTCCTCCCCGCGGAACACAATGCTCTTCCCCGCATGCGCATCCGCTCCCAGCTTTTCCAGCCTCCTCAGGACTGCGGCAGAATCCTCCATCCGGGCCGGGGACGGGAACACGATTTCATCGTCCTGCTGCTTCCTGTCCAGTTGATAAGACAGGGAACCCTTTTTCAGACTGACAAAACCACGTCCATATGTGCCGGCCCATACGCTTCCATCCCCCAGTACCAGAAGAGAAGACACATCAACGTTTTCCAGTCCCTGCCTGATTCTCCGGCGCACCGTCATCCTTTCGGCATCCAGCACGTCCACCCCCTGCGTCCGGTAGCCGATGAAAATATCCTTTCCCTGCCGGAGGATGGAAGACACGAAGTCTTCCGACAGCATTTTGGCATTTCCCTCACCCGGAACGGCCGTCTTCCGTCCCGAGGAGCCATAAATGCCGGTGTTTTTCCGGGCATAATCGCACCCTCTCATATAGTGCCAGGAGCTGATGCCGTTGCTATACGCCAGGCCGGACCAAGTGCCTACCAGTACCTGGTCTTTTTCCGTACAGGCCAGAACATTGCAGATATTGGAAGGCAGCCCGTCCCCATACGGCTGGTACGGCTGCCGGGCAAACTGCTTGCTGTCCCAGTACCACGGCGCCTGCACGTTCTTCCACTGCATGTACCCCGACTTGCGCGGTGAATACGAGATACCGCCGCAGGCATAGGCCAGCCACAGATTCCCCCTGGCGTCAAAGCCGGCGGAAGCCGCCTGGTCTTCCACCAGTCCCGTAGACCGGTCCAGCGCCTTCCATGAATCATTCCCGGGATCATAAACGGACACGCCTCCGGACGTGGCAACGGCCACCTCCCCGGAAACGGGAGAGACGGCCAGCGCATAAACATGCTCTCCGTTCAGGGCATTGCCGCGGTCATACGTCTTCCACTCCCTCCCGTTGAAAACGGCCACGCCGCTGTCGTCCGTGCCCACCCAGATGCGGCCCTGCCTGTCCTCCGCAATGCAGGTGAAATTCTTCCCTTTGGGAAAGCCGGAATAATAATCCATGTTGAGCCACGACTTCTCGTACGCCCTGTCGCCGACTTGAAGGCGGTAAACGCTTTCCCTCTCCCCCACGGCCCATATAGCTCCATCCTGCGCCACCAGGGTGCCGCGGATGAAGCGCACCGGGCATTCCGGCAGCCGTTCCGGCACTTGGACAAAGGCAATTCCCCCCTCAGTCCACATCCCCATAACAATCAGCAGTATAGCGGCAGCACTGCATAAATTTCCGAATATGACACTCATTATCCTTTTATGATATTTTCTGTATAATTGATGCATCATTCAAAGTCAACCAAATGGAAAGTTATTTTTTAATATCGGCTTTCAGAAACTTCCTTCATTCCTGCTTTCAGGGCCAATCTGCTACCTTGAAAAGGTCAGCGGACGCTCCGGCAATGAGACCAATAAGACTTCAAAGAACAAAAAAAGGGCCTCCGCACCCGCGGAGGCCCCCAGCTTACCCAAACAACAGAAAACTGCTGCATGCTTCTTTCAGGAATGCATGGCCAGGGCATGCCGGTATTCCACCGGGAAGACCTTGATGAATTTGCCGCGTTCCTCCGGCCAGTTGTTTAACAGGTCGCAGGCCCGGCGGCTTTTCGTAGCCATGTAGTGCTCGTAAATGAGCTGGAGCAGTTCCGCCTCGTCGGCGGAGTGCGGCATGACCGTTTCCAGGTCCACGCTGCCCAGGTTGCATTTCTGATCGAAGTCGTTGTCCGCATCGTACACGTAGGCCAGTCCGCCGGTCATTCCCGCGGCGAAGTTGACGCCCACCTTGCCGAGCACCGCCACACGGCCCCCGGTCATGTATTCGCAGCCGTGATCGCCGATGCCTTCCACCACCATCTTGGCTCCGCTGTTGCGGATGGCGAAACGCTCCCCGGCCTGCCCGTGCAGGAAGATGCTGCCGGACGTGGCCCCGTAGCCGATGACGTTGCCGGCAATGACGTTGTCCGACGGAGCGTAGGAGATGTTTTCCGGAGGCCTCACGATGATTTTGCCCCCGGAAAGCCCCTTCCCTACGAAGTCGTTCGCCTCCCCGGCGAGTTCAAAGGTGATGCCAGGCGCCAGAAAGGCCCCGAAGCTCTGCCCCGCGCATCCGGTGAAGTGCACCGTGAGCGTATCCTCCGCCAGGCCGCGCGGGCCGAATTTCATCACCAGCTCTCCGGATAGCTCCGTGCCCACCGTCCGGTCCACATTGCGGACGTCGCGGAAGAGTTCGGTCTTTTCCCCTTTTTCCAGCAGGCCCTTCAAGTCCGGGAGCAGGCGGCGCCGGTCGTAGTTGTCCAGAGGTTCCTTTTCAAAGGAGGGGTCAAACCTGCGTCCGTCCCCCTCCGCCGCATGCAGGATGGAGGAGAAGTCCAGATGCTGAGCCTTGTAGAAGTCAATGGCGCGGTTCACGGAGAGCAGGTCCGCCCTGCCGACGGCTTCGTCCAGGGAGCGGAGGCCCAGGGAAGCCAGGATTTCCCGCGTTTCCTGCGCCACGAAGCGAAGGTAGTTGATGACGTATTCCGGCTTGCCGCTGAACTTGGCTCTCAGGGCCGGGTCCTGCGTGGCGACGCCCACCGGGCACGTGTTTTCATGGCACCTGCGGAGCATGGCGCAGCCGATGGCGACCAGAACGGCAGTGCCGAAGCCGAATTCCTCCGCTCCCAGCAGGGCCGCCATGACGACGTCCCTCCCGGTGCGCAGCTGGCCGTCCACCTGGAGCCGGACGCGGGAGCGGAGCTTGTTGAGCACAAGCGTCTGCTGCGTTTCCGCCAGACCCAGTTCCCACGGCAGTCCGGCGTGCTTGACGCTGGTGAGCGGGGAGGCGCCCGTACCGCCGTCGTGGCCGCTGACCACAACCACGTCCGCGTGGGCCTTCACCACTCCGGCGGCCACCGCGCCGATGCCCACCTCGGAGACGAGCTTGACGGAGACGCGTGCGGCCGGGTTGGAGTTCCGCAGGTCGTAGATCAATTGGGCCAGGTCTTCAATAGAGTAGATGTCATGGTGCGGCGGGGGAGAGATGAGGCTGACGTTCGGCATGGAATGGCGCAGCCGGGCGATGTACGGGTCCACCTTGTGCGCCGGGAGCTGGCCGCCCTCTCCGGGCTTGGCGCCCTGGGCCATCTTGATCTGGAGCTCGGAGGCGTGGCGCAGATAGTTGATGGTCACGCCGAAGCGTCCGCTCGCCACCTGCTTGATCGCGCTGTAGCGCACCTCGCCCCTGGCGTTGGGTTCGTAGCGGGCTTCATCCTCGCCCCCTTCACCGGAGTTGCTTTTGGCTCCTATTTTATTCATCGCGATGGCGATGGTTTCATGGGCCTCCGGGCTGAGGGAACCCAGGGACATGGCCCCGGAGACGAAGCGGCGCAGGATGGAATCCGCGCTTTCCACTTCCTCCAGCGGGACGGTGTCCGCGGGAGCGAATTCAAACAGGCCGCGCAGGGTGCAGAGGTGCTGCGCCTGATGGTTGCTGTAGTCCGCAAATTCCCGGTATTTCCGTTCGTCATTGTCGCGAACGGCGGCGCGGAAGGCCTGGAGCGTCTGCGGGTTCCAGAGGTGGTTTTCTCCGCCCTTCCTGTACTTGTACTGGCCGCCCGCATCCAGGCCGCCTTCCTTCCCGGCGTTTTGCGCGGCGCGCTGGTTGCATTCCGCAGCTATTTCCTCCAGCCCGATGCCGCCCACGCGGCTGACGGTGCCGGGGAAGAATTCGTCAATCAGTTCCCGGTTCAGCCCCACGGCCTCGAACAATTGGGAGGAGCGGTAGCTGCGCAGGGTGGAAATGCCCATCTTGGACATGATTTTAAGCAGCCCCTTGTCAATGGCGTTGATATAGTTGCCGGAGGCCTTCACCACGTCCAGCGGGCAGTCCTGCGGCGCGGCCAGGGAGGTGACCGTCGCCAGAGCCAGGTACGGATTGACCGCTGTGGCCCCGAAACCCAGCAACAGGGCGAAGTGCATCGTTTCCCGCGCCTCCCCCGTTTCCAGGATCAGGCCCACGTCGGAACGCAGTCCGGCGGCCGCCAGGGCGCGGTGCACCACGGAGCAGGCCAGCAGGCTGGGAACGGGAAGGTAGCCGCGGCCTATGTTGCGGTCCGTCAGCACCAGGATGCGCACGCCGGACCTGACCAGCCCCACGGCGGATTCCGCCAGGCTGTCCAGCGTCTCCCGCAGAGCGTTTCCGTCCCCGCCTTCCGGGAACTGGAGGGGGAGCCTGGCGGAAGGGAAGCCGGCTTCCCGGATGTTGCAGAGGCGGTTGAGCTCCTCGTCCGTAATGACGGGGCGCGCCATCTTGATGAGCCGGGCGTGCTCCGGCGTTTCCTCCAGAATGTTGGGATGGTTGCCGATGTACGTGGTCAGGCTCATAACGAGTTCCTCCCGGATGGGGTCGATGGGCGGGTTGGTCACCTGCGCGAACAATTGCTTGAAGTAGTTGAACAGGAGCGGCGCCTTTCCGGAGAGGACGGCCAGCGGCGCGTCGTTCCCCATGGAGCCGAGGGGTTCCGCGCCCTTCATCATCATCGGGCGGAGGATGAGTTCCACATCCTCCTGCGTGAAGCCGAACTGGCGCTGATGAACCGCCAGGTCCGGCATTTCCGCGGAGGCGGAGACAGAGTCGAACAGGGAGCGGACGGAAATCTTGTTTTGTTCCACCCAGCGGCGGTAGGGCATGCGCCGGGCCATTTCATTCTTGGTTTCCGCATCGGACACCAGGCGGTGGTTCACCAGGTCGCAGTAGATCATCTCTCCGGGGCGCAGGCGGCCCTTGCGGGCCACTTTTTCCGCGGGAATGTCCGCTACGCCCGTTTCCGAGGCCAGGATGAAAATATCGTCCGTGGTCAGCGTGTAGCGGGCGGGGCGCAAGCCGTTGCGGTCCAGCATGGCGCCCGCGTTGACGCCGTCGGAGAAGACGACGGCGGTCGGGCCGTCCCACGGCTCCATCAGGGCGGAATGGTATTCAAAGAAGCCGCGCACGTCCGGCCCCAGATGGTAGTTGACGCCCCAGGCCTGCGGCATGAGCATGAGCATGGCGTGGCGCAGGTCGCGCCCGGCGGCGGCGAGCAGTTCCACCATGTTGTCCAGGCAGGCGGAATCGCTCTGGCCGGGAGGAATGAGGGGCAGGAGCTTCTGCAAGTCATCCCCCAGCAGGGCGGAGGACAGGTGCGGCTCCCGCACGCTCAGATGGTTCAGGTTTCCGCGCAGGGTGTTGATTTCCCCGTTGTGGGCCAGGTAGCGGAAGGGATGGGCCAGGCTCCACGTGGGGAAGGTGTTCGTGCTGTAGCGCTGGTGGACGAGGGCCAGCGGAGATTTGAAACGCTCATGGCGCAGGTCTTCGTAAAATCCGTCAATTTGCGTGCCGAGGAACAATCCCTTATACACGATGCTGCGGCTGGAACAACTGCACACGTAGCATCCTTCCACGCGCCGCTCCATTTCCCGGCGCATTACGAAGAGCTTGCGTTCCAGTGCCGCCTGGTCCGCAAAGCCGCTGCCGTCGATGAAGAGCTGGCGAATCAGGGGGCAGGTGCGCCGGGCGTTCTCGCCGATGCTGTCGCGGTCCACGGGAACCTCTCTCCAGGCAATCACCCTGCCGCCGTTTTCCGTGACGGCGGCCTCCAGTTCCTCTTCATGGCCGCAGCCGCCGAACATCATGGCGACTCCGTATTTTCCTCTGGCGGGGAGTTTGTTGGGAAGGAGCAGGCGGAAGAATTCATCCGGCAGGGCCAGCAGGATGCCCGCTCCGTCCCCGGTATCGGGATCGCTTCCCACGGCGCCGCGGTGCATCAGCCTCTTGAGAACGGTGACACCCATTTCAATGATTTTGTGGCTCGGTTCATTCTTCAGGTCCGCCACCAGCCCCACGCCGCAGGCGTCCCTCTCCTGTTCAAAGTCATACAATCCCTGCGGCGCAGGAATGCCTGTCTCGAATTGATCACTATTCATCAGTTTGCTGTTTTATTTGAGTTAAGCTGATTTTCTTATAGCAAAAACCGTGCCAACATTATGCACTCCTTCCACTCTCCCCGTTTTCCGAACGCCGCCGCCCCGGTTTTACATGATTTGACAGGCCTTCCGGCATGACAGAGGACCCACGGCGGCAAAGGACAATTCCCTCTCCCAAGCAGATATTTTTACATTTTCGTAATTACCCTTTTACCGTGATTTTACATTTTTGTAATTAATGCTTTCACCTTTTTCATCCCTCTTCTTTCCACGGCTTCCTTTTACAATTTCTGCAATATATTTATAGGCAACTTCTTAAAACACCATACCTACTCCGGCACAAGTTGATTCAAAAAGCTGGCACGGTTCTTGCTAAGAAAAAGATACAACAGTTAACCATGATGAGTGACTCGACAAGAACACAAGCCATCAGCGCCATCGCCTCCCTTCCCGTGAGCGGGGTGAGCGAGAGCGCTCCTGTCCGCATTGATTATTACGGCGCCGACGTTTTCAGTACGGAGGTGATGAAGAAGTACCTGCCCAAGGACACGGCGAAAACCCTCCTGTCCACCATCCAGGACGGCCTGCCGCTGAACGCGGACATTGCCGCGGACGTAGCCCACGCCATGAAGCAGTGGGCTCTGGAACGGGGAGCCACTCACTACACGCACTGGTTCCAGCCCATGACGGGTTCCACGGCGGAGAAGCATGATTCCTTCCTGGACCCCAAGGGCATGGAGCCGATCATGAGCTTTTCCGGCAAGAACCTGATCGTGAGCGAGCCGGATGCTTCCAGCTTCCCCTCCGGCGGCCTGCGCTGCACGTTTGAGGCCCGCGGATACACCGCGTGGGACCCCACCAGCCCCGCCTTCATCAAGAGGCACGGGAACGGAGCCACCCTCTGCATTCCCACCGCCTATTGTTCCTATACGGGAGACGCGCTGGACAAGAAAACCCCTCTGCTCCGCTCCCGGCAGGCATTGGGCAACGCCGTCAAGAGGCTGATGAAGTGCTTCGGGCTGCCGGATGAACGCGTGACCATCACGCTGGGGCCGGAACAGGAGTATTTCCTGATCGACAAGAATTTCTATCTGAACCGCCCGGACCTGGTCCAGACGGGCCGCACCCTTTTCGGCGCGCCGCCCGCCAAGCACCAGCAGCTGGAAGACCATTATTTCGGCTCCATCAAGCCGCGCATCCTCAATTTCATGAATGATGTGGAAAAAGAACTCTGGCGGCTGGGCATTCCGGCCAAGACGCGCCACAATGAGGTGGCCCCGGCCCAGTTTGAACTGGCCCCCCTGTTTGAGGACGTGAACCTGGCGATCGACCACAATATGCTGGTGATGGAAATCCTGCGCCAGCAGGCCAGCAGGCACGGGCTGGTGTGCCTGCTCCACGAGAAGCCCTTCGTGGGCGTCAACGGCTCCGGCAAGCACAACAACTGGTCCATTTCCTACGGGGACAAGAATCTGCTGGATCCCGGCACGGACCCGCAGCAGAACGCCATTTTCCTGACCGTGCTGGCCGCCATCATCGAGGCTGTGGACAAGCACAGCGACCTGCTGCGCAATTCCGTAGCCAGCGCCGGGAACGACCACCGCCTGGGCGCGAACGAGGCCCCTCCCGCCATTATCTCCATTTTCCTGGGCGACCAGCTCAATGAAGTGATCGAGAATATCATCAACGGGGAATCCGGCCGCGGCAGGCGCAACGACACGCTCCAGATCGGCGTGGATACGCTGCCCGTCCTTCCCCGGGACGCGACGGACCGCAACCGCACCAGCCCGTTCGCCTTCACCGGCAACAAGTTCGAGTTCCGCGCCCCCGGCTCCGCCCAGTCCTGCGCGGGCCCCATGATGACCCTGAACACCATTGTGGCGGAGGCCTTCGATTCCCTGGCGGAGGAGCTTTCCTCCTTCGCTCCGGAGACCTTCCTGGCCCAGCTCCAGGAGACGCTCAAGCGCAGGATTTCCGAACACAAGAGAATCATCTTCAACGGAGACAATTATTCGGAGGAATGGGTGAAGGAAGCGGAACGCCGCGGCCTTCCCAACCTGAAAAACACGATGACCGCCCTCCACACCCTGGTGAATGAGAAGAATGTGGCCCTGTTCGAGAAGTACGGGGTGTTCTCCCGCAGGGAACTGGAATCCCGGTTTGAGATTTTCCTGGAGGAATACCACAGGCGCATCCGCATTGAAGGGCGCCTGTCCTGGGAAATGGCGGCCACCATCATCCTCCCTGCCCTGCGCAACGAATACAAGCAAACCGTTTCCGCGCTCTCCAGGGCGCTGGACGCCAAGCGGACCAACGGGACCGCCGCCCTGCAAAAGCTGGCGGACAAGCTGGGCGACGCCCTGGATTCCGTCGTGTCCGACCTGGATACCCTGGAAACCGCGCTCACGAGCTGCCATGAGGACATCCTTGCCGCGATGTCCCGATTGAGAACCAGCGTCGATGCCGCAGAAACCCTGGTGAACGACCGGTCCTGGCCTCTCCCCAAGTACCGGGAAATGCTGTTCATCTATTAGGGTGCACCGACGAGCTCCGGAGCTTTGCCGGCCCCCTTGCGGGGCAAGCCTCTGCCCGCAGAGGGAAAGGCACGGCTCCGGGGCCTTGGCGCGCCCTGTCCCGGCCGCCCTT
>ENA-OYVZ01000300-OYVZ01000300.1-human-gut-metagenome-genome-assembly--contig:-NODE-300-length-13121-cov-7.628578_pt1 | contig 13121 bp, 9 predicted proteins | sample MGYA00244162_ERZ653381 | MGnify/ENA primary metagenome ERZ653381 (study PRJEB26926, sample SAMN06165033) | human gut metagenome | biome: ENVO:00009003; feature: ENVO:2100002; material: ENVO:00002003...
GGGGCTCACATAGTAGGAGCCGTCCAGCGCATACTTAGAGCCCTCGCTGTCGTCCACGGTCCGCTGGATGCCATCCAGGAACACGCCGTCGCCGGTGGTGTAGAACGCGCCGTCGCCGACGAAGACGGGGTTTTCCTTGCCCTTAAACTGGATCCCCAGGATGACCAGCAGGACAATGAAAACACCCAGCGCTACGAAATACGCTATTTTGGTGCTTTTCTTTTCCATGTGTGTGATTTACCTCCTCACAAATTGGTGGTGAATACCATCAGCCGGCGAAACAGCGTATCTGCCCCGCCAACCTCCTGTATCATACCGTCACGCCAAGATATTGTCAAGTTCTTAACGTCATATTCCATTATTTTAACAAATTGTGAACTCCGTTTTCGTCGTTTTTACAAGAGAAACCGGGCGGCAAACACAGCATCGTGCGCTTTTTACGGCAGACGGCACAAATCTTTCCGGGTCCGCGGACGCAAAAAGAGACGCCGGTGCGGCGGCACCGGCGTCCCCTCTGTTAAGTAAGAGTTTGTTTATTAACAATTCGTCAAGAGACTTTACAGGAAGAATTCCTTTATCTGACCGTACAGGATGAGGACCATGATCAGCGGCGTGATGAACTTGACGCAGACCTTGAAGAAGCCGTAGCTGCCCATGACATGACCGGACTGCTCCGTCTCTTCCTTGACGAACTCGGGGCCGATCTCCCAGCCGATCATCAGAGACATCAGCAGCGCGCCCAGCGGCATCATAACGCCCTCGGACAGCGCATCCCAGAAGTCCAGCCAGTCGGCAGCCCAGGTCTTGGGATTTGCAATGTTCAGCAATTCCGCAGGCGAGAAGCTGCTGGCACCCAGACGGTCAGCGCAGACCAGGATGCAGCCCAGGCCCACACAGGCGGCGGCGATGAGGGTATAGCTCTTGCGCTTGTCACCCTTGCCCTCGTCGCGGGCCTTATCCACAAAGTGAGCCACGATGACCTCCAGCAGGGAGATAGAGGAGGAGATGGCGGCAAAGACCACCAGCAGATAGAACAGGATGCCGAAGATGGGGCCGAGGCCACCCATGCGGCTAAACACGTTCTGCATGGTGACGAACAGCAGGGACGGGCCACCCACTGCGCCGGAGGGATCCAGAGCGAAGCGACCGGGCAGCACGCACAGGCCGGCCATCAGAGCCACCATCGTATCCATGACCACGATCAGCAGCGCGTTCTTCTGGATGTTCTCCTTCTTCTGCAGATAGGAGCCGTAGGTGATCATGGCGCCCATACCCAGGGACAGGGAGAAGAACATCTGGCCGCCGGCGGTAGCCAGCACGGTCAGGACATCGGGTGTCTCCTGCTTGAAGGTCACGATGCGCTGCATGACGCCGTTGATCTCCACCGCGGACATTTTCACGCCATCGATGACGGCGGAGGCGGGAACATAGTATCCATTTTCAGTAGCCCAGCCGGGGGCAAACATGTACTTCAGGCCATCCAGGGCGCTGCCGTGGATCACGTGCTCCACCAGGGAGCCGTCCGCCTGGAGCACCTGCACGGTGGTGTCCACACCGTCCAGCGTGCAGGCGCGGATGATGCAGATCAGCAGAGCCACGAACAGGGCGGGCATACCCACGGAGCAGACCTTCTCGATGCCGCCGCCGACGCCGCCGAGAACGATAAGCATAGTCAGCACCACGAAGATCAAGCCATAGATAATGGCCTCGGTGGTGCTGGACATGAAAGCGCCGAACACCGCGTCGCCCAGAGAGGCGCTGGCCGCGTCCGCCGACGCGGCGGCGATGGCACTGGCGCCAAAGCCCGCGCCGAACAGGTCGCCTACATTGAGCACCACATACTTAATGCAGTAGCCGCCCAGAGCGCAGTAGAAGAACAGGATGAAGAACGCGGACAGGATGCCCATCCAGCCCATCCAGCTGAACTTCTTGCTAAGGGCCTTATATGCTGCCACAGCGCCCTTGCCTGTCTTACGACCAATGGCCAGCTCGCCCACCATGACGATGAAGCCGCAGCAAACAGCCAAAATGAGGTAAATGATGAGGAACGTGAAGCCGCCGCAGGCGCCCATCTTATTGGGGAAGCCCCAGATGTTGCCCAGGCCGACCGCCGAGCCGACCGCGGCCATCAGGAATCCGAAATTGGATCCAAAGCCTTTTCTTTCTTCCATTGTTTTCTCTCCTTACAAGTTTCCCCCGCCGCGCCGCGGCGGGCGTGTTTGTATCTTACTGCGAAAAAACCGCCCTGTAAATACAGACAGGCGTTTCTTAACACGGTGACAGCGGAAATGCGGTTTTTCTTTATCCGTACATTATAAAATTTCCGTAAAGCGTCGGTTCGTGTCGGCAGATATTTTCTCCAAAAGAAACACCCCGCATATGAAAAAGACCGCCCGCAGGCGGTCTTTTCTTCTCGGTATGTATCAGTCTCCCTCGCGCATACGGTAGCCGACGCCCACCTCGGTGAAAATATACTGGGGGTTGCCGGGGGTAGGCTCGATCTTGCGGCGGATGTTGGCCATATTTACCCGGAGGATCTGATTGTCGGTCTTGGCCTTGGGCCCCCACAGCTCCCGGATAATGAAGTCGTAGGTCAGGACCTTGCCGGCGTACTTGCCCAGCAGGGCCACGATCTTGTACTCATTGACGGTCAATCCGGCGTTCTCGCCGTTCATCAGCACCTGGTGCTTATCATAGTCGATGGTCAGATCGCCGGTGACGAACTTGCCGGACTGGGCGATCTGGGTGTTGGAAAGGGTGGTGCGGGTGTGGCGGATGGCGGTGCGGATGCGGGCCAGCAGTTCGGAGGTACCGAAGGGCTTGACCAGATAGTCGTCGGCGCCGTAATCCAGGGCCTCCACCTTGTCGTGCTCGTGGTTGCGGGCAGAAACCACTACCACCGGCAGATTGGACCACTTGCGGACAGATTTCAGCACCTCCATGCCGTCCATATCGGGCAGGCCCAGGTCCAGGACGATCATGTCCGGGCAATGGGAGGCGATCATGGTCAGGGCCTCCTCGCCGGTGCGGACAATGATGGTGTCGAAGCCGTTGGCGGTGAGGATCATGGAGATAAAGTTGCTGATGGACTGCTCATCCTCCACGATCAGGACTTTGTCTTTAATCTTCATCGTTTTCTCCTTTCATGGGCAGGGTCACGGTAAATACCGCGCCGCCCTCCTGTCTGTTGTCTCCCCGTATCACACCGCCGTGGGCCAGCACAATGGTGCGGCACACGGACAGGCCAATGCCCATGCTGCGCTTGCCGTCACTGCTGCGGTCGCTGCGGGCGGAGCCGTCGAACAGCCGGGGCAGCAGGTGCTGGGGAATGCCGCGGCCGTCGTCCGCCACAGTGAACACCGCGCAGTTGCCCTCGCTGGACAGGGTCACGTCGATATTGTGGGTCTCGCCGTGGATGACGGCGTTCTCCATCAGGTTCACCAGTACCTGCTCCATCAGCAGGGGATCCATGGGCACCATCATCAGCTCAGCCGGCAGATGGACACGGATATCCACCTCCGGGTAGTGCTTGTGGGTCTTGGCCACGGCGGACTCGATGACCTCCTCCGCCGGCTCCGGCTCTTTCTTGACCTTAGCCTCCTCAGAGCTTATGCGTGTGATGGACAGCAAATTCTCTACAATGCGGATGAGCCACTGGGCGTCCTCGTTGGTGGATCGCAGCAGCTGCTGGCGCTGCTCCTGCGTCAGTCCGCCGTCCTGCTCCAGCAGAACGTTGGTGGCGCCCACGATACCGGTCAGGGGCGTGCGGATGTCGTGAGACACGGCGCGCAGCAGGTCGGCATACATCTTTTCGCGGTCGGCCTCCCGGCGCACCTGCTCGGTCTGCTTGGCCCGGCTGGTAACGGTAGCGGTCAGGATGGAGATGGTCATCATCACCAGGAACGTCAGCGGAAAGCCCGTCAGCGTAAAGCTGATATGCCAGAAGGGGTAGGTAAAGATGATGTCCACGCTGAACACCCCCACCACTGCCATGATGATGCCCAGCAGATAGCCGTCCGTCCAGTAGGCGGTAAGGAACACATCCAGCAGAAAGATCATGGCAACGTAGCTGGTGTCGTTGTGCATATCGAAGCTGCGAAGCAGCAGACAGCACATAACGGCTACCAGGTAGAGTCCCAGTGCTTTCAGCACATCCATGCCGGAAAAGCGCAGGCCAATGGTCCGCAGCAGCTGTCTCCGGCGGGCTTGTTTACCGGTCATAGCCGCCCTCCCCTCCTTTTGATGACGTTATTATAACATACATTATCGCTAAGGTAACGCTAAGATATCGTTAAGGTATCACGAATATCTCATTAAGAGCAACCGAAAATAACAAATAAGAGACGGCGTTGGCCGTCTCTTTTCATCTTTGCTGCGCGGGGATCAGGCTTTGCGATCTATGTGCAGGAGGCGTTTTCTGTCGAAAAACACCCATAAAAAAGCAAATCACCACGCTTTCGCGTGGTTTCCTCATCGGTATGCCTTACCGCTGGCTCACTTCCCAGTCGCTGTCGGCAAAAATCATGTCATCCAGGTCGCCCCAGATCCAAGTTGTCGTCATGGTGATATCACGCTCCTTTCTTCCGTTTTACAGTGTTATTATATGCCGCGGCAGCCCGGATAACAAGGGCAAAATTGGATATTCTGTATAAAGCTTTTGTAAACTTTTATTGCACATTGCACAATACCCATAGGTTATTTCTGTGTAACACTCTTGCGCTGTTGTGTGCTGTATAGTATAATAAAGTGTTCAAGCAGTCTTATGTGGTGAGGTGAGCACCTGATGAGAGAGTTTCACGGCGGCGACTATGATGTGGCCGTCATCGGCGCGGGGCACGCGGGCATCGAGGCCGCCCTGGCGGCGGCCCGGATGGGCATGAAGACCGTCTGCCTGACGGTGAGCCTGGACGCGGTGGGGAATATGCCCTGCAACCCGGCCATCGGCGGCACCGGCAAGGGCCATCTGGTCCGGGAGCTGGACGCACTGGGCGGCGAGATGGCCCGGGCGGCGGACAGGGCCTGCATCCAGTACCGGATGCTGAACCGGGGCAAGGGTCCCGCCGTGTGGTCCCTGCGGGCCCAGGCGGACCGGCGGAAATACCAGCAGGTGATGAAGCACACGCTGGAATTGCAGCCGGGGCTGACGCTGCGGCAAGCGGAGGTAACGGAGATACGCTGCGACGGGAACGGCCATGCCGCCGCCGTGGTGCTCCGCACCGGCGCGGTGCTGGGCGCCCGGGCGGTCATTCTGTGCACGGGCACCTACCTGACCGGGCAGACCATCGTGGGCGAGTGCATCGAGTCCTCCGGGCCGGACGGCCTGCACCCGGCCAACGCCCTGACGGACAGCCTGCGGGCACTGGGACTGCCCCTGCGACGGTTCAAGACCGGCACGCCGCCGCGGATACACCGGGGCAGCGTGGACTTCAGCAAAATGGAGCTGCAGGAGGGCGACCCGGATCCGCTGCCCTTCAGCTTTGAGACAAAGAACGTGCCGGAAAACCGGGCGGTGTGCTACCTGACCTACACCAACGAGGAGACGCACCGGATCATACGGGAAAATCTGGACCGCAGTCCCATTTACTCCGGCGTTATCGAGGGCATCGGCCCCCGGTACTGCCCGTCCATCGAGACGAAGGTGGTGCGCTTTGCGGACAAGCCCCGGCACCAGCTGTTTATCGAGCCTATGGGGCTGGACACCGAGGAGCTGTATGTGCAGGGCTTTTCGTCCTCTATGCCGGAGGAGGTGCAGCTGGAGATGCTGCACACGGTGCCGGGGCTGGAGCACACAGTGATGATGCGGCCGGCCTACGCCATTGAGTACGACTGCATCGACCCGCTGGCGCTGCTGCCCACGCTGGAGGTAAAGGCGGTGCCCGGCCTGTACGGCGCGGGGCAGTTCAACGGCTCCTCCGGCTACGAGGAGGCGGCGGTGCAGGGCTTTGTGGCCGGCGTGAACGCGGCGCTGAAGCTGCAGGGCCGGGAGCCGCTGGTGCTCAAGCGGAGCGAGAGCTATATCGGCACACTGATCGACGACCTGGTGACCAAGGGCACCGAGGAGCCGTACCGCATGATGACCAGCCGGTCGGAATACCGGCTGCTGCTGCGGCAGGACAACGCCGATGCGCGGCTGTGCCCTATCGGGCACGAGCTGGGGCTGGTCAGCGATGAACGGCTGGCGGCGGTGGAGGCCAAGTACGAGGCCGTGGCAAAGGAGATACGGCGGCTGGAGCACACGGGCATACCCGGCACGCCGGAGCTGAACGCCCTGCTAACAGAACGGGGCACCGCCGCCGTGGACAGCGGCTGCCGCCTGATCGATCTGCTGCGGCGGCCCCAGCTGGCCTACGCGGACCTGACAGAATTCGACGCAAATCGACCCGACCTGCCCGCGGAGGTGCGGGAACAGGTGGAGATCACCGTGAAGTACGAGGGCTATATCCAGCGGCAGCAGCGGCAGGTGGCGGAGTTTGAGAAGCTGGAGCGCCGGAAGCTGCCGCCGGATATGGACTACGACCACATTCAGGGTCTGCGGCTGGAGGCGCGGGAGAAGCTCAGCGCTCTGCGGCCCCTGAACGTGGGGCAGGCCGGGCGGGTATCCGGCGTGTCACCGGCGGATGTGGCGGCGCTGCTGATCTGGCTGCAGACACACGGCAAGGAGGATGACGTATGACGGCACATGAGCTGACCCACACCATACGGAACGATATGCCGGTGTATCCCGGCACGGAGCAGCCCCGGCTGACCACCGCCTGCACGATCGACCAGTGCGGCTACCGGGAGACGCTGCTGCATATGTTCTCCCATACCGGCACCCACATGGACGCCCCGGCCCATATGCTCCGTGACGGTACGGCGCTGGACTGCTATGACGCGGCGAAGTTCGCCGGTCCCGCCGTGGTGGTGGACTGCCGGGGGCAGCGCGCCATTACTCTGTCCCTGCTGCAGAGCTATGACCTGAACGGCGCGGACTTCGTGCTGTTCTGCACCGGCTGGGACAAGAAGTGGGGCACGCCGGGCTACTATGAGGGCTTTCCCTGCCTGACGGCGGAGGCGGCGGCATATCTGGCCGGCCTGCCGCTGAAGGGCGTGGGCGAGGACACCATCTCGCTGGACCCCTGCGACAGCGTGGATTTCCCCAACCACATGACACTGCTGGGCGCGGACTTTGTGAACACCGAGAACCTCAAGGGGCTGGACAAGCTGCTGGGCCGACGCTTCACGTTCGTTACGCTGCCCCTGAAATTTGAGAATGCCGATGGCTGCTCCTGCCGCGCCATCGCTCTGGAGGAATGACAATGGGTAAACTGCGGTTCCTGTTTGCGCTGTGGATGGCAAAGCTGTCCATCCCGGCGCTGAAGATCACCCGCCACAACGGCACGGACTTTCCCGGCAGTCTGGCGGTGAAGCTGTGTCCGGACTTTTTGAAGTATATCGGCAAGCCGGAGCACATCATAGCCGTCACCGGCACCAACGGCAAGACCACCGTGGCCAATATGCTGAACGACGTGCTCACCGCCGAGGGCAAGACCGTACTCAGCAACCGGGCGGGCAGCAACATCATCTCCGGCGTCAGCACGGCGCTGCTGAAGGGCTGCGGCCTGCTGGGCCGGATCAGGCCGGAGTACAACCTGGCGATCCTGGAGATCGACGAGCGCTCCGCGCCCAGGATCTATCCCTATGTGAAGCCGGAGCACATCGTCATCACCAACCTGTTCCGGGACTCCATCATGCGGAACGCCCATCCGGGCTACATCGCGGACATCCTGACCCGGTCCCTGCCTAAGGAGAGCAGGCTGATCCTCAACGCCGACGACCTGATCTCCTGCACGGTGGCGCCGGAGAACCAGCGGGTATATTTCGGCATCGACCGGCTGCCCACCGACGTGACGGAATGCGAGAACCTGCTGAACGATATGCGTATCTGCCCCCGATGCGCCGGAAAGCTGCGGTATGAATACCGCCGCTACCACCACATCGGCCGGGCCGTGTGCGAGAGCTGCGGCTTCCACTCCCCCGACTGCGACTATCTGGCCACAAAGGTGGACACCGCCGCCCACACCATGTGCATACGGGAGGCGGGGCAGGAGTACCCGTACACCCTCATCACCGACAGCCTGCACAACATCTACAACATGGTGACGGTCATCGCCGCCCTGCGGCAGCTGGGCTATGACCACGGCACCATCGCCCGCCGCATGGCGGAGGTGAAGATCCCCGCCAGCCGGCTGTCCGAGGAGGAGATCGGCGGCGTGAAGGTCATTATGCAGATGTCCAAGGACAAGAACGCCCTGGCCTGCTCCCGCAACTTCGACTATATCCGGTCCAAGCCGGGGAAGAAGGAACTGCTGCTGATGATGAACTGCCTGGGCGTGGCCAAAAGCTGGTCGGAAAACCCCAGCTGGATGTACGACACAGATTTTGAATTCCTGAACAGTGACGATGTGACGTGCCTGGTCTGCGCCGGGCCGCGGGCCTATGACTACCAGCTGCGGCTGCTGCTGGCGGGCATCCCCCGGCAGAAGATACGGCTGGCCGAGGACGAGTTCGCCGCCCTGGAGCTGCTGCCGCTGACCCCCGGCGACGACGTGTATCTGCTCTACGGCGTGGACGGCACGCCCCTGGCCTTCCGGGTCAGGGAAAAGCTGAAGGAAAAGCTGCTGGCAAAGGAGGGCGCGCAATGAAGGCGGAAATCCTGTTTCCGGAGGTCTGCAACCTGTACGGCGATCTGCAGAACATCTACTATCTGAAGCGCTGCTGCCCGGCGCTGGAGATCATAGAGACGGACCTGCACAGCAAACCCCGGTTCCTCACGGAGGATGTGGCGCTGGTCTATATGGGCAGTACCACGGAGCAGGGGCTGCGTCTGGCGGCGGACGCCCTGCGGCCCTATGCCGCGGACATCGCCGAAAAGGCGGACGCGGGACAGCTGATCCTGCTGACCGGCAATGCGCCGGACGTGTTTTCCGCCGCCATAGAAAGCGACAGCGCCGACACCATACAGGGGCTGGGCATTCTGCCCGGACGGGTGCGGTATACCATGATGAAGCGGCACAACAGCTTCTTCCTGGGCACCTTTGACGGTATGGAGGTCGTCGGCTTTAAGAGCCTGTTCGGCTTCCACTACGACGCAGCGGAGACGGAGGGCTGGTTTGACACCGTGCGGGGCGTGGGCCGCACACCGGAGTCGAAGCCGGAGGGCTTCCGCCGGGGCGGGCTGTACGCCACGGCGCTGATCGGCCCGCTGCTGATCCTAAATCCTCCGCTGTGCAAGTGGCTGCTGCGGCAGATGGGCGCCGAGGACACCCTGGCCTTCGAGGACGCGGCCTTCGCCAGCTTTAACAAACGTGTGGCGGAGTTCAAGGAGCCGGGCAGAGGTTTCCAATACTCGTAAGCAAAAAACATCCCCCGGTCGGGGGATGTTTTTTGTATCAGAGCTTTTCGGACAGTGTTTCGTCCAGGCCCACGCCGTAGAGGTTCTTGGCCGAGCAGCCGGCGCGGCCGCCGCCGGCACAGGCACAGGCGCACGCACAAGCGCAGCTGCTGGCGCAGGCACAGTGGCTGCCTCCGCCAAATCCACCGCCGCCAAATCCGCCGCCACGGCTTCCGCCGCCGAAGCCGCCGCCACCTCTTCTGGGCGGTCTGGGCTTTGTTTTGGTGCCCACGCTGCCGGGACGGGGCCTGCCGTCCGGCCCGGCGGGGTACCACAGGTGGTTGACGAACACATACCGGGTGCCGAAGCCGCCGGCATAGCCGTCGCCCCGGCGGGCGGCGGAGATCAGCACGAGGATGAAAATCACCACGAAGATCGTCACCATCATGCCGATGATGGCGTCACCGGTGTCGTCATCGTCGTAGTAATAGTCATCGCTGCCGTTCCAGCCGCCGTCGGGGACGTTGTCGGCGCTGTATTCCTCCGACAGCTGGGTGGGCCAGTCGGTGTAGCGCACCTGTATGTTCATTTTGTAGCCGTAGTCCAGATCGGAGGCGGTGATGGTCATGCCGTTCTGCACCGTCACGCTGTCAGCGCCGCTGACCGTGCCCTCGGTGAAATCGCCGGTCAGCCCGGCGGGGTCGTTCCAGATGAGGGTCATCTGGCCGATCCTGGCCTCGTCGAACCACCCGGCGGTGTAGTCGTAGGTCACATAGTCGTAGCGAACATTGTCATAGTCCTCAATAACGCCGTTGGTGCTGAGCTGATACATATACTCCTGCACCCACGAGTAGGCGAAGGAAAACGTCTCGTTCGCCTCGTAGGCGCGGTCAAGATAGACATACATATAGCTGTTGTCGAAGTCCAACCGCTCGATGTTGTCCGTCTGCGCCGCCACGTCCCGGATGGAGCCGTTGGGCACGCCGATCTTCAACTCCTGACCGTAGGGCAGCTCCTCCAGCGGCGTCCACTCCAGCTTCACGGTGATAAGCAGGCTGCCATCCTCCGTGTTGGGCGTCACCATAACGCCGTACTGCTCGATGTAGTCGTAATCTGCCCATGCGGTGGCGGTAAAGCAAACCGCCGCCAGTAAGACAAGCAGCAGAACGTGCAGTTTCTTCAGCATAGGGCGCCCTCCTCCCGGTTGCTTTCACGCAGTTGGCACAGCTGCTCCATTTTGGCGCTCCTGGCCCGGATGGCCGCGCAGCGCTCACTCTGCCAGATCTTGTCCCAGTCGTCGGCGAGGATATTACCCAAGGGTTGGCTGCTGAGCCAGCTCTGGCAGGGGATCACGCCGCCGTCCGGGGCGATGGCCATGTTGCTGAGGCAGGCGCCGCAGCTGGGCACCAGGGTCAGGCCCAGGGCGCGCAGCGTCTCCTCCTTCAGCCAGCCAGGGCTGGTGAAGTCCAGTTCCATTTCCAGCTCCTCCGTCGCCGCCACAGCCTTTGTCAGCACGTCGGTGAGCTGCTGCTCCGTCAGCGCCGTGGCGCGGCTCTCGTCGCCCACCGCGCCGCCGGAGGGGATCAGCCCGGAACAGGTCACATAGCGGACGCCCAGACTGTGGACGAAGCGCAGCATCTCGTCATAGGCGGTATTCAGGCTGCACAGGGGCGTGTTCACGGACACGGACAGCCCCGCCGCCACAGCGGCACGGATGCCCGCCACGGTGTCGTCAAAGCCGTCGGCACCCACCAGGGCGTTGTGAATGTCCTTATCATGGCTGTAGAGCGTCACCTGCACACTGTCCAGGCTGGCGTCATACAGCTTTTGGCACAGTGCCGGCGTCAGCAGGCGGCCGTTGGTGTTCAGCCGGGTGACGAACCACTGGGCGGCATCCACCAGCTCCACCAGATCGGCGCGCAGGGTGGGCTCGCCGCCGGTGAACGTCACCTGGGGGATATTGGCCGCGCGCAGTTTCGTCAAAATCTCTTTCCACTGGGCGGTGGTCAGCTCCGGTGTGTCGGACAGGGGCTGTCCCGCCGCATAGCAGTGCAGACACTTCTGGTTGCAGTGCCACGCGCCGTCACGGGTCATGGCGCTGACCATCAGGTCCATACGGTGGGGCGCGGTCATCTCGGGGGCGTATTCCCCCAGCGTCAGCGGCGCGACCTCCGCCTCCGGCTCCTGCCCCCGGGCAATGGCCACCAGGGACTCTATCATGATTTGCAGGTCCTCCGCCAGACGCTCCTTGGGCGTGAAGGGGTAGACCTTATGGGTCCGGGCCACCGCACCGGCGGCCATGGCGTTCCAGTCGCTCTCGGTGATCTCCAGCCCGGCAAAGGGCTCCAGCCGGTCCATGAAGCAGGAGAGCAGGATGGCCCAGCTCAGGTTCAGGGGCACCAGCTTGCTGCCGTTGAGCAGCAGCAGAAAGGGCGCGTTTTCCGCGTCCTCACGGGGTGGGATCATGTGGATACGCACCACGCCCCGGCCCTTGGGGTCCAGGGTGATGTGCCGCACACAGTTCAGGTGCTGCCGCCGGTAGCGGCGCTCCAACATAGTAGACACAGGCAGTCCTCCTTTATGAAGGCGATGTGGGGATAGCTATGTGCAGTATACCACAGCGCGGGGCAAAGCGCAACAGGACGCACAGTGAGGCAGCGCGTTGGCAGGGCGCAGCAAAAATAAAGCCACCCCTGCGGGTGGTTTATTTTTGGTGGACCTGAAGGGATTTCCCCCGCAAGGGGGGATAAACTTCGACTCCCGCAGGCCCACGGCAAAATGAAAACCGCCCTTTCGGACGGTTTTCATTTTGGTGGACCTGAAGGGATTCGAACCCTCGACCTCTCGGATGCGAACGAATCAAAAGCTATGCTTTGTATTGATTTTTAGCCATTTCCGCCGCTTTTGCCTGGAATGTAAATGGTCTTGTGGCCTCTTTTTCCCGTTGTAACCATGTGTCCCGGAAGCGTCTGTGGTACGTGTTGTGGTCATAGAAAGACAGGCGGAAAGGCGTCCATCCTCGGTGTGCCTATTATAGCCAGAAATAGAAAAAGCGTCAACGATTTTCTTAACCCTTGGCGGCGCAAACCGTGGGATGCTATAATCAAAGAATAAGGGCAGCTGCTTTATACGCGCTCCGAAGGCAGAGGAAAAGATGAGAGATGGTTAGTTGACACTAACCATCGGCGGTGCTATACTTTGGGGCAGAAATGGGGAGTAATGATTTTCTAAGAAAATCGTCCGAAAACGCTAAATTAAGCAAGAATAGCTTTGGGAGGGGTGCCGCAGAAATGCGGCGTTTCCAAGACACGATAGTTAGCTACATCTAACTGAAAGATGTGTGCGTATAGGTTAGATACATCTAACGACCGGGGAGTGATAGCGATGCAGGAACACAAGAATTTCTGGGACAAAAATGCCGGTCGGTACGACCGCTTTATGCGAAAGGATGGGGCGGCGTATGACGAGATGTATGAGCTGATCCGGCCGGTTGTAAAAGCCAAGACGGTGCTGGAGTTGGCGACCGGCACGGGATTGATCGCAAAGCACATCGTAAACGCAGCGGCACATATCGAGGCGACGGACGCCTCTGCGGAGATGATCGCCGAGGCAAAGCGGGATAATCGCTCGGCAAAGCTGCACTTCTCCGTGCAGGATATGTTCTGCCTGCCCTATGCGGAGGAGTCCTTTGATGTGGTGATCGTGTCCAACGCACTGCACATCGTGCCGCAGCCGGAGAAAGCCCTGC
>ENA-OYVZ01000320-OYVZ01000320.1-human-gut-metagenome-genome-assembly--contig:-NODE-320-length-12896-cov-8.495600_pt1 | contig 12896 bp, 10 predicted proteins | sample MGYA00244162_ERZ653381 | MGnify/ENA primary metagenome ERZ653381 (study PRJEB26926, sample SAMN06165033) | human gut metagenome | biome: ENVO:00009003; feature: ENVO:2100002; material: ENVO:00002003...
GGCATACGAGATTCATGAGCGTCTCGTGGGCTCGGAGCTGTGTATAAGAGACAGGTCCGGCAGACGGTATTGCAGGAAATAGTCGTGCGAATTGTGCAGATAGCGCAAAAACGCTTCGAGGGAGACGTTCCGGCAATCGACGGTCGTCGTGCCTTCGTCGTAGAGCAGATTGACCACGGCAAGGAACGTCGCCGTGTCGACGCCGCTCTGGCAACACACTTCGTCCACCGTGCGGTCGCCGAACCCCAAAGCGATACCGAACCGGCTCATGATGAGCAGGATATGATAATTGCCGCATACCAGATCGCTCATCCTGTCCGAAGCCGTATATTTCCCGAGCCTGTGCATAATGGACTATCCTTTCGTTCGTTGCAAAGATAGCGACTTTTCACCGTGCGCCAAATACCCACAAATGGGGATTTTCCGCTCTCCTGCGATGCGAAGATCGTATGGGACGGGGCGACGTTTCGACCAAAGGAACGTCCGGACAGGCCGAACGACAAAAAAAGCCATCTCTTTCGAGACGGCTTTTCGGTGAACCCGCCGGGGCTCGAACCCGGGACCCCAACATTAAAAGTGTTGTGCTCTACCAGCTGAGCTACGGAATCATCCGCGCCAATCCGGAGTTATCCGTTTTGGTGGTGCAAATGTATAGAAAATTTTTGTTTTGCCAAAATAAAACGATATTTTTGTACGGAATATTGATTATCGTAAATCTTAAAACAAGATAAATTTTATGTGTAAAGCTCTGATTATCGGCGCAGGAGGCGTAGGTACCGTCGTGGCGCAGAAAATTGCTGCCAATCCGATTTTTTCGGACGTGATGCTGGCCAGCCGAACAAAAGCGAAGTGTGATGCCATTGCTGCGGCAATCGGCGGGGACCGGGTGAAGACTGCGCAGGTCGATGCCGACAATGTAGCCGATTTGTGCGAGTTGTTTCGGGCCTTCAAGCCCGATATCGTGGTGAACGTGGCGCTGCCGTACCAGGATCTGACCATTATGGACGCCTGCCTGGAGTGCGGGGTGAACTACCTCGATACAGCCAATTACGAACCCAAGGACGAGGCGCATTTCGAGTATTCGTGGCAGTGGGCCTATCAGGAGCGCTTCAAGGAGAAGGGGCTGACGGCCATCCTGGGCTGCGGCTTCGATCCGGGAGTGACAGCTATTTTCACCGCCTATGCCGCCAAACACCATTTCGACGAGATTCACTACCTCGATATCGTGGATTGCAACGCCGGTAATCACGGCATGGCTTTCGCCACGAATTTCAATCCGGAAATCAATATCCGCGAAGTGACTCAAAAAGGCCGTTACTACGAGAACGGCAAGTGGGTGGTGACCGAACCGCACGAGATACACAAGCCGCTTCATTATCCTGAAATCGGCGAGCGCGAATCTTATGTGATCTACCACGAGGAGCTGGAGTCGCTGGTAAAGAACTATCCGACGATCAAGCGAGCCCGCTTCTGGATGACTTTCGGACAGGAGTACCTGACCCACCTGCGCGTGATTCAGAATATCGGCATGGCCCGTATCGATCCGATCATTTACAACGGTGTGGAGATCGTGCCGATTCAGTTCCTGAAGGCCGTGCTGCCCGATCCCAAGTCGCTGGGTGCGAACTATCACGGCCAGACTTCGATCGGCTGCCGCATCCGGGGTATCAAGGACGGCAAGGAGCGTACGTATTATATTTACAACAACTGCGATCACGAGAAGGCGTTCCAGGAGACCGGTACGCAGGCCGTGAGCTTTACTACGGGCGTTCCGGCGGCGCTGGGCGCTTCGATGTGGGCCAAGGGGCTTTGGCGCGGTGCGGGCGTGTTCAACGTCGAGGAGTTCGATCCTGATCCGTTCCTGGCCGAACTGGGACCGCAGGGATTGCCCTGGGTCGAGAAATTCGACGTCGATCTGGAAGTCTGATCGGGTTTCGATAATTGGTTTGAAAGTCCGGATGGTATGTACCGTCCGGACTTTTTTATCGGTCTGTATTGGTGTGAAAAGAGGTAGGTATAAATACTTATTTATTCCAAATAGCCGGGATTTTTGAATCCCGGTTGGGAGGTTTTTTCTATTTTTGCGTGAATTTGAAACAGCATCGGAAATCCATGATCGATTTTCAAAAATTACCTTCTCCCTGCTTTGTGCTGGATGAGCAGTTGCTCGACCGGAATTTGGCGGTCATCGACCGCGTTCGCCGGGAGAGCGGTGCCGAAGTGATCGTCGCTTTGAAGGCCTGTGCCATGTGGAGTATTTTCCCGGAGCTTGCGCAACATTCCGACGGAGCCACCGCTTCGTCGCTGGCCGAGGCGAGGCTGGTTTTCGAGGAGTTCGGCCGTCCGGCGCATACGTACGCTCCGGTATATACCGACCGGAATATCGAAGAGATTCTCGATTGCAGCGATCACATCACCTTCAATTCCGTTGCGCAGTTCGAACGGTTCGGACAGATGGCCCTGCTGCGCGGTATTTCGTGCGGCCTGCGGATCAACCCCGGCTATTCGCCGGTAGAAACCGATCTCTATAACCCTTGCGTGCCCGGTTCGCGGCTGGGTATTCCCGCCGGGGAGCTGAAGGAGCTGCCCGCCGGGGTGGAAGGATTGCATTTCCACGTGCTGTGCGAGTCCCGCCCCGAACATTTGCGCTTGGCGCTCGATGCCGTCGAAAAGCGTTTCGGTCGTTTCCTCGACCGGATCAAATGGCTCAATATGGGCGGCGGACACCTTATGACCCACAAGGATTACGATTGCGACGAGCTGATCCGCATTTTGCAGGAGTTCAAGGCGAAATATCCGAACCTGCGCTTGATCCTGGAGCCCGGCAGCGCCTTCACTTGGCGGACGGGTTACCTGGTTTCGACCGTGGAGGACATCGTTGAGAACGGCGGCGTGCGTACGGCGATGCTCGACGTGTCGTTCGCCTGCCACATGCCCGACTGCCTGGAGATGCCCTATAAACCGGCGATCCTGGGGGCCCGCGATCCGGAACCGGGAGAGAAGGGCTGGCGTATGGGCGGCAACAGTTGTCTGGCCGGGGATTACTACGGGGATTGGATCTTCGACCGCGACCTGCGGGTCGGCGATCGCATCGTGTTCGAGGATATGATTCACTATACGATGGTCAAGACCACGATGTTCAACGGCGTGGCGCATCCTGCGATCGCCATCGTGCGCCGCGACGGAGCAATAGAAATAATCAGAGAATTCGGCTACGAGGATTTCAAGTCCCGTATGTCGTAATCATTAAACCGCAATAGATGAAAGATTTTACCCCTACTTCCTACACGCTGGAGTGTGTCGCTACCGGCCGGGAGTTTCCGGACGAAGGGTGGACGCTGGACGATGCCCAGTGCAAGTGTCCTTCGTTGATCCGTACTCGTTATGCAAAAAAGCAGCTCGAACTCAAATCCGATGAATACGGGTTTTACAAGTTCGCCGACTGGCTGCCTGTTCGGCGAATGCTGGAAAACTCGAAGGCTCCGGTGACCTACAAAAGTAAAGGGTTGGCTGCGCACCTCGGGCTGGAAAATCTCTACATTACCTTCAACGGCTATTACCCGGCTATCGGGGCGCACATGACTACCTGTTCGTTCAAGGAGACGGAGGCTTACAGCGTCTGTGCCCGTATCGACGAGAACGAGAAGCGGGTGCTTGTCGTGGCGTCGGCCGGCAATACGGCCCGCGCCTTCGCCAAGGTCTGCTCCGACAACCGGATTCCGCTGCTCTTGTCGGTGCCTGCCGACAACCTCGATGCCCTGTGGTTCGACGAACTGCTGGATCCTTGCGTGAAACTGATCTGTTCGGAGAAGGGCGGAGATTATTTCGATGCGATCCATTTGAGCAACTTGGCACTCAAGAGCGATAAGTTTTATGCCGAGGGCGGTGCGAAGAACGTGGCACGCCGCGACGGTATGGCGACTACCGTACTGTCGGCAGCGACGATCATCGGTCGGATCCCCGATTACTATTTCCAGGCCGTCGGCAGCGGTACGGGTGCCATTGCCGCATGGGAAGCCAATATGCGCCTTATCGAGGACGGCCGTTTCGGTAGTCACCTGATGAAGCTGATGGTTTCGCAGAACGCGCCGTTCGTGCCGATGTATAACGCCTGGCGGGAGGATTCGCGCGACATGCTCCATTACGACGACGACAAAGCCCGCCGCGATGTGGAGATCATCGACGCCAAGGTGCTGTCGAACCGCAAACCGCCTTATAGTATCGCCGGCGGTCTTTACGATGCGCTGAAAGCCACCGACGGCGAGATGTTCGCGCTGACCAATGCCCACGCCCGCAAAGCGCGGCGTCTGTTCCTCGAGTTGGAAGGCGTCGATATCTATTCGGCGGCCGGCATCGCCACCGCATCGCTCATCAAGGCCGTAGAAGAGGGCAAGATCGCCAAAGATGCCGTGGTGATGTTGAATATTACGGGCGGCGGCGAACTCCATTTCAAGGAGGATAAAACGCTGTGGTACCTGAAGCCCGATCATGTTTTCCCGATCGATCCCGACCCGGAGGAGGTGATCGCCAAAACGGAAGCCCTGTTCGCATAAAATAGCGTTCGGACGATCCGAAAAGGCCGGCGCGACGAAAAAAGAGGGGACGATACGGAAAATCGTCCCCTCTTTTTTCGTTTGTCTGCGATCAGAACGTCGAGGTCATGTCTTTGGGTACGCAGATGAAGAAATCGGCCTTACCGAGTGCTTCGGGATCGAGCTTGTCGGTATTTTCCTGCCGGATGACCTCCACCGTGCCGATCTTCAGACCGGGACGGTACTGATTGAGGTAGGTAATGATGCCGCAGTGGTCCGTCGAGTGGAAGTTGCCGTTCATGTGGACGAGTTTCGACTGCATCCGTTCGGCGATCGACCAGGCCATCGTAGCGTCTTTGACCGCCTGTGCCTTCGAAAGGTTTTCTGCGGCGCTCTGTTTCATCCCGGGCATTTTCATGGCCCCGAAATATTCGTCCACGCTCTTGTTGGGCACATAATTCAGGGGCAGCGGTGCGACATACCGTTTCGCTTCGTCCGAAAGCCCGTCCAGCGCCTCGAATCCGCCTTTGGCGACCATGTTGGCGTAGCGGCGTGCTACGTTCGTGGCGACGAAGGGAATCTTGTGCTCTTTGGCGAATTCGACGATCGGAGAGTAGTCGGTCTTGTAGTTGGGCCAGAGCTTGGCTTCGGCGTTGAACCGTTCGGGGGTAATCATTCCGGCCAGGTATTCGTCGAGGATCAGTTGATTGTCCCGCTCGAACATTTCGGCGCCGATCATCAGCCGGTCGCCGTGCCGGTCGTAGAGGTCTTTGACGATTTCGTATTCCATCCAGTGGGCGATGGGGCAGTTATGGATTTCGCCGATGAATACGACATCCTGCCGTTCGAGCACGTCCATCATCTGCGTGTAATCGACCCGATTGCCCTGGGCGTCGAACAGCGTGTAGGCATTTTTCTCCTGTGCCCAACCGAGCGTTGCGGTCAGGCAGCAGATCAACGATACGAGGATCTTTTTCATTTTCCGTTCTGTTTATTATTCTGGTACATAAATGATTTCTCCGTTTTCCAGTTCGTAGGCGATGCCGACGCGCTTGCCCTTCGCACCGGAACCCTGCTGTTCGGAGGGGGTGTATTTGTTGATCTTGTTTCCCTCCTTCATGATGATCTCCATATTTTCCTTGCCGGGGTTCTTCACTACGGTGAAGTCTTCCTGCGTGAATACTTCGGTCATGTTCATATGCATTACCATGGCGACCATCAGCGCTACGGCGAAGACCATCGCCACGTCGAACAGATTGACCACCACGCTCAGCGGATCGGAGTCTTCCTGTACGGCGAACTTGCTTTTTCTGCGGGTCGGTTTCATGCTTCCGTGTTTTTTTCGATCAGTTTCCGTGATACGTAGTCCAGGTTATTGACATCCTTGGCATACCAGCGCTGCTTGAATTGCAGGGATACCAGGCCCACGCCGCTGATCACGAGGCCCACGACCGTCGTGGCGAATACGACCTGCATATTGTAGGACATACCTGCGATGTCGCCCGTCGAGAGTCCCACGAGCGCCGGGCTCATGGCGATCAGCGTGCCGATCAGACCCAGTACGGGACCGATCTTGGTGAGAAGTTTGGACAGGATCACGTCCTTCTCGGCGTCGTTCTCGAAATTCGAGATCAGGTAGTCTGCGTAATCCTGGCTGGCCGGGTTGGTCAGCAGGTCGCGCAGATAGCGGATGTAGAGCGAGTTGTCTTTCGCGGGCAGCGCTTTGCGCAGGTCGTCCACCTTGTCCGGTGTCAGGTTTTTGATCAGGTCGTTCAGTCGCTTGTCGTTCTTGCGTTTGGCCATGTACTGGTTGTAGATGCCGCCCACGAGCAGCAGGGCGCGGATGAACAGCAGCAACAGCAGCAGAATATCCGGGATAAGCAGGCTGTTGGCCACCCAGAAAAGTACTTGTGAAATGGTTTCCATATAAGTTTATTTGTTTTACGATTTCTTGGAATTTATGACGGTTCGGGGTTGTGTCGAATGTTTTTTGCGGGCGTTTCGCTTTTGCAGGACGATCCATTTGATGCGGTTCCAGAGCGCTCCAAGCACGAAGAGAACCAGGAACAGTCCGAAGGCGAATCCCAGTGCCCGCCAGTTCGTCGGCTCATCGACCGCCGGATAGGTTACATTGCCGTTGACGGTGGTCAGCAGGCCGATGATGCAGACGAAGAGACTCACCAGAAAGTGCGTTTCCAGCCGCATCTCCTTTTCCGGCAGCAGGAGCCGGAAAAGGTAGCAGAGCAGCGGAAACAGCACGACGACGGCTGCGGCGAACGCATAGGAGATCGTCGAGAACGACGTTCCGGGAAAACTGAACACCAGTTCGGTCTGCAGGTAAAACAGCACGGGGAAGACGAGCAGGCTGGGGTACCACTTCAGTGGTTTCACCCACCACCGTTCCTGTTGTCCGAACCAACCCCGCAGCACGGCGATGCAGTAGGCGAAGCAGACGACCGATTCGAGCGTGATGATAACGGCCATATTTTGCAGAGCCGTCGTGTTTTGCAGGTAGTCGGCCAACTGTGTCTTCGATTGCAGAATGGCGTACGGGTAGGTCGCGATGACGAAGGCGCCGCACACCGCTCCGAACAGAGCGGCCTGCCAGATCCTCCAGAAACTGAGTTTGAGCACGCAGTTGATGAGGATGAACAGGATGAGTATGCTGATGATTAGTTGCATAGTATCGTGTTAGTTGTCTTTTCTCTTTTTGCGGAGCACCAGCAGCAGGACGACGAACAACACCAGTACGCCGCCGGCGATCCATACGCCGTTCAGGGCGTTTTTCTGACCTTGTTCACCGCTGGACACTTCGTCTTTCTTGAGTACCATTCCGTTCTTGTTATCCGGGCTTTGTACGGTCTTCATGGTCTGGATCTGCTGTTTGTAGGCCGCCGCATGCTGCGGAGCGACCCGTCCGGCGATGAACTCCTGCAATTTGGCGTTGCCGCCCGAGAAGCCGCTGCCCGTCGAGCCGAACTCTTCGACCAGCTCCGTGTGCAGGCTCGCCAGTGTGTTGAGCTGCTGCTCCGAGGCTTTCCACATTCCCTTGCGGGCAGTTTCCAGCATTACGGCCGTGATTTCCTGCAGGGCTGCCGGATTCTGCTGACGGAAGAACTGTTCGGTTCCCAGGCCGTAGCTATCCTCGACATACACGTCGTAGATCCGGTCCCACATCTCCTTGTCGATGACATCGGGCTTGGTGACGTTCCATCCGTAGGTGTTGGTCACGACCTCGGTGATCTGCGATGCGCTCGATGCGCCGCCCTTCATCACCTCCTTGACATATTCCGGATTGAAGATCGTGGCGCGGGATTCCACGCCGATAGCCTCCTTGAGCTCCTGCATCTTGACGTTGTTGCGGTTGCGGTAGTCGGCGAAATAGGCGTCGGGGTCCTTGCCCGTGACATTGCGCACGGCCAGGTTCATCCCGCCCATGAACTCATAGACGTGATCGAGGCTCAACGCGCCCCAGGTGTTGCTCTGACGGGGCTGTACGACGGCGTCCGTGTTGTGGAGCACGGCCCGCAGCAGCCCGGCCTTCATCTCTCCCCACTCTTCGTCGCTGCCGTACACGGCGCCCATGTTGTTGATGTAGGCGTCGGCGATCTCCTGTTCGTCGGTCCACTTGTCTCCGCTGGTAATCATGTCCTGGATGCCGGTTCCGTACATGCCGTTCACACCGCCGAATACCCGCTGTGTGGACATTTCACGCGCGTCTTTCGGGGATACGCCCTGCTCGACGAGCAAGCGTTCGGTCTCCACCGTGCTTTCCGCCACGCGGTTGCCGTACCGGTCGTCGGTCGCTGCCGCCGCCATCTCGACGGCCCGCGAAATCAGTGCCAGGCGCGATGCCGCCAGGTCGCGGAATTGGCCCGAGGTCTGTACGATTACGTCCACGCGGGGCCGGCCCAACTGCTCGGAAGGGATCAGCCGCAGGTCGGACACGCGGCCGTAGGCGTCGCGTACCGGCTCTACGCCCAGCATGTAGAGCACCTGGGCGATCGTCGCACCTTCGCTCTCGATAAATTCACTGCTCCAGAAGGTGTAGCTGACTTTGCGCGGATAGTCGCCGTGCGTTTTCTTGTATTGTGCGAGCGTATTCTCCGCCAGCTCCTTGCCCTTGGCCCAGGCCTGTTCGGACGGGGTGGTCTCTGCGTTCACAGCATAAAGGTTGCGGCCCGTAGGCACCGCCTGCGGATTGGCCACGGCATCGCCGCCCGAAGTCGGTGCGACGTATCCGCCCGCCAGAGCGTTCAGAATCGAGCGCATCTCCATTTCCGGACTCTCCTCCAGCGCCCGTTTGTAGTTCTGGATATTCGTCACGGTACGCTCCACTTCGGCGATGGCCTGCGCTTCGCGTTTTTGATCGGCCGTATATTCCGTAGGAGTAGCTGCGCGGCCCATCATCATACCTCGCCGGGGCGGAGTGAGGATCGTGTGCGCTTCGGCGAGCTTCTCCGGGGTGATTCCCGCTACGCGGCAGACCAGTGCGTCGTCGGCTTTCTGTCCGCCGAGTATCTGGCGGACCAGTTGTTTGGCCGGTTCCAGATAGTGCTGCGTGAAGAATGCCTGGCTCTTGAGCTGCGTGTCGGCTACCTTTCCGCGCTGGCGGTCGAGGGCCGCTACGCTGTATGCGATCGGGTCGGCGCTCATGGCCATTACCGACGAACGGATCTTCTCCGGCGAGTAGGGAACGCCCGTCGTATAGAGCTGTCCGGTCATCTTTTCGTTGGCGATCTCCTCGGCGAAGTTTTCGATGCGGGCGATCTCCTCGGCAGTGTAGGGCTGCGTGAGCAGGCTGTCCAGCCGCAGGTCGCGGTGCAGGCCCATCTTCACGGCGATCTTTTTCACGGCGATCGATACCTCCGGCTGGCGGGCCTCGTCGGTCTTGTAGTACGCTTCGATTTTGTTCATCAGCTCCTTGTACTGTCCCCGGGTCTTGCTCTCCGTGAACGGCGGGGTCAGGTAGGAGATCGTCGTGGCGTACGAGCGGCGTTTGGCCATCATGCTCTCGCCGACGTTGCCGATGGTGTAGTAATAGAAGTGGGGAATGGTGCCCACCAGACGGTCGGGCCAGTCGTAGCGGCAGAGCGCCACCTGTTTCCGGGGCGTGAACTCCAGGCTGCCGTGTGTGCCGAAGTGAATCATCGCGTCGGCTCCGAAGCCGTATTGCGCCCAGAGGTAGGCGCCGATGTAGGGGTGGGGCGGAGCGGTTTTGGCGCCGTGTACGATGGCGAAGGCGTCGTCGCCGACCGCGGCCATGGGCTGCGGCAGCAGCACGACGTTGCCCAGATCGATGCGGGCTACGGCCAGGCACGGTTCGCCCTCCCGGACCGTACTCATATAGCGGCCCGGCGCTTCGCCGTACAGTTGCACGACGTCGGCATAGAGCTCTTCGGGTAGGGCGTCCTGCACCCAGGATTCGTATTCCGACTTTCCGACCAGTGCCGGACGGCCGTTTTTCAGGAAGTCGTCGAAAGCTCCTTCGGCATAGGTGCTCAATACGGCACCCTGTGTCATCAGCAGCTTTTCGAACTCTTTTTCGGTCGCAGGCAGGTTTTTCACCGTGTAGCCTTCGGCCTTGAGCCGTTTCAGAAGATTATAGAGCGACGGCACCGTTTCCAGTCCCTGGGCCGTCAGCGAGGATTGTCCGGCGCCTTTGAAGTAGTAGATCGCTACTTTCTTTTCAGCATTCGGCTTCCGTTTCAGCGAGATGAAGTTGCCGATGATCCGGGTGAAATTCTTCAGCCGTTCGGGAATGGCCTTGAAGAGGTAGATTCCCTCTTCGTCCAGTTCCTGATCGTTCAGCACGTAGGGGTAGATCGCGCCGTCCAGTTCGGGTACGACGATACTCTGGGACATGAATCCCCCGAACATCCCCATCGGGTCGCTTTCCCACTCCTCCTGCGTTTCCAGCATGGAGAGCGGCGAGAAGATCGGGATGTTCCGCTCCTTCAGCCACTCCACGGCTGCGTCGGCCTGGCCCATGACCATGCGCCCATGCGCGAAGTGGATGACCGCGTCGGGGCCGATTTCCCGCAGGAACGCCAAACGCTGGCGGTACGACGAAACGGGATAGACGTTCATTCCTGCGTTTTGCAGCGATACGATCAGGCTGTCGATGTTGGCCCGGTTGCCGCTGAAGGGGTCGTTCAGACCGCCTACGATTGCGATTTTAGGGGCTTTCTCCCGATAAATTCCCTGTTCCCGGAGGTATTTCTCATAATCTGCCACCGTCTTGAATGAAAGGTCTTCGTCCAAGTGGTAGAGCACGTCCGAAGCGCTCTCGACAGCTTCTTCAGCCGGTGTGACGAAGAGGCGCTTCGCGTCGATATGCTGGCGGACGTAGCGGGCCATATTCCGGTAATTCCGCTTGTTGCCGTTGCCGATGTAGGCCGAGATTCCGGCCTTGGTGAGGCTGTCGAGGCTACAGATGTCGTTCTCCGGGTTGGTCGCGGCGTAAATGTAGATAGGGGTGCCTTCGTCGGCTGCCGCGAGGATCTGCGCTCGCTGCTCTTCAGTGATTTTCAGACCCATGCCGAATCCCAGCACCAGGTCGTAACGTCCGAGCCGGTCGAGCCGGTCGAGCGGTATTTCTTCGTATTCGATGAAGTTGTCTTCGTTGGATTTGACGAGGCTGGCCGTCTGATAGTTCTGGAAGTTCACCAGTCCGATCCGGGTCGTGGATGCCCATTTGCTCCACGCCGCCCAGCAGCACAGGACCACTGCGAGTACGGCGACGGCCGCGAGGATCCATTTCTTGTTTTTTGCCATTATTCGAAGTGTAAATTGTTAAGATTCTTGAGGATTGCCGGCGTCCGGATCCATACCGGACGGGCCGTATCTTGAAAACGGACTCTTTTTGCGTGGTTTGGCCGGCAGTCCCGTAGTTCCGGTGCTGCCAGCCAATCCGATCGCATCATTTCGTCTATTTCAGCAACTCGTACTCCAGTTGCGGACGTCCGCGCTCACCGTCGTCGCCCGAACCGAATTTGAGGAACCGGAGCTTGTAGTAGTTTTCCGCACAGTCCTTGATGACGAAGAAACGGTCTGCCTTGACACCCGGATTCTCCACGCCCGGCATCGCGGGGGTGCGCCAGTTGGTGCCGATCGTGTTCGCTTCCGTCTGGAACTCCGCAGATGCCACGTCCGCACGTTTGAAGTCGGCATACGACTTGGTGTCCGTCATGACGATCGCTGTTTCCGCGCCGCCCAGGTTGTTGATCGTGATTACATCCTGCGTGAACGAGATCACCGGTCCCGATGCCATCATGGTCGAAGAGGCGGCGTAGGCCCACATGATGTCCCATTTGCTCTTGGCGGGCTGGAGCACCTGTTCGCCGGTTTCGAGCGAGAGTCCGATGAAGCTGTAAATCGGGTCTTTCGTGATTTCGACGGTTTTTGGGGTCGTATCTTCCACCTTGCCGTACTCTACCTTGTAGCCGTTGCCGCTGCGGGTGACTTTCACTTTGTACCAGAGGCTCCGGTTTTCCGTACCGTCGGTATTGGTCTTGTTGTCGGCCGAGGCCACGAAAAATACCTTGTTGTTCGCATCCGTAGCCGATATTTCGCCGAATGCGGTCTTCGACAGGTCGCCCGTGACGTCGTCGATCCATTCCGCCTTGAAGTCTTCGGACATGCTGCCTGCGGCGATGTTGGGTGCGCTCTGCGCATCTTCGAGGGTTACGGCTGCGAAGTCCGTTTTCTCGGAAGCGGCCGCTACCGTTGCGTATGAAGAGTTGAGTACCACGCGGAACTCATCGCCGCAGTAGAAGCCCAGGTTCCAGCTCTTGCGGTCGATCTGCATCTGGCTGTTATTACTCAGATCGACATAGACCATGTTGGCGTAGTTCTGGTCACCGACTTTCCCTTCGAGCGTCATCGTGCCGCCCGTGGAGACGATCGGAGTGAACGAGAGGGTCATCTCCTTGGTCGTGCCGATCTTGTAGCCTTCGGTCAGCGAGAGGGAGAGAATCTGGAATTTCGCCGTTCCCTCGGGGTTTTTACCCGTCGCTTTGGCTACGGTGAAAGTGCCCGTGGACTGTCCGGCCGGAATATTGACCGTGATCTTGCCGTCGGTCATGGCCGGGGTCGTCGTGATGTCCGCGTCGGATACGTCCGAAGAGGTCATTTCCATCGTTACGTCCAAGCTCTCGGTCGTAGCGCGGCTGAGTTTCAGGCCGAGGCTGACGGTTTCGCCGTCCATGCCGGCTTCCGATACGGCGAATTCGACCGAAATGTCCTGCAACTTCAGGTTGTCGTCATCGTCGTTGCATGCCGAGAATCCGAAGGTCATCAGACAGGCTGACAGTAAGTAAAGTAATCTTTTCATAGAATGGTTTTAATTAGTTAATATTGAAT
>ENA-OYVZ01000354-OYVZ01000354.1-human-gut-metagenome-genome-assembly--contig:-NODE-354-length-12435-cov-5.627787_pt1 | contig 12435 bp, 10 predicted proteins | sample MGYA00244162_ERZ653381 | MGnify/ENA primary metagenome ERZ653381 (study PRJEB26926, sample SAMN06165033) | human gut metagenome | biome: ENVO:00009003; feature: ENVO:2100002; material: ENVO:00002003...
CATATCGTCGGCAGCGTCAGATGTGTATAAGAGACAGGTATATTAAGCCCAAATTCTCGTTACAGCATTCACAGGAATAGCGAAATTGCATTGCCATAGCTTGGATCATTTCTACATTCAGTGTTACTCTTAGATATTAAAAAAAATGAGGTTGCTTTAATTTGATAAAACAACCTCATTAAATGATGTAAAGTCAATAAAAACTAAAACTAATCCTTCTCAACTTGATTCACTATTTTATCATAAAACCATTTCTGAAAATTTTTACATTCATCCACCGTCATAGTTTTTTTAACAGTATTACCATTGAAAGAATACAAGTTATGTATTATTTTATGATTTTTTGCATCTTCATAAATGCCTAATGGACTTTGCAATATTTCCGGATCAATCAAGCCGGCATCTACTAATCCTTTAAATATTTTATTCATTAAGTCAAATTTCACTAAGCCTTTTCCATCAAATTCATAGATGGAATTTGCTATGACATTAGCAGTTATCTGATCTACAATTTGCCGTAAGAGAATTTCAAGCTCCTTCATATCACCCTTTTCTTTCCTCAATACTGCCATTTCAGCAGATAATGAAATAATATAGGAAAGTCGGTCTATTTGTTCCTGACACATTTGTATATCATCCTGTTCCGGATCACATACAGAATTCTGGGTTGAAAGAAAAATTATACTCCAAACAATATTTGCAGCGAAAAGCACCCCTATTGCACTCCATAAAAAATATTTACTTATATTACATTTCATGCTAGTTTATCTTAACTTTTTACATTTCTCTTCACATTCTTTTAATTTTGACGAAAAAAGCTTATTGAATTCTTCTTGTTTCTTTTCTTCAATTTCCTCTTTTTTTGGTATCTTGTTGATAGATCCCAATCCGTCAGTATATGGATTCCCGTTACCAAAGGTTCTGCTATTAATTGTAAATGAACCTGTCATTGGAGCAATTGCTTCTCCATACAGCGCATTTTTTAACCAACCTTCACACTTGCATTTACACCTACATGTAAATTCTACTTTTACGTTCACCTGTAAAGAAAGCAAAAAGGGTGCCGCCGTAGTGAAAGACATCCCTAAAGCATCTAATCCTTTAACTGCGGTTTTTACAAGTTTAGGACGTTTAGTGTGCTTTTCAATTACTGCTTCAGATACTTTACGTACATATCTTTCGGTTTCCCGTGTTCCAGCAAACTCCTCAGTCACTGTAATATCACTAGGGTCCTGTGTTAAAACGCAACCATCTCCATACCGTTCTTCTCTGGAAGAAAAAGACAGACCTAGATACTCACTGATTGATACAGGATTATTTTTTACAAATCCATATAAATGGACACCACCTTTTTCTCCAATCGGATCTCTGGATATCCAGCGACCATCTTGGGGATTGTAATGGCGGTAATTGTAGTAAATCAAACCTAAGTCTTCGTCATGGTACTCGCAGGAATAAAGGAATGGCATAGACGCAGCCTTAATTCCTTCCGAACTCAAGGTTTCTCCGTAGGGCGTATATTCAAACTTCGCCTGACGGTTTCCCGAGGAGTCAAAGAGAGCGCTTACGCTCTTGAGCAGATCGTGCGCCACATACCGGGTGGTGGCCACGCTCTTGTCCGCGTTGTGCGTGCACATCGCCAATACCCGTGTCGACTCCGATTCAGAGGGATCCCAGAACCACGTACCCAGCAAGGGCGGATTGGAGGTATTTTGCGTGCAGTCCATGCTTGCCACCATTAGATATCCCATATACGCGAATCTTGTACGTCTGGTCAAGTTATTTCCATCATATTCCACTTTTTCCACACGTCGACCAAGATAGTCATACACACATTCCACCTTTTTGCTTCCCTGTGTAAAGACCACCGGACGATTGTCCGCATTATACTGGACAGACCATATTCCTGTGGAAGTGTTCACACTCGTTTGATTACCGTCAGAGTCATACACAGGTGCGAAGGCTGTTCCTGAATGTGTCACAGTAGCATACTGGTTCAAACTATTGCTTCGATAGGTACTGGAAATGCCTTGTTCTGCCGCCGTCTGGCGGTTGCCGATATTGTCATAGTCATAGCTGAAGGCTCCTCCCGCGTTCATGGTGTCTTCCGTCAATTCCCCTCGTGCATTGTAGCCATATGTGTGGCGACGGGAAAGAGCAGTTGAACCCACATAGTCTTCCCGTACGGAAGGACGCCGCATACTGTCCCACGTATAGGCGTGCTTGAGCGCAGGAATGGAGGAAGTTCCCTTCACGTAAGTCAGGGACACCGGCAAAGGAAGATTGGCATGAAACACTGTGTTTCTAACCAATCCATTCGGATAGGTCAAACTGTTGAGCCAGCCCGTAGCCGAATCATATCCATACGTAAAGGATGAACCATTAAGCGACATTGCAGAAAGGCGGTCTGCGACATCATATTCCAGAGCGACCTGCTGTACCATTGTTCCATTCAGAGAAAACGTATATCCGGACGAACGATCCAAAGAATCACGCTGGTACTCAAGCAGGCTTGCTACCATGCCAGAAGTTTGTTCGTAGGCAATATCTTCAAGATCCCAATAGTAAAAGGAACGTGTTCCGGATGCATCCTGGACGGAAGATAACCGATCCATCCTATCATAGGAAAATGACACAGACGGAGTTCCATCACTATGCGTTATAGAAGCTATTTTTCCTGATACAGTATCATACTGGTATTCCGTCGTCACTCCGCGGGACTGGATACGAGTTCCCAGACGCCCCCAGTCATCATGGTAATACGAAGTCATGGAACCATCCGCATAAGTCTTATTCACCACAAGTCCACTCACAGGGTCATAAGTCCAGCGTGTGATATCGGAATCCGAGGATGGAATCGCATCCAGAACAGATCCTGATGCACGATAGGTATGCAGAGCCACAATACGGTCCATGGCATCATATTCCCATTTGATGGGCTGGACAGCCGTTCCATACTGCTGCACTAAGCGTCCACGAAAATCATAGGAAAACCATGTCTGCTTGCCATCAGGAGTTACAATACAATTTGCCAGCCCTGTAACCGCATCATAGGAGGTAGTAGTCGTCTCTCCGTCCTGGTCCGTTCGGCTTGTTTCCCTTCCTGTGGCATCGTTGACGATGGTCATGTCTTTACCACGGGCATCGCGGATTGTAAGCATATCTCCGGTCATACTGTAAGTACGCTTGTACTGGGTCATTGTCCCATCTATTTGTATCAGGCGTACGGTATCCCCGTTCAGGATGACTTCTTCCTCTTCCCTGTCACATCCCTTCCGTCCCCTTAGAACACGTATATTACCGTTTTCATTGTAAACTTTTTCCCAAATGGAACGGTATTCCGGTAGCCTCTCCCTCATAACGACTGACTCCAAAGATTGCAGGGCACTGTCCGTTCTGGAGACTAATGTATATGTATATTCGAAGTCAGCATCCAATCCCTCACAAATAGCCTGTACGTAGTCCATACGCCAGACAGCATTTACCGCTGAAGCAGACAATCCGGGAGGAGGAAAAGACAGGCGGGTATAACGGGAAACCACTGAATACCTGTATGGAGAATTATCAGGCCAGTCATTCCAACTCCTCATCCATCCCGTCAGTTCTCCTCTGTTATTATAATGGTACCACAACGGGCATTCATTCTTTTGCTGTTCACATACTATTTGCCCGAATCCGTTATATTCGGCGTTATACTGGTCTACCATCACAGCGCCGTTAGAATGTAAAATTCTCAATATCTTGCCATCTGCATTTTCCAGAATATTTTCTATCATATCTCCGGATGAGGAAAGACGGCGTATATATTTCCAAATCCCGGACCAGTCCGCCTTATATTCATAATAACGCGCCTCCCGTCCTGTGCCGGACTCTTCCACAACCAGGCCGGAAGGAGCTTTCCTGGTCACCAGCGTAGCTCCGGGCGATGTTGTTTCAATCATTGTCAATCCGTCTTGGGAATAAGAATAAAGGGAGGTTCGCCCCATCTTATCCGTCCGGGAAGTGACTCTTCCCAGTAAATCATATTGGGAAGAAACCGTCGTTTTCCTGTCCCCTATGGAGTGGCTCACTGACAAAATCCTCCCCATCCCATCGTATGTCGTTTCCGTTATACTATCCGGACAAACGGCATTCATATCTACATCATTCCAATTTTCCACAGCCACGGCAGCATCCCTTTCCACACACACCAGACGTTTGGCCCCATCATAGGTATAACGCGTCTGCAGCCCTCTTACATCTGTTTCCCACAATGGTCCCGCACAACTCCATTCCATCATGGAATACAAGCCATTGGCGTAATCTGTCCGGATCAAACGATGTGAAGGATCATAGGACATCCGGCGAAAGTCAATGGAGACAAATCCCGGCGAATATAAATGAACTTGATGGTCTGTAGCAATTTCATCTCCGTTCTCTGCATAATAGCGAATTATCCTGGAGGACTTTTCTGAATCCGCCACATCTATATAGTCATCCTCTGTACATTTCCAAACAGCGCCATAATCACTGCAGGCAGAATATTCGCGACGTGAAATATTTCTGGCTTCTCCATTATTTACTATATCAGGATTATCCACATCTTGCACGTTTTCATATTGATATCTGCATTTCAACCGTCCTGGCACATACACGCAGTCATGAACTGTGTACCATTCCTCAACCGTAGTTACCGAATTCAGAACACCCACATTTGTAGAACCCAGATAGGTGCGTGTGGCGGTTTTCGAATAAACCTGTTCCGTCTTATTGTATTCATACTGTGTTTTTTCCAGACATTCGGTCCTCTGAGGAGATACCAGTTCTACAAGCTCCTGAGAAATTCTCCGGTCATTGAACAATTCATCTGCATATGAATAGGAAGTTCTCATAGAAATATCCCCATACCACGGCTCCGTCCGTTGAATCACGTTCCCGTTGGAATCATACTCCATCTCCACCACGGCTCCGTCCGGGCGCGTTTCCCTGATGCGTTTGCCATAATTGGGGGAAGAAGGATCGCTGCCGTATCCGTACGTCCATGTTCTTTCCAGCGGGGTTCCATATCCTTCCGTGCGGGAGATAAGGACGTCCCCGTACAAACGGCGCTGGTATACTTCCTTTTCTGCGGAACACAGCACGGCATGCCCGGTTCCGGCCACGCCGCTGTATACATACTTGAATTTTTCCTTCTTGTCTGTGTAGTACCCTCCCGCCACCATGGCCTGTCCGTTAATATCCTTGGCAACCAGGTTTTCATGGCCGGCCGCCGGAAGGCATCTGGTGACGATGCTGATGGCATCATCCCCCTCGCCTTTCACCAGAGTCAGGTCATCCGGGTAAAGACCCGCGCGCCATTCGCTGATAAAACCTCCCGGTTCTTCAATACGGAATGTCTGCAACAGCATCTGGGTCACTTCCGGATTTTCTTCATCCACAGCCCTGGCAACCATCGTCTCCGTATCCGCGAACGTCCAGGACAGCTTCCATGTCTTGATGGGAACAGCTCCTTTGCGAATGATATACGTGCCATCGTTGTGCCGCCCTGTCACGTCTGCGGGGGCATACCATCTAATGCTCTGAACATCGCTTAGGTCCAGCAAGCCGTCCGTCTTATTCCACACCTGCTTCAGCATGAACAGGGAAAGGGAATTGAAGGTTTCCACCGCACTGCCGGGTTCGTCAGAGACATCCTGCCTGACTACCTGAAGTTCCGCGGCCAGTTCAGCAAAGGTGATTTTCACGCCGAGCGGCGTTACGATATGATCAAATAAGGCGGAATTGGGGCGGAAGCGCATGGTCATGCCGTCTTCCTGAACTTCTTCCAGATAGGAAACGCCATCCACCACAACGCGCCGCATCCTGTCCTGGAACATCTGGCTACCGCCAAGCGCCTCTGCCCCGGAAATATTTGGAGAGGCAAAGCTGTAATAACGCGGAAATCCTTTTTCCGTCTTCACCACCGCCCGGGAAACGTCTTCCGGTTCTTCCGGGCGGCTGATGGATGCATTGAGGGTTTCAGCCACTTCCAGACGGCGCTGGGAAATGTGCTCGTACTGGAAAGCGGTCCCCCAGCATAACCCGGCATCCATCATGTTCAGGTTCAGCATCAGGCGGCCTCCACTCAATTCCGGCCACTTGGGAAAGCGTCCGAATTCTATGGAGAAGTCCACGCTGTTGTTGTCCGTACTTCCCGTACCGGAGTCGCCCTCGGAACACGGGCACGGGTATTCCGTCTCCGGCCCTATGGGAGTGACAGGGTACCACGTATTGGGCCACGGCATCGGAGACGGTTCATCATTGGAGACAAATGTCACGGGGTGGCTGGGCATTTCTCCGGATTGTTCCGGAGCGGATGACTGATCATTAATTTCTTTCATTGTTTTATTGTCATTGATGCATCTGCCGGGAATAAGGGAAAACGCCGCCATGGAATTTCCCCGGCCCCATTCCCGGCAGATGCTTTGGGTCAGGTTCAGGCGGCAGGCTGACGGTCCACGGAAACAGGACGGTTACAGATGGCGTTCCGCAGGCATCTCATGACGGAGATGCGGGCGCGACGCGCCACCTTGTCCTGATAACGCCGGCTCATGGAGATCATGTCCATGTCTGCCAGGGATTCCGCAGACGGAAAGGTCGTCCAGTTGTAATGCCCCCACAGGGGGCCTCCGGTTCCTCGCGTCCATGCCCTGGCGAGGAGTGGGGCCCCATCCGGGAACAGGGCGGTAAACGCTCCCAGGATGACGGCGCCCTCCGGACATTTCATCACGGAGGAGGATTGCTCCAGATGCTGGAGAATGGCCCGAAGCACAGCAGGCTTCAGGGCATAAAGCTCATTGCACAGCAGGCCGGACCGAAGACAGGTTCCGGATAATCCCGCTTCGGAACGGGCAAATTCCCTTAAAAAACCGGCATGGAGAATGAGATTGTCCGGCTTGGTGCGCACCAGCACATCATGTTCATGGCGCACAGCCTGAGCCATCAGAGCCAGAATAGCGGCCGCATGTTCGGAGGACGTATCAGTTTTCTTCAGCACTTTCCATTCCACGGACATGTTCCTCAGCACTTCCCTGACGGTTTGGGGACAGCGTGCCCGGTCATCGTCCAGAATAATGACAGACGCTTCCGGAACGGCACGGCGGATGCCCTGTACAGCTTCCACCAGCAGAGGAGCGTTGTTTGCCTTGCAGGGAATGAAAAAGATGATTCCCGGCTGCTCCACAGGATCAGGCTGCGGAGAATTTGATATGGATTCATTCATACAGATAATCGTGAGTTGTAATGAAATGATGCGTTGCATCAGTTCCAACCTTCATCATTACCCTGTATGAATGCACGCTGTTTTAACGGGCCTAGGACATTGGTTTCAAATAAATTGAGGCATTTTCACGGTGGCAGTAATGAGTCTGTCTTTTCCTCTCATGCGTTTCTTCCGGCCCTTCCTCCGCGTTGCCCCTCGGCAAGAAAAGAAAATGAATACCTGGCCCCATTTCCACCGATATGGACATTATCACAAGCAGGGGATACCCTCTTCTCCAACCAGCCGTTCAGACTGCCGGAAAAGTCTGCAACTGCATCCATTCCGTCCTCCCGCCTGTCAAATTATCTCTTTCCTCTCATCCGCACGGAAGACTCAATATGCTGAATCCCATAAAAAGGCCCTTCTCCGCCCTGTACGTTTCCGCCAGCCAAAGCCTCTTTGCCGCGTGCATGAAGAAGGGCGGTTTGAATGGACATGCAATCCCCTTCAAACCGCCCTGCCTGCAGGATTTCCATGACAGAAGAAACAGCCGGTAAACGAACACCGGGTGCCCTGCCTTCAAAGATTTTACCGCCTCATTTACCGGAAACAGAAGGCACCGGGCCTTCCAGTACGGCAGTAGCGCCCCTTGGAGCCGGTGGCGCTACCTCCAGGAACCTCTCCGTCACCGTCTCTTTTCTTTCCTCCGGATGGTCGATCAAAGAGATAACACGGTCCACCGCCTCGCATGCGTTGGGGTGCATTTCCTTCCGCGCCTCCCTCACAGCGCTGCAAGCCGTCCATGTGAATTCCTCCGTATGGGCATCCGCCTGTTTCATCACAGGCGCCAGAATCATGCCCTGATAAATGATCGCTCCAATAATGATCACCAGGCCGACACACCCGCAAGTCAGCGCGCCCCTGGCAGAACCATACGTCCTGTCATCACTCCTCTTTACCGCTACCGCTCCCAGAATAATAGCCAGAATGGCACAGAGAAGGCCGGGAACAATTGCTACCCACCCCAGACATGGAAGAAAGGCGAGCAACGCGAGAATCAATCCTACAATACCCAGAACCAATGCAAGAATGGTTGAAACGGTATCGGGGACGGAACGGCGGGGATCCGAGTAGTTTATTTTGTTCATCTTTCATTTTTTCATTGGATTTCCAGACACGGAAACGCTCTAATGTTAAAGAAAGCGTGTAAAATCTGTCAAGGAACCTCCCTGTTGCCCCTTGACGGCTCTCTCCTGTTCCAACATCCCCGGCTCATGTCAAAACAAAGGCCGAACGCTTCTCAATGCGCTAAAAATAAATACCATGATTGCATGGTCAATCATACTGCTTCCCTAGCTGCATGCCTTCTTCAGAACATCGCCAGTATGACAAAAAACGCATGACACATCCATGGCCCTGCACCGGTCAGGAAGTTGTTTTTCCCTTTCCGCCTGCTGTTTTTTCATCCCGGAAGACCATTTTTCTTCCCCAAGCCTGCCCTCCTCCGCCAACACCATGCCAGATAAAACACGGCAGCTCCTCCATTGAGCAGCCCAGCCATAAACCAGACCGGAGCGCCCCGGTTCCTCTCCCATGCGGCGCGTATATTCCCGCGGGCCATTTCCACATACCCGCGCGTCATGCCGCACAAAGGGCATTCCCGGTGAGGCACGGCCACGGAAGCCGCCAGTGAATTCATCCCGGCAGGACTGACTGCCAGGGCCATGAGGGACGGCGCCAACAACAGTAAGGACAGGATGGCCCATGCAGGCAGCCACACTTTCCTGATCATCCAGCTATTGCGGCATGAACGCCACGCAGAGCGCATGCAATTCATCGCCGTGCTCCCTTGAAAGCGTTTCAGAAACTACAGGTCCTGGGAACCCGTTTCATCAGCGGGGGAGGAATCCTCCGCATCCCTGAGCCTTTTCAATTGCTCCTGGTTCTGCTGCTCCATCTGTTGAAGCTCTTTCTGGATCTCCTGCGCCTTCTTTTCCACATAATCCTGGTGCTGTTCCATGTAAGTCACGGTCGCGCTGGCCATCCATGCCTGGACAATGCCTGCTGCGGCAGATGCCGCCAACGCAATAATGGCGACGACAAGAGCGCCCTTGGGAGAGCCCTTGCTCACAGCCACAATACTCATGATGAGGGCAATAATGGCCAGCAGAGCCGCAGGAATCAGGGTAATCCAGCCCAGGCACGGGAAAAATCCGATCAACGCCAGCACCAGGGCAATAATGCCGAGGACCAAAGCAGCCGTGCAGGAAGGGGAACCGCTGCAGCAGGACGGAGGGGGAGAAGAATCAGGAGCATTCATGATCGTGTTATTCTATGGAGTTCAGTGAAAATTCCCTTTGGAACCTTCATCCCTTCCCTTACTGGAAGAGAGCATTCCTGTCAAGATGCAAGCTCTGCCATTCCGGACATCCGGCTGTCATTCCACGCCTCAAAGCATCAGATACCCCACCACCACAGCGGCTGTTCCCAAGAAGGCGCTGACCAGCATCAATTTCCGCTTCCCGCGGTTTTTCCACATCAGCAGAATTCCGGTAACATACAGTATAATCAGGGAAAGAGCCGCCCCGTATCCTAACGCAGTAAACCACCATCCCGCCTTCCCCTTGTGAGCCAGCATCAGATTGGGGTAAATGCCGGGCTCCACCACTTCCGCCCGGAGGGCATGGCCTTTCCTGAGGAACAGCACATGCGTATCCGTCATAGGACCCAGGAGGTAGTTCCCTTTGAACGGCCTTACCTTTCCTTCCGGCAATGCCACTCCGCGGCGTTCCAGTTCCCTGCAGGAATCCTCATAGGGCGGCTGGTCGGCGGCATTCAGCTCATGCACCGCCACATGGGAAGTGAAGTGCTGGTCCACGCCGCCCATGTACAGCAGGCCGGTCACGGCATACACCACGATCATCGGCAGGAAAAACAGGCTCAGGACCAAATGAAGGGAATGGGAAGACAACGCTTTCATCATTATTCAAGTAATTATGTTATTATCCGTGAAGCAACTCCGCCAACGCTTTTCCCAACCGCCCGATCTGGACGTCCCGATGGGCCGCCGTCACCGTAACGCGCAGACGGGCCGTTCCGCGGGGGACCGTAGGATAACGTATGGCGGGAGCCAGAAAACCGCGTTCCAGCAACGTACCCGCTGCGGCCAGGGCGGCATCATTCTCTCCCATTACCACGGGGAAGATGGAGGAAACGGGCCTGCCGGGCATTCCCAGCGCGGAGGACAAGGCATCCGCCAGCACGGAAACATGACGGCGCAGTTCCTGCCCTTCTGCACTCCGGATCACTTCCACCGCGGCCAGGGCGGCGGCGGCCAGGGCGGGAGGCGGAGCCGTGGAATAGATCAGGGACCGCGCAGAATTGATCATCACATCCGCCCAGGCGCGGGAACAGGCTACATAACCGCCGCTCACCCCGGCGGCCTTGCTCAAGGTCCCCATCTGAAAATCTATTCGGGAGGAGACGCCCAGTTCCTCCGCCAATCCCGCCCCGTGTTCTCCCAGCACACCGAATCCGTGTGCTTCATCCACCAGCAGCAGAGCGCCGAATTCATCCTTCAGGCGCACGATTTCCTGAAGAGGCGCGCGGTCCCCGTCCATGCTGAAAACGGATTCCGTCACCACCAGGATTCCGCCGGAAGGATTCGCGCTCCGCAAATGCTCCAGCTTTTTTCTCAATGATTCCATGTCGTTATGCAGGAACGTGGACAAGCGGGCACCGGACAGCCGCGCCCCGTCAATCAGGCTGGCATGGGACAGCTTGTCCATCAGCACCGTATCCTCCCGGTCCGCAATGGAGGTAATCACCCCCAGGGAGGTTGCGTAACCGGAGGAAAAGCTGACCGTCGCTTCAGTCCCCTTCAGATCAGCCAGGGCCTCCTCCAGACCGGAATGCGCCCGGCGCGTCCCCGTGACCAGGCGGGAAGCCATGGCCCCGGCTCCGCCATCACGCGCCGCACGGGAAAAAGCCTCCGCCAGGGCCGGATGATGAGCCAGGCCCAGGTAATCATTACTTGCCAGGTTGACTACCTCCCGGCCGTCCTCCATGCGGGCCATGCCGCCGGGCAGGCAATCCACATTCCGCAGAACGCGCAGCAGTCCCGCGGACTTCAACTCTGATAAAAACTGTCCAGGATTCTTCATAAGCGTTCTCGCTACAGAAACATGTTAGCCGTCCACGTCAAGGCTCAGCACTACATTATGGCCGCCCATGGAAGCGGCGGACTTAACCAGCATCCGCCTCCCATCCAAAGGCAATTCTTCCGCAACACAAGCCGCACCTGCCGGGGAACTTACCCAGAAAGGATTAGGTGGCAAAGCCCCCTCCCTGATAAAAGCCAGCATCAGGGCCAGTTCCAGAATGCCGCTGCCGCCAATGGCATGACCCGTCCAGGGCTTCATCATCCTTAAATCCGGAAGGCCGGTTCCAAAAACCCGTTTTAAAGCGGCCCGCTCGGAAGCGGCATTCCCCGCCGTTCCACTGGCATGGGGGCAGACGGTCAAAGGAACCCTTCCATCCCAATTCCGCAGGGCGGCATCCAGCAGGGCGGCAATGCTCTTTCCATCCTCCGGCATTCCCAGCGGGCTGTAGGCATCTGAATTCACCAGATAATCCTTCACGTAAATGCCGGGACCGGAAGACAACTCCAGCGCCATGGCCGCCCCTCCCTCGGAAATGCACATGCCGTCGGCATGGGGACCGTAGGGATCATTCATTCCGTTGCGGGAAAGCATCCCGGAAGCCCAGTACGTCCCCAGCAGCTCCCGGCACAAGGGCAAATCCAGCCCGATAGCCAGCGCCCTCCTGACAATTCCCTGACGCATCAGCATGGCCGCCATGCCCACGGCATCCAGACCGGCGGCGCAGCCGCTCGCCAGCACGTGGTAAGGCCCGCGAATCCCCAGTTCAATGCTGACGCAGGAGGCAAGCTCACTGTGCAGGGAATTGGGAACGGCCAGAATCTTCATGGACCGCCGTCCGGGCCACGGGCTCAGCCAGCCGGAGGCGTTCCCGCGGGAACTGCCCACAATCAGGGCCGCATCCTTCAATTCTTCCTCTCCCCAACCGGCTTCCTCCACAGCCTGCCGCGCCAGCAGCAGCGCCAACTGGGAGGCAGGGCCGTTCCTGCGGCTGCATAAAAGCTTCCTGTCCGGAATCTGTCTCTTATACACATCTGACGCTGCCGACGATATGCA
>ENA-OYVZ01000357-OYVZ01000357.1-human-gut-metagenome-genome-assembly--contig:-NODE-357-length-12429-cov-5.339502_pt1 | contig 12429 bp, 10 predicted proteins | sample MGYA00244162_ERZ653381 | MGnify/ENA primary metagenome ERZ653381 (study PRJEB26926, sample SAMN06165033) | human gut metagenome | biome: ENVO:00009003; feature: ENVO:2100002; material: ENVO:00002003...
AGATTCATGAGCGTCTCGTGGGCTCGGAGATGTGTATAAGAGACAGATGTATAACGACACAATGCAGGGCAAGGCGCAGTATATGGGCATTATAATGAGCGGCACGCCGCAGTGCATTGAGGATACGCGGCGCGGCGTTTACAGCTACGAGGCGCTGAAATCCCGCCTTACCGAAGGGCGCTTCGGCAAGGGTGAGCTTCGCGATATGTCCGCTCCCGTTATAAAGCTGGCACCGCTGACCTATGAAGAACTGCTTGTTCTTATAGAAAAGCTGACCGAAATACACGCCGTGCTTTATGAATACACGCCTGATGTTGCCGAAAATGATATGATTGAGTTTATAAAGCTGGAATTTTCCCGCATAGGAGCGGACAGCGCCATAACCCCGCGCGAGGTAATACGCGATTATATTGAGCTTTTAAATATTATTCACCAAAACCCGGGAACTGACATAAAATCCCTTATGTCGTCAGACGGCTTCAGCTTTGCAAAGCCCGAGCCGCAGGGCGAGGTGGCCGCCGAATTTGCCGAATTCGAGCTTTGAGGAACAGCAAATGAATGTTTTTGAAAGATACGCGCCCTTTATTCAGGACTTTATTTACCGAAACGGCTGGGAAACACTGCGCGGCGTGCAGGTGGCGGCGGGCGAGGCAATCTTCGGAACGGACTGCAACGTTCTGCTTTCCGCTTCAACCGCGGCAGGCAAAACGGAAGCGGCGTTCTTCCCCATACTCACCCTGTTTTCCGAAGACCCGCCCGCATCCGTCGGGGCTATATACATAGGACCCTTAAAGGCGCTTATAAACGACCAGTTTTCACGGCTTACAGAGCTCTGCACCGACGCGGAAATACCCGTCTGGCACTGGCACGGGGATGTATCGCAGTCCCATAAGGAAAAGCTTTTAAAGCACCCCTCGGGAATTTTACAGATAACCCCTGAATCGCTTGAGGCGCTGCTTTTGCACAAGCATGCGTATATTCCGAAATTATTCGGTGATTTGCGGTTTATTGTAATTGACGAGGTACATTCGCTTTTGCGGGGCGACCGCGGCGGGCAGACACTGTGCCTTATTGAGCGGCTCTCGCGCATGGCTGGGGTAAACCCGCGCAGAATAGGGCTTTCCGCCACAATCGGCGACCCTGAAGGCACGGGCAGATATTTAGCGGCAGGCACGGGCAGAGAAACGGTAATACCTAAAATAGCGTCGGGCAAGGTAAAGTGGCGGTTATCCTTAGAGCATTTTTTCACAACACCGGGCGTGGAGGAATCCCCCGCAGACGAAAAGGCGGCGCTGCCGGTACTTGATATGAAGACCGACACCGCCCCCGAAAATTCCGACCCCGGCTTTGCCTATGTTTTTGAGCATACAAGGGAAAAAAAGTGCCTTATTTTCGTTAATTTCCGCGAGGAGTGCGAGGCGGTCACCACCACGCTGCGCGGCTATTGCGAGGCACGGGGAGAACCGGACAGATTTTTAATTCACCACGGCAACCTTTCGGCGTCCTTTCGCGAAACCGCCGAATCGGTTATGAAGGACGACGAGCAGTGTATGACCACCGTAACCACGGCGACGCTTGAACTCGGAATTGATATAGGCAGGCTGGAGCGCGCCTTTCAGATAGACGCACCCTTTACCGTATCGTCATTTTTGCAGCGCATGGGGCGCACGGGCAGGCGGGGGCTGCCGCCCGAAATGTGGTTTGTAATGCGCGAGGAGCAGCCCGAGGCGCGGGCAATGCTGCCCGAAACCGTGCCGTGGTCGCTGCTTCAAGGCATAGCGCTTATTCAGCTTTACACCGAGGAACGGTGGGTAGAGCCGCCAAAAACCGACAGACTGCCTTTCAGCCTTTTATATCACCAAACTATGAGTACATTGGCGTCGTCAGGCGAGTTATCTCCTGCGGCACTGGCTTCGCGCGTGCTGACCCTTAAAAGCTTTGAAAGAATAGACAAGGAAGACTACAAGACCCTTTTGCGCCATTTAATTGAGACCGACCATATTGAGCACACCGAAACGGGCGGGCTTATAGTGGGGCTTGCGGGCGAGCGGCAGGTGAATTCCTTTAAATTTTACGCGGTGTTTAAAGAGAACGAGGAATACACCGTGCGCAGCAATTCCGAAGAGCTTGGCACCATAGTAATGCCGCCGCCCGTGGGCGAGAAAATAGCGATTGCGGGGCATGTGTGGATAGTGGAGGAGGTAGACCACAAGCGGCACTTGGTATATTGCGAGCAGGTGCGGGGCAAGGTGCCCGCCTATTTCGGGCAGTGCCCGGGGGATATTAATACAAAAGTGCTTGAACGTATGCGAAATGTGCTGGCGGAGGATAAAATCTACCCATACCTTATGAAAAACGCGCTTGGCAGGCTTTACGAGGCGCGCAGCATTGCCAGACTCGGCGGAGTTACAACCGAGCCGCTCATAAACCTCGGCGGGGATATGTGGTGCCTGTTCCCGTGGCTCGGCACATACGCCTTTCTGGCCTTGGAGCGCTTTTTAAAGCTTAAATGCGCAAAGGAGTTGGGGCTTACTGCCCTCGACCCCGCAAGACCGTATTTTATTCAGTTTAAAATGAAAGCAACGCGCGAGGAGTTTTTTGAGGTTTTAAAGGAAAAAGAAAAGCAGCCGCTTGACCCTATGGAGCTTGTATACCCCGGGGAAGTGCCGCTTTTTGAAAAGTATGATGAATTTGTGCCGCCCGAGCTTGTGCGCAAGGGCTTTGCCTACGGAATACTTGCAATTGATGAGATGAAGTCACGCATACGCGGCTGGGAAAGCAGACCGTGACGGTGCTTTCCTCGGCATGCCTTTTGTAGGCTAATCCACCGATTTCATCGATTCCACCATATCCACCCTTTTAAGCCGCGGCGTGAGCGCCAAATTAACCGCCACGGTGAACACGATTGTTATAACCGCCGCAAAAATAAAGGATCTCGGATAAATCGTCCGCCCGAACATTATAGATTCCATTTCGGCGGTATAAACCACAAAGCGGCAAAGAAACACGCCCAAAAACAGACCGACCGCCGTGCCTATAAGGCTTAAAAGGTAGGTTTCCCTGCAAACATAGGCGTTTACCTCGCGGTCGAAAAAGCCTAAAACCTTTATTGTGGCAATTTCCTTAATTCTCTCGCTTATGTTTATATTCGTAAGGTTGTAAAGCACCACGAACGCAAGCGTTCCCGCAGAGATTATAAGCACCAACACAATATAATTTATGCTGCTTATCATATTATCGAAACTTTCAATAACAAAGGTGGAGAAGGATGCGGAAACAACCCCGTCTGTCGCTAAAATTTCCCGCGTCATATTATCCTGCTTATCGGCGGATACGCCGGATTTTATAAGCAGGGTGGAATATATGCAGTCCTTTCCGAAAAGCTCTGAATAATATTCGGGGGTCATGTAAACATAACTGTTAATGTAGTTTTCGCAGATGCCGTTTATTTTCGCCTCTGCTTTTTCGCCGTTTTTGGTTTTAAGGGTTACGGTATCACCTTTTTTAATACCGTGAGACGTGGCAAACTTTTCGGTTATTATCGCTCCGCCGTTTTGAATCGCGAGCTTTTCCCCGCTCTTCCGCTCGCGCAGCCTCACAAAATCAACAAGCTCCTCGGTTTTCTCGGGGATATAGAAGTTTATTTCAAGCTCCTTGCCGTCCTGCAAAACGAAGCCCGTTTCGGAATGGATTTCGGTAAAGCTTTCGGTATTTTTGCGGAAATAATCAAGCGTGGCATCACCAGCGGTATCGGAAAGCAGCACGGTTAGGTCATACTGCTGAATTTCTTCATACTGCTTGGGTACAATGTCCCCTATCGCGTCTTTCAGCCCAAAGCCCGTAAGCAGCAGCGCCGTGCAGCCCGAAATGCCTATAACGGTCATAAACAGGCGCTTTTTGTATCTGAACAGGTTTCGCGCGGTCACCTTGTGGGTAAATTTCATACGCCGCCATATAAATCCCACGCGCTCAAGCAGTATTCTTTTGCCGCTTTTGGGGGCTTTAGGCAGCATAAGCGCGGCGGGATTTTCGCGCAAGGCGGCAATCACCGCCCAAAGCGTCGCCGCCAGAATGCAGATAACGGCGGCTGTAAGCGCTCCTAACGATATCGGCGCGTTAAAGCTTAAATGAATTTCTGGCAGACGGTACATTATTCTGTAAACGTTTATAATAACCGTCGGGAAAAGGTAAAGCCCCAGCGCCAACCCGAAAACCCCGCCCGTAACCGCCGCGGCGCCCGCGTAAAGCAGGTATTTTGCGGCAATTGCGCGGGATGAAAAGCCGAGCGCCTTAAGCGTTCCTATCTCGGTGCGCTCCTCGTCCACCATTCGGGTCATGGTGGTAAGCGCCACAAGCGCCGCCACCGCAAAGAAGAACACGGGAAAGACCTTGGCTATTGAATTCACCTTTTCGGCGTTCGCCTTTAGGGATACAAAGCTAACATTGCTTTCGCGGTCAAGTATATACCATTCGGGCTTTTTCACTCGGTTCTCGGCGGCAGAAATCACCTTGTCTTCAAGCCCCATTGCCGCAGCCGCCTTGCCCTCCGGCGCGGCAAGCGCAATATCAACCGCTGCTTTTTTAAGCTCGTCATAGCGTGCATTTTCTCTTGCTTCGGCTGTTTTTTCCAAGGCTTCCCTGCCGTCGTCCCGCAGGCTCTCATATTCGCCGTAAAAGGTATTTAATTCCTTTGCACCCTTAAGGGTCAGAAAAATGTCGGTATAGTAATCGGTGTTAAAGGTATCGTACACGGTGTAAAGAACGACCGAAATTCTGCCGTTTGCTATATCGGTGCTTTCCTTTTCTATTGACATATACATAGGGCTTTCAACCACGCCTACGACCGTCAGCTCGTCTGTGGTGAGAACATCGGCTTTTTCGGCACGATACACTGTACCGAGCGCCGGCTGCTCCAAAAACGGATTCGGCACAAGCGCCAAACACTCCCCCGCTTTTTCGGGGTATCTTCCGCTTTTAAGCTCGGTTTTATTAACCTTACCCTTGTTTTTTATGCTGTCATCGTCGTCCGCATATACCCGTGCGGCAGTGCCGTCGCCGCTCTCTTTTTTAACGGTCACATCGGCGGTCTTGCAAAGCACCGCCGCCGATACCTCATCTTCGGCTTCGACCGCCTTTAAATCCTCCTCTGTAAGTCCGCCGGTGGATTTTATGTTTATATCCCAAAAATCGTTTTTATCGTAATAATCGTCAATTGTGGTGTAAAAGTCGGGTGCGGTGGATAAAAGCCCCGCCAGAAAACCGACGCCCAGCGCGGTTATGGCGAAGATTGCGGCGAAACGCCCGAGGCTGCCGCCGATTTCCCTCCTTATGTGCTTAAAAAAAGTCCTTTTCACTACCATTCGATCCTTTCGGCGGGCAACGGCTCTGCGTTGACGGTATTCTCGGTGACCTTTCCGTTTTTGATTTTTATGACCCTGTCCGCCATGGAGCATATCGCCTGATTATGGGTTATTATTATAACCGTTGTTCCGGTTGAGCGGCAGGTGTCGTGCAAAAGCTTTAAAATCGCCTTGCCCGTGTTGTAATCAAGCGCGCCAGTCGGCTCGTCGCACAGCAGAATTTTCGGGTTCTTCGCAAGTGCGCGCGCAATCGATACCCGCTGCTGCTCCCCGCCTGATAACTGCGCAGGGAAGTTATTCATACGCCCCTCAAGCCCCACGCTTTTAAGCGCCGCGGCAGCGTCAAGCGGCTCGCGGCATATTTCGGACGCTAATTCCACATTTTCAAGCGCCGTAAGGTTCTGCACCAAATTATAAAACTGGAAAACAAATCCTACATCATAACGGCGGTATTCGGTAAGGCGGCGGGTACTGTATTCGCTTACCCTTTCGCCGTCCAAAATTATATCGCCGCTGTCGCACCTGTCCATGCCGCCGAGCATATTAAGCACGGTGGTCTTTCCCGCTCCGCTCGGACCCACAATTACCACAAGCTCCCCCTTTTCGGCGGTGAAGCTGATTCCGTCCGACGCGCGGGTGATATTTTCCCCGTTTTTATAAAATTTGCAAACATTATCAAAGCATATATAGCTCATGCTTATACGCCCCTTCCTTTTTGTTCCAACACGATTTTAACATATATCGACGCCGATTTTGAGTACAGATTATGAATTTTTTGTATTCCGTAAAAAATACTTGATTTTATCGAATCCATATTGTATAATAGCATATGTCACATTTGCCGGTGTGATGGAATTGGCAGACGTAGTGGACTCAAAATCTACTTCGCCGTTTCATACCACCGTTCCGTAAACCCTTGATTTTACAAGGTTTTTTGAAAACTGAATATGTAACTTGCTTTTAATGTCCCTCCACGATGTCCCTCCGATTTCTCGGACAGGACATCGGGAGACGACTTAAAAATATAAATGCCGGTGTGTCGGAATTGGCAGACGAGACAGACTCAAAATCTGTTATCCGCAAGGGTGTGTGGGTTCGAGTCCCACCACCGGCACCAGACCTTAACAGCTCGTAAACCCTTGATTTATCAGGGTTTGCGGGCTTTTCTTTATGCTCTGCTCCGTTATGTAACGCCCCTCCAGCAACAGCAAATGCACTGTTTTATGGCTCATTTTTAGGAGGGACATTGGAGGGACATGAGCGTTATTTGGAGGGATATACACCCAAAATCGCATTGGCAGACGCAACCTTTGAACTGAAATTCAGGTGCGTATAAATGTTTGATGTGGTCGAAATGTCGCTGTGTCCTAACCATTCTTGAATCTCTTTCAGGCTGACACCGTTTGCATACAACAGACTTGCGCAGCTATGCCGCAGATCGTGAAAGCGCACCTTTTTACAGCCTGTCCGTTCCAAGATCAGTTGTAACCGTTTTCTAACCGATGACGGATTTCTCGGTCTGCCGTTATCCGTCGGTGACGGAAACATCCATTCCGAATCCACCGTTTCTTTATACACTGCGAGAGTTTTGAGGAGTGACGGTGGCAGAATAACGGTGCGTATCGAGGCTTTTGTTTTCGGCTCCGATATAATCACCTCTGCCTTGATGATATATACCTGCCGTTCAATGCGAAGCTCCCCTGTTGCGAAGTCGAGGTCGCTCCATTTGAGCGCCAATATCTCACCGCGCCGCATCCCCGTGCCGAGCTCCAGCAGAAAAAGCTCATAATATCCCTCTTCCTTTGCCTGATGCAGAAACCGCAGAATCTCATTTTGCGTCAGCACCTGCATCTCACGCGCTTTTTTCGGCGGCAGCTTACAGCCGACGGCGGGATTGGTGCGAATTAAGCCCTCCTGCACCGCCCGCTGTAAAGCTGTGCGGCAGTTGGCATGTATCCCCCTTATCGTTCTGTCCGAAAGTCCCTTTCCGTAGGTTTTTGCGTGCAGTTTTCTTCCGTCTGTCTTTTCCTTTGCGTAGAATTGCTGTAAATCCGACTGTGACAGCCTTTTCAGCGGAATTTTTCCGATTTCGGGAATGATATGATTGTAAATGCGATTTTCATAGTCGGTTCTTGTGGTAATACGGAGTGTGTGTCGGCAGTAGGTCTGATACCAGAAGTCGATCCAATCCCCGAACGGCATATCCGGCTTGATTTTATCGGAAGAGCGTCCGCACTGATCTTTCAGCTTTTCCAGCTTTGCACTGCATTCCGTTTTCGTCTTGGCGGTTACGCATTTTGTAATCGGCTGACCTTTCTCGTTGTAGTCTATAACAACCCGGCCTTCCCACCGACCGTCTTTCCGCAGGCGTAATGTGCCCTCACCATTTTTTCTTTTTTTAGCGATTGGTATCATCTCCTTCAAGCATAATCTCATCCATAAAGCTCCCCACGATAGCGGAAGCGTTTCTCTGCATATCGGTGGTCACATGGGTGTAGGTGTCCAGCGTAAAGCTGGCGTTGGTATGCCCGAGGATTCCCGACAGGGTTTTCGCATCCACGCCGCCCGCCAGCGCGTGAGTGGCGAAGGTGTGGCGCAGATCGTGGAACCGAATCAGCGGAAGCTCAGCCTGTTTTAACAGTGTTTTTAATCGGTGGTAAGCATAGTCGGGGTGCATCGGTTTTTCGGGCTCATAGATATTCGGGAATATCCATTCGCTGACTGCTGTTTCTTTTCGCTTCCGCAGAAGTTCCGCAGTGCTCGGCGGCAGGACAATCGTGCGCGTTCCCGTCTCGGTTTTGGTTTCGCCGATATTCAATCCGCCGCCTTTCCTTTTAGCAACCGAGCGCCTCACTTTCAGCTTTCCGTTTTCCGCATCGAAGTCCTCCCACTTCAGTCCGCAGATTTCACCCCGCCGCAGGCCTGTGGTCAGCTCGGTGTAGAAGAAATCGTACCACCGCTCATCCTGTCGGATGCGCTGCATGAATCGCTCAAGCTGTTCGTCATTGAGTATCTGCTTCGGCGGATAATTGTTTTTGGGAATCGTTGTGCCGACCGTTGGATTTTTAACAATCAGCCGTAGGCGCACCGCCATATCGAGTGCTTCGTGCAGCATCATATGAATACCGCGCACCATACTGTCGGCAAGCTCTGTACCGTGCAGCTTGTCTGCTTTCACACGACCTTTCTTTTTGACGGTGTTATAGAATTTTTGAAGTTCCTGCGTGGTCAGCGCCGACAAAGGTCTGTCGCCGAGATACGGTTTGATTTGATTTTTAATCATCGCTTTGTATGAATCAAGCGTGCTTTCACGAATCGTGAAGATCATATATTCATTGATCCATCGGTCGAGCCATTCCCCGAGCGTCATATTCGAATCCTCGGTGAGGTCGGCATCGCGGTACATCTCGATGCAGTCGTGGAGCTTTACGATTAACTCCTTTTGTGTTCGGGCAAGCACATAGCGGTGAATCGGATCGCCGTTCTTTTTGTGACCGACAACGATACGGCCTTCCCATCGTCCGTCATCGCGCTTGCGCACCATACCGTCTCCCGACGGTCTTCGCTTTGCCATAGTATCACTTCCTTTCGCAGTACAACACAATACCACATACATGGCGGAATATCCAGCTAAATTTGCGGTAAATTTCGCAACCCCTAAATCAGCGAGGTTTTTATCGCCGCAACCCCTAAATTGAGGCTTTTATAACCGTTCTTAAAAGCCGCACAAAGCCTTATGCGGTCGGCGTTTCCGTCCGCTGTGAGCCGCCGAGGGATTGCCGTGCAACCCCTCGGCTTTCTCCTGCTTATTTTCGGACGAGCCGTAAAACTGCCGTTAAACCGCCGATCCCCCGTATTTGCGGTCAAATTCGGCGAGCTTTTTCAAAACTGCTGATGCCTTGTTTCCTCGTGTAGCCGTATCAGTTGTTGCTCGTAATACCGCTCTACCGCTTCCGCAATCGGGCGTATTGTATAGCGCAAATTGCCGTTGCGCTTTTCTCCCTTTTGGGTGATAACGGAGGTCGGCTCTGCAGTAATCAGCTGCTTTTCAATCAGACTGTCCACATATTTCTTGACGGTGTTTTTGCTCATGCCGACAGCGTTGCCAATCGTTTTGTAGCTCGGATGGCACTGAAATGTTTTCCTGTCCTCGCAGTACATCAGATACGCATACACTGCGATCTCACCGGTGCTGAGACCAAAGCTGAAAATTTCATTCGGCAGAGGAAAATAATCCCGGATCGCATCACGCTTTGGATATCGGGTGAACTTCAAATGCTGCCTCCCGTCTTTTCTTCGACCCATGCGCGAAATTTTTCTTTCGGTACGATGAGCCGTGAGCCGATACGCAACGACGGAAATCCTTTCTCGTGCATCAGCTCGTAGCTGCTTGAGATGGAGATACCGAGGAGCTTGGCTACCGTTTCAGCATTAAGGAACAACGGCAGATCCTCATAAGCGGTGTAAACAGATTCTTTCATTGGTTTTTCCTCCTGTTAAATTCACACGGTTTTTCGCCGTGTTATGTAGAGAACTGCTGTTTTGCAAAACAAAAAGACCCGCACTCAATCCCGATGCTGATCTGCATCAGTGATTATGTAAGTGCGAGTCTGAAACTCAAAAGAGAAATATGTGTATTCAGTTGTCAGTTACTTTCTTCATTTGCAGTATAACATACCGGGGAAATTCTGTCAAGTTTTTTCGCCAACAGTGTATATTCCGGTGCTTTTGCGGGAATACTGTTTTCTTTGTTTTCTGAGGTGCAGATTTTAACCGTGCTGTGTCGAACTGAAAATCGCAAGGCCAAACCGCGAAATCAGCTCGGCCTTGTTTCTGCAAATTCAATCCTCTGACGGCTCGTACAACACTTCGGTCATGATTCTCACCGCGAGCTTAAAGCCGCTGATAAACGCTTCGCGCTCATTCATACCGTGCAGTTCCGCCTCGCAGTCTTTGAGCTTTTCAAAGATTTCTTTTTGCTGAGCCGTAAGCGTCGGTATCAAGCTGTCCTGATGCCGGATAACATAGCTCAACACTTCGCTGTAAGCACTCCCGCGCTTAAAACTGTGTTCGTGCGGAACGATATTGCCGTAGTATAAATCTTCAAGTGTTGTCATTTTCATTCCACCTCACATAAGAAGAGGGCGGCTCAGTATCGGTCATTCCCGATATCGAGTCGCCCTCTAATTTCATTTTGCCCGCCGCGATCAGCGCGTGCTTGACAAGCAGCATTTCAAGCCAAGTACGCTCGTCGTATTCCGACGGACGCCCATTTTGGAGGAAGTCTTTCATAACTTCACCCAGGATGCCGTACTTTTCTCCCGCACCTTCTCCGCGGTACAATTCTTCTAAACTCATCTGTGCCATATCCGCACCTCCTTTGCAGTACACAACAGTACCACAGGTTGGTGCGGAAGTCCAGAGATTTTGCGAAAAAACGCATATACTTTACAGCCATTCTTCAGGTATTAATTTTTTATTACCTCTCCATCTCTCAACAAGATGAACCGCTTCGATATTTCCCCAAATATCCGAATCGGCATGCTCAGTTATAATAATTTGAACAGCATAGTTGTTTTGTTTCAAATAACTATCAATTGCTGTGAAAATTTTCCTTACAGCCTCTTTGTCTTCATCTTTAATCTCTGTCTTTTCCTCTTCGGTATTTATTTGCTGTGGGAAATACACCTGGCTAGGCTGATCAAAAACAACAAAATTCGGAACTGCAACCTTTCCTCTTATTTGGAAAAAGTTTTGGAATGCCAGAATAGTAGCCAAATGATATGCCAACCAGTTTGAGGCACTACCGATCTCCCACAAATAATCATCTCTTCCCGATGAGCTCCTAACTTTTATCGTCAAATCCTTATCCAAAAACTGTACGGGATCATCGGGATGCTCGGCATCAAGAGTTTTAACAATTTCGCCGATTTTCTGATTTATGTAACTAATAGCCGCATTGATTTTACTACGTATTTGCGCTTCATTCACTATAGCGGAAAGCCCCTCTATTCTTGCTACCAGCTCTAATATTTGTCTTTCTAATTCTCCATCTCTTCCGATTTTGTTGAACGTTTGCAAGCTCGTTTCCATCCTTCCCAAAAAGCGAGAAATGCTGGAAAGAGTATATTTTTTGTCAGAATCACTTGCGATTTTTCCGCTTTCAACTGCTATACGTTTTCTCACAGCAGTCAATTTTTCAACAAGCTCATCGATGTCTTTTTGAACTAAGTGCAGTTCTCTATCAAAAGCTGCTGGCATAGCTTTAATACCATCTGCCGATTTTTCAATTTCGGCAATTGCTGCACACAGTGCATCAAGTTCAACTTTGGCTTCAATATGATCACTATTGCAAAAAGGACATGTTCCTGTCGTTGTAGCAAGTTCTTTCAACCACGTGGAAATTTCCAATCTTTGAAGTTGTATTTTAAGAGACCCTTCGTAATCTCCTAAAGAATCCTTCAACTGTAGCATTTCGGTGTATCGAGTTTGTAAAGCAAATAGTTTAGATGAGAGGCTTTGTTCTTCCTTTCTTAAGAAAACAAGCTCTGCAGACAAATCCCTAATATTTGTTGAATGCATTAAAGAATCAGTTGCACTTCTCTCAACAACTTGGCTTAATAAATCAACTTGCTCCTCAAATGTAGTAGCTTTGTCGATTCCATCAATCAAGCCCATCTCTTTAGCTTGCATTAACCAAGAGGATATTTCTTGTTTCCAATTTTCCGAAACTTCTTTTATTGCATCAAGCTCTCTTTGAAGTCTGTCTCGCTGTTTCTTAACTCTCTCTAATTCTTGTCGCGCAGCCAATATTTCCGGAGTAACAGCTCCCAGTGCGTACGGAAATATGTTAATAAGTCGTTGGCGATGCTCCATCGTGTCTGCTTTATAAAACATAACATCCGCATTAGCAACAATGTTCTGCGGCTGGAACAAAAATGCCATGAAATCTCGATATGACGGGCGTGATGAAAAACCATCTCTATTTTGAGGATCAACCGCCAAAAATGACATGGAAAAAAGCTCATTCAAAACGTTTTTGACTTCATCAACAGTAGTGCTGTCTCTT
>ENA-OYVZ01000365-OYVZ01000365.1-human-gut-metagenome-genome-assembly--contig:-NODE-365-length-12358-cov-5.425912_pt1 | contig 12358 bp, 11 predicted proteins | sample MGYA00244162_ERZ653381 | MGnify/ENA primary metagenome ERZ653381 (study PRJEB26926, sample SAMN06165033) | human gut metagenome | biome: ENVO:00009003; feature: ENVO:2100002; material: ENVO:00002003...
TTGATGGTGTGTCCCAGATACTCACGCTTTTCAAGAATGTTGCAAATGGTGGAAGAACCCCAGCCGTACACATCTTTGAAAGTCTTATTCTTGTTCACGCCCTCGCCATGCTGTGCAAGGTAAGCGGACGGTATGAGTATCTTTTCCTCTTTCAGCTTGTTTGCAATCTGATAGGGACCCATGCCCTCGACTGTCATTGCAAAGATACGCTTCACAACCTCGGCGGCTTCGGGGTCAACCAGCCATTGGTCACGCTTCTCATTCCAGAGGTAGCCGTAAATGACCAAGCCTGTGAGGTGCTTGCCTGTCTTGCCTTTGGATTGGAAAGTGGAACGGATTTTACGGCTGGTGTCTCGTGCGTAATACTCGTTCATGATGTTGCGGAACGGGGTAAAATCATCGTCCCCTCGTGCGCTGTCCACACCGTCATTGATGGCGATAAGGCGTACTCCACGCTGGCGCAGGATTTCCATTATCTGACCGACTTTCAGATAGTCACGACCCAGACGGCTCATGTCCTTTATGCAGAGGTAGTCCACATTCCCGGCTTCAACCTCTTTCATCATTGCCAAAAATCCGGGGCGGTCAAAACAGGTGCCGGAAATTCCATCGTCCGTAAAGTGGACGGTATTGGTAAAGCCCTGTTGTGCGGCGAAGTCCTCCAACAATTTTTTCTGATTGGATATGGAATTGCTCTCGCCTTGTAAATCATCGTCACGGCTCAAACGCTCGTACAATGCTGTGATTTTCTCGCTTCTTCTCATAGCTTGCGCTCCTTTCGTTGTTGTAGGTTATATGTTTTAAGAGACTTCCTAACCGACTGATTAAGAAGTCTCTTAAAGCATACAACACCCGCGGCTTGCTTGAAGATATGATATTGCCGCACGGCAATGTGATTGGGCTGTTCTTCCTCCAAGGCTTCAAAGAGAAGATCGAGCGGAGATTGATAATCGTCATCTTCTTCCTTTGCACCGCCATTTTCAATCATGTAGAGAATGGTTTCCATATTCTGATCTTCAACCGGCGCTTCGTGCAGCAGATAGAGCATGAGCGCAGCGTCAAGCGCCGTCTCCGATTTTTCCCAGAACGGATCGTTTGCTTTCGCGCCCTTTGGAGTGGTGTTCTTGATGAAATTATCGATCAGCTTGAACACGTCCGCGTCCTTGCGTATGTAGCAAAACGGGTTGTAGCAGTCTGATTTTGACGGGTCGATCAGGTCAAAAACGCGCAGAACATAACCTTCCTCTAAGAATAGATTGCCAACGGCACGGAGCATCTCCCCTTTTGGATCAGTGACGATGAAGCTGGCATTTGCAAGCATGAGGTTCGGTTTTGCGAGGAACCGCGTCTTGCCCGAACCAGAACCGCCGACGATAATTTGCAGAAGATTTCGCCGGTGCAGCTTGCCGTTCATGCTCATTTGCAGGTGTTGGGTCAGTATGACGTTTTTGCCTGCATCCTTGTCGCGGTATTTCTTGTCCAATTCACGGATACTGCTCCACGACGCGGAGCCATGTTCCTCGCCGGGTCTGGTGTTCTTCTGCCCAGTGTAATAGAACAAGATTGCGCCGCCGTAGAGCAGCAGGAGAATACCGATAAACTTCATCGTGTATGGCGTCCAATGCAGAGAAAACGGCGTTTGGGTCACTTCGGAGAATTGTGCGGCAAGGTCAAAGATGGTCATTCCGGGCGTATAACATCCTGCCATCAGCACGGCCAGCCAGACGATCGGTATGACAAACGCCGCCCACACAGGAGCGGCGCTGCGGAATGATTTTTTCTTATGTGTCACAGGTCAATATCCATGCAGGCAAGACCGCTTCGCTCGGCATGGTGCTTGCAGAAACCAAGCGTACCAGCTGCCAACAGCAGCAAAACCGACAGAATGATAAAAAGCAGTTTTTTCATAGATGTTTTAATCCCTCCATTTTCAATAGAATACCATGCCCTGCATGGAAGGGGGAGCCTTTTGGTATGCGGTATCCGGTGCATTTACGCCAGTTTGTATTTTTCTTCAAACGTATTATACTGCATCAAAAACTCGTTGCTGCCGGATTTGACGTCGCCGAGGTACTTGTGCAAGTCGATGCGCTCGTTTTTCATGTCGAGCAGGCAGCCTGCGATGTTCGAGCAGTGGTCAGCCACACGTTCCAGATTTGTCAGCAGGTCGGACAGCACAAAGCCTGCGGCCAGCGAACATTCGCCGCGCTGGAGCCGGGCAATGTGATTTGTGCGCAGTTCATTCTTCAGCTTGTCAATGACCTGCTCCAGCGGCTCGACCTGCCGCGCAAGTGTCAGATCGTCCTGCAAAAATGCCCGGCTTGCGAGATCAACGATCTCGCTCACGGCGTTCAGCATCGTCTGAAGTTCTTTTTTTGCAGAGTCCGTGAACGAAACGCCCTTTTCCTTTAACTCCTCTGCCGATTCGATAATATTGACGGCGTGGTCTGCAATGCGCTCAAAATCGCCGATCAGATGCAGCAGCTTGGACGATTCCACGCTGTCCTGTTCGCTCATCGGCTGTGTGGCCAGATGCACAAGGAAGGTTCCCAGCGTGTCCTCATAGCGGTCGGTGTCGTCTTCGCGCTGCCGGACAGAGGCGGCCAGTTCCGGCGTAAAGCCGAGCACGGCCTGCAGGCTTTCGTGCAGCGCAAGTTCGGAGTCCGCCGCCATGCGCTTGGCCAGTTCCTCGCTCTTGACGAGCGCAATAGCAGGTGTTGCAAATAGACGCTCGTCCAGTTCCGTCGTCGCGTCTGCGTGCTGTCCCTCCGGGATGACCTTATACGACAGCTTTTCCAGCAGTCCGCAGCACGGCAGCAGCATCAGCGTGCAGGCCAGATTGAAGATCGAGTGGATCAGTGCGATATGGAAGGTGTCAATGGCGGTGGAGACGAAGGCAAAGCGGAAGATCGCGTTCGCCGATTCAAACAGCGTCAGCCAGACAACTGTGCCGATGATGTTGAAACTCAGGTGCACAACGGCCGCGCGCCGCGCATTCTTGTTCGTGCCGACGGAGGACAGCATAGCCGTCACACAGGTGCCGATGTTCTGACCCATAATAATGGGGATTGCCGCGCCGTAGCTGACAGCCCCGGTCGAGGACAGCGCCTGCAGAATACCGACCGATGCGGACGAGGACTGTACAATGCCCGTCAAAATCGCGCCTGCCAGAACGCCCAGAATGGGGTTCGAGAACATCAGGAAGAATTTTGTAAAGTTCGGGTCGTTCCGCAGCCCGGAAACAGAGCCGGACAGCGATTCCATGCCGAACATCAGCGTCGCAAAGCCCAGCAGAATCAGGCCCGTGTCCTTTTTCTTGCCCTTTGCGGTCAGATACAGAATAATGCCGATCACAGCTAGCACTGGCGTAAACGACGAGGGTTTCAGAAGCTGCACGAACAGGCTGTCGCCGTTGATGCCGGACAGCGACAGCAGCCACGCCGTTACGGTCGTGCCGATGTTCGCGCCCATAATCACGGGGATAGACTGCTTAAGGCTCAGAAGCCCCGAGTTGACAAAGCCCACAACCATGACCGTCGTAGCCGAAGAAGACTGAATGACTGCCGTGACGGCAAGACCCGTCAGAAGTCCGGAAAATTTACCGTTTGTCAGCTTCGCCAGAATGGCCTTCAAGGACCCGCCCGCACGCTTTTCCAGCGCTGTTCCCATCACGCTCATGCCGAACAGGAACAAGCTCAGCGAGCCGAGCAATGTTAAAAAGTTAAAAATCGTCATATCCGCACAGACCTCTTTCTAAATTCGTTTTATCTGATATAAATATAGAAAGAGAATGTCAAATGCGCGTCCAGAATTATGTTAAATCTTCGTGATATTTCACTGAGAACCTTAAATCCAAATCAATTTCCGGTTAAACAACGCACCAAAGGCTCCCCTGAAAGGGGAGCTGTCAGCGAAGCTGACTGAGAGGTCGCAGCACGCAAACGCGAAGAGCATAAACCCGATGCAAATCCGTATACACTGTCAAATTTCATTGTAGGGGCCGATGCCCATCTTCGGCGCTAAGAGCCGCGCAAAGCGCGGTTGCGCCTCGAAACTAGCCTGCGGGCATCGCATCGGCCCGGCAGATTGCAACAGTTTTTCGGTAATCTTCGGCAAATTCGCAATTTCCCAACGGGCCGATGTAGGCATCGGCCCCTACGAACAAGCAGGAACCTGCCTACCCCCCTCAACAGAATAACATTCTCTTTCAGGAGGCCTTGTCGCGGTTGATTTTCCAAACCCGGCACGATATAATAAAATAAGAAACAAAAAACGGGGGCCTTGAAATGAAAAAACACATCACACGGCTGCTCTTTGCGGCGCTTTTGCTGCTTGCGCTGTGCATCGGCGCGTCGGCGGCGGGGACGAGCGGGAAGTGCGGCCCGTCTGCCTACTGGTCATTTGACAGCAGCACCGGCACGCTGACCATCTCCGGCAGCGGCGCGATGAACGATTATGAGTACGGAAACGACTATCCGTGGATGGATTACCGTGATTCGATTCAGACGATCGTGATCGGCGATCAGATCACGCAGATCGGCCGGTACGCTTTTACGGGGACAGCCTGCAGCACGATCAAATTCGGGAAAAACGTGCGGAGCATCGGTGCGGAGGCCTTTAACGGCTGTAGAAACCTGAGCGGAGATCTGACGCTCCCGGACAGTGTACAGATTGTTGGAGACAGAGCGTTTTCAGGATGCACCGGCCTGAACGGAACACTGACGTTGGGAAGCAGTCTGCAAACGATTGGCGCCGGTGCGTTTCATTATTGTCCGTTTTCCGGCGATCTTGTGATCCCAGACAACGTGACCTCGATTGGGGATTCTGCATTCTACATCTCGGATTATTTGCGCCCGGAAACACAGGGGACGCTGACGCTCGGAAAGAACCTGCGGACGATCGGCAAGGCGGCATTTTCCGGATGTGCGTTTACCGGCAGCCTGACCATCCCGGAGGGCGTTACGGAAATTGCAAACGGTACATTCTCTTCTTCTCGGTCTAATGGAATGTTTACCGGAACGCTGACGCTGCCGTCAACGCTGAAAACCATTGGCGCAAGCGCGTTCTCATACACAGACTTTTCCGGCGAACTTCTGATCCCGGACGGCGTGACAAGCATCGGCGCGAACGCGTTTAAGGAATGCGACGGCTTCGGCGGAACGCTGTCCCTGCCGGACAGCGTCAAAACGGTAGGGGAATCCGCATTTTACCTGTGCAAGGGCTTTACCGGCCTGAAGCTTTCCGCCAGCCTGACCAAAATTGAAGAGCGGTCGTTTGCGCATATGTACGGCCTGAAAACAGAGGTCGTGATCCCGGAGGGGGTGACAGAGATCGGCGAAGGTGCGTTCTCCTGTTCTCACATGCCGTCCGTCCGCTTCCCGTCCACGCTGAAAAAAATCGGGAAGCAAGCATTTTATTTGACATTTGGACTTACAAATTATAGCACGATCACATTCCCGAATGGGCTGGAAGTGATTGAAGACGAAGCGTTCGACAGCTGCTATTTTAAAAAGGCAATCGTCCTTCCCGCCAGCATCAAATCGATTGGAAAAAAGGCGTTCTATGGATATTCCTATTATGGAAGCGGTACGCTCGGCGCGTATTTCCTCGGCGCAGCGCCCCAGATTGTCGGGACGCTGAACGCCAACTGCTCGTTCCCGTCGGATTGGACGCTCTTTTACCTGCCCGGCACATCCGGCTGGACGGGCGATACCTATGCTGGCTACAAGATTGCCCTGTGGGACGGCGAAACGCGCTGGGACAACCTGCGTACGAGTAAGTTTGGATACGGTTGGGATAACAAGGGGAACGAGATCGAAACGTCATGGAGCGTCAACACGGACACCGGAAAGATCACCCTGACCGACGATCTGAACGAAGGCTGCGCCGTCGCAGTCTCCTATGACGCGGATGGCCGCGTCACGAGCATCGGCGTCCTGCGTACCAAAACGGATTTCGTTGTACTCAACCTGCAGGACACCTGCCGCCTGTTCCTCCTGAACGCATCCTCCGCCCCGCGCCTGAACACGCCGGTCACCATCAATGACTACCTCCCAACCTGAGGCGCACCTAAGGCTCCCCCTGAAAAAGGCTGATTCCCCCCTATCAGGGGGAAATGGCCCGAAGGGCCAATAGGGGGTAGGGACGCTGGCCTGCAGGGCCTGAGGGGATGCGAACGTCACAAATTTAGGAGCATGCAGAAACGCGTGCCCCATCCCCTCCGTCATTTTCTTTGAAAATGCCACCTCCCCTTATCATGCAGGGCATGACAAGGGGAGGCATTTTTACGCTATTCCGCGTACCAATCTGCTTGCGGAACAATGGGCTGCGTGATGTCATAATAGGTCAGGCCGGACTCGCCGATGATGGACAGCTGCACGGCGGTGATGCCGTCCAGCGCGCAGAGCGTGGCGGCAATGGAGCGCACAGCGTTTGCTGCCTGCTGCGCCGAGGTATCGCAGCCCATGAAATCGTCGGACAGCACGACGCTTGCCGAGCCGTTCGTAACGGAAAGGTCGAGCACCTGCGTCCGGTAGGGGATGGCCCGCGTCAGATTCACGGGAACCTCGCGGCTGACAAGCGCCTGAAGCGCAAGCAGCGGAAGCTGCTCCATGTCAGCGGTACGGACAACAGCATCGCGCGCGGCGAGCAGGCCATCTTTGTTGGGATAATACAGCCGCACGACATATTCCGGCTGGTCGGCAGATGTGTCGTACAGTAAAAACTGCTCTGCCGTATAAGTGACTTCCGTCTGCCGCTGCGTGCGCACGAGGCGCACGCGGTCTACGCCGTCCAGCTGGGTCAGCGTCAGCGTCAGACAGGCTGCCGCCAAAGACGCCTGAAGTCCTTCTGGCGCATTTTCATCTAAAAGCAGCGTCAGCGTACCGTCCTCGCAGGAATCGAAGGAGCAGCTGCCCCTGAGTCCGTCCGGAAGCGCGAGTCCTTCCTCCGCAGGAGCGATCAGATACTGCTGCAAAACGGCTGCGGGGCTGCTGTCCGGTACGGAGGCCGGGGTGGCTGTGAGCGCGCCGGTTTTTGCATCCGCGCTTTCGCGGACGCAGTAATAAAACTGAATCTGCGGTTCCTCCGGACTTCGGAGATAGACCGATGCGGAGCATCCGCACAGAAAGCACACTGCCAGCAGCACGGCAAGCAGGCAGTCCTTTTTTTTACGCATCCGGGTCGTCCTCCTCTCCGGAACCGAAGCTTGGGAACGTGACGGTAAAGCACGAGCCCTCGCCGACTGTGGAACGAACCGAGATCGTGCCGAAATTCCGCCCGACCATCTCATGTACGATGGAAAGGCCGAGTCCCGCGCCGCCTGCCTGACGGCTGCGGGCCTTGTCAACGCGGTAAAAGCGGTTGAAAATAGAGTCCAGTGCGTTTTCGGGAATGCCGCTGCCGGTATCCTCTACATCAATGACAACAGTATCTTCCTCATGCCGCACCCGAACATGGACGCTGCCGTTTTCCCGGTTATATTTGATGCCGTTTTCCACGAGATTGAACAGGATTTGATACGCATCGTCCTCAAAGGACAAAATCGTGCAGCCCTTTTCTACGCTGGCCGTCAGCTTGACCGCCTGCCGGTCGGCCAGCGGCACGAGCATGCGGAATACGCGCGAGAGCGTCTGTCCGACATCAACGACCTCATGCTCTCCGCCCTCTGTTTCATCGGCTGAGGCCCGGCTGAGTGTGAGCAGCTTCTGCGCCATGCGCGTCAGCCGGTCGGACTCCGCGCCAATGTCGGCGACAAATTCCCGCATCGTGTCCGTATCCATCTCGTTTTGCAGGATGGAGTCGGACAACAGCTTGATAGATGCCAGCGGCGTTTTGAGTTCGTGCGACGCGTCGGAGACGAACTGCCGCTCGGTGATCTCCGTCTGCTGCAGCTTGTCGGTCAGCTTGTTGAACTCCGCTGCCAGCGTTGCGTATTCGTCCGAGCCGCGCATCTGAATTTTGTGGCTGTATTCGCCCTCGCGCACAAGGCGCATGGAGGTCATGATCCGCCGCATGCGGCTTGAACCGGTCATGGTAAAGATGACCGCGCACAAAAAGATGATCCCGATCAGAACCAGCGACCCGCGGAAGATCGTCCGCTCAAGGCTTGCGATAATGCCGCCCTGCGAGGCATCGTATTCCATCAGATATACGCACCCAACGACCGTATCGTGCATCAGGACCGGCGACGCAGCGTAGCTTTTGAGCGTGTTGTTTTCATAGACGCAGGAAAAGACGTCATTACAATCCAGCGCCTGCACGATCGACTCGAGCAGGACGAATTTTCCCTCTGCGTTCTGGCTGGGCACAGAATCGTAGAGCGCGCGGCCCGATGCGTCGGTCACGATGAGGCGCGTGACGTTCATATCGCCAATGACAGAGATGATCTGCTCCGCCGTCTCCTGCGTCAGCGCATCTACACCGGAAAATGAGGACGTGACGACCTTCAGCTTATCCTGCGCGGACGAGCATTTTGCCTTGAACATCAGATCGCGCGAGGCGGAGGCGGAATAAATATTCAGAAACACGAGCACGAGAACCGTAACGGCCATATACGCCAGCGCGTTGCGGATCTGCGAGCTTGACGGCATGAGCCGCCTGCGCCGTTCAGTACTTGAAATAGTAGCCAACTCCCCACTTGGTCAGAATGTGTTCCGGCTGGGCAGGATTTTTCTCGAGTTTTTCGCGCAGCCGTCGGATGTGCACATCCACCGTGCGGATCTCACTGCTGACGTCGTAGCCCCAGATTGCGTCGAGCAGTGTCTCGCGCGAATATACGCGGTTGGGGTTGCGCATCAGAAGTTCCATGAGATCAAATTCCTTCGCCGTCAAATCAACCGGCACGTCCTCGCGGAACGCGCTGCGGCTGTCTCGGTCGAGCGTGATGTGCCCGCAGACGAGCGTCTGCTCCGGCGTCTGCTTTTTTGCTGTTCCGGCCCGGCGCAGAAGCGCGCGGATGCGTGCCTTGAGTTCGAGAATGTTGAACGGCTTTGTGAGATAGTCGTCCGCGCCGTGCTCAAAGCCCAGCAGCTTGTCCATATCCTCGGATTTGGCGGTCAGCATGATAATGGGAACCTGCGAAAACTCCCGGATTTTCGTGCAGGCCTCCAGACCGTCAAGCCGGGGCATCATCAGATCGAGCACGATCAGATCCGGCGTTTCGCTCGCCGCCAATTCCACGGCTTCCATGCCGTCACAGCCGGTTACGACCTCGTAGCCGTCGTTTTCCAAGTTGAACTTAATGCCCTTGACCAGCAGCTTTTCGTCATCCACAACCAGAATTTTCATTCGATTTCCTCCACATAGACATACGGCCGCAGCTTTTCCAGCAGCCCTTCTCCAATCCCCTCGACGTCCAGCAGCTGCTGGGTCGTGACAAATTTTCCGTATGTGTCCCGGTATGCAAGAATCCGCTCCGCCGTCTTTTCTCCCACGCCCGGAAGTTCCAGAAGTTCTTCCATCGTTGCCGTGTTCAAACAGACGCGGCCGCTTCCTTCAGCGGCGGAAGCCGTCTTTTTCTCGACTTGGCTGATCCAGGCGTCCTGTGCCGCGCCGCCGGGCGCAGCGTGCTGCGTTTCGAGAACTGGCCCGCGCACCGTTGCGCGGCCAAGAAAGAATGCGCAGGCGCACAGGAGAATTGCAGCGCTCCACAAGACAAGCGCCGGATCGACACGCTTTTTCCGCATACAGCTGCCTCCATTTGACATACCGGGCCAACCTGTTATATAATACGTTAAGTGTCAACTGACGCAATCAGTATACCATATTTTTTTGATTCTGTACAATCCGAACAGAATAAAATGGAGATAAAAATGAAAAAAACGAAGGTTCTTTCCCTGCTGCTTGCCGTGTTCCTGCTGCTGTCTTCCCTGACGTTGCCGCTTCTCGCGGTGGACGCTGAGACGGCGGAAGACCCGGAGCAGACGCAGAGCGACGGCGCGGATGCCGCAGCGGCAGACGACAGCGTGCCGGAGGATCAGCTGCTGTCCTCGCGGACAAGCTTTTCTGTCGCGGCCAAGGCCGCGCTCCTCGTCGATCTCAACACGGGCCGTACCGTCTATGAACAGGACGCGGACGAGCGCATCTATCCGGCCAGCCTGACGAAGATCATGACCTGTCTGCTGGCACTGGAAAACGGCAATTTGTCCGACGTTGTGACCGTCTCGGCATCCGCGCTCGAGGATCTGGACATTGATTCGAGCGTCGCAGGGCTTCAGGTCGGTGAGCAGATGACGCTGGAAAATCTGCTGTACTGCATGATGGTCGTCTCCGGCAACGACGCCTGCAACGTCATCGCCGAGCATATTGCCGGTTCCATTACGGATTTTGTCCGCATGATGAACCAGCGCGCCTATGAACTTGGCTGCCTCAACACGCATTTCAGCAATCCCCACGGTCTGCACGATGAGAATCACTATACCACCGCGCGCGATTTGTCCATCATTACGCAGGCCGCGCTCAAAAGCGAAAATTTCCGCCAAATCGTTGATACCTATGAATATCAGCTGCCCGATGATAATGTACGGCAGAACATCCCGAAGCTTAAAACGACAAACATGCTGATTTACCGCTCGATGTCCAACTCACTCTATTATTCGCGTGCGCATGGCATCAAGACCGGCTATACCAGTCAGGCGGGCCGCTGCGTCATTTCCGAGGCGACGGGAGACGGTCTTGACCTTTTGGGCATTGTCTGCGGCGCGGCCACAACCATCCTTGACAGCGGCGATCTGCTTATGGAGAACTTTACGGAGTGCGCACGGCTGTTTGACTATGGCTTTGATAATTACTCATACTTACCGATCATGTCGCCGCTGTATCCGGTCGATCAGGTGAAGATCAACAACTCTGCCGGTGCGGAGGCGGTCGCCGTTGCGCCGCAGGACGAGATCAAGGTTCTGCTGCCGAACGACTATGACCCCGACAAGCTGGTCACAGATATCCAGCTTAACAGCGACAGCGTTGACGCGCCTGTCCGCGAGGGCGACGTGCTCGGCTCGGCCACCGTTACCTATGCCGGTGAGATCCTAGGTCAGACGAAGCTGCTTGCCATCACCGATGTGGCGCGTTCCGAGATTTCCTCCGCCGCTGCCGGAACGGGAGCCTATATCCAGAAAAACTGGTGGAAGTGGGTCGTGATTGCAATCTTTGTTGCCGTTGGTGTGATACTGGCCCTTATCGTGCTCTATCAGCTGCGCAAGCGCCGCTACCGCCGCATGCGCATGGAGCAGCGCCGCCGTGCGCTGGAAGATCGCCGCCGCCGTTTCCGCGAAGGCTACGACCTGCCGTTTGACGAACTGGAACGAAAGTAAAGGAGGGCAATCGCATGCTGAACTGGGAATCGCTTCAGGCTGCCTGCCTGTCCTGCACCAACTGTCCGTTGTCGCAGACGCGGCACAACGTCGTTTTCGGCGTCGGCCCGCGGGACGCGGAGGTCATGTTCGTCGGCGAGGGACCGGGAGAAAACGAGGACTTGCAGGGCGAGCCGTTTGTCGGCGCGGCTGGAAAGTTTCTTGACGAAATGCTCTCCATCATCGACCTTGGCCGGGAAAACTGCTATATCACGAACATCGTCAAGTGCCGCCCGCCCAAAAACCGCGACCCGATGCAGACCGAGCAGGATGCGTGTATCAGCTTCCTGCGCGCGCAGACGAAGCTGATCCAGCCGAAGATCATCGTCTGTCTCGGCCGTATCGCGGCCATGCGCCTCATCCGTCCGGATTTCAAGATTTCCCGCGAACACGGACAATTTACTGAAAAGGGCGGCATTCTCTTCACTGCACTCTATCATCCGTCCGCGCTCCTGCGCGACGAAAGCAAGCGCCCGGACACCTTTTCTGACCTCAAGGCCCTTCAGGCCAAAGTCCGCGAGGGCTGTACCAGAACCCTGTAATGACAACAGGACGCGCCGCTCCCGGATGGGCGGACGCCTATTTACCGCTACCCCGTCTAGAACGCACGGATACAAAGCGAGGACAACCTGCCCGGCAGTGCAGCTTGTGCAAATTCGAGCCGTTGAAACGAGCGGGACTGATGCTTTCAAAGAAGGGGGATACCATGGATAGATACGCTGTAAACTCATATCGCGCGGCATGAACAGGAAATCGCAGTGCCGATCAAAGGCGCGGGAGTGCGTGTCCGAAAGCGGCTGAAAATCAAATATCCGCGGCTGCCAATCAAGGCAGCCGTATACTCCAAAACGAGGTCATACCGCAGATGACCTCGTTTTTATTTCTATTTATTACCGGCTGAGAATCATGGCGCAAACAGGCCTTTTTTTGGCGCGGTGCCGGTTTGACAGGCGAAATAAACGTATGCTATTTTCTGAACTGATACAATGTACAGACGCGAGCATGAT
>ENA-OYVZ01000368-OYVZ01000368.1-human-gut-metagenome-genome-assembly--contig:-NODE-368-length-12324-cov-7.559133_pt1 | contig 12324 bp, 10 predicted proteins | sample MGYA00244162_ERZ653381 | MGnify/ENA primary metagenome ERZ653381 (study PRJEB26926, sample SAMN06165033) | human gut metagenome | biome: ENVO:00009003; feature: ENVO:2100002; material: ENVO:00002003...
TCTCTGTCGCGTCAACGAGTTATATCTTATCAAACGGTTCGACGTTTGTCAACACTTTTTTTCATGTTTTTTGCATTTTTTATTTTGAGCGTTTTTCTAACTTAAATCACGACAAAAAAAGAAAAAAAACAGGTGCTTAACCATATAGCAAAGCACCTATTTTTTCGATTTTGTTAATTACTCTTCAATCGTTACTACGTCATCATCTGCTTCTGTCATGGCAATTTCTTCGTCTTCCGCAATATCCAGTTCAACATCCGGATCTTTTACGAGAATCTTTACTTCTTTCTCTTTTTCTTCTTCTACCACTTCTACAACCTCTTCTACCGGTTCCGGTGGCTCAAGACTGTCTACCAGGTCACTGTGCAGCTTGATATTACGATAACGCTTCATACCGGTTCCGGCCGGAATCAGCTTACCAATAATAACGTTCTCTTTCAAACCAATCAATGGGTCCACTTTGCCCTTAATTGCTGCATCGGTCAACACTTTAGTAGTCTCCTGGAAAGATGCCGCTGACAAGAAGGAATTCGTTGCCAGGGAAGCTTTTGTAATACCAAGAATAACCTGCTTGCCTTCCGGTGGCTGTTTACCCTCAGCTTCAAGCTGCTCTTTTACATCCTCATAATCCAGAGCATCTACCATAACACCAGGCTGGAAGTCAGAATCCCCATTATTCTCAATGCGAATCTTCTTCAGCATCTGACGTACAATAACCTCGATATGCTTATCATTAATTTCTACACCTTGCAGACGGTATACGCGCTGTACTTCACGGAGCATATAATCCTGAACCGCACGAACACCTTTAATTTTCAAGATGTCATGTGGATTTACACTACCTTCTGTCAACTCATCACCAGCCTCTAATTCCTGTCCTTCCAATACTTTAATACGGGAACCATATGGAATCAGATATGCTTTGCTCTGTCCGGTTTCATCATTTGTAATAACCACTTCACGTTTCTTCTTGGTGTCACGAAGCTGAACTTTTCCTGCAAATTCGGAAATAATAGCAAGTCCCTTTGGCTTTCTTGCCTCAAAAAGCTCCTCGACACGAGGAAGACCCTGTGTGATATCGTCGCCGGCCACACCACCGGTATGGAACGTACGCATGGTAAGCTGTGTACCCGGCTCACCGATGGACTGAGCAGCAATAATACCAACTGCTTCACCAACCTGTACCGGTTCTTTCGTTGCCATGTTTGAACCATAACATTTAGCACAAATACCAATGTGTGATTTGCAAGTAAGAATCGTACGAATCTTAACCTGTGCCTTATCACCTGCATCAATAATTTTCTTTGTATTCACAATGCGTGCCGCACGTTTTGGCGTAATCATATGATTTGCCTTAACAATCACTTCACCATCGTCATCAAGAATTGTTTCACAGGAATAACGTCCTGTAATTCTCTCCTCAAGCGTCTCAATTACTTCTTTTCCATCCATGAATGCACTAATCCACATACCCGGAATTTCTGCACGGTTACGGCTCTCGCAGCAATCCGTCTCACGAATAATCAATTCCTGAGACACATCAACAAGACGTCTTGTCAAATATCCGGAATCGGCTGTACGAAGCGCTGTATCGGAAAGACCTTTACGAGCACCATGCGCAGAAATAAAGTACTCCAATACGTCAAGACCTTCACGGAAGTTTGACTTGATTGGAAGTTCGATGGTACGACCGGATGTATCTGCCATCAAACCACGCATTCCGGCAAGCTGTTTAATCTGCTTATCCGAACCACGAGCTCCGGAGTCCGCCATCATGTAGATGTTATTCAATTCATCCAAACCACTCAACAAGTCATGTGTAATCTGGTCATCGGCAGTTTTCCATGTCTCAACAACAGATTTGTAACGCTCTTCCTCAGTCAACAGACCACGGCGGTATTTCTGGGAAATAACCTCAACCGTATTCTCTGCCTGCTTAAGCAAATCTTTCTTCGTTGCCGGCACTTCCATATCGGAAATGGAAACAGTCATTGCTGCCTTTGTCGAATATTTATAACCAAGTGCTTTAATTGCATCGAGCGTTTCCGCTGTCTTTGTTGCACCTTCATTGTTAATACATTTTTCCAGAATCTGTTTCAACTGCTTTTTGCCAACGTGGAAATCTACTTCCAGTTTAAGGAAGTTATCCGGATTGCTTCGGTCAACAAACCCAAGATTCTGGCTGATAATCTCATTGAAAATAAATCTTCCCAATGTCGATTCAATAATACGAGATTCTTCTTCACCTGCAGCATTTACGCCAAAACGACGAATTTTAATTTTTGCATGAAGTGTAATCTCATGGTTTTCATAGGCAATAATTGCCTCATTCATATCTTTAAAGAAACGTCCGGTTCCTTTTGCTCCCTGCTCCGGAGTTCTCTCCTGTGTCAAATAATAAATACCAAGGACCATATCCTGAGAAGGTACGGCTACGGCACCACCATCGGATGGTTTCAGCAGGTTGTTTGGTGACAACAGAAGGAAGCGGCACTCTGCCTGTGCTTCCACGGAAAGTGGCAAATGCACAGCCATCTGGTCTCCATCGAAGTCGGCGTTGAACGCTGTACATACGAGTGGATGAAGTTTGATTGCCTTACCTTCGACAAGGATTGGCTCAAATGCCTGAATACCCAGACGGTGAAGTGTAGGGGCACGGTTTAACATAACCGGATGCTCGCGAATTACTTCTTCGAGGATATCCCATACAGCAGGTTCTAACTTCTCTACCATTTTCTTTGCATTTTTAATATTATGAGCAGTTCCGTTTGCAACCAATTCTTTCATTACAAATGGTTTGAAAAGCTCAATTGCCATCTCTTTTGGCAGACCGCACTGATAAATCTTAAGTTCCGGTCCTACGACGATTACAGAACGTCCGGAATAGTCAACACGCTTACCAAGAAGGTTCTGACGAAAACGTCCCTGTTTACCTTTAAGCATATCAGACAATGATTTCAATGCACGGTTTCCAGGTCCTGTAACCGGACGGCCACGACGTCCATTATCAATCAATGCATCAACTGCTTCCTGCAGCATACGTTTTTCGTTTCGCACAATGATATCCGGAGCGCCAAGTTCCAAAAGTCTCTTCAAACGGTTGTTACGATTAATGATTCGACGATACAAATCGTTCAAATCGGAAGTTGCAAAACGTCCACCATCCAGCTGTACCATCGGACGAAGATCCGGTGGAATAACAGGAATCACTGTAAGAATCATCCAGTCCGGATGGTTTCCGGATTCACGGAATGCTTCTACAACTTCCAGACGCTTGATAATGCGGGCACGTTTCTGTCCGCTGGCATCCTTCAATTCATCTTTCAATGTTTTGGACTCTTCTTCCAAATCAATTCTCTGCAAAAGTTCCTGAATGGATTCTGCACCCATACCAACACGGAACGTATCACCAAAATCTTCTCTTGCTTTCTGGTATTCCTGCTCGGAAAGAACCTGTTTTACCTGAATTTCCGGTGTCTCAGATTCCAATACAATATAGGAAGCAAAATACAATACTTTTTCCAATACTTTTGGAGAAATATCCAAAATCAAGCCCATGCGGCTCGGAATTCCCTTGAAGTACCAAATATGGGATACCGGAGCAGCCAACTCAATGTGACCCATGCGCTCACGACGAACGCTGGATTTTGTGACTTCCACACCACATCGGTCGCAGACAACACCTTTATAACGTACTTTTTTGTACTTACCGCAATGACATTCCCAGTCTTTGCTCGGTCCAAAAATACGCTCGCAATACAAACCGTCTTTTTCCGGTTTCAGGGTACGATAATTGATGGTCTCCGGCTTCTTTACCTCACCTCTGGACCACTCACGGATTTTTTCCGGAGATGCCAGTCTGATTTTAATTTTATCGTAAGTCAATGTCTTTTCTTCTTCATTACCATACTGTGGCATATTTATAACCCGTCCTTTCTATCAATCTGCGCTGATGCTGCTATCGTCATCAATGCCCTGTACATCCGTTTCGCGGAAACCGGCATCTTCAAAGTATTCTTCTTTGAGTTCAAAGTTTTTGTCATTGATTAATTCATTCACATTTTCATGAGTTCCTTCTTCTATGGACTCATTCATCTGAACTTCGTTTCCTTCTTCATCCAGCACTGCAACATCCAATCCGAGAGCCTGTAACTCTTTCAGCAATACCTTAAAGGACTCAGGTATGCCAGGCTCAGAAATATTGTCGCCTTTGATAATTGCTTCGTATGTCTTAACACGTCCTACTACGTCATCCGACTTCACGGTCAGAATTTCCTGAAGAGTATAAGCTGCACCATACGCCTCAAGAGCCCATACCTCCATCTCTCCGAATCGCTGACCACCAAACTGCGCTTTACCACCAAGTGGCTGTTGGGTAACCAGTGAATAAGGACCAGTGGAACGAGCATGGATTTTATCATCAACCAAGTGATGGAGTTTCAGATAATGCATGAAACCAATCGTAACTTCGCCATCGAAATACTCTCCGGTACGTCCGTCACGAAGCTGAACCTTTCCATCTTCCTTAATCGGCACACCTGCCCATTCTTTTCTATAGTCCTGATTTGTCAGGAGATAATCCATCACTTCCGGATCAAGAACATCTTTGTATTTCTTCTCAAAATCCTCGAGTGGTGTATTTACATAATCATTTGCCAGTTTCAAGGTATCCATGATGTCAATCTCGTTTGCGCCATCAAATACCGGTGTTGCAACATTGAAACCAAGGACTTTCGCTGCCAAACTCAAATGAATCTCAAGCACCTGTCCGATATTCATTCGGGAAGGCACACCCAGAGGATTCAACACGATGTCAAGCGGACGTCCGTTTGGCAAAAATGGCATATCTTCAACCGGCAGTACACGGGAAACGACACCCTTGTTACCATGACGACCAGCCATCTTATCGCCGACCTGAATTTTTCTCTTCTGTGCAATATAAATGCGCACGGTCTGATTTACACCAGGTGACAATTCATCCCCATTTTCACGGGTAAATACTTTCGCATCCACAACGATACCAAATTCACCATGTGGAACGCGAAGAGATGTATCTCTTACTTCTCTTGCTTTCTCTCCGAAAATAGCACGAAGAAGTCTTTCTTCTGCAGTCAGTTCTGTCTCACCTTTTGGTGTTACTTTACCAACTAAGATGTCTCCGGCACGAACTTCTGCACCAATACGGATAATACCGCGCTCATCCAAATCTTTGAGAGCATCATCACCGACGCCCGGTACATCACGTGTAATTTCTTCCGGTCCGAGTTTTGTATCACGTGCTTCTGTCTCATATTCATTAATATGAACAGAAGTATACACATCTTCCTGCACCAGTCTTTCACTGAGCAGTACGGCATCCTCGTAGTTATAACCTTCCCATGTCATAAATCCAATCAATGGGTTTTTACCAAGGGCGATTTCGCCGCCGGAAGTAGAAGGTCCATCAGCAATTACCTGACCAGTCTCAACTTCATCACCTTTTGTAACAATCGGTCTCTGGTTCATGCAGGTACCCTGGTTGCTTCGTACAAATTTAGACAATTTATACTCATCCAGATTTCCATCTTTTTTGCGAATCAAAATGCGGTTTGTTTCGGCACGTTCTACCACACCGCCTTCTTTTGCTACCACACAGTTTCCGGAGTCAACAGCCGCTTTCATTTCCATACCTGTTCCGACAACCGGCGCCTCTGTTACCAGAAGCGGCACTGCCTGACGCTGCATGTTGGAACCCATCAGAGCACGGTTCGCATCATCATTTTCCAAGAATGGAATCATGGCTGTTGCCACAGAGAATACCATCTTTGGCGATACGTCCATGTAATCAATTTTATTTCTCTCAAATTCCGATGTCTCTTCACGGAAACGACCGGATACATTTTTACGAACGAAATGACCTTCTTCGTCCAGACGCTCATTCGCCTGTGCAACGTGGTAACGGTCTTCTTCGTCTGCCGTCATATAAACAACTTCATCTGTTACACGTGGATTCTCCGCATCCGAGTGGTCTACTTTACGATATGGAGCCTCAACAAATCCATACTCGTTAATTCTTGCGTAAGATGCCAGTGAGTTGATCAAACCGATGTTCGGTCCCTCAGGCGTCTCAATCGGACACATTCTTCCATAATGGGAATAGTGTACGTCACGCACCTCAAATCCGGCACGGTCACGGGACAAACCACCAGGTCCGAGGGCTGACAGACGACGTTTGTGTGTCAACTCAGAAAGCGGGTTGTTCTGATCCATAAACTGTGACAGCTGGGAACTTCCGAAGAATTCCTTAACCGCTGCCGTTACCGGTTTAATATTAATCAACGACTGTGCAGAAATACCTTCGATATCCTGCGTTGTCATTCTTTCACGCACCACACGCTCCATACGGGACAAACCAATACGGTACTGGTTCTGAAGCAGCTCGCCTACTGCACGGATACGACGATTTCCCAAGTGATCGATATCGTCGTCATTTCCCAGACCATATTCCAAATGGATGTTGTAGTTAATAGAAGCAAAAATATCTTCCTTTGTTATATGTTTCGGAATTAACAATACTACATTGCGGCGGATTGCGTCATAACGCTCCTCATCCGTCTCATTTTCTTCCAAAATCTTCTTCAATTCCGGATAGTAAACATCTTCTGTAATTCCCAACGCTTTTTTATCTGCCTGTGGCAAAAATGCATGTAAATCAACCATCATATTGGACAATACTTTTACAACATGTCCTTCTTCTGTCTGCATCATTACAAACGGAATGGCTGCGTTCTGAATTTCACGAGCAAGCTCTTCGGAAACCATCGTTCCGGCTTCTGCCACTACTTCACCGGTTTCCGGGCTGACTGCATCTTCTGCAAGTGCAAATCCGACAATACGATTTGTGAAGGATAATTTCTTATTAAATTTATAACGTCCAACCTTCGCCAAGTCATAACGTCTTACATCAAAGAACATATTGTTAATGAGGCTTTCCGCACTGTCAACAGCAAGCGGTTCACCCGGACGAAGTTTTTTATACAATTCAAGCAAACCGTCCTGATAGTTCTTGGAAACGTCCTTCTCAATACTTGCCAAAATTTTCGGCTCCTCGCCAAACATGTTCAAAATTTCCTGATCTGTCCCTACACCAAGTGCACGAATCAAAACCGTAATCGGAACTTTTCTATTTCTATCTACACGAACGTAAAATATATCATTGGAGTCTGTCTCATATTCCAACCACGCTCCACGGTTTGGAATAACAGTCGAAGAATACAACTCTTTACCGATTTTATCATGGGCGATACCATAATAAATGCCAGGGGAACGAACCAACTGACTTACAATAACACGCTCTGCTCCGTTAATAATAAACGTACCTGTCGCGGTCATAAGAGGAAGGTCTCCCATGAAAATATCATGTTCACTAATTTCCTCTGTTTCATTATTATGGAGTCTTACTTTAACTTTCAATGGTGCCGCATAAGTTGCATCCCGCTCCTTACACTCTTCGATGGAATATTTCACATCATCCCGGCACAGCTCAAAGCTAACAAATTCCAGACTTAAATTGCCGTTGTAATCCGCAATCGGCGAAATATCGCGGAATACTTCATTCAAGCCCTCTTCCAGAAACCATTTGTACGAATCTGTCTGAACCTCAATGAGGTTTGGCATCTCCAATACTTCTTTCTGTTTCGAGTAACTCATTCTCACACCTTTGCCCACATGGACAGGGCGTATTCTGTTTTTCTCCATTGATGATTTCACTCCTTGTCTTTTCTACAGAACTGTGATATACTACAAATTAGGTAGGGATATTGCGCCTACCATACCACAATAGTGCATTTTCTATCGTACCACAAATGTAGTAAGGTGTCAAGCGTTTATTTGGCACTTTTTTCTATTTTTTTAATATTTTTAAGGAGACGATGTATGGGGAATCAAATCATTATTTCAATCAGCCGTGAATACGGCAGTGAAGGACACACAATTGCGAAACAGATTGCGAAAGATCTGGGGCTTCCTTTTTATGACCGCAATATGCTTGACGAAATCGCAAAAGAAAAGGGCTTTGACCCGGCTGTTTTTGCCGGTGTAGATGAAAAGCCGCGCAACAAACTGCTTTCGCGCCGAGTAAAAGGATATTCTAACGCAACCGAAGACAATCTGGCGCAGATGCAGTTCGAATTTCTTCGTAAAAAGGCCGCCTCCGGCGAATCTTTTGTCGTGCTTGGCCGTTGTTCCGAAACGATTCTAAAGGAATATGATAGCTTAGTTTCAATTTTTGTTACTGGAAACAAGGACCGCAAATTAAAACATGTTATGGAGAAGTTTTCGCTTTCCAAAACTGCCGCCGCAGCTAAAATCACTAAACATGACGCATACCGCCGCCGATACCATAATCACTATTCGGATTTTAAATGGGGTGACTCGCGCAATTATGATGTTTGTATCAATAGCAGCCGGATTGGTGTGGAAGGGACAGCAAAATTATTGAAGAAGTTTGTGGAGAGCGTAAAAAAATACTAGTAAAAGGGGAGCATAAACCGGCGAGAAACATTATTCGCGTTAGCGAATTTCCTGTTTCGAGTCGGGTTATGCTCCCCCCTTTTTCGCGGTGCGTGCCGCACTTCGTGCGTCTCTACGCGCGCACGCGCGCTATAAAATCAAAAATAGACTCAGAAACTCGCAAGCAAGCTTGCAGTTTCTGAGTCTATTTTCAATTTTGCACCGCTTAGTGTGAACGCGATTATTTTAATGTTACTTTTGCACCTTCAGCTTCGAGTTTTTCTTTGATTTCTTCAGCTTCTTCTTTTGTAGCGCCCTCTTTAACTACTTTAGGAGCTCCGTCTACAACTTCTTTAGCTTCTTTCAATCCAAGACCAGTTACTTCACGAACAACTTTGATAACTTTAACCTTAGCTGCTCCAACTTCTGTCAACTCTACGTCGAACTCGTCTTTCTCAGCTGCACCGCCTGCTGCGTCTCCGCCTGCTGCTGCAACGACTACACCTGCTGCTGCAGATACGCCGAACTCTTCCTCACATGCTTTTACTAAATCATTCAATTCCATAACGCTCATCTCTTTGATAGCATCGATAAATTCCTGTGTTGTCATTTTGTTTTCCTCCATTCAAATTTTAAAAAATAATAATAACTTATTCTGCTGCTGTTTCGCCCTGAGCTTCTGCAATCTGTTTTACGACACGAGCAAAGTTCGTGATTGGTGACTGCAGGCTTCCAAGCAACTTGGAAATAAGCTCGTCTTTTGACGGGATTGTAGCAAGAACTTTAACGCCAGCGGCATCATAATACTCACCATCTACAACTCCACTCTTAATCTCAAGAGCCTCTGCTTCTTTTGCAAAATTATTAATAATTCTTGCCGGAGCAGTCTCATCTTCGATACCGAATGCGATTGCTGTAGGACCTTCCAAGTCTTTGTCAAGCTGCGCAAAATCGGTTCCATCAAACGCCAAGTGAAGCATTGTATTTTTGTATACTTTGTATACAACACCAGCTTCTCTTAACTGTTTACGAAGTTTTGTATCCTGCTCAACTGTCAGTCCACGATAATCAACAAGAACTGCAGATTTAGCATCTGATACATAGCCTTTGATTTCATCAACGATAGGCGCTTTTAATTCGACTTTAGCCATGATTTGTTACCTCCTTATTATTGTCAGCTTATGCTGCCATATAATCTGCCGGAGATTTCATCAAAAATGTCATTGACATTTATAAAAAATCCTCTGCCTGCGCACGCAGACAGAGGATATAATCTCACTATGATTGCATTCACAATCTTCCTCGGCAAGCGGCATCCGCACTTACATAGCAAAGCTATACTTGCTGTCTACGGCAGTTATAAACTTTAGTCAGTGTAGCATAGCGCTACACAATTGTCAAGTTTTTAATTATCCAATTTTCAAAGTATTTACTTTGATTCCAGGACCCATTGTAGAAGTTACGGTAACACTCTTCATATAGGTTCCCTTTGCACTTGCTGGTTTTGCTTTAATAATAGCATCCATCAATGTGTTAAAGTTCTCGGTAAGCTGCTCTTCTGTGAAGGAAGCTTTACCAACCGGACAATGGATAATATTTGCTTTATCCAAACGATACTCGATTTTACCTGCTTTAATATCATTAACAGCCTTTGTAACATCCATTGTAACCGTACCGGCTTTTGGGTTTGGCATCAAGCCTTTTGGTCCGAGGACACGTCCCAAACGACCAACTACGCCCATCATGTCAGGTGTTGCTACTACAACGTCAAAATCGAACCATCCCTCATTCTGGATTCTTGGAATGAGTTCTTCGCCACCAACGAAATCTGCACCTGCTGCTTCTGCTTCTGCCACTTTATCACCTTTAGCGAATACAAGAACACGAACTGTTTTACCAGTACCGTGAGGCAGAACAACGGCACCACGTACCTGCTGGTCAGCATGACGGCCATCTACACCAAGACGGATATGAGCTTCTACGGTTTCATCAAATTTTGCAACTGCTGTTTTCTTAACAAGGCTAATTGCTTCAGCCACATCATACTGTGTTGCACGATCTACTAATTTTGCGGCCTCTGTATATTTTTTACCTCTTTTCATTTTTCAAACCTCCTAGTGGTATTAACGAACATTGTCTCCCACAACGTCCAAATGACATTAGTTCTTTTTTCTGCGATAAATTTTGACTACTCTTCTACTGTGATACCCATACTTCTTGCTGTACCAGCAATCATGCTCATAGCTGCTTCTAAGCTGCCGGCATTTAAGTCAGGCATTTTTGTTTCTGCAATTTTCTGGATATCTTCCTTAGAAATTGTAGCAACTTTCTTTTTGTTCGGCTCGCCGGAACCAGACTGAATCTTGCATGCTTTCTTCAAAAGAACAGCAGCCGGCGGAGTCTTTGTTACAAAACTAAAACTTCTATCTGCATAAACAGTAATTACAACAGGAATAATCATTCCATCCTGTCCCTGTGTTTTAGCGTTAAACTCTTTTGTAAACTGAGCAATATTGATTCCGTGCTGTCCAAGTGCAGGACCAACCGGCGGTGCCGGAGTTGCCTTTCCTGCCGGAATCTGTAATTTAATATATCCTTCGACTTTCTTAGCCATTTTCAATTCCTCCTAAACGATTAAACCAGTTTCAATTCTGAGAAGTCAATCTCAACCGGAGTATCACGGCCAAACATATCGATAACAATAACTGCCATCTGTTTTGCCGGGTGAACTTCCTGAACAACACCGTCAGTATCCTGCCATACTCCCTCTGTAACGATAACATGATCTCCAATGGAAAACGGAGAAGCCTCTGCCTCTGCCAAAAATCCCATGTTGGCAATTTCTTCCTCTGTCAACGGTACCGGTTTAGATCCCGGTCCAACAAATCCTGTTACGCCACGTGTGTTTCGCACAACATACCAAGTCTGGTCATTCATAATCATATTGATTAAAACGTACGCCGGAAACATTTTCTTCTGAACCTGTTTCTTTTCTCCGTTTTTCTCTTCTACGACCGTCTGCAGCGGAATCAGAACTTCTAAAATCTGATCCTGCAGATTACGATTCTCGATTGTTTTCTCAATATCTGCTTTTACCTTATTCTCATAACCGGAATAAGTATGAACTACATACCATTTTGCTTCTTCTGCCATGGCAACCTCCTATGAAACAATGTGAAGTGCAGCCAATCCCAGACGAATCACCCAGTCAACACCGGCAATCAGTACACCGAGCAATACGGACACTACGATTACAAGTGCAGATTGTTTCACCAAATCTTCCTTCTTCGGCCAGGTACACTTCTTGAACTCACTCTTTACACTTTTAAAGAAGCCAGGTTTCGAAGTCTTTTCTGCTTCGCTCATGTGACACACATCCTTTCCGAAACATCACACGGACTACTTAGTCTCCTTGTGTAACGTGTGTTTCTTGCAAAATCTACAATATTTCTTTGTTTCCATTCTGTCCGGATGGTTCTTCTTATCTTTGGTCATGTTGTAATTACGCTGTTTGCATTCTGTACATTCCAAAGTAATTTTAGTACGCATCTTGTCACCTCCGTGAAATTATTTTTTCTGAACCCACGCAATCCTGCGCTTATTCAGCTCTTACACCGCAACTGCGGCTTGGTCAAAATTTTGGCATAAAAAAAAGACCTAATTCATCGCCTATCCACTATACCACAAGCCATAGGTCCACGTCAATAAGTTTTTTTCGCGAAAGCTACAAGCCATGCAAAAAATAAAACTCACGCTGCTTCGTTGGGAGCTTGCTCACATAAGAAGCCTGTCTCTTATACACATCTCCGAGCCCACGAGACGCTCATGAATCTC
>ENA-OYVZ01000376-OYVZ01000376.1-human-gut-metagenome-genome-assembly--contig:-NODE-376-length-12197-cov-4.828200_pt1 | contig 12197 bp, 14 predicted proteins | sample MGYA00244162_ERZ653381 | MGnify/ENA primary metagenome ERZ653381 (study PRJEB26926, sample SAMN06165033) | human gut metagenome | biome: ENVO:00009003; feature: ENVO:2100002; material: ENVO:00002003...
AATCTTCGGCAAATTCGCAATTTCCCAACGGGCCGATGTAGGCATCGGCCCCTACATTCGAGTAGGCGTCTGCATCTGCTTTTCACAATTTTTCGCGCAGAACAGGCGCGGCAAGGGGAGGCTTATCACCACGCCGTGCATAAAAATCCCCTTTCCGCAAAAGCTGTCACAGAGGTGACGTTTATGGCAAACAACGAAAAATTCCGCTACGATCCAACGCCTATGAACCATGAATTTCCCGGCCAGCCGGACGATTGCTTTGATGTGGTCAATCAGTACGGCACTTACAACATCCAGAAGACCGCCGATACCGACAATGCCTATCCAGCCATTGCGCAAGGCATGCCGAAGGTCGGCCACTTTGCGCGCCGCAGCAAGGCAATGTTCGATATGACAGGTGGAGAAACGAAGAGATAAGCAAAAATCCGGTGGAGCGCATTGCGCTCCGCCGGATTCGTTTTCATTCCCATGTTTCCCAAATCTCCGGGCAATACCCGGCCGTGGCCTGCTTGCCGTTTCGGACGATGGGTGTCCGCATGAGTTCTGGATGATCGAACAGCTTGTTTTCTTTGGCGCGCGTATCATCTGTATAGCGCATAAGATCAATCTCCGGACTTTTGACCGACCAGTCAATCAGCATGTCCACACCGCCGACGGCGCGCAGGACACTGTCAAATTCGCCGCCGGACATCCCGAAGCGAACCAGATCAATCTGCTGAAACTTGATTCGGCGCTCCTTGAACCAGCGTTCAGTCTTTTTCGTATCAAAGCATTTCTTTTTTCCGAAGATCTGAATGTTCATCTTATTCCTCCAGCATGGCGGCAGCTTCCGCCTCGGTGTCGGCGGAAAACAGGAACTGGCCCGCCGTGGTATAGACCTCTACATGACCTCTGACATAACGCATCGTAATTTCCATGACGCAGTTCCCCTTTCGGTTGATCTGCGGTCAGTATATCATGCGTTATGTCCAATAATCCGGACTTTCAAAATCGGAACTCAATAAAAATCGCTTTCCCACTGCGCGTAGACGGTGCGGTTTTCAGTCGCCGTCAGGTCGGTCAGCAATTCACCGGATTCCGTGTACCAGCCAAGGAAGATTTCGGTATCGGATGTGGCGTCAAAGGGCGGGTCATAGACGCTGCCTGCTTCGTAGAATGCGATATCGCGTTCCCGGTCGCCCTTCTCGGTCTGCACGAAGCGTACCCAGTAGAAGCCGTCGGACGAGCCGGAATAATCGGCATAAAGGAACACGCGAAGTTCCGCCATACGGCGGTTTACAAGACCATCGTTGATCACATACTCGCCGTTGGATTCCTTCACATGACACCAGATGCCCATGGCAGAGGCCAATTCGTTGGTCGAATAGAGTCCGCTCTTGAGCATGGTGGACAGTGCGCTGTCCTTCATCCAGCCGGAGCCAATGTTGTAGGTCAGACTGACGAGCGCGTCGTATTGGTTATCGCTCAGGAAAATGTTGTTTTCCGCCAGGAATTTGTCCAGCTTTTCCTCAAAACCCTGCAGCATCTCACGCAGCAGAACGTCTGCCTGCGCCTCTGTGATGCCGTTGGGGTAGTCGTCCTTGCCGCAGGCGCTGCCGTAGCCGATGGAATACTGGGCGTAGTCCCAGTAGGCTCTTTCCCGGAATCCCTCTTTCTGCTTGATGAAATCAATCATCTGCTCGGTCGTGCGGAGCGTGATCTCCGTCGGATCCTGATCCGGGTCTGTGGGAACTACTGGTTCAAAACTCTGATAAATGCGGTTGACAATCGCAGCAATCTCCGCACGCGATACAGACGCATCCGGGCGATACGTCCCGTCCGGGTAGCCGCCGACAATCCCAGCGGCGTAGAGCGCTTCGACATAGACACTGTCGGTGTCGGTAAACGTACCGTAGGTGCCGGGGTCAGACAGGCCAAGCGCGTTTGCAGCAAGCTTGGCGAGCAGACCGCGCGTCATATTGACGTCCAGATCGGAAATATCCTGATAGCGCACAAGGAAGCCCTGATCGATGGCAAAATTCAGATAGCCTCTTGCCCAGTGGGACTCGGCGCGCTCCGGCTCCGGATAGCCCGCAGCCAGCAGGATCATCTTGAGCGATTCGCCGGTCGTGACCTTTTTCGTGGGGCGATATGTACCGTCCGGGTAGCCGCTGACGACGCCGGATTCGGACAGCGTCATCACGTCCTCATAAAACCAGCTGCTCTCCGGCACATCGGAGAAGGAGATATCATATGCGCGGACAAGCGTTGTCCCGGCCAGAAGAAGGGTCAGCGCCATGAAAACCCAAAGCAGGTTGCGAAGTCTGGTTTTCATACTGTCACGCTCCTTTCTTTGCATCAAATCGGAGATAGTATAGCAGATTTGATTACAAAATGCAACCGTTTAGGCGAAACAACCAAACAGCAGCGTATTTTATTGGTAGGAATTGACGTCGATCAGCGCTGTGATGCCCTTGTTGCGGCGATCCTTGGAGAACTCTGCGAGAATATATGCCAGCAGGCGGCGGATGGCGGCGGAATTCCTGCAGACCAGCGTCAGCTGATAACGGTAGGAATAGTTGACGCGGGCGACGCTGGCCGGGGCAGGGCCGAGAAGTTGGGCCGGTTCGCGGCAGTAGGGTTCCTGCTGGAGATTGGCGGCCAGTGCGTCGCGCAGGCGGACGCTGGCCTCGATCAGCCCGCGCTCCTCCAGTCCTGCGGCCGTAATGGTAAACAGATCGGAAAATGGCGGGCAGCTGCGCAGCTGCCGCATCTGCAGCTCCAGTTCGTAAAACGCGTCATAATCCTGCTTTGCGGCAAGCCGCAGCACAGGATGCTCCGGCGTCATGGTCTGGATCATGGCGCAGCCCGCGTCCGCACCGCGCCCGGAACGGCCGACGACCTGCGTAATGAGCGAAAACGTTGTCTCGGCGGCGCGGAAATTGTCTACATACAGGCTCATGTCCGCGTCAATGACGCCGACGAGCGTGACGGATGGGAAATCAAGGCCCTTGGCAACCATCTGCGTGCCAAGCAGAATGGGAATCTGCTGTTCGCGGAATTTTTTCAGCATTGCCTCATGCCCGCCTGCGGCGGGTACGGTATCGGCGTCCATGCGCAGAACCTCCGTGTCGGGAAACAAGGCTTTCAGTTCCTGCTCGATCTTCTGCGTGCCGCTTCCGATGGCCTTCATCGCACCGCCGCATTTTTCACAGCGCGCATGTGCGGGCATGGTAAAGCCGCAGTAGTGGCACATCAGACGGCGGCCGGAGGAGTGGTACGTCAGATGGACGCTGCACCGCGGGCACTGCGGCACGTCACCGCAATCCATGCAGACCAGATACCGGCTGTTGCCGCGCCGGTTCAAAAACAGGATGGATTGTTTACCGTCCAAAATTGCGTCGCGGATGCCCTCTTCCAGTTCCCGGCTCAAGTCCAGATCATTGCCCGCGCGAAGTTCCTGCTTCATGTCGATGATACGCGCGTCGGGCAGCGCGCGTCCATTGTAGCGGGTCTTAAGCGTATAAAGGCTGTAAACACCTGTTTTGGCCAGATACATCGTCTCGATGGACGGCGTGGCCGAGCCGAAAAGCACGAGTGCGCCCGCCCTCGCGCTGCGATAGAGCGCGATCTCCCGCGCGTGATAGCGCGGGGCGTTTTCAGATTTATATGTATGCTCCTGCTCCTCATCGAGGATAAGCAGACCGGGGTTTTGAAGCGGTGCGAAGACCGCTGAGCGTGTGCCGACCACGACACGCGCCTCGCCGCGCGCAATGCGCCGCCACTCGTCATAGCGTTCGCCCACACGCAGACTCGAATGGAGCACAGCAACGGTTTTTCCAAAGTGCGCGGTCATTTTATGCAGCAGCTGTGGCGTGAGCGCAATCTCCGGCACGAGCAGCATGGCGGAGCGGCCCTTATCCAGCGCGCTTTGAATCAATGCAAGATAGACTGAGGTTTTGCCGCTGCCCGTCACGCCGTAGAGAAGCGCCGCGCCAGGCTTTTCCTGCTGCATCTGCCGGTTCAGGCCGTCGAAGGCAGCTTGCTGCTCTTCACTCAGCGTCAGCGGTCCGGCAGGCGGTACGGCCTCGCGCTTCGGGCTGCGCAGCTGCTCCTGTTCATGCGTTTCAATCAGGCCAAGCTTTGCAAGGCGCGAGATGGTCTGCATACTCGCGCCGGTCAGGTCACACAACTCGCGGCAGGGACCGGCACCGACGACACACAGCAGGCGCAGCAACGCGGCCTGCAGGGGTGCTGAAATCTGCTTTTTTGCAGCGAACTGTTCCGCTTCTTCCGCGCTCACGGCAAGCGCAGCGACCTTGATGGTTTTTTCGTTCGTTTTTTGCGTGAGTGAAGCGTCCTCACGCAGCAGACTGCGCTTTCGCAGCGCCTGCACGGCGGCGTCGAACGTCTGCGGAGATTCAAACTGCTGCCGGAGCGTCCGCTCCGGCGCGCTGCCGCCGAGATCGGTCAGCAGCTGTACGAGCCTTGCCGCGCCGGAGTTTGCCATGCCGGGCGGCAGCTTGTCCTGCGCGCCGGATACGAGCGTCAGCGTCCGCTTTTCGTCGAACCAGAATCCGGCAGGAAGGATGGCCTTGACCGCGTCATAAAATGTGCAGAAATAGCGCTCTTTCATAAACGCAGCAAGGCGAAGCTGGCTGTCCGTCAGAATCGGCGCGCCGTCGAGCGTGCGCTCGACGGCCTTGAGTCCTGACGGATCCCCTTCCTGCACGGATAAGACGACGCCCTCCGTCCGGCGGTTGCCGTGACCAAACGGAACAAGCACGCGCATCCCGGCCAGCAGCGGCATATCCTCCGGCACACGGTAGGAATAGGGCCTGTCAATGGCATAAACCGCTGCTGCAACAGCCAACTGTGCAATCATAGACATGACCTGTTCCTCCTTTGTCTGGTAAAATCGGGTTTCTCGGGGTGTGCCTCCGGCGGCCATATCTTTTCTCATGCAAGAGAAAAGATATGGAAGAGAAGCGTGCTTGGACACAGTGGGTGCGTACTGTGGGTGCAGTTCAGACAAACACCAGGTTTTTAGGTGTCATGACAACACAGAATCACCCCACGGGCGCCATGGTATGCGCCGCCTGGTACAGTACAGCCGAATTTGCGAGCAGTTACGGTTAAATATCTGCGGTAAATCAGCTTTGCGTTCAAAATTTATGGGGCAGTACGGATTCGCCCAAGACTCTGTAGGGGCCGATGCCCACATCGGCTCGCGCAGTATATGCCGTTTTTACGGAAATCTTCGGTGAACTTGTAACTTCCAAATGGGTCAATGTGGGCATCGGCCCCTACAACCAAGCGGGGAAGTGCATACGGATTTGACGCAAATCTTCATAAAATTGAGTTCCTCCGCAGTATTCAAAAGAACCGGCGCAGGCGGCTGGCCTGCGCCGGAGTTTGGCTCAGTGTCTGTATTTATCGTCGAGCGTAGCCTTCAGCTGGCCGTCGGCAACCTCGCGGATAGCGAGCGTGACGGGCTTTTCCTCGAGCGGCTCGTGCGTGAGTTCGGACTCGATGGACAGCTGACGCGCGCGGTGCGCGACCACATTGACAAGCAGATAGCGGCTGTCAACATTCTTAAGAAGTTCCGACATTGCGGGGTAAAGCATTAGAGTTCCTCCTTTATGCAATGGATACGATCCATCATTTTACACTTTTCTGCAGTCATAATCGCAAGCAGCTCTTGTGCCGCATGCTCAACCGTATCGTTAACGACGAGATAGTCATATTGTCCGGCCTGGCTGTATTCCCATTTTGCCCGTTCCATGCGCTTTTCCATCAATTCCGGCGGTACATCGCCGCGGTTTTGCAGTCTGCGGCGAATTTCGGCCATTGACGGTGCAGTCAGGAAAACAAGAACTGCCTCCGGCAGACGCTTTTTGATATTCAGCGCACCAACTACGTCCACGTCCATCACAACGTCTGTCCCAGCTTCGAGCGCGGTCAGGATGGGTTTCAGAGGTGTGCCATAATAATTGCCGACATATTCGGCATGTTCTAGAAGTTCGCCCGCCGCGATCATCTGTTCAAACTGTGCACGGGTGACAAAATAATAGCTTTTGCCGTCGATTTCGCCGGGGCGCATGGGGCGGGAGGTTGCGGAGATCGAATACTGCACCCGGTCACGCAGCTGCATGACGCGGCTGAGCACGGAATTTTTTCCGACGCCGGAGGGGCCGGAGATCGCAAACAGTTTTCCCTTCATGGCTGCAAATTCGTCTCCTCCGATGTTTTTTCTTCCATACGCACGCAGATCGTCTCCGGTGTGACGGACGAGAGAATCACATGGTCGGTGTCCAGCAGCAGAACGGATTTCGTTCTACGGCCGAATGAGGCATCGAGCAGCATGCCGCGTTCCCGCGCCTCCTGCACGACGCGCTTGATGGGTGCGGAGTCGGGGCTGACGACAGCTAGGATCCGGGCGGCAGCGACAGCGTTGCCAAAGCCGATCGAAATAAGCTTCATGTCTGCCTCCTATTATTCGATGTTCTGCGTCTGTTCGCGGATCTTTTCCAGTTCCGCCTTGAGATCGACGACGGTTCGGGCCTGTTCCAGATCGTTGCCCTTGGAGCCGATAGTGTTGGACTCGCGGTTGAATTCCTGAAGCAGGAAGTCCAGCTTGCGGCCAATGGGGCCGCCGGTTGTCAGCATCTGATCAAGCTGATTCAGATGGCTGCGCAGGCGGACCGTTTCTTCGTCTACGGCAATTTTGTCAGCATAGACGGCGGCTTCCTGCAAAATACGGCCCTCGTCGATATTGGTTGCGCCGAGTACCTCCTGCATTTTCTCAGTCAGCCGGGCGCGATACTCCGCAAGTGTGACGGGGCTGCGCGCTTCAACCTTTTCGACAAGAGACAACACTGTTTTCGCGCGGCTGCGAAGGTCGGCCTCCATGGCCGCGCCCTCTTTTTCGCGCATGGCGTTGAATTTGGCAAGCGCCTCCTTGACGACGGACAGGATATCGTCTGTCAGCTTCTGCTCGTCCTCTTCCTGTTTCTCAATCACAAAGACGTCAGGCATGCGGGACAGGGCCGTAACGGAAATGTCATCGCGCACGCCGTAATCTGCAGCGATGGACTTGAGCGCGGCGAGATACCCCTCCAGAACGGGCTTATTGAGTGCAATCTTGACGCTCGTATCCTCGGTGACATTAACGGTGATGAACATATCCAGCTTCCCGCGGTTCACGTTCGCCTTGATGAGCGCTTTGACGGCATCCTCCGCGAAGCCGTAGACACGCGGAAGCTTGACGTTCAAATCTAGATAGCGGTTGTTGACGGCCCGCAGTTCGACAGTGATTTCACGCCCGTCGATGTTTTTTTCTGCGCGGCCATAGCCGGTCATACTTCTAATCACGTTATTTCCTCCATTTTCTTCAGGGCTGTTTATCCGGCTCATCCGCTGCGGCAAGCGTTGCGGCGATGGAATACTGTCCGATCGCTCCGGCAGAATCGAAGCCATCGACATAGACCGTGACCGGAACCTGGTACGTTCCCTCCTGCGTATAGCCGCTCATATCGGCGACGATACGGATGCTGTTCGCGGAGATCCGCGACGCGTCGGCCGCGTCGGCGCGAATGGTGACTTGCACCTGCTGGGACAGGCTCGTAGCCTTGAATTTTTCTTCGTCAACGCCAACGAACACAATATTCGTCGTACGGAGTGTTTTGATCTGCTTACCCTTGATGGTGATCCGGACGGAAACAGTCTCCTCGCCGGAGACGTTCTTGGCCTCGTTCGGGATCAGAATGGCGCGCTCGACCGTTTCGTCGTTGCTCGGCAGCGTGGACAGATCGATGGGCTCAAGTTGGATTGAGTTGAGACCGTCGAGTACGGTGGAGTCGCCGGAGAGCGTGATGGCTTTGGGCTCGTAGTCCCAATCCAGATCGGAAAGCTTCGCGCCGCCGCCCTCGGTGAACTGCACCTCAATGGGCACAACTTTATATTTGACGATCTTCATTGTGACCTCGATCGTGTCGGAACTGAGCGTCAGCTGCGTCGGGTCAACCTGCGCGCCGTCCTTGTCCAGAAGCGTAATTGGGACGGATTCGGTGATGGTCTTATCCACGTTGCTGCGCTCAATGGTGATTGCAGCGTGATCGACGGTATTGACGACCGATTCAGGGCCCTCAATGGTAATGGAATCAAAATCAAAGCTGGTGCTGTCGAGCATATAGCCCTCAGCGATCTTGACATTGGAGAAATCGCCCCGCACTTCGACCGGCTTGCGGATCTGACGCTCAACGGTAAAGGTGATGCTGGCAGGAGATTTATCCATTTTTGTGATGGACGAGGCGGATACGGCGCTGGGGAGCGTGATGTCGTAGGACATCGTGTAATCCTTCGTGCTGCGCACCTTGGACACGTCGATCACAGCCTTGATCTCGTCTTTGTGCTGGTCAAGCGTTTTCAGATCGGCGTTTTTTCCATAGAAATGCGCGGAAACAAATTCCTGATAGTCGCCGGTAATGACAAGTCCGTGATCTTCGCGCAGAACTTCTGCGCCGGAAAATGTCACGGGAATATTGCCGATGGTCAGATCAACATCCGGATTTACGACAGTCATGACGTAGACCCACAGACACATAGCCGCAAGGACGGAGATGATCAGAGAGAAGAGTTTACTTTTCATTGGAACCGTCCTTCCTGCTGAAGCATGCGGCGAGTCTCTTGAGCAGCGTCTTATTCTCCGTTTCGTCCGCAATCAGTTCGTTGGACAGCAGCTTCTGCAGCGTCTGGGGAGCCAAATGGCGCTTGAGCATGCCGCCGATGGCGACGGAAATCGTCCCGTTTTCCTCCGAAACAATCACGACCACGGCATCGGAGACTTCACTCGTGCCGACACCCGCGCGGTGACGCGTGCCGAGGTCGCTCGGCAGGTGCGGATTGTCGCTCAGCGGCATGACACAGCCGGCTGCGGCCACACGTCCGCCTCGGACAATGACAGCGCCGTCGTGCAGAGGAGAGTTTTTAAAGAAAAGGTTGCGCAGCAGCTGCTCAGACAGCTGTGCGTCAACAATGGTGCCGGTCTTGAAATAGTCGTCAAGCGGCGTCTCGCGCTCAAATACGAGCAGAACGCCGACGCGTTCACGCGACATGATCTCGCAGGCCTGCACCGTGGCGGCAACGGCGCTCTGTTCGATGGAAGCGCCTGCCTCGGTCGAGAGCAGATGGAAATGCAGCTGCGCGCCGACACGCTCGAGTGCACGGCGAAGTTCCGGCTGGAACACGATGATGAGCGCGATCGCGCCGACCTCGAGGATCTTGTTGAGCAGCCAGTTTAATGTATAGAGATTTAGCACATCCGTCAGCAGCGTGATTGCCAGCAGCAGCAAAATCGCGCGAGCCACACGCGCTGCGCTCGTCGAGCGGATCAGACGAAGGAGCGAATAGAAAATTATCGAAACGACCAGGATATCGACAATATCTGAAATCCCGATGGCAGGGACCTGATACAGAAGATTCTGGAAGAATTCACGGATCGTAGCCATAGAGTCATTCTCCCATTGATACATATAATTATGGTAAATTATACTCCAAATTCTCCCCCTGCGCAAGTCCATGCGGGAAGAAAGTTTTAGGGAAGTTTTCTCCAGCTGCTGCGGGGCTTCTGACCCTGCACTGTGCTGCTTATTTGACGCCCTTCATTGTCAGACTGAGCCGGCCGCGCTTCTGATCGACATCCAGAACGGCGACCTTAACCACGTCGCCGACTGCAACGACCTCGGATGGATGCTTGATAAATTTATTGCTGACCTGAGAAATGTGTACCAGACCGTCCTGGTGGACGCCGATATCGACGAATACGCCGAAATCAATGACATTGCGCACCGTTCCGCTGAGCACCATGCCGGGCTTGAGATCCTTCAGGTCCAAAACATCCGTGCGCAGAATCGGCGCGGGCAGTTCGTCGCGCGGGTCGCGGCCGGGTTTGACAAGTTCCTTGACGATGTCCTGCAGCGTCGGCACACCGACACCGCATGCGGCTGCGGCCTTCTCCGCGCCGTAGGCGCGAAGCTTATCGGGGAGCAGCGCCATTTCCGGCTTGCCTGCATTTTTAAGGTCAACATCCAGCAACTCTGCCAGCTTTTTCGCCGCGTCGTAGCTTTCCGGGTGCACGCCGGTGCGGTCAAGCACCTGCTTGCTTTCCGGTACACGCAAAAAGCCTGCGCACTGCTCAAATGCCTTCGGCCCCAGCTTCGGCACCTTTTTGATCTGCGCGCGCGAGGTGAACGCACCGTTTTCTTCGCGGTAGGCGACGATATTCTTTGCCGTTGTCGCGTTGAGCCCCGCAACCCGCTTCAAAAGGGGAGCGGAGGCCGTGTTCAGATCGACGCCGACGGCGTTAACGCAGGCCTCGACCACGCCGCCGAGTGCGGCGTCGAGTTCCTTTTCCGGCATATCATGCTGATACTGTCCGACACCGATCGCCTTCGGATCGATTTTCACCAGTTCCGCCAGCGGATCCTGCAGCCGGCGCGCGATGGATACCGCCGAGCGCAGGTTCACATCATACTGCGGGAATTCCTCCGCCGCCAGCTTCGACGCGGAATAGACGGACGCGCCCGCCTCGTTGACGATCATATAGGAAACGCCGCCGCCAAGCTTATGGATCATCTCGACGGCCATGGCCTCCGTCTCACGCGAGGCCGTGCCGTTGCCGATGGCAAGATGGCGCACATTGTCCTTTTTGATGAGCTGTGAAAGCTTTGCAATCGCGTCCTGCTTCTGCTTTTCGCCGAACGTCGGGTAAACGACTGTGGTGTCAAGCACCTTGCCTGTCTCATCCACAACGGCAACCTTGCAGCCATGGCTGTAGCCGGGGTCGAGGCCCATCGTGACCGCACCTTTTACAGGCGGCTGCATGAGAAGTGGGCGCAGATTGAGAGCAAAATTATGGATGGCCTGTTCGTTGGCCATGTCGGTCAGCGCCGTGCGCAGTTCACGCTCCATGCTGGGCTCTAAAAGCCGGTCATAGCTGTCATCGCAGACGGATTTCATGAATTCCATCGCCGGACTGCCGGGCCGCACAACGCCGCGCCGTATGCACTGCAGCGCCTCGTTGCGGTCAACGGCCAAGCTGACCTTCAAGGCGCCCTCACGTTCGCCGCGGTTGAGCGCCAGAACCTGATGGCTCTGCAGGCGGGAAATCGGCTGAGAAAACTCAAAATACTGCCGGTAGACGGCGGTTTTCTCGTCCTCCTCGTCCTTTGCCGCAGCTGACTGCGCTGTACCGCGGCGGTTCATGAGTGCGCGCAGGCTCTTGCGCACCTCCGCGTCATCCGAGATGCGCTCGGCGAGAATGTCCGACGCGCCAGTCAGCGCGTCTTCAATCGTCTCCACGCCCTTTTCAGGGTCGATGTACGCCTGCGCCAGCATCTCTGGTGCGTCCATTTTCAGCGTCTGCGCAAAAATTGCGTCTGCCAATGGTTCGAGGCCCTTTTCTTTCGCAATGGTCGCGCGCGTGCGGCGCTTGGGCTTGTAGGGCCGGTAGAGGTCTTCCACCTCGGCCAGCGTTTTTGCCTCGTCGATGGCCTTTGCCAGTTCGTCCGTTAGCTTTTCCTGCGCTTCGATGGAGGATTTGACCTCCTCGCGCCGCTGGGCGAGATTGCGCAGATATTGAAGCCGTGTTTCGAGCGTCCGGAGTGCCGTGTCATCCATCGCGCCGTGCTGTTCCTTGCGGTAGCGGGCGATAAACGGAATGGTGTTGCCCTCGTCCAGCAGGGCGATGACGTTTTCGATATATTCCTGCTTGCAGTTTAATTCCTGCGCCAAAATCTGAGAGATCGTTTGCATGGGATGCTCCTTTTGTAAAAATCTTTTTGTATTGTATCACAAATCATGCTACAATCAAACAAAAAACTGTGGGAGGATTCCGATATGCCGATCCGTGCGCTGCTCATGGATATTGACGATACGCTATTTGACTTTCAGACCAGTTCCCGGAACGCGCTCTCCATCGCGTTTCGTGCCCTCAACCTGCCGTTCACGCCGGAGATGTGGGCACACTACCGGGAACTCGATGCGGAGTTCTGGCAGCGCTTTGAACGCGGGGAGATTACGAAAGAGGCACTTTATGTCGAACGCTTCCGCGTCTTTTTTGCGGAATACGGTCTGGAAGCCGACCCGGCGGCGTTCAACACTGCGTATTCTGTCTCTTATACACATCTGACGCTGCCGACGATATGCAGTGTGTAGAT
>ENA-OYVZ01000385-OYVZ01000385.1-human-gut-metagenome-genome-assembly--contig:-NODE-385-length-12151-cov-6.708912_pt1 | contig 12151 bp, 7 predicted proteins | sample MGYA00244162_ERZ653381 | MGnify/ENA primary metagenome ERZ653381 (study PRJEB26926, sample SAMN06165033) | human gut metagenome | biome: ENVO:00009003; feature: ENVO:2100002; material: ENVO:00002003...
GAAGTACAGGCACCCGAAGGCCGTCACCAGCGCCTGGGCCATGGCCATCAGGAAGAAGGTGGCGAACCGCCCGAAATACCGCTCCACGGCCTGGCACCCGGCAAACTCCGGCTGGGTCACCGGTACCTTCAGCATCACGGCGGTCAGCAGGCTGCCCACAAACAGCGCCAGCATGACGTAGTAGGGCGACATGGCCGCGCCGTAGTCCTTGATCTCATAGATGATCTCCGTGTTCAGCTGCACCGGCGAGCTGAGGTAGTCCGCCATGCTTTCGGCATCGCTGCTCTCCATCAGCTCCGTAAAGCGCTTGAAGGCTTCGCTCTCCGTTACCCGGCGCACATCGTCCTCGATATCCGCCAGATACGTCTCCACCGTGTTGGCCAGGGTGATGCCTGCGTCCAGCGTAGGCTGTACGGTGGTCATGGCATCGGCGTAGCTGTCCAGCGTGCCGGACACCTCCCCCAGGCTGCCGCCCACAGCCCCCAGCAGCTGCTGGACGGACCGCAGCGTGGTCTGGGCCTGTGCCCCGGTGGTGTGCAGGTATTCGTTGACCTCCTTATTGGTCTGCACCGCCGCCGCCAGCAGCTCCTGCCGCACCTGATGCAGCATATCCAGCACCGGTCCCTGCAGGGCCGACGGCTCCAGCGTATCCACCAGTGCGTCCAGCGCCTCCAGATCGGCGATGGCCGTCTCCAGCTGCGCCTTCAGGGCCTCGTCCTCAGCGGCCTCCAGCTGGACCTTCAGCGCGTCGATGGCCGCCTGTATCTTCCGGTGCAGGTCCGCCTTCAACGCTTCGTCGGCGGCAGAGGTATCCATACTCCGCAGGGCATCCTCGATGTCGCCCAGTACCTTATCCGTGTTGTTCAGCACTGTCAGCAAGTCGCTGTACGCCGTGTCCGCCGCGCTCAGGCCCGTGCTGATAAGCTGCACCGTGCTGCCCGCCGCCGCGTCGGCGTCCTCCACCGTTCCCCGTGCGTCCGCGATGGTCACGGACGCCGCGGTCAGCAGCCCGTCCGCCCCGTTCATCACGTCCTTCAGCGACAGCAGCACCTGCTGCAGCTGCGCCATCTCCTGCCGCGCACCGGTCAGCTTATCCATAATGCCGTCCGCCAGCGCCTCCGAGTCCAGCCCCATGGCCTTGAACACGGAGCCCGCCGTGGTCAGCGCCTCAGCAGCCTTGCCGATGACCGTGGTGTTGATCTGCTCCTGCACGGCAGTCTTGGCCTTGCTGGTGATCTTGGGGGCGATGGCGTTCTTCTTCTCGTTCTCGTAATACTGTATCTGCGGGTGACGCAGATCGCCGGACAGGATGCTCACAAAGTTCTCGGTAAATTCCTCCGGCACGATCAGCGCCGCGTAGTAGTCGCCGGACTCCACCCCGTCCAGGGCCTCCGCCCGGCTGTCCACGAACACCCAGCCCATCTGGTCGTTGCTCTCCAGTCCCTGCAGCACCAGCGCGCCGATGTTCACCTCCAGACCCAGCACCTCGCAGCCCGCGTCTTCGCTGGCCACCGCCACGCTGATGCGGCTGGTGGACGCCGTGCCGTAGGGATCCCAGTTGGACAGGATGTTGAACCAGGCATACAGACACGGCACCAGGCACAACCCCAGCAGCACCACCACCGCCACCACACTGGCCGTCAGCCGCCGCCAGTCGGCGCGAAAGATATTCCAGATGTTCTTCATCGGTCCACCTGCCCTTCCCGGCTCTCCGCCGCACCGCGCCGCAGATCGTCGGACAGCCCCTGTATCGCCCGGGTCAGCGCGTCCAGATCGGACGCCAGCTTCTCCGGATCCTCCAGCAGCCGTTCCAGCACCCGCGCGCCGCTGTATACCGGCGCGGCAGGCGTCGGCGCGTTGTCTGCCTGCGGCGCTCCGCCGTGCACCTCCCGCAGTATCTCGTCCACGGAATATGCCTCCGGCTCCGGCGCTGCCGGTGCCTTTGTGACCGGCGTCTCCTCCGCAGGTGCCGGGGATATCTCCTCTGCCGCCGGCGTCTCCTCCAGCGCAGGTGCCGCTTCCGCCGCCGTTGCCTCCGTCTCCGGCGTCTCCTGTTCCTCCCGGGTGCCGTGGCGCAGCAGCAGACCCATCCGTGGCACCTTGGGCAGCTCCGGCAGCTCCAGCAGTGTGCCCAGGCTCTTCTGCTCCATCTGGGTGATGTTCTCCAGCTTCTTTTGCAGCTCATAGTCCGCGTACTCCACGGCGATCAGATATGCCGCCACTGCGAACATGGACAGTATCCACAGCATCAGGGTGAACACCTTGTTCCCCTCCGCCAGAAACATCAGCAGCATCAATCCCAGCGTCACCGCCAGCAGCATCCGCATACCGACGCGTATCCGCCGCCGGTTGTTCCGGTGCAGGGTGCTGACCTCCTCCAGCAGGCGGTCATACAGCTCCTGATAGTCCCGTTCTTTTGTCATCGGTCAACACCTCCCTTCACAGCAGCTCCGTCTCCTCCAGCTTCTCCTCCATAAAGTGGTTCAGTCCCATGAAGGGCCGCCGCACCAGCAGGCCGATCAGCAGCGCCGCCGCGGCAAACAGCAGCAGGAAGCCGATCTGCTGCCAGTAGTAATTCCCGTACATCCCGCAGATGCACTCGCGCATGGCGTCGATGGCGTAGGGGAAGGGGAAGAAGCGATAGATCTTCTGGTAAATGGCCGGCAGCAGCTCGATGGGGAACGTGCCGGAGGAGCCTGCGATCTGCATGACCATGATGACCACCACAATGGCCTTGCCCACATCGCCGAAGGACAGCGCCAGGGAATAGATCAGCAGGCTGAATGTGAAGGCCGTCAGCGCGCCCGTGAGATACAGCATCCCCGGGTGCAGGCACTGCACCTTCAGTATGTACAGGTCGCCGGTGACGATGACCGCCGCCTGTATCTGGCTCAGCACGAAAAAGAACAAGTACCGCCCGAAGTACAGCTCCGCCGGCTTCGGGTCGATCAGGCCCTCCGTCCGGGCGTGTATCTTGATGAGGGACGACAATATCACGCCGCCCACCCAGATGGCCAGCACCGTGTAGAACGGTGTCATGGCCGAGCCGTAGTTGGCGATGGGATACACCGCGTTCACGCTGGTCTGCACCATTTCCGGGAAATACTGACCGTACACCGCCGGGTCGCCGCCCAGGATATCCACCAGCGTATCCATGTATTCGTCTGTGGTCAGCCCCTCCAGGTCGTCTATGGTGCTCTCCAGCGAGGTCAGCAGCTTCTCCGTAGCCGGCCGCAGCAGCGCCATGGTGTCGCCCACAGCGTCAGCGGTCTCCGCCAGCGCGGTCTTCATGGCCTTGGCGTCTCCAGCCAGCGCAGCCATGCCCTCCATGGTGTCCGCCACCTGACCGGCCACGGTGTCCAGTTCCTTTTGCAGCGCCTTTGAAGTCACGGGGATCTTATCCACCATCGTCCGGATGGACTTCACCAATGCGTCGCAGTCCGCCAGCAGGTCGCTGGCGGTGGGCTTGTCAGCCAGCGCCTGCAGCTTCGCCGCCAGACGCGTACACTCGGCGGAAATGGCTCGCGCCTGCTCTGCCGCGGCCGGCGCCTCCATCTCGATATCCTCCGCCCACCGATCCAACGTGTCCGCCGCCTTTTCCAGCTGCGCCGCCGCATCTCGCAGCTGCTGCTGTGCCGACGGCAACTCCGGCGCGTTCCCAATGGCGCTGCTCAGCCGGTCCAGCGCCCGTTCCACCCGGGCCAGGGCCGTGTTCAGCCGCAGCTGTATCTCCGCCGCCGTCTGCTGCAGCTGTGCGCCGTCCGGCAGGTTCTTGTTGATATTGGCCACGGCCGCCTCCAGCGCCGCCGCGCTGCTCTCCGACACGCCGCTGCCGCCCGCCGCCTCAAAGGCGTCCATCATCCGTCCGCAGGCGTGCAGCAGGTCCTGGGCCTGGTACAGCACGCCCTTCACAGCGGCCTCCGGATCGTCGGCGGTCAGGTCCGCCGCCAGCAGATTGCTCTGCTCCATGATGCCGCCGATGACCACCTCCAGATAGTTTTCACTGATGGAGCGCTTCAGCGTCTCCACCGCCGTGTCGGTGATCTTGGTGGCCACGGCGTTCTTCTTGGCGTTTTCGTAGTAGGTGATGGCCGGCTTTCCCGTCCAGTCCGTCAGCATCCGGTACATATTCCGGCTGAACTGCTTGTCGATGACCACCGCCGCGTAGTAGTCCCCGGACTCCACGCCGCCCTTGGCCTCCTCCTCGGTGTCCACGATGACCCAGTTGATGGACGTAGCCTCCCGCAGGTCGGCCACCACGTCGTCGCCCTTGTTCTCATAGGTGCCGTCCGCGTCGGTATAGCCCTCGTCCAGCGACGCCACCGCGATGGATATCCCCCCGGTGTTGCCGTAAGGGTCCCAGTTGGAGTAGATATTCAGCCAGGCGTACAGGCTGGGCAGCAGGGCGATGGCGACCACCACCACGCAGGCGAAAAAGCACTTGCTCAGCGTCCGTATATCGGTTTTGAACACCGTCCAGATATTACGCATACTGCCTCCTTACGCGCGGCACGCCGCGCTGTATATAAAGCTGTCGTTAACAATAGTGTATCAGTATGTATTATACAGAAAGCCGCCATGATTTGTCCACACAAAACCCGTTTTTTGCCCAAAATACAGAAAAGAGACGGCTCCCGCCGTCTCTTTCGTTCTACTCTTTTTCTGTATCCTCCGCCACGATGCGGTAGTAGGTATTTCCCGTCAGCTTGTACACGATGGCATACAGCACCGCGAACACCGCAAAGCTCACCGCCGTTGTGCCGATCAGCAGCCCCCTGTTGTCCAGGTTGAACAGGATCAGCAGCTTGTGGATGAACGGGAAGGCGAAGCACAGGTGCACGCCCGCCAGCACCAGCGGCAGATAGAACACCGTCAGCAGCTGGCTGTTGATGCTGCGGCGTATGTCCTGCTTGGTCATGCCCACCTTCTGCATGATGTCGAACCGGCTCTGATCCTCATAGCCCTCCGAAAGCTGCTTGTAGTACAGGATAGCCACCGCCGCGAAGATAAACACGATACTCAGCATGATGCCCAGGAAGAACAATCCGCCGTACATGCCGTAGAAGTCTGCCCGGTTGGCGGCCTTGGACTCCACGCTGACGCCCACGCCCCAGTCACTGCTGACGCCCGCCAGATAGCCGTTCAGCGCGTCCTCCAGATTGGGCGTTGTGCCATCGATGTTCCCCTGCTGGTTTTCCGGCAGATCGGTGTCGAAGGCGTAGTGCCACGTGGCCGTGAGATACCACCCGTACTTCTCGCTCAGTCCGTCCTCCAGCTCCTGCACGAACTGCGTGAAGTGCGGCATGACCACCATCAGGGTCGGGGTGATATCCGCCGAGAAGGGGCCGCTCAGCGGCGGAATGTCCCGATCCATGACCCGGAACGTCCATTCCCCGTCGACGGTCAGGGTGTCGTAAGGGAAATCCGTCCGCAGCGCGGCCACATACACCTGCCCGTCGTTCAGCGTCAGGCTCTGCCCCGTGGCGGCGTTGTAATCCTCCAGCGGCAGGAAATGCAGCTGCGTCACACGGGTGCTGTCCGCTGCGGACGCACCGGCGTTGCCCAACCGCAGATCCCCGCCGTCCGGCAGACCGCTGACGCTGATCTCACGGTATGTCGCCACATTACTGGTCTGCCCGCCGAAGTTGAAAACGGTGCTCTCCACACCCTGACGCAGCTGCTCCGCCTCCGCCTCGTCCAGCGGATGATCGCTTCTGCCGTATACCGCCACGTCCATGTCGCGGGGATACCGGGCATTCACCGCGTCCTCCTGCCCCACATACAGGCAGGTGGTGGACGAGATCATCACCAGCACCATGGTGGCCAGGATGCACACCGACGCCAGTCCCGCGCCGTTGCGCTTCATGCGGTAGGCCATGGAGGACACGGACACGAAGTGCTGGGGACGGTAGTAGTATTTTTTGTTCCTTTGCAAGCCGCGGCACAGCGTCACCGACCCGCTGATGAACAGCAGATACGTGGCCGCGATCACCATGAGCACCGCCGCGAAGAACCACGTCAGCGCCGCCAGCGGCTCCCTGATGGACACCGCCAGCCAGTAGGCCCCGGCCAGCAGCACCGCCCCCGCCGCCGTCAGCACCCACTGCGCTTTGGGCGGCTTCTCGCCCACGCTCTCGCTGCGCAGCAGCCCCACCGCGCTGACGCCGTGCAGCTGCCGCAGCCCGTTCAGCAATATCAGCGTGTGGATGGCCGCAAACAACGCCGCCGCAGCCAGCAGAGACGATACGGACACCGTCAGGGTATAGGTCACGGGCACCTGCAAAAGCCGCACCATACCCAACTCCGCCAGCTTATACAGTACCATGCCCAGAAGCAGTCCCGTCCCCGTGGTCAGGCCATAGGTGATGACCGTCTCCCACAGCAGAATGCGGGCGATGTTGCCCTTGCCCATACCCAGCACATTGTACAGGCCAAACTCCCTCTCCCGGCGGCGAATGAGGAACGAGTGGGTATAGAACAAAAATATCAGTGCAAACACGGCGATGACCACCGTGCCCAGCCGCAGTATGATGGCGCTGCTGGTCCCGCCGGACATATGCCCCAGCACCTCCGAGCCGGACAGCCCCATCAGGATGTAGAACATCAGCACCATCCCGGCGCAGCTCAGCAGATACGGCAGGTACAGCCGCCTGTTTTTTCTCATGCCCGTCCAGGCCAGCCGGGCGTATAATGTCTTTTCCCTCATGCCGGCTCACCGCCCGACTGCAGCATGGTCAGCGTGTCGGAGATGCGCTGATAGAACCGGGTGTCGTCGTCCTCGCCCCGGTACAGCTGGTGGAACACCTGGCCGTCCTTGATGAACAGCACCCGGCCCGCCCGGCTGGCGGCCTTCACGGAGTGTGTCACCATCAGTATGGTCTGCCCTGCCCGGTTGATAGCGGCGAACAGCCGCAGCAGCTCGTCGGTGGAGCCGCTGTCCAGTGCGCCGGTAGGCTCATCCGCCAGCAGCAGCTTTGGCTCGGTGATGATGGCCCGGGCCACTGCCGCCCGCTGCTTCTGCCCGCCGGAGACCTCATAGGGGTACTTCTTCAAAAGCTCCGTCAGTCCCAGCTCCCGGGCGACAGGCAGCAGCCGCGCCCGCATATTCTCGTAAGACATTCCCATCAGCACCAGCGGCAGATAGATGTTGTCCTCCAGCGTGAACGTATCCAGCAGGTTGAACTCCTGGAACACAAAACCCAGGTTGTCCCGGCGGAAGGCCGCCGCGTCCCTCTCCCGTATCTTGCCCAGCTCATGGCCGTCCAGCCGCACGGTACCCGCCGTGGGCTCGTCCAGCGCCGCCAGAATGTTCAGCAGCGTGGTCTTGCCGCTGCCGGACTCACCCATGATGGCCACATACTCGCCCTGCTCCACGGTGAAGCTGACATTCCGCAGCGCCTCTACACGGCTGCCGCCCAGCCGCGAGGTGTATACCTTCCGCAGCCCACTGACTTCCAAAATACTCATAGTCACTCGACCTCCTTATCAACAAGGCCATTATAGTGCGCCGCGCCCCGCCAATCCATCGGTTTGCCTTACCAAAAACGAACAACTCTGTCACCTTTCACTCCGGCAGGAAATCGCCGCGTCCCAGTGTCAGATACACCGTGGTGCCCGCACCGGGCACGGACTCGATCCGTATCTCATGCCGCAGATTGCGGCATATCCGCCGGCACAGGTACAGCCCGATGCCGCTGGACCGCCGGTCCAGCCGCCCGTTCTGCCCGGTATAGCCCATGTCAAATACCCGGGGCAGGTCCTCCGGCGCGATGCCCATGCCGCTGTCCCGGATGCACAGATCGTCTCCCTCCCGGTAGATCCGGACGGTCCCGTCCTGCCCGGTGTACTTCAGGGCATTGCTCAGCAGCTGCTCCACCACAAAGGTCAGCCACTTGCCGTCCGTCACCGTCTCCCATTCCACCGGCGTGTAATCCAGCGCGATGCGCCGGTCAATGAACTCCCCGGCGAACCGCCGCACAGCGGCGCGCACCACATCATCCACGGCGCACGTTCGTATCACGTAGTCGCTGCCGCCCTCCTCCAACCGCAGATAGGTCAGTGCCATGTCCACGTACTGCTCCACCCGGCCCAGCTCCGTCATCAGCCGTCGGGCGGCCGGCGTGTCCTCACCCTGCAGGGTCAGGCGCATGGCGGCGATGGGCGTCTTGATCTGGTGCACCCATGCGGTGTAATAGGCTGTCATATCCTCCCACCGGGCGGCGCGCGCCGTCTCCTGCCGGCGCAGCTCCCGCCGCAGCGTTTCCACCACGGCGGCGCAGTCCGTCCCCTCCACGGTGGTCATGGCCGGCAGGTCCAGCAGCACCGCCTCGCCCGCCTCCCGCAGACGCTTCAGCGCCTTGTGCCGCCGTGCCGCGCGGCCGTAATCCCACGCCGCAAGGCACGCCCCCAGCAGAACGCACAGCCCTGCCGGATAGCCCACCGCCGCCAGCGGCAGGCCATACAGGGCAAAGGACACAGCAAACACCCCGACAAACAGCAGAAATGCCGCCAGCGTCAGCCGGCGCTCCTTCAGATATGCTTTGAGCAGCTCCATATCTCTCACTCCACGATGTACCCCACCCCATGCCGGGTGGCGATAAAGTCCACAAGCCCCACGCCCGCCAGCTTCCGCCGCAGGCGGTTCACATTGACGGTCAGCGTGTTCTCATCCACAAAGCTGTCCGTCTCCCATAGCCGCTGCATCAGCTTCTCCCGGCTGACCACCTTTCCGGCGCTCTCCATCAGGCAGGACAGGATACGGTACTCGTTCTTGGTCAGCTCCACCGTCTGCCCCTGATAGGTCAGCTTCTGGTCGTCGGCGGACAGCTGTGCGCCCCGTCTCTCCCGCAGCACCGCCGGCGCCGCCATGTCATAGCTGCGCCGCAGCATGGCCTGTACCTTGGCCATCAGAACACCGCCGTCAAAGGGCTTGGCGATAAAATCGTCCGCGCCGAAGTTCATGGCCATGATGACGTTCATGTTATCACCGGCCGAGGACAAAAACAGGATGGGCGCACTGGTCTGCTTCCGCAGCTCCCGGCACCAGTGATAGCCGTCAAAGCACGGCAGGGCGATATCCAATATAATGAGGTGCGGCTGAAACTCCGCCGCCTCCGCCGTCACCGCCCGAAAGTCCCGGACGCACCGGACCTCCAGTCCCCAGCTCTCCGCCAGATGCGCCACCGCCTGGGCGATGGTCCTGTCGTCCTCCACAATAAATATACGGTACATACGCTCACATCCTTTACGCTCTTCATTATACCCTCCCTCGCCTCTGTCCCGCAAGCCCTCTTACTCTTTCAATATTGTCACATTCGCTTACCGGATTTTTTTCAAAAACAGGGTTGACAAATCCGCGCCGCCGTGTTATAACTGTACCAACCTACCGAGTTGGTAGTTGTATTTCAGAAATGAGGCGATCACATGACCCGCACTCTTGTTCTCCTGACCGGACGATGTTGACTCCTTTTCCCTTCATTCCACACAACAACATCTGACTATAAACGATAAAGGAGATAAACACTATGTCTAACATTTACACTTCCGCTGACCAGCTGATCGGCAAGACTCCCCTGCTGGAGCTGACCCATATCGAAAAGGCCCACGACCTCAAGGCGAAGATCGTCGCCAAGCTGGAGTACTTCAACCCCGCCGGCAGCGTCAAGGACCGTATTGCCAAGGCCATGATCGACGACGCCGAGGCCAAGGGGCTTCTGAAGCCTGGCAGCGTCATCATTGAACCCACCTCCGGCAACACCGGCATCGGCCTGGCCTCCGTGGCCGCCGCCCGGGGCTACCGCATCATCATCGTTATGCCCGAGACCATGTCCGTGGAGCGCCGCCAGCTGATGAAGGCTTACGGCGCCGAGCTGGTGCTCACCGAGGGTGCCAAGGGTATGAAGGGTGCCATTGCCAAGGCCGACGAGCTGGCCAAGGAGATCCCCAACAGCTTCGTGGCAGGCCAGTTCGTCAATCCCGCCAACCCCAAGGCCCACTACGAGACCACCGGTCCCGAGATCTGGGCCGACACCGACGGCAAGGTGGACTTCTTCGTGGCCGGCGTGGGCACCGGCGGTACCATCACCGGCACCGGTAAGTTCCTGAAGGAAAAGAACCCCGCCGTCAAGGTAGTCGCCGTGGAGCCCAAGACCTCCGCCGTGCTGTCCACCGGTATCGCCGGCTCCCACAAGATCCAGGGCATCGGCGCGGGCTTCGTCCCTGACGTGCTGGACACCAAGATCTATGACGAGATCATCCCTGTGGACAACGACGACGCCTTTGCCGTAGGCAAGGAAATGGGCCACCGCGAGGGCGTGCTGGTGGGTATCTCCTCCGGCGCGGCACTGTGGGCCGCCATCGAGCTGGCCAAGCGTCCGGAGAACGCCGGCAAGACCATCGTGGTCCTGCTGCCCGACACCGGCGACCGCTATCTCTCCACCCCGCTGTTTGCGGACTGATACTGCGTTTTTCTTCCTTCCATTTTCTCCTCACAAACATGACGAACGGACCTCTTTCGAGGTCCGTTCGTCTTTTCTTCTGTTTCTTTCCACTTTCTTTCTATTCTCCTTCTATTTTCTTTCTACATTTTTTCTGCTTTTTTGAAACGTTTTTTGCTCCGCAGGTGTATGATAGATGAAAGGCCTTTCACCTCAACAAAAGGAGAACCCCTATGACGGACGAACAGTTCACCCCGCTGGCGGAACGGTATATGGACACGGTGTTCCGGGTGGCGTACAGTTATCTGCGCTGCCGGGACGACGCCGACGATGTGACCCAGGACGTGCTGATACAGCTGTACAAAGAGGACAAGGCGTTCGAAAGCGACGCCCATGTGAAGAATTGGCTCATTCGCGTCACGGTCAATCGCTGCAAGAACGTGCTCCGCGCCCCGTGGCACAAGGCGGAGGACATCGCCGACTATGAGAACACGCTGGTGTTCGAGCAGCCCCAGTACCGGGAGCTGTTCGACGCGGTGATGTCGCTGGACAGGCGGTACCGCCTGCCGGTGCTGCTGTACTACTACGAGGGCTACCGCCAGAGGGAGATCGCCGGACTGCTGGGCATACCGGAGGAAACGGTGCGCACCCGGCTCGCCCGCGCCAGAGACAAGCTGAAACACATTTTATCGGAGGTGCCGCAGTATGCATGACAGAGAATTATTTGAAAAAGCCTTTTCCCCGCTGCACGCCTCCCCGGACACACTGACGGAGGTTAGAAAGACCATGCGAAACGAGAAAAAAACACGCCGGGCGCTGGGCAAGAGCGCCGTGGTCGCCATTGCCGCCGCGCTGACGCTGACCGTCGCCGTGGCCGGCGGCATCGTGACCCTGATCCGGGCGGACGTGTCCCCCGCCGACAAGGTGGACGACACCACCCACCACGCCTTTACCGACGATTTGGATGCCACCACGCCCACCGTAGACGACGGCAAGGGTACCGCCGTGTCTGTTCCCGATATGGAGCGCATCCCCGGCGACATCCAGACCACCCAGCGTCTGGTTGGCAAGTATTTGTCCAAGTTGGACGCGGAAATGACGGTCGAGGGCAACACCATCCGCCTCGGCACGCTCCTCATAGATGAAAGCGGCAGCGGTATGCTGACCTACTCGGTGGAGAATCCGGACGGTGTGAAGTATACAGACGCAGGATACGGCGAAGCCGTGGATATGTCCGCCGAGCCGTCCATGTGGCTGGGCAGTGCGCCCGACGCACAGGGCTACGGCGGTACTTGCATCACCAGCAGATGCCATGTGGACGAGGATGCCAGCACCGATACCCACCTGCAGGTGGTGCTCTATTTTGCAGCCGGTAAGGATTTCCAGAAGGGCGATGATTTCTACTTCACCGTGCGCGACAGTGCTTACCAGCCCTACTCCATCGCCATCCAGCCCCAGACTTACGTGCCCGTCAAGACCATGACCGCCAAAAACGGCGAGATCGTGACGCTCTCTGCCCTGGGCATGACCATCGTAAATCCCGACCCCAGCCGCGAAATACACACTGACGAGGTGCTGGTCAACGCCAAGGACGGCAGCAGCTTCGCCGTGGAAAGCAGCAGCAAAAACCTGATGAACTGGGTCATCGGCTCCATTACAGGCGACGGTCAAGCTGCCTTTGAAAACTACACCTATGTGTTCAATCGGCTGGTAGA
>ENA-OYVZ01000398-OYVZ01000398.1-human-gut-metagenome-genome-assembly--contig:-NODE-398-length-12021-cov-7.380745_pt1 | contig 12021 bp, 9 predicted proteins | sample MGYA00244162_ERZ653381 | MGnify/ENA primary metagenome ERZ653381 (study PRJEB26926, sample SAMN06165033) | human gut metagenome | biome: ENVO:00009003; feature: ENVO:2100002; material: ENVO:00002003...
AGATATAGGAATGTATTATCCAAACCTATTCATCCTATAACAGAATGATTTACAGAATAAAAAACTATATTTTTAGGATAATGCTGGGGTTTGGATAATTTCCTCCGCCATGTCCTCCATACAACATCATTGTGCCACGCTCAACAAGTGCATTGATTACAGCAAGCGTTTCTACCAAATACACTTTTCGATCTTTCAACTTCTCGTTCGAGAACTTTGCACCTTCAAGTTCTGAATTGTGCACATACAAATTGTTTATTCGTATGTTATCCAATGCCTGAATTATATCAATATTTGTCATTATTAGTATTCTTTTGTATATGATAATTTAATAAGTCCACACTCCAATAGTTTTCGGAGATAGTCATGATCTAAATCAGATGGCGTTAACTCTAAAGACTCTTTTTGTTGAAGCCAGTTTATCTCTGTTTCCAATCCAGATTTTTTCATGATGTCTTCAAATATCTGCTGAGTTTTATTCTTATCCTCAAGCATTGTATCTAAAGTTTCATCAGAAATAGAATTCATAAAATCAGAGAGTGGCCCTAAACCATTCACAATTGTTGCCAGAGTTCCATTTTCAGAATCATATATTGAGTCAATATCATTTTGTAATTCTGGATGAGTTTTTGCAATCTTTTCCAACATAGCTTTTTTGGTCTTGTTATAGTTTGCCAAGAATTCATCAAAGCAGTCTTTTACTTCGTCAAAAATCTTTATTCCTGAACTATGGAGCTTTGCAATTTCATTATGACATTTGTTTAGTTTTGGAACGATTTCCTCAAATTTCACAGTAAGTATCTGTGGTAGTACATTAGCGTTTCTTACTGTCTTGTAATTCTTTATGAGCAGATCTATCTCACCTTCTTTTTCGAATCCATCCCAAGTTTTATTAAACGACAATTCATCTTCTGCATAGAATTCTTTTATGTCAATGTACTTGGCTTCAATATCATTCCAAGTATTCTTAATAAAATTATTCAAGCATTCAGCTACATCTCCTTTTGTTGCCAACATGGTGTCATCGAACTTCTTGAAAAGTTGCTTAAGTGTATCATCCGAATTACTTGAGATGCCAGTATCAGAAAGTATGGTTATTACTTTCTTAATAGACGCGATTCTGTTTCTTACTCGCAAGTATAGTTTTGACTTATTTTCGGACTCATTAAGTGCTGTAAGATTCTGTCCATTTTTTATAGACTGCTTAATTATTTCGGAATAGAATGATATTGTCTCATCATTCTTTTGTTCTTCCGTATATAGATCTTCTACCTTTGTATAAGCCAATTCAGAAATGTCTGCTAAACCAACAAATTCATCCTCTAAATCTGTCAAGAATCCATCAATATTATTCTCAAATTCATCTGGCTTATTAACAAATGCTGAGACATCTGATTTCAACTTTTTATTAAATTCAGAGATGATTTTATTAAATATACACTTGTCATCATCAAAAGAAATGTTTGCAAGTGTACTTAATATTGAATCAATTCTAGAAGAATATGTTTCATAATTACCTTTTAGGAAATCTCGCAATTTAGCAATATTATTTTCGTTATTCTTTGTATGTTCCTCAACCCATGACACAAATGCATCTAACCCTGGAGCTGTCATTTTTTCATACAAAGAATCAAATAACTGTTCAAGTTGCTTTGTGCATTTTTCAAAATCTTTTTTGGTAAGGATGTTTGAAATCCTTTCCTCAATTGCGTTAAGCTCATCTTGCCACTCTTGCTTGCTAAGCTCTAATTTAAGAGTTTCGGCATATTTATCACCTTTTTTTATCTCAAGAGCCTTATTGTATTGCTTTGTAATTTTATCAATATTCATATGGTTACTCTTTTAATAAATCTTTGATATATTCATAAACCTTGGTATAACTCAATGCTTCTGCCTGACAATCTCTACAGAACTTTAAGGTTTCGTCCATTCGAACTTTATATGTAGAATTAGTCAAACTTGTTTGAAGCAAGGCCTTGAACTTATGAATATCAGACTCGTCAATTGAAGTTTCTTTTGCAGGATGCAATTTTGCATCAATGACATTTTGAACTTCTGATCTTGGCGTCAAATATCTAGCATACTGTGTCCAACACCAATCACCATCATATCTTTGTGGCTGACCATTAGGCTTAAGATCAGAAAGGTTAATAAGTTTTGATGTCAATGAATCCTGATATATTGTATTGATAGGTAACTGATATTCTTTCTCGATAAGTTCCTTCTTATTCTTTAAGGATATCAAAATACCATTAATTTGATGTTCAACAACTTTGGCTTGTGAAACTATATTTGAGATTCTCCATACGATTGATGAAATTATTGCAAATATTGATACACCATCCTTGTCTTCTAATACGATTCTCTTACAGTTTGACAGTAATCTAGATACCAATTGTAATTCAGATACATATCCTTGGAAAGGCATTTTCTCTGGATTCGCTTTCGCATAATTCTTAGAATACAACAAATCTGTTATAGCTGCTATGTGTTGAGTTGAATTCGATATTGTTGAAACAAGCTCTGTTTGCTTTTCTTCAATTCTTGTATTCAACTGACTACGCAACAAAGAGAAATCAATCTTTTCGATATACGCTTTAAGATATAGCAATTTTATCAATGTACGCCCCTTGCTAAATCCATAAGACATATCATTATTATATGAAGCTATCCAATGATCATTTAGAGAATCCTTCATAAAAGTCAGCAGTTCGTCCAACTTACTTACAGATCTCTCATTATTCATCATAGCTGTGAAAGAACACAGATGTTTAATGATGTAGTCTTCATTATCATAAGAACTCATCAATTTACTGGCAGTTTCTCTTGATAAAATATTTAATATTTGATCAAAGAATAAGGATTCGTTAATCCTATCTTCAATTGGGGGCAGATACAAAGCATTTCTAAAGTTTCCTACTTCTTGAAGGATCTTTAATAATGATTGATAACTTGATGTAGGCTTCTTTGCATTCTCCAATATATAGTACATTGCAAGATACTTACTTTTTGTATCAGTTATATCTGCAGATTCAAGACTGGTAAAATCCCAAAGAATATTGTCTTCATAATCCCTCTTTTCGCAGATTAGGTTTTCCATTGCTGACTCATGGTCTTTTTTCTGCGCAAGAGAAATTGTGTTAATAACACAACTATCCCCTTCCAATACAAGTCTGGAATAGTGTTCAATTGTTCTAATAGCCTCCTTTTGCTTTGTCCATTCTCTATTTTTAATAACGTCAATGGCTGTATGGAAGTCGTATGTACGATTGTCGTCAATCAAAACAATATCATTGCAAGATCCAGCTACTATGACAATTTTTGCCACAGAGTCAATAAAATCTGCTATTTGTCCCCCAAAATTGAACTGATAGTGATTGTAATCCTCAAAAACCAACTTTTTCATTTTACAGATTGGCAGAAGGTTACCTGAACCATCCTTACATACTTCTTCTTTCAGTTGGCTTATATATTCATGTTCTTGGAGATATACTATTCTAATAGTTTTACTTGCATTGGTATGCAAGTCATTCTTTTGTGATTTGATATAGTCTTTAAGCCTGAGGATATACTTTTTTAAAGGTTCATCCTCTAAAATAGGTACAAAGATAATTGTATTGTCACTACTACGAGAAGTCAAAAGGACACTCTGTCTGAAATTTGAGGATTCAAGTTTTTTATCCAAACTCATATCCTTATATTTCAACTTCGGAGAGCCAATAGGCTGTTCAATGATTTCCCTAATGGCACGTAATGAATACTGCATATAAATCTCATTTCCTGATTTAATTTTGCAAGTTTCAAAAATACTATTAAGATTCTCAAAGTTATCATCAATTGTTTCCTCTTCGACAGAAGATTCAATAAATTTGATAGAATCTAAGATAAAATCTTTTGTCTCTCGTGTTACTTGGTCCTCATTATCCTCATACTGACTAATAAAGTCGTATGTTAACTCTAGTAATGGAATCAAGAAAGTTGTAGCAAGTGCTTTCTCTTTGTTATTTCTGCATGCAGTTGAAAAAGCAATTTTACCGTCAGAATTAGAACAAGCAGAGAGAATATAGCTAAAATACTTACCAACATTTCTTATATAATCAACGCTTGTGTATTTCCCTTGTTCTTTACACTTTTCAAGATATGCAGAAAAATCATCACTAATTGCAGGATTGAGTTCTTTTACTACAGATACTAACTCATCTGTACAGAAGAAATCTTCTGCACTATCCTTCATTGCCTCTCTGTATGAATCCTCAATCTTAATGGATTGTGGTTCAAAATCTAGTAAAAGTCTACCAACAATCGGACGAATGTAACTATTCATTTGATTGAAATAAGAAACCTTTAGGTATTTTACTTCTTCACCACTTTCATCTATTGGCTCATTGAAAATGTCCTTTACAAGGAATTCTGTTGCATCATATTCCTTATAAATACTATAATCAATGGCATCCCACAATTTCTGTATATGACCTGGACGACAACGAGACATCCACCATATAAAATTCACATATCCATTAGCGCACTCCTTCATAAACTTACGTTTAAGTAAGGCTACCGTTGGAAATGGAATCTGAATTGTCTTCAGTCTTCTATTAGCAGCTGTTTCGCTATCATTATTTCCATCTGTTCCCTTTTCTTTTGCTACTTCATAGCCAGAAGCTGGTCCATTGCCAATAACTAATAAGAAAGGTTTTGTCTGAACAACTTGATCAAACAATTCACGAAGGATACCACCCCCAGATGATTCAACATAACGTTTGAGTTCATAGAATTTTGACTCAAATTCATCCACAAGGAGTATAGGAGGTGTAGTGCTTTCTAATGCTTGGCGGATAACTTCTTCGGAAAAAACAAGTTTGCTAATTTCTGATTCTTTGGTATTATTTGAATCCAATGTGACAGGAATGAAATCTTCCAAATACTGGTTTAAGCTTGGATTCTCAGAATCATCACCAGACTTAAAATCAGGGAAATCAATATCGCTTATATCATTCCAATTAGAGTTTCTCAATTTGTCGATCTGCTCTTTAATGATACTATTGATAATTCTGCTAAGTTGGTTATTTTGAACCTTACCAGATTCCAATGACTCTGCTTCCTTCTTTACAGCATCAACAATCTTAGCCAAAGGCATGTAGAAGGTAGGCGTTTTTAGCACTTCCCAACCGTAATGGAATAGATAGTATAATGTTGTTGATTTACCAATACCAAAAGCCCCCTGTAACATTATTGGTTGGATATTGCCTTTGTTACAGCCTTCTTTTAGATCAGACTCTACAGTTTCTCTTAGTTTTTTATGTTCGTTACTAAGATCAACCCATTTAGTTCTTTTTATGAGTGGGATGTAAGTTCCTGCCATATTATTACTTTAATCTAATTGTTATCGTTTTATTCAGAAGTGGAGATTCTATTTGGTATAAACCTTTTCGCAAACCTCCATATACTATTCTCTCAGAATTTGAGGTACCTTCTATTTGTTTGTTTTCTAGATTCCGCAGTACTACTTCTACTTTTGGAATAATAGTTAAAATGAACTCTGCTTTCTTTTTCCTGACCTCAATAAAGAAAGGCATATGCTCATAATTGAACTCAATGCAATCATTCTCAGAAACAATATTATTGGTTCTGGCAGCCATCGCATATTCTTCATGTCCATTAAGAGGAATCAATCTTGGCTTAAGGACATTCATTTGAGGCATGTGTTTTGTCTTAGAATAATCCTCATAGTTAACATCTACAGAGAATGAAAAATTCTCAGACCTTTCAAGATTATTCATAAACGCAATCACAGAATGGTTTAAGAATCGAGCATTTGATATTTCTATTTCTCTGAATTCTTCTTGGTCATTTGTCAACTTACAGTCTTTGGAAGAGCTATCCCAATAATAATCACCTACGTATTTATCCAGAATTTCAGTAAGAATTGGCTGCTCATTCCATCTCTCTATAAAGAAAGGAAAACCTGTTATTGATTCCTCTTCACAAATTTGATCATTCTCAGAAGCCATTTCAACAAATGGAGATATAGGACATACTCTAACAAACATTCCATCTTCTCCTATCATTTCTTCTTGAGAAACCAATAAAACCATAATAGGAGCAGCAGCCGACTGGAGTATTCCTTCGTAATCCATATAACTTCTTTTAATTGTCCATATCTGATTCTCTTTGATTTTAGGACGTAGATGCAAATAATTGACAGGCACATCATTCGAAGCGAATAAGTCGTTAATGCTGGCCAATTCTTTATCTGATACTATAATGTCTTCTTTCACCTCAGGAATTATCGGGTTCTTGAGGAAATCATTTATGATGTTCATATATTCTACGTTTGTCATAATGGTAATACTCCCGTTTCTGATATTTTGTCCAAAGCTAAAGCAATATTTTGCAAGAAAGAAATACCTTCCTCTTCATTATTAGGCACATAAGTAGAGAAAATTTTTTCTTAAAATCTTCTATCTTGCGATGGACAGAGCTTTTCGGAAGGTTATACTTATCAGCGATGGATGATAATGATATACCACCTGTATTCTGAAATATGTACTCTAAGAATATACGTGAATCTACTTGACCTACGTCTTCGATTATTGTCTTTATTGCTTTGGTTTGCTCATCGTCAAGTTGATTATAAACAATTTGATTTTCTGACATATTTGTCTTGAAGACTGACTGATCTAATAATTCAAAGACAGCTTTAGCCAAAGAAGAAACCGATACATAACCATCAGCCGACAAAAGAATATCTTCTATTGCCAGTTTAACAATTGGCTTAAAATGTTTAGTATCTTCATTTATTGGATAATGAGCAAGATACTTAACGACATCATCTAACTTATCTATCCAATTATTACCATCGGACATTGAACTTTTAACATAAGCACTATGTTCGTGAGTTTCTTCATCATAGTCTTCTTGGCATATTTCTTGAACAAGTTCCTGACACTTTTGAAAACTCAGACCGACCTTTTGTTGTTCTTCCTTAATTCTGTTTGAAACAAAAGAAATGAACATTTGTGTAAAATAATAAGACAAATATTCAAATGGCACTTTTGACAAATACTTAATCTTATTTTTGGATATAATCCACTCAAAGAACTGGTGACTCAATTCCTTAATATCATCACTTTGCCAATCATTGTCATTATGATCCGATACTATGATACTTTTCTTCCACTGGTATTTCCTCACCATCGAAGTAATCGTACCAAGTATGTTTGCGTAGCCTCTGGATGTTAGTTTTCCAGAGAGCAACTCTAATAGATATTCTTCCTTAAACATTGATTCCTAGGCTAAATTTGATTTGTAATTTGAGTTCTTCTATTTGGCTGTCACTTAAGGAGTCTATTCCATTCCAACCTCGTTGCAAATTAGTTAAATCCTTAGAATTATATGTCATTCTAAGTTTTATCAAGAAGTAAGAGTAAGGACAATCGGGATCATTTGGATTGATCTTTACCCTAAAGACATTTGTGCCCTTATTATAGTCTTTGGACGTTCCTGGAATTATCCAGCATTTTTTGTTTTCATCAAATACTCTTCCAACAACAGACGGATGAAAATCATCTTTGTCCTTGTTGTGAGCAAAATGATTATCCCAAATACCATTAGGAGCAACCCATATAGAGCCTATTACAGAACAATAAATATCCTGTAGTATGCTCTTCCAATTGGATAATTGTAAATTAATCATTTTAATGTTCTATCTATAAACTTTTTGTTACCGTTCGTTCCTTTGCATCAATCATTTAAATCAAAATACTGGCTACCCAAGAATGGCAGTTTCACTAATTTACCTTGTTTATATGCATTATAAGGCGAGAGATTCTTATGTAGCCCTAAAGCTGAAAGACGAACCACATTTGTTTCTCCCTGTTCATCTTTATCCGTAAACCATATTGTATCACGTCGTATAAACTCCTCATTTAATAGGTTAATGTCGTGAGTAGTCAATAGCATTTGTGAAGTCTGATTGCTATTAGCCAAGAATACTTTTATAAAATAGGATAGCAATTCATAATGAATGCTTGTTTCAACTTCATCTATGGGTACAAACTGGTTATTTTTCAGAAGGAAATTCAGTATTATGCCCATTCCTAAAAATCTCATAGTACCGTTTGATTCATACTCTTCAGATAATTCATATAAACTATTCCCTGTCCTATGAGTGAATGTCAATTCCGTATTTGTTATTTTACCTTTTTTCAACATTTCTGATTTTGCATCATCAGCAATTGGAGCTTTCTGAATCAGTTGTTCTAGTTCAGGCGTTATAAGTTCTTCTTCTTCATGAAGAGTAACATCTTCAATATTAAAATCCGAATCCTTTAAAAAGTTCAAAATAAATTTCTTCAGATTTCCATCCTTGTCCTTATCCAAATGACGTTTCACATATCCCAACAAAAGCATTCCAGGAGCAAGAACATCTTTTACTTGCTTTGCAAAATAGTCATAGACATCATTTAGCTTGGTCTTCCCTACATTGCAGTTTCCAAAAGCAGCAAGCACACTGCAGTTATTTATTGTGTTTCCTGCTATGGTATCCTGATTTTTCTTTGCCATTTTCAGGTTTGTTCCAAATTCTATAACTGAAGAATCTGTATAAGGATCATAGCTACGGCTATAAAGTTTTGTAGGGCGTATGGATTCATATACAGTTAATGCATCGGAAAGTAAGTGTCTGATTATCAAATAGTTAAATTGATTACAATCGATTAATATGGCGCTCTTTACGGGCGCCTTTTTTGTTGCTCAAGTATCGTTGATAATCGTTGCTAAGCCTTTTTACGCCATTTTTTGTACCTCCTGTGTACCTCACAAGCCCAAAGTCGGGTTTACTGCCTGCCAGATGGTGGACAACCTGGAACGCCTTGGAACGCTGTGGTACGCAATGAAACAGATTTGGCGAACTAAAAAGATAATTAAAATGGCTAGTAACATTGAAATTCAAAAGAAATGCGAGTGGTGTGGCACCATTTTTACCGCCCACAAGATTACTACAGCATACTGTGCACACAGGTGCGCAAACCTCGCATACAAAGATCGAGTTAGAAAAAAACGAATTCAAGAATTCCACTTGAAACATGATGTAGAATTAAAACCTAATTCTGAAAAAGAGTTCTTAACTCCTACTGAAGTTGCCGCATTTTTAGGTGTAGGCCGTACCTCAATTTATCGGTATATTAAAAACGCGGAAATCAAAGCGGTCAGATTTGATGGGAAAACTCTTGTACGGCGTTCGGATATTGATAAGATGTTTGATTACATTATTGCTTCCAATAATGAGAATAAGCCCAAAGAGAAAAATCCAATATCAGATTTCTACACCACAGCTGAAGTAAAGGAAAAGTATGGAGTAAAGGATTCCTGGATATTTCACATCGCTAAGGAACATAATATTCCACGAACCTTTCACCGTGGAAAAACCTATTGGAGCAAAAAGCATATTGATGATTACTTTGCAAAGAAAGCTCCCGATCCTGAAATCAAGGAATGGTACAGCACACAAGACATGCAGGAGAAGTTCGGCATGACGCTAACGGCCATTTATTCTTTTGTATCAAAGAATGCCATTCCCAAGAAGAAGGTTGGCATCATGGTGTACTACTCCAAGAAACATGTGGACATTGCCAAAGGCCTTATAGCTCCCAAAGAACCTAAATACTACACCATTGCCGAAGCGATGGAGCGATTCAATCTGACACGGGATCAACTCTACCATTATGTGAAATACCATAATATTCCCCGCATCAAGGTCGGTAAATATACCAAGATCCTGCGGGCAGAGCTGGACAAGTTTTTTGAGCCTCCAAAGATAGAATAAGCTGAAAGTTATTTTCCGGTGATAAATACCACCATTAGAACACCTATTTTATTTGCAACAAAAACAAGTATTAATCAAAAAACAATATAGCTATGACACTTACATGCACCAACGTAACTTTGAGACAAAAGCCATTGCGTAACGACCGTATATCTCTTTATCTGGATTATTATCCGGCCATCCGCAATCCTTATACGATGAAGATGAGTCGCCGGGAATTCCTTGGTATCTACATATATGCCAAGCCCAAGAACGAGCAGCAAAGAATGTTCAATCAGGACATGCTGAACAAAGCAGAGGCAATCCGCTGTATCCGTGTCCAGTCGCTTATCAATGAAGAATTCGGGTTCCTTGACAAGAACAAGCAAAAGGTAGATTTCCTCGCCTACTTCCGGACAAAGGCACGGGAAAAATATGAGAAATGGGATTGCGTTTACAATCACTTCGAGAAATTTGTCGGTGGCAAATGCACCTTTGGTGATGTCACCGTAGAATTGTGCGAGAAGTTCAGGGATTACCTGCTCAAATGTAAACAGATCAATCATCCCAATGCTTACATCTCACGCAATTCGGCAGCCGGTTATTATTCGACGTTCCGTGCCTTATTGAAAATAGCCTATAAAGAGAAGATGCTGCGTGAGAACTTGAACGACTTTCTGGAAAAGATAGAATGGAAAGAGGTTAAGAAAGAGTATCTGACACTTGATGAAGTCAAGAAACTGGCAGCTACGCCCTGCAAGATTCCTGTCTTGAAACAGGCATCCCTGTTTGCTTGCATGACCGGTTTCCGTATCAGTGATATTCTGAAGCTGGACTGGCGTGATTTTGAAGTCGGGCCAGATCAAGGCTACTATATTCGTATCTGTACCGAAAAGACAGAAACCGAGGCCACCCTTCCCATCAGTCAGGAAGCACTGGAGTTGTGTGGCGAATGGGGCACCGGAAAAGTCTTTAAAGGCTTAACCCGCTCCATGACTCATCATCCCTTGAAACAGTGGATCGCCGAAGCCGGAATCAGAAAACACATAACCTTCCACTGCTTTCGTCATTCATACGCCGTCATCCAAATCTCTTTAGGTACAGACATTTACACGGTATCGAAGATGCTGACGCATAAGAATGTCACCACGACACAGATATATGCTGATTTGGTTAATTCTAAGAAACGCGAGACGGCGAATAAGATTTCGCTGAAATAATAGAGTCATTTTTTTATCTGTAACAGGCCATATCTGGTAAATCTGCCGGATATGGCCTGTATATAATAATATTATTAATGGAAGCGGTTATTGATTGCCAAGTCGAAATTATACCAACCAATTAAGTTCATTAAACTGTTCTAACATCTTATTTCCGCATGCAGGGTCAATCTGTCTTACAAACATTATCTTTCCCCTTAACCAGTCTTTGTACAATCCCTTTGTCGTTTTCAAATGTTGATAATGTTCATATACTCCAAACTTCTTACAAAAATGCAATTCACGTAATATTTCCTTTTTATACTTTTGCGATACATGTACTCCATTTGTTACAGTCAAACCTGTAACCTCTTGCTTGCATCCTTTATAACGTACTTTTGTTTTCATCCGATTTACTTTAAATCCATTCAAATATACGATTTTATAGATGTCTTCAATAGGTGGAACTTTAACATCAGAATCAGCCGAAAATGTTAGATCATCAGCATAACGTGTATAAATTATTCCTCGTTTTTTACAATATTCTAACATCATTTCATCCATTTTCGATGCTATGATATTTGATAACATTGGACTCGTTGGCGCCCCTTGTGGTAGTCGTGATTTATATGTACATAAGGCAGTTAATGTTTTAACAACTTCTTCTTCGTATCCTAGAGAACGAAAATAATTATTCACACTATCTAGTTTTATTGTATGAAAAAAATCTTTCAAATCAACATTAATCAACCAGTCATGCCCCGCATGAGGTATAGCATTTGTCAAAATACCACGTACTTTGTCCCTATTCTTAAATGCAGGTATAAAGCCATGTACGCAATCATTTATTGATAAATCTTTACAAAGTATATTTATATAAATCCATCGCTGCATATTTTTCAGCATATAATCAGGTGCTTCTATTAATCTATTACCACCAGACTTTTTCCTGATCTTGTATTCTGTATAATGTCTGTCTCTTATACACATCTCCGAGCCCACGAGACGCTCATGAAT
>ENA-OYVZ01000409-OYVZ01000409.1-human-gut-metagenome-genome-assembly--contig:-NODE-409-length-11898-cov-6.477075_pt1 | contig 11898 bp, 12 predicted proteins | sample MGYA00244162_ERZ653381 | MGnify/ENA primary metagenome ERZ653381 (study PRJEB26926, sample SAMN06165033) | human gut metagenome | biome: ENVO:00009003; feature: ENVO:2100002; material: ENVO:00002003...
CTACACACTGCATATCGTCGGCAGCGTCAGATGTGTATAAGAGACAGCTCCACATGAAGCGTTAAATTTCCCTCTTTTGTAATCAAAATAACCTCATCACATTTTTTAAAACGTTTTACATCATCCGTTGTCGGGAATACTTTCACTTCCCCTTTGATCCCATGCGTTGTTGTCACAACACCAATTCGCAGTAAATCTTCCATAATTCATCCTTTCCCTCTTTTTGGTAAGATACAAAACACCCCGCAGACAAAAGCCCGCAGGGTATTCATGGCGCGAGAACACGCCTCATCCTTATTGAATGTCAACCATAATCTTCTTGTCACCTTTAGAACCGGCGGCACGGACAACAGTACGAATTGCTTTCGCAATACGTCCCTGTTTACCAATCACTTTACCCATATCTTCCGGTGCTACCGTAAGATTCAAAACAATCTGTTTTTCATCTTCTGTCTCCGTGACAACGACATCTTCCGGACTGTCTACTAATGCACTAGCAATCACTTCTACTAATTCTTTCATTACCAGCCCTCCTATTTCTCAATACCTGCCTGTTTGAACAAACGTGCAACTACGTCTGTCGGCTGAGCACCATTCTGCAACCATTTCTTTGCTGCTTCCTCGTCTACCTTTACAACACATGGTTCCTGATTTGGGTCATAAGTACCAATCTCAGCGATGTTTCTTCCATCTCTAGGAGATCTCTCATCAGCAACTACAATTCTATAAAATGGTGATTTCTTCTGCCCTAATCTTTTCAATCTGATTTTTACTGCCACGTCTTTCACCTCCTTATTCTAATCTAAAAATCTATCTCCAAAAAATTTCCAAAGAAATTCTTTTTGGATATCATATTACATCCCGCCAAACGGGAACTTAAAGCCGCCAAATCCGCCTTTTCTGCGTCCTTTTCCGGACATCATGCCAGACATCTGTTTCATCATCTTACGGCTCTGTTCAAACTGTTTCATCAGACGGTTTACCTCGCTGATGTCTACACCGGCACCTTTTGCAATGCGGCGTTTTCTCGATGGATTAATGATTCCCGGATTCGTTCGCTCCTCAATTGTCATGGAGTAAATAATTGCCTCCGTTCCTTTGAGGGCATTGTCATCAATTTCTAAATCCGCAGGTAACCCCATGCCCGGAAGCATGCTGAGAATACTGCTTAAGCCGCCCATCTTCTTCATCTGCTGCATCTGCTCTAAAAAGTCATTAAAATCAAATTCAGCTTTTTTAATCTTCTTTGCCATCTCGGCGGCTTTTTGTTCATCAATCTGCTCTTCCGCTTTTTCAATCAGCGACAGCACATCGCCCATGCCAAGGATTCGGGACGCCATGCGGTCCGGATAAAACTGCTCCAAATCGGATAACTTTTCACCCATACCGACATAATAAATCGGTCGTCCGGTCACAGCACGAATTGAAAGTGCCGCACCACCTCTGGTATCACCGTCAAGTTTTGTAAGAATGACGCCATCCACATGTAACTTTTCATTAAAGGATGATGCTACATTCACCGCATCCTGACCGGTCATTGAATCCACAACCAAAATGGTCTGATGAACTTCTACCTGCTCTTTTATCTTCGCGAGTTCCTCCATCATGTCCTCATCAATATGAAGACGTCCGGCGGTATCGAGAATCACTACATTATTTCCGTTTGCCTTTGCGTGCTCCACACCGGCTTTTGCAATATCCACCGGATTGTGATTTGTTCCCATCGAAAATACAGGAACTTCCTGCTTGTCTCCATTTATCTGTAACTGCTCAATCGCAGCCGGACGATAAATATCACACGCAACTAAAAGTGGTCTTTTCCCTTTTGCCTTTAACTTTCCGGCAATTTTCGCTGTCGTAGTCGTTTTACCGGCACCCTGGAGACCACACATCATAATAACCGTAATCTCATTACCGGGAAGAAGGTCAATTTCTGTGGTTGTTTCTCCCATCATCTTGACCAGTTCTTCATTTACATATTTAATAACGGTCTGTCCGGGCGTAAGACTATTGAGTACGTCTTCCCCAGTCGCACGCTCCTGTACCGCTTTGACAAACTGCTTTACTACTTTAAAGTTTACATCTGCTTCAAGCAAAGCCATCTTCACTTCACGAAGTGCAGCCTTAACATCTGCTTCCGTCAAGCGGCCCTTACTGCGTAGACCCTTGAATACATTTTGAAGTTTAGCCGTCAAATTATCAAATGCCACGAGTAATCCCCTTTCTTTATATCAGTTCATATATCTCTTCGGCGAGTGTTGTAATCTGTCCTGCCGTTTGTTCATCAAAATTTTCTTTTGCAATACTTTCAATCTCACCAAGTTTGTCCTTTGTCAGCTGAAATTTTTCAATCAAATGTAGTTTTTCTTCGTACCCCTTTAAACGAGTGCGGCATCTCTTTACAATGTCATATACCCCCTGCCTGGTAATATCCCGCTCTTTCGCAATCTCGCTCAATGAAAGATTACTTAAAACGTAATCCTCAAATACGACACGATTACTCTCCTTGAGCAGAGCACCGTAAAAATCATACAAATACGATAATTCTACAATCTCATCTAACTCAGATAACGATTTTTCCTTCGACATAAAAGCACCACCTGTAAAGTTTTTTTCTTTACAGGTGGTAAGTATAGCGTATTTGACTGGCGTTGTCAAGCCTTTTCTTCGTTTTTTTCTGTCCTTTTAGAAAAAGCATGTGGCACCTCCACAATATCGAAACGTGCTGTAATTGCTGCTTCCTTAGCAAGCGTATTGTATTTTTTTAAAATACGGTTAGCTACCATCACACCATCTTCTTTCGACGCATCCATAAGAACAACCACTTGCTGAGTGGAACTAAAGCGGCTTGTCACATCTCCTCTGCGCAGTGACCGTACAATGGCTGACTCCAAAAGCACTAATGAATCTTCAATTCTCTCCAATGAAATTTCTCTATCTTTAGGCAATTCCATGGACAATAAAACAACCTGTACATGCTGTCCGTTTCTCTCCACATTTCGAGCAATAAACTGGTAAATAAATGAAAAACGGTCGTATTCTACTGCATAAGCACCCGGACGATATTTCCTTTCGGTTACCTGCCGCATCAACTGGTCTAAATCCATCTGACAACCGGTCTGTCTGTTATTTTTCAAATCTTCCGGCATGGATTCAAACAGATGATACGCGTCTTTCCCATTATTTTTTACATAATATAAAGCCTGATCAGCTTTTTCATATAACTGCTCGCAATCCAGTTCCTCACCACCATAATATTTTGTCATGATTCCAATGGAAACGGAACACATACTGCATCCCATCTCCGTTCTGATTTTTGCAAAATCTTTAATAATACTTTCCGCACGTTTGCAAATGACACGTTCCTCCTCTAACTCAAAGAAAAAAACTGCAAACTCATCCCCGCCCATGCGGCAGACAAAATCATCATCTCTTGTGTTTTCCCGAATAACATCAGCAAATGCCTGAATCAGTTCATCGCCGGTTTTATGCCCATATGTATCGTTGACCTGTTTGAAATTATCCAAATCCATCATAAAAAATGTTCCGCAGGATTTCGAAGACAACAGATAATTATTTATTTTATCTTCAAAATACCGACGGTTTAGAAAATCGGTCAGTGAATCGCGTTCCAATTCGCTCTGAGTCTCCAGCACGGTTTCAGTAAAAACCTGACGAAGCAGTTCATTTGCCTCATTCAGTTCTCCTTCACCCTTCAATTCACCCTCCGCCCGGTCTTCATCAATCGTAAAACCTTCCTCCAAAAGCTCAAGAAAAGCATCTACGATTTCCGGGTCAAATTGCGTTCCTCGTCCCCGAATAAGCTCCTGTATCGCATGTTCCTTGGAAAAATGTTTACGATACGCCCGGTCTGCCGTCATTGCTTCGTAAGCGTCCGCCACCGCAATAATGCGTGACACCTCAGGGATTTCATCGCCGCAGATTCCCACATAGCCATTTCCATCATACCATTCATGATGGTATCTCACACCTTCCTCAAGTCCCGGAACAAATCTCGTATTCTGCACAATCTGTGCACCGATTTCGGCGTGTTTTTTTACATTTTCATATTCCTCTTTCGTGAGTTCTGAAGCCTTATTTAAAATAGTATCCGGCGTAGACACCTTACCAATATCGTGTAGAAGCGCAATATAATAAAGTGCTTCTTTTTCTTTATCCGAATAACCGAGTTTTGCAGCAATGCCCCTGCAGTAGAGCGCAACGCGCAGCGAATGTCTCCTTGCATAACGGTCTTTGGCATCCACCGTGTGAGCAATCGTAACCATCGACTGCAAAAACAGCCGGTCAATCTTCTCTTTTTGTTTCGCGATCAAATGCGCCTGCTGTTTTCGGAGTACGGAAAGTTCGACAATATGCGCAATCCTTGCCTTTAAAACCTGCGGTTCAAAGGGAAGCGAAATAAAGTCAATCGCACCTTCTTCTAATCCCCTAAGTTCACTCTGTATATCTTTCACATTCATCATTAAAATGACAGGAATTTCTTTTGTTTCTTTATCCTCTTTTATCCGGCGGAGAACTTCGTAGCCATCCATTCCAAACATATTCGCATTCATAAGAATCAAATCCGGAATTTCCGACTTCAGGCAATCCAGCACACTCATTCCTGTCTGAACCAATGTTACATCATAAATGTCACCTAAAATAGTTTCCATATATCGCAACGCCACCTTCGTATTATCGGCAGCTAAAATCTTCGGTTTTTGCATCATACCGTCATCCCCTCATGTTCCTGCAAACGAGCAAGCGTCGTCGAAATGCCAAACTCATCGCAGACTTTTTTATATGCATCCATATTCCCTTGTTTTTTATCTGTCTTTACGGCCCGTATCAACAGATTTTTCGGTGTATGCTCTAATTCAATAAATTCCAATATTTGTGTTTCATATCCTGCCTGCTCCAGCAGATTTGCCCGCAGTGCATCCGTCATCAAAGCAGCCATCCGCTCTTTGATAATCCCATATTTAAATATCGGCTGCATTCGGTCATTTTTTAACTGTGCATTTACCTCATGCTGGCAGCACGGAACCGATAAAATCACTTTTGCACCCCAGCGGATCGCCTTGTCTAACGCAAAATCTGTCGCTGTATCACAAGCATGAAGCGTCACGACCATATCGACCTGATTCACTCCCTCAAAAGAGCTGATGTCGCCCTCTAAAAAGGTAAGTTCCTCATAGCCAAACCGCTTGGCAAGCTCATTGCAGTGTTGTATCACATCGGATTTTAAATCCAGTCCTATCATGCGGACACGATATCCATTCATGATTTTCAGATAATAATACATAGCAAACGTAAGATAGGATTTTCCGCATCCGAAATCAACAATCGTTAATTCTTTATCCTTTGGCAGTTTATCGGATACATCTCTGATAAATTCCAGAAAGCGGTTAATCTGTCGGAATTTTTTCTGTTTTTTATCCCGGATTCTGCCATCTTCTGCCTGAACTCCAAGTTCAATCAGAAAAGGAATTGGTTCATTTTCCGGCAAAATATATTTCTTTTTGCGGTTATGTGATAAAACAAGTGGTTTTTCGCTCTTTTTATTTTTTCCTTTTATTGTTATTTTCCCTTTTTTGCTTATCAATATTGTATACTGTTTCTCCGTTGTAAAGAACTGCATCTGGCGGTAAATGGGCACTAGTTCAGAGAGAATATAGTTTTTCGCCTCTTCTTTTGCATAGTTAAGATGAAATACCTGATTATTCTGGTATCTGGCGAACTGAAACATAAGCGTTCCTTTGTCCTCATAGCAGCGTACATCCACTTTTCCGGCAGAATCTGCCTTCTTCGGATTACTGATTATCATATGCACCAAATTCTGTCCAAGACACTGCTCCAACACTTCTTCTAATTCCATCACCATGGTACCTCCTTGTATACATTCTGATAGCAAAAATAGCCCTCGGACTCAAAATCCGAGGGCTCATCTTATCCTTTTATACCGGGTAAGTCTGATTCTCTTTATCTGCTAATGTAGCATCTACTTTCGTCCGCTGTGCTTCACGATATTTGAAGAAATCAACCGCAACCTGTGGGAACAAAGCATAGGATAATACATCCTCATCCTGCTCTTTCCACTGTGACACCTCTGCCTCAAGTTTCTTAAGCTGTGGCTCAATTAAATCGGCCGGACGACATGTAATCGGTTTTGTATCACCGATACACTTCTTCTGAACTTCCGGATTAAATGGTTTAACTGTCTGTCCAAATTCACCGGACAAAAGTTTTTTGGATTCTTTCGTTACCATCTTGTAACGCTCACCGGAAACTACATTTAATACTGCCTGAGTACCAACAATCTGGGACGATGGTGTAACCAATGGTGGCTCACCAAAGTCTTTTCTTACGCGTGGCACTTCCTCAAGCACCTGCTCATACTTATCTTCCTGTCCCATTTCTTTCAGCTGGGAAACAAGGTTCGAAAGCATACCGCCGGGAACCTGATAACGAAGAGTATTGATATTTACACCAAGTACTTTCGTATTCATAAGACCGCTTTCCAATGCTTCCTCACGCATTGGACGGAAATATTCAGCGATTTCAGATAAAAGATTCTGGTCAAGTCCGGTATCGTATGGTGTTCCACGGAATGTTTCAACCATAACTTCGGTCGCCGGCTGACTTGTACCAAGAGCGAACGGACTCATCGCTGTATCAATAATATCACATCCTGCTTCTACCGCTTTCAAATAAGTCATAGAAGCAACACCGGATGTATAGTGGGTATGAAGGTCAATCGGAATTTCAACGGATTCTTTCAATGCCGTTACCAATTCCGTTGCTTTATATGGTGTCAAAAGACCGGCCATATCTTTGATACAGAGTGATTTCGCACCCATATCTTCAATTTTCTTTGCAATATCTTTCCAGTAATCCAGTGTATAAGCATCACCAAGTGTATAAGAAAGGGCAATCTGTGCATGTCCGCCTTCTTTGTTTGCTGCTTTTACCGCTGTCTCAAGGTTACGAATATCATTCAGACAGTCAAAAATACGGATAATATCAATTCCGTTGGCGATCGATTTCTGAACAAAATATTCTACTACATCATCGGCATAATGATTATATCCTAAAATGTTCTGTCCACGGAATAACATCTGCAATTTTGTATTTTTGAATCCGTCTCTTAACTTACGCAGTCTTTCCCATGGGTCTTCTTTCAAAAAACGAAGGGATGCGTCAAATGTTGCACCGCCCCAGCACTCTACGGAGTGGTAACCAACTTTGTCCATTTTATCGACAATCGGAAGCATCTGTTCTGTTGTCATACGAGTCGCAATCAATGACTGATGTGCATCACGAAGTATCGTTTCCGTAATTTTAATCGGCTTTTTCTTAATCTCTGCCATTTTCTATATCCTCCTTATACTCCATAAATTGCCATAAACACACCGGCTGCTACCGCAGTACCGATAACACCTGCTACGTTTGGTCCCATCGCATGCATCAAAAGGAAGTTTGTCGGATCTGCTTCCGAACCAACCTTCTGGGATACACGTGCTGCCATAGGAACCGCCGACACACCGGCAGAACCAATCAATGGATTGATTTTTCCTCTGGTTACTAAACACATTAATTTGCCAAACAATACACCGGCTGCTGTTCCGAATGCAAATGCAACCAGACCAAGAACTACGATTTTCAATGTTGCCACATTAAGAAATGCAGAACCTGTCGTCGTAGCACCAACAGATGTACCAAGCAAAATAACTACGATATACATCAAAGCATTCGATGCTGTCTCTGTCAACTGACCTACTACGCCGGATTCTTTAAACAAGTTGCCAAGCATAAGCATACCAACAAGTGGTGCGGTACTTGGAAGAATCAGACATACAATAACCGTAACAATGATTGGGAAAAGGATTCTCTCCAGTTTGGATACCGGACGGAGCTGCTCCATCTTAATTTCTCTTTCCTTTTTCGTTGTCAAAAGTTTCATAATAGGCGGCTGAATAATCGGAACCAGTGACATATAAGAATATGCCGCTACCGCAATACTACCCATCAAATGTCCCTGCTGCAATTTACCGGCAAGGAAAATGGATGTCGGTCCATCAGCACCACCGATAATCGAAACGGCTGCTGCTTCACCACCATTGAAGCCCCACATAAGAGCAAGGATATATGCGGCAAAAATACCAAACTGTGCCGCCGCACCAAGAAGAAAGCTCTTTGGATTGGCAATCAACGGACCAAAGTCTGTCATCGCACCAACGCCGAGGAAAATCAGCGATGGCAAAATACTCCATTCGTCTAACTTAAAGAAGTAATTTAACAGTCCACCATCCTGAATAATCAGCGGATAAATATTTGCCAAGAGCATACCAAACGCAATTGGCAGTAAGAGCAAAGGCTCATAGCCTTTTTTGATTGCTAAATATAAGAAGATAAAAGCAACCAATATCATGACATAGTTTCTCCAGTCAATACCGTCCTGGAAAAACGCTGTCTGTCGAATAAGATTTTCTATTACTTCCATTTAGTTTACCTCCGGTTCTTTTCATTTGCTGAATCAGTCCATAGTAGCCAGTACATTTCCTGCCTCAACCATATCACCAGAGTTCACATTGATACTTGCAATTGTACCATCCTGAGGTGCTACTACCTCATTTTCCATCTTCATAGCTTCGAGAAGAAGAATTACATCGCCTTTCTTTACACTCTGTCCGGCATCTGCTTTTACAGCAAGAATTTTACCAGGCATTGGTGCTGTCACTTCAACAGAACCAGCACTGCCGGATGCTGCCGGTGCTTTCGGAGCAGGAGCTTGTGCCGGTGCAGGAGCAGATGCTGCCGCCTGAGCAGGTGCTGCCGGTGCTGCTGCGCCGCCTGCTTTCTCTTCTACTGTAACATCATATACGGTTCCATTTACTGTAATTGTATAACTTTTCATGTCAATATCCTCCTTAATTGAACGTACGTTTTTTTATTGAACGAATTACAAGTCCGTCTGCCGGTACACAAACACCGGTCTCAGCTTCCATCTGTGCTGCTATCGCTGCGGTAATTACCGCAATAATCTGGGTGTTATCCGAAACAGGTACTTCCTGTTTTGCTACAGCTTTTGCTGCCGGTTTTTCCTGTTTTGCTGCTTCCGGTTCCGCTTTCTTTTTCTCGAACATCTTTGGCACATATTTCAAGAGAAAGATAATGATGGAAATAAGAATCAATACAACAAATACCGTTCCCATACCAATCAAGGTGTTCATTACGGCCTCACCGGGACCCACGGTAGCATTTACTTTTTCTAAATCAAGCAATAACATCCTATCACCTCATTCCGAACATCTGTAATGCATAAATTAAGTGTTTCCGAATTTCACTGCCGGAAATCACATTATCCACATAACCTCTCTTTGCTGCCGCTGTGGCACCATCCTGAAGTGTATCAAACTCTTTTGCCTTTTCTTCCAATGCTTCTTTGGTATTTGCTGCCTGTGAAATTTCATCTTCACAGAGAATCTGCGCTGCAACTTTGGCATCCATAACACCAACTTTTGCAGAATCTAGGGCAAGAACCAAATCCGCTCCAATATGTTTAGAGTTCATCGACACATAAGCACTTCCGTATGCCTCACCTGTAATCACGTTAATACGTGGAACATCGGCACTTGCAAATGCATATGTCAAATCTGCAACTGCCTGAGAAATCGTTTTTTCTTCCTGCATATCTGCTGCATACTCTTTTACATTTGTTAAGGTAACAACCGGAATATTAAATGCGTCACAGAAATACATAAACTGCTCTGCTTTCTTACAGCCGGCAGTTGAAAGAATGCCTTCTTTCGCATTTGCAATCGCACCTACTGTAACTCCATCTAAGGAAAGAAGTCCGGTTACCATTTCTTTTCCATATTCTGCTTTTAATTCCACAAATTTTGTATCATCGGCAATCTGTGTCAAGGCAGCTTTTGCATCCGTTGCATAACCATCAAAGCCATCCAGTACACGATTTGGATCATCCGAATTTTCAACAACCACTGCTGCTCCTGCATTTGCCGGAAGTAAATCAATTAAGCTGCGGATTGTTGTAAATACTTCCTGTTCATTCTCACATACAATGTCCGCATTTCCACATTCTGCCTGGAATGCAGCATCGCTTGTGTCACATTTCTCAATACGGTTTCCTGCAATCGCATTTGGTGAATTTACAAACAGTTTTCCGTTTGTCTTTTCGATAATTGTAATATCACCTAATTTGGATGAAATCGCAACACCACCGCCACAAGAACCTAAAACTGCACTAATCTGAGGGATTACACCGGATGCATTCACTTTCGCCATGTAAATGTCGCCAAATCCGGCCAATGCGTCCATCGCCTCCTGTACCCGGATACCGGCACAGTCAATCAGTCCGATAACCGGTGCGCCCGCTTTCATCGCCATCTCATAAATTCCGGCGATTTTCTTCGCGTGCATCTCACCTACAGAACCATTCAAGGCGGTTACATCCTGACTGTAGATATAGACCAGATTTGAATTTACAACACCGTAACCGGTAATCACACCGTCTGCCGGCACTGCTTTTTCCTGCATGTTAAAATCGGTATTACGTTTGGTAATCATGCCACCGATTTCAACAAAACTGTTGGCATCAACGAGAGATTCGATACGTTCTCTTGCTGATAATTTTGCTGAGTTACTCATTTGCAGCCCTCCACTTTCTGTATTATTGTTTATATAAAACTCAAATTTTATCCAATTGTAATTGTAACGCTTTTTCAACCCCTTGGCAACAACTATTTGAATTATTTTTTCAAATTCCTCATATACTGTAAAAAAATGTCTGGTGGCCTTTTTATGAAACAAAAAAAATGCTTTGCCATCCTTTTATTATGTGCCCTGACCGCATTCCATATTCTGTGGGACAGACAATTTAGCTCCACCGATTCTTCGGATTTTGTTCCTGTTCTGCCGGAGCCTGTCATTCAAATCAACGCCATGGAGCAGACACCAAATCCACTTATTTTACACGCCTCCTATGCCTGCCTGATGGATGCCGGTTCCCATCGCATTCTATATAGTAAAAACACGGACAAAAAAGTGCCAATGGCAAGTACCACCAAAATCATGACCGCCCTTTTAGCACTGGAGTCAAATAAGCTTAACGATGTGGTCATTGCAAGCAAAAAGGCAGCCGGGATGCCAAAAGTCCATCTTGGTATGCAGCCTGGAAGACAGTATTATATGAAAGATCTTTTGTACTCTCTCATGCTGGAATCCCACAATGACACGGCAGTCGCAATTGCCGAACACCTTGGTGGCTCTGTTTCCGGTTTCGCAGCAAAAATGAATCAGAAGGCAAACCTTCTTGGCATGTCTTCGACTCATTTTATCACACCAAACGGACTCGACGCAAATGGTCATTACAGCACTGCTTCGGATATGTGTAAGCTCGCTTCCTATGCTATAAAAAACAAAGACTTCCTTTCTCTGGTGCAGACAAAATCTCATTCTTTTTCTGACTGCTCCGGAAAGTACCACTACAGTCTGACAAACCATGACGCTTTCCTTTCTTATTATGAAGGCGCGCTCGGTATCAAAACCGGATTTACCGGAAAAGCCGGTTACTGTTTTGTCGGAGCCGCAAAGAAAAACGGCATCACGCTTACCAGTTGTGTTCTCGCCAGCGGATGGCCGCCAAACAAATCGTTCAAGTGGAGTGACACAAAAAGTTTAATGGATTATGGTTTTTTTTATTTTCAGAAAACACCGCTTCCGGTTCAAAACCTTGCCCTTGCCAAAATCCCGGTAAAGGATGGCAAAAAAAAGTTTGTATCTCTCAAACCGATTATCCCGAAAGAAACACTTACTGCTTCCTCTGTCTCTTATACACATCTCCGAGCCCACGAGACGCTCATGATCTCGTATGCC
>ENA-OYVZ01000412-OYVZ01000412.1-human-gut-metagenome-genome-assembly--contig:-NODE-412-length-11887-cov-10.208587_pt1 | contig 11887 bp, 13 predicted proteins | sample MGYA00244162_ERZ653381 | MGnify/ENA primary metagenome ERZ653381 (study PRJEB26926, sample SAMN06165033) | human gut metagenome | biome: ENVO:00009003; feature: ENVO:2100002; material: ENVO:00002003...
TTTTGCCGCTGTCCTTTTGCTTGCCGGTCGTGCCGTCGAACGCGACGAGGTTGCCGGAAACCGGGGACGAAACCTTTTCGACGTACCCGCTGTGCGTGTGGCTGGCGGCGGCGAAATCTCCCGGCTTTTTGCCGCTGTCCTTTTGCTTGCCGGTCGTGCCGTCGAACGCGACGAGGTTGCCATCCGTCGGGGATGTGACCTTTTCCGTTTTTCCGTTGTTCAGGGCTGTAATGTTGTCCTGCATTGCTTTCTGATCTGCCGCCGTGAAATATCTGCCGATAACGTCGCCCGCAGACCACGCCCGCGCGGTCGTGCCGTCCTGCCCGCGTACAACGGTCAGCACGTTCCCGTTCTTTGCGGTCATCAGCACAGTTTCCGCCGTAGACCCGTCTGCACCGATTGTCAGCAAGTTCGGCGCATCCGGCAGCATTGTCCCGTCAACGACGTTTACGGTCGTTCCCGCCGCCGTCAGCGCGCCGGACAGGGACGTTTCCGGCGTGTTCGCCTGTGGCGGGTACATTTTTGCAAGTTCTGCCATTGCGTAACCTCCCGTTTTAGTAATCGCCGCCGCCGCGCGAATTGCAGAACGTCTGCATGAATACCGCGCCGACAATGCGGCTCATGGAATTCGGTAAAATCTGAATCGTATGCCATGCGTTGCGCTGAATCTTTCCGCTGCCGTCCGTTTTCAGGTACTCGACAATATCCAGATTGTCATACGATGCCTGGGCAGGGATTTCCACGCCGTCAACCTTGATCGTTGCCGAAGATGCCCGCGCGCCCTCATAGATGCCGAATTCGATTTTGTGTGTATGATCTTGAACCGTGTGCGTGTGCGCCTTTACCGTGTGCGTATGGGCGCTGACTCTATGCGTATGCGCGCTGACGCTATGCGTGTGCGAACCGACGGTATGCGTATGCCCCGGATGCGTATGCGCGCCGGACGGCACGAAATTCACGCCGCCGATGATATTGTTGTTGTAGTCTATCAGCGCAAGGCGGTCGCCGCGCGCAAGACCGTGATTGTGATTTTCGCCGCCGCTGCCGCCATTATCCGAAGAATTGATTGTGTTGCTGCTTCGCAGGCTTGTTGACGATGACGTTGTTCCGCCGCCGGACGAGGTTGTAGACCCGCCGCCGCTGGATGTGGTCGAACCGCCGCCGGATGACGTTGTTTGTCCGCCGCCGCTGGAGGTTGTCTGCCCGCCACCGCCGCCGATTGCTTTTTCATACGCGCGGAATGCTTCAAACTGGATGTTTAACAGCATTTTGTTGATACGCACGACGGAATCAGAAATATACAGTTTCAGCGTCGCCGGATGCGTTGCGTCGGCGTTGTCCGTGAAATTGTAAATCTGCTGATTCGTCGCGCCCTGCGCATACGTTTCGTTGATGAGGGCGCGGTTTTGCAGTTCCGAAATGCTGCCCGCAATGTCCTTTGACTTGTTGGCTATGGTCACGGTCACGCTTCCGGGGTCGCCCTGCGCGTCGCTTTTCTCCACGCTGACAATGCGCGTGCGGAGGTTGATGCCGTCGGCTTCATCCACGACGCGGACGATCTCGCCGGGGCGGAATTTTGAAAACGTGTCGCCGGTCAGCCTGTGAAGGTCGATTGCGCCGATTTCATAGCTAACATATGGGTTTTTCAGTTCTGCAAGCATCTGTTCCGCGTAGCCCTTGAGGTTTTCCGCGACTTCATATCGGCTGTCTACAAGGATGGTCGAACATAGCCCGTACTGCTGAATGCTCATTGCATCCTCGACATACGGCTTGCCGCCGTTCACGCCCGCAATGGTCAACTGATTCACGCCCTCGCCGTAGCCGAGGGCATAAATGCGGTTTGCGATGCCGGATGCGTCCACGGTCTTTTTCATCGAGGTCATGTTCTTCGCGTATCGGACTTCGCTTTTCATCGTGTCCGACGGCGCTACAAGCGAAATCGTCCACGGGTAAACAGTCGTGTCCCATGTCCACATATATTCGCTGTCAAAGCATTCCGGCACGGCGAACAGCGCCGCAAGCAGCGTTGAATTTTCCCAGTTGTACTCGAAATACCGCTTGAAATCGCAATCGCCCAAAACCCAGTTGCGCGTTGTCTGCCGCGCAAGCACGTAGTTCAGCACGTCGGCGGTCTTGATGCCGCCCCCGCCGTATTGATGGTACTGAAACAGCACGTCGGACAGGAGCGTAGCAAGGACGTGTTCGCAGTCATAGAACCGCGTCGCGCCGTTGCTGCGCTCCAAATCTTCCCCGATGATGCGAAACAGGTCAATTCTTTCGTCGCCGTCAAAGATTTCAACGAAATTCAACGGCTGGCAATAGGCGTTCTTGTCATCGTCCGCCGGAAGCGTAAACGTCGCCGTCCATAACGAATTGATTTCCAGCGAATAGCCGACGGAAACGGCGTTGTCAAGGAACGCAAGGCGCTTCATGTTGCGGTCAAAAATCTGTGGGACTTTCATTATAGCCACCTGTCTTTCCACAAAACTTTAATGTCCGCCGTCGTGCCGCCCTCTACGATAATGTCGTTTTCGCCCGGTTTCAGCTTGAAAAATTCGCTGTCATCGCTCAGAAGGTCAATGACATTCGCACCGTTCAGCGTGATCGTCATGTGTCCTGTGTCAATAATCAGTTCGTCACCGGCTGTCATGGTCAGACCGGGGAATTGCATCGTAATCGAACCGTACGTTGAAACGCCTGTTGCGGTCGCCGTCGCTACGGCTTCCGCCATCGCGTCAAAGAACAGTATGCGGATGTAATCACCCACGCTGGATGATTCTGCTTCTGCAATGGCAGACGGCAGCACGACGCGGATAATCACGCCGCGCGCTTCTGCAACCGCTTCGACCGCTCCGTTCAAATGCCGGATGATCTTGACCGCCGCCGACGCATCCGTTTCCGCGTTCGCCGTCGCAATCCATTCAAAGACGATGGACGATGAATGGTTAAACGATGTTCTGTTATATGCAGAGCGGTTAAACATGGTCTTGCCCCCTTATGACAGCGTACAGGCGATTGCCCCCGTCGAAACCGTGATTGCGTCGCCGCTCAACACGTTCTTGCTGCGCGAAAACGAGCCGTACCAAAGCAGATTTCCGCTTGACTGTGCATCGTAGATGCCCCAATACGCGACCGTGCCGAGGTCTGCGGTCATCGTGCCGAAATCGACGGCAGCGCTGTTTGTGACCTGTTCTTTGCCGGACACAAGCGACGGCGTGCCGAACGTGATGATCTTGCGGGCGTATCCGCCGCCGCTGACTTCCGTGCCGTTTCCGCTTGCCGTCGGGTCAGTCAGAAACAATGCAAGGTAGTACGTGCCGCTGCGCAAGGATGTGTTCAAAAGACTTGTCGCGTGGACGTTTGATAATGCGCTCATGTTGAAATACCTCCGTTCTTTAATTCACCTTTAACCGCGTAACGGTCAAATTCGTAATTGTGCCGCGTGCTGTAATGTAAATCAGCCCGTCGGTTTCCTGCGTGCCTTTTACGTCAATCGTGACCGTATCCGGCAGGGAAACCGACTGCACGGCTTTCTGGTTGTAGCCGATGGATTCCGCGAACGGCTCACACAAAAACGTGACGCTGCAATGCCCGGTAACGGCAATCTGTTCAATGCCGATGCCGTCAATGACCTTTGCGCTGTACGCCTTTTCTGGTTCGTCATCGAAAATAAGCAGACCGTCGCCGGAGAGCCATTCCGCGACGGCACGCGCCGTCTGCCGAACGCCCGCGTATGCGTTGCCCGCTCCAACAAAAGCGACTGTGCATGAAATCTGCCGGTTGTCGTAGCCGTCTGCAATGTCATACGTGCCGGATTTGCCCGGAATCTTGTATTGTGTGATTCGTTTTGCCGGAAGCAGCGTCCTATCATCGGACTTGAATACTACGCCCATGTCCCGGCTGTGTACGTTGTTGAATGTAAATCCAATCATTACGTAACGACCCCCTTGCTGCGCGTTTTCGTTTTCTGCATATTGTAGAGTTCCTTTGCAACCTTCTTCACGTCGGCTTCTTCCCGCACTTGCAGCGCCGCAATGTGGAAATGATTTGTAACGGTCGTTTCGCCGCCTGCGGTCGCGCCTGCTCCCATACGTCCGGCGTTCAGGGATGCCGGAATAGACGCGGCAACTTCCTGAATGGTCGCCCGCGCGGTAAAGCCCGTTTCAATGTCCCCGATGCCATCCGCGAGGGAAGCGTTGACCTTTGCCATTTCGGACTCGACTTCCGCAATCATGCCCGCCGCCATATCGTCAACGGCTGCAACGGCTTTGTCGCCGTCTTTGTCGATTGCGCCCGCCAGACCCTCGACAAGCATAGACCCCACCCATGCCATCTGTTTTGACGGGGATGCGATGCCGAAGAAATCCTTGATTCCGTCCCAAATGCCGGAAATCCAACTACTAACCTGATCCCAAAGCCAACCGGCAAGGGACTGAATACCGTTCCACAAGCCGCGCACAATGTTCGCGCCGACTTCCGTTACCTGTGAAATGCCCTCGGACAGCGCATTGACAATGCCGGTAATGATCTCCGGCATTGCCCGCACGATTTCCGCGATGATCTGCGGAAGATTCGTAATCAGGGACGTGAGCAGCTTCACGCCGGTTTCTACGATAAGCGGTATATTGTCCGTCAAAGCCTTTACGATTGCAGAAATGATTTCCGGAAGCGCTTCGACAATGGTCAAAATGATTTCCGGCAGATTGTCAATCAGCGCCGTAAGCAGCTTGAAACCCGCGTCAATGATCTCCGGCAAATGCGTCAAAAGCGTTTGAATGACGCTTGTGATGATCTGCGGCAATACCGCAATGATCGTCTGAATGATCGTCGGAAGGTTTGTGACGAGGGCGGTCAGGAGCGTCACGCCCGTTTCGATGATCTGCGGGACGGCTTCAAGCAACGCCGAAATCAGGCTGTCAATCAGTTCCGGCAGCGCCTCCAGCAATACGGGAATTGCTTCAATGATGCCCTCCGCAAGCCCTGTGACAAGCTGCAACGCCGCTTCAATAAGCAGCGGAATGTTGTCAATCAGGGATTGCACAAGCTGCGTGACGGCTTCCACCGCCGCCGGAATCAGCGTCGGCAGCGCTTCCCCGATGCCCTGAACGAGCGCCGCGACCATTTGCGCCGCCGCTTCGGTCAACTGCGGCAATGCTTCCAGCAAGCCCTCCACCAACGTAGACAGAACAGTTACCGCACCCTCGACAAGCGACGGCGCGGCGTTTGCAAGCCCGGATACAATGTTGATGATGATTTGCGTACCGAAATCAAGCAGTTCCGGCAGTTTGTCGGTCGCCTTTTCAATCAGTTCGTCGATTGCATCCGCAAGGGCTTCTTCCGCGCCGTCAGCGCCTTGCAGGAAGTCCGAAAAAGCGTCTACGAGGTCAGCAATCGCGGGCATGAATTCCGCCGTCAGTTCCGTTTTTACGTTGGAAACCGTGCCGCCGAGCCGCGCAAGCGCATCGTCGAGTTCCGCCTGCGCTTCGCGCGCCGCCATGACCGTAGCGTTATTTTCCTTGAAAATATCGGTCGCGTTCTGATACTGCGCGGACAGCGTTTCCGTAATCAGGGCGGTACGCTCTGTTTCGTCGCTGCACGCGGCAAGTTTTTCGTTGAATTCGTCCTCGGAAATGCCAACCCAGTTCAGCGCATCGGCAAGCGCGCCCGTAACCTGTCCAACCTTCGCCGTTTCGTTGGAGGCTTCAATCAGGCTGTTAATCGGCAGCGCGTCGCCAAACGTACCCTGAACGCCTGCGGCAATGTCCGCCCACGTCGCAACGTCCTGTTCCGACGTTGCCAACTGTGCCAAAAGCTGCGCGGATTCCGTTGCGTTGTCCGTGTCGCCCAGCACGGCATAGAGGGACTTGTATGCCGCGCTTGCCGTATCCGTCGAAAACCCGGCGGCTTGAAACGCCGTATTCAGCTTTCCTTGTGCAACGCGGTATTCTTCCGTGGATTCGCTCAAATCAAGCAGAAGTTTTACCCCGGCGACCGTCGCCGTGCCGATAGCGGCAAGCGCCGCGCCCGCCGCTTTTGCACCGGCGACAAGCCCGCCTTTCAGTTTGTCTGAAAACTTTTCCGTTTCTTCCGATGCCTGTTTTGTCTCTTTTCCGTACTTGTCGATTGATTCTGCGCACCCATCGGAGGACTTTTTTGCTTCATCCAGATAACTATTGTTTTTGTCAAGTTCTGAATTCAGGTCGTTTAACGCCGTTTCCGTTGCGTTGATCTGCGTTTGATACGAATTACATTTCCGTGTATTTTCTTCCTGATTTAGCTTTGCTTGCGCTAATTCTGCATTCGCTTTCGCAAGAGCCGCTTTTAATTCTTCCTGCTTCTGGCTTGTGTCCCCGGTTTCTTCTCCGAGTTCTGCAAGGGCATTTTTGCACGCTTGTACGCGCTTTTCGCCCTCCGCGACGTTTTCGGCGTAGCCTTTTTGCGCTTCTTTTGCACCCGAAAGAGCCTGTTTCAGCAATTTCAGCTTTTCTTCCTGCGCAGAATACATTTTGTTCAGCGTCTCGCCCTTCGCGCTCAATGCTGCGGCTGTATTCATTTGCCCCGAAAACTGGCTTTCAACGAGTTTCATTTCGGACTTCAACGTTTTCAGTTCCGAATTGATCGTCTTTACTCCGCTTTGATACTCTTTTTCGCCCTCAATGGCGATTTTTGTTGTAATATCGCGTGTTGCCATTTTTCTTTTCCTCCCCTCTATGTGTGTTAATAATCAGCAGAATTCTTGACTTTAGCACATTTCTCATTTATTCTAATCTTGTACGAAAAACGGGGGAGGCTTCTCATACCATGAAAAAATTGAAAACGTGGCAAATCGTTCTTCTTGTGATCTTCTATCCCATCGGCATTTGTGTATGGATATATCGCATATGCAAGAAAATTCAAATCAAAAAAGAGAATGACGCGGCGAAGCGGGCGCGCGCTGCGGCAACTGCGCAAGAATTAGAGCAGCGGCGTTGTGTTTCTCCTGATTTTGAATTTAAGATTTTCAAGGTCGTCGGCGTGACGTTCAAAAACGATGACGGAAAAAGCCGTCAAACACTTCTGCGCAGAATCCGTTTTAACGACGAACCGTTTGAAAACGGCGTTGACGTTACGATTGAACGCGGGGAATATGAGGGGACACCCGCATTTTTCGTTTTTGCGAACGGTCTGCGTGTCGGAAGTATCGGGCGCGATGACATACCGTACTTCGTAAACCGTTGGGACAGCTTTAGCGGCGTTTATAACGCCACCGTCACCGGCGGCGGGACGGATGCGGACGGAAACTCCATAAAATACGGCATGATGATAACGTGCCGTTTTGACAACTGATCTCTATTCCAAAAGCTGACGGCACGCCGTCAGCTTTTTTATTCGCCGTCGCTGTTTCTTTTTCCACGTGCAATCAGATACAGTTCCCACAAGTCAAATACTTCCCCCGGCGGCATAAACAGCGCGTCAGTCGGGGAAATGCCGCATAGAACGGCTATTCTGTAATAGTCCGCGCGGCGAATCTTGTTTTTTTTTGATTCAATTCTTCAAGCCCTTCGTCAACTTCATCGTCGCCGGGGGCTGTGATCTCGCGCCCGTAGCCGAGTTTGATTGCGTTTGCAATCGCGCGTTTCAGCGGGACGATTTCATACGGCTGCGTCAAAAGCGCGAAATCGTCTCGTTCCGGGATGCGCCCCGGCTCATATCCCAACCGGCGGCGGGCGAGTTCTCCGCGCTCTGCAAGGATAGCGGCAGCGTTGCACGTTTCAAGGAATCCTTCGCGCGTATCCTGTTCCAGCTTTTCCAGCATCAGGCGCGTACCGCCGTAAATGTCGCGGATGGTAAACATCGCTTCGCCGTCCATGACGAGGAAATACGTTGTACCCGCAACCGTGATTTTTGCCGCTTTCATTGTCTTTACCTCCATAGCGCCAAAGCGGGCGGCGGAATCATCCCGCGCGCCCGCTCTGCTGATTGTTTAACCGCCACCCGTTGTCGGTTTGCCGAGTTTCGTATCGCACCACGCAATACAATTCGCTTCCGCGCCGTCACCTGTGAATTCCTTCGTAATGCGCCATGCGCCGGAATTGCAGCGGAAAATCGTAAACGTCGTGCTGGACGTGCCGAACGTGATAGACGAACCCTTTGTTGCGGCGCTGTCGTTGCCGAGGATTGCCTTTGTTTCGGGATGGAAGATGCCCTTGAAATAGCGGATACCCTTGCGCATGATGACCTTGTAATACACAAGACCGCCGCGCGGGGCTACGTCGCCGTCGGAGTCCGTGACTTCGCCGCTTTCCACGTCCTTCGTCGCACCATGCAGGGCGGTTTGTACTTCGTCGGTCTTGTCATCCGTTTCCAGCGCCAGAGAGCCGGACGCGAACATATCGACTTTTTCCGCAAGCGCATCGTCGCCGTACAGTTCGCCGGAAGCGTTCGTAACGGTCAAATCCGCCTTGACCAGCTTGCCGATTGTGACTTTCTTTTCGTAATCATACGTCGGCAATGCGCCGTCAGGCGCGGTCTTGATGGGCGCAAAAACAGGGCGTTTTGCTCCAAACTGTGCCATAATGTAACCTCCTAAAGATTCTTGGATTTCAAATACTTGTCATAGACACCCGCTGCCGCTTCAACGGCTGCGTCTGCCGATTTTTCGTTTGCTGTGTTGATGAATGGGCGGGCGGGTTGTCCAGCCTTGCCGTATTCGTTGACGAATGCGACCTCGGCGTTGCGGCGCTTGTTTCCGTCGCTGCGCGTCCCTTTCGGTGAAACGTAGATTGCGCGGCTTGCGCCCTTGACCTTCAATTTTTTGTCGTATGAAATACTGCCCGCCGTTTTGCCAGTCGCATATACGCCCATGCTCTGCGCTTCGGACTGCTGCGCGGCGGCGACCACTTCCGCCTCCGCCGTCAGCATTTCCAAAACGGTTTCGTCTGGCAGTTCCATAAGCGCCGTCATATCGTCAATCAGACCGTCAAGCCCCTGTGTCGATAATTCAGCCATCGTCAACGCCCCCGGAAATCTCGCATTCAAAAACGTAATGCTGCCCGGTTTCATCGGAGGCGGGCGTGATCGTCGGGCGCGTAAAGCCCCCGGCGACAAGCCGCCGCGTGATCTCTCGCCGGTACGCAAGCGAATTCTTTTCATGCGGCGCGTATAAATGCACCTGCGTCAGATAGCGCCAGTGTTGCGCATCATCGTCCCCGAAATCTTCCGGGATAGCCGTATAGTTGAAAACGATGTATTCCGTCGCTTTGCCCTTGTAGGTATCAGCGGCGACCGGCAGGAGGTCGGAAAACATCGTTTTCAGCGTTTCGTTGACATTCATGCGCTTGCCTCCTTGAATTCAGAGCATTCCAGCGTGTAGAATTCGCGCGCGTCCGTGTATGCCCGCTCGACCTTGTATTCCTTGCCGCTGAACAGCAAACGTTCCTGATTGCCATAATCGCCGTATCGGACTTTCACGGTTATTGCAAGATCAATGCCGATCTGCTTTGCGGCGTAGAATTCCGTGCGCTTGACGGATTGCACGTCCGCGAAAACGCGCGTTTCCTTCACGACTTCCGCCGGGTATCCGTCCGCGTCCGTGTCCGTGACTACGGCGCGGAGTATCACGACATCGCGCCAATACACGGGCTAACCTCCTTCCGCGACAATGTATTTATCCGATAGCGTCAGACCGTTCCGCTGCTCTTTGTACGATGCGCGGTATCGCTCCGCATCATCGTTGTCAAGCCCGAATTCAGCCTTTACGTACGTTTCGACCGCTTTCAGAATCAGCGGGTCAGTTTCGTCGTTCGCTTTTTCCTCAACAACGCCGCCGAGCGCAAGGTCTGCGCGGGCGGCGTTGATGAGGTCGGTAATTTCATTGTCGAAATCGTCGGTTGTCAGCCTCAAACGTTGACGGATAGCCGCGACATATTCGCTGCTAACTGCCATGTTCAGCCCTCCGCGTTACGCCGTTGCTTTTGTGAGATGCACGAATGCACCGAGTCCGGCAACCGGCTTGCAGTCAAAGACACACGCGCCGAGGTAATCAATGCTGTTGGTTGCAAGCCCGGAATGCTCAGAGCGGACAACCGTAATGTCCTGCGAATAGTTGCCGATGATGTACTCGAAATCGCCGTAGTACGCTTCATGTGCCGCAAGCGAACCAGTGAAGTAGACCTCTGCGCCCATGATGTAATACTTGCCGCCTGCGAATTCGATGAGGTTGTTCTTCGACTTGTTCATCAGCGGGAAGAAATCAGTAAAGAACGTCGCCTTGTTCATGCACCAGACGGCATTTCGCTCATAGCCGGACGCAAGCATACCGTAAAGCGAAACTACATTTTCTTCTGTCAGGGATGCCGTTTTTGCAACTGTCACCTGATCTGTGCCGTCCGTGTACGCGCCGCTTGTGCCCTTGCCCGCGACCTTCACGCCGCCCGGCTGATCGCTGCCCGTACCCGTGAAGATGTAATTTTCGATCTTGCGGGCGATGGATTCGGCAATCACTTCGACAATGTAGCTTTCAAACGCGGACAGCGCCATTTCGGAAGATGCGCGGGATGCCTTGACCAGCTTGACGATTTCGTAGCCCGTCAGGGAAACGGAAGTCAGGCTGTCGGAGGCGGCGGTAATGCTTGCGTTCTCCGTGTGAAGCGCCGCGTCACTGTTCGTGCCTTCGACGGCGAATTTGAAATTGCCGGGGACGTGGAAGATTTTGCAGCGCTGCAAAATCGGGGCGACCTCGTACATTTTCTTGATGATCTGATTCGCGGTCGTTTCCGGGATGATGGGCAGCGCGGAATTTGCAGCGGTCGAATACGCGCGCTGTTCGTAAACGCGCTTTTCATCGTCCGTCAGGGACTTGCCCTGCAAGGTTTTCAGCCATGCGGAACGATACAGCTTTTCCGTATCCTCTACGGGCAGGCTGCGGGCAGCGACGGGGTTTTCGATGGGATTGCCCATAGCCGAGCCGGAATTCAGCATACGTTCGATTGCCTGACGCTTTTCGAGTCCTGCATCTTCCTCATTCAGTTCGCGCAGTTCCTTTTCCAGCGCGTCAATGTCGGCGTTCTTGTCATCGGTAAGCAGCTTGCGGATTTCAGCCTTGCGCGCGGCGATTTCGGCGCGTCTTTTCTCAATGTTCATGTTTTTACCTCCATAAATTCAAAAAATGTGGGTTTTCAGTATGTCAAAGCTATCAGACGTTTCCTGCGCGCGGCTTGCTCCAAAGCCGCCAGTTCCTTTGAATGCTCCACTTCAAAGAAACTGCGCGCGGAAATTTCTGTGTCTTTGTACGCGGGAATATCCACCGCCGACACGTCGTATAGCTTCTTGACCTTTGTGATCGTGCGGGTATGCGTTACGCTGTCATACTTGGATTCGCGCACAGAAAAGGAAAAGGACATTTTATCGACATACCCGCCGTCGATTTCCTCATACAGTTCGCGCCCCGCCTGTGTGCCGCCGAGGTCGGCTTCCATGTGCAAGCCGCGTTCGTCGATGGTCAGCGTAAGCGTTTTATTGCGCAGACGGGCGACCACCTTGCCGCCGTGATTGTAGTTAAAAATCACGTCGGACATATCGCATTCGTCAAATGCGTTGCGGTCAATGACCTCGGAATACTTCACGCCGTCGTATTCAAAAAGAACCGTCGGCGTATCAAACACGACCGCCGTACCGCGCACGCGGTATTCATCCTTTTCTTCTGCGCGTGGAACGAGGGAAAAATCCTGCACGGCGCGGTATTCGCGCCCTTGTTTCATACCCATAACGTCAAGCCTCCTTCGCTTCTGCGCCGTCCGGCTCTGCGGGCGGCGGGTCTTTTTCGTTCTTCGGGTCATCCGGCGGCGTTTCGCTGTCTGCGCCCGTCTGATACTTGTCGGCAAGTTTTGCATTTACCATGTTCAACGTC
>ENA-OYVZ01000442-OYVZ01000442.1-human-gut-metagenome-genome-assembly--contig:-NODE-442-length-11620-cov-13.000173_pt1 | contig 11620 bp, 10 predicted proteins | sample MGYA00244162_ERZ653381 | MGnify/ENA primary metagenome ERZ653381 (study PRJEB26926, sample SAMN06165033) | human gut metagenome | biome: ENVO:00009003; feature: ENVO:2100002; material: ENVO:00002003...
GATACCGGAGTCTCCGGCGAGATAGCCGACCGCATGGCGGATATCATGCAGGAGATGGGTGAGCAGGACCGCCAGGTAATCAGCATTACCCATCTGCCCCAGATTGCTGCCCGCGGACGCGCCCATTACAAGGTGTACAAGCAGGACAACGAGACGGAAACAAACAGCCACATCCGTCGTCTGACCGACGATGAACGCGTGGAAGAAATAGCCCACATGCTGAGTGGCGCTAAGCTGACCGAAGCCGCACTGAACAATGCCAGAGCATTGCTGGAAGTATCAAATAGTAAATAGCAAATTGTCAAATAGTAAATACCCATATATGGTTGATAACAGTGAAATGATTTTCGGCGTCCGTGCCGTGATAGAAGCCATTCAGGCAGGAAAAGAGATAGACAAGATATTGGTAAAGAAGGACATTCAGAGTGATTTGTCAAAAGAGCTGTTCGCTGTCTTGAAAGGGACTTTGATACCGGTACAGCGCGTTCCGGTGGAACGCATCAACCGCGTGACGCGTAAGAATCACCAGGGAGTGATTGCCTTCATCTCTTCAGTCACTTACCAGAAGACGGAGGACTTGGTACCTTTCCTTTTCGAGCAGGGCAAGAATCCTCTGTTTGTGATGCTCGACGGCATCACGGATGTCCGCAATTTCGGCGCCATTGCCCGTACTTGCGAGTGTGCGGCGGTAGATGCCGTGATTATCCCCGCACGGAACAGTGTATCTGTCAACGCAGATGCCATGAAAACCTCGGCGGGAGCCTTGCACACCTTGCCCGTTTGCCGCGAACACAGCTTGAAAGAGACCCTGCAATTCCTCAAGAATAGTGGTTTCCATATTGTGGCAGCCACGGAGAAAGGCGATTACGACTATACCAAAGCCGACTATACCGGTCCGATGTGTATCATTATGGGTGCCGAAGACAAGGGGGTGTCCTATGACAACCTGGCGTTGTGTGACGAGTGGGTGAAGATTCCCATGTTGGGAACCATCGAGTCCCTCAATGTTTCCGTTGCAGCCGGCATTTTGATTTATGAAGCGGTAAAACAAAGAACCAACTAAGATATGAAAAAGAAATTGCTGTTGATGCTCACTCTCTGTTTATTGGCTCAGTGGAGTGTGGCACAAGCCCCGAAGTGGGTAGACAAAGCCAAACGTGCGGTTTTCTCGGTAGTGACTTACGACCAGAACGATAAGATACTGAATACTGGAAACGGCTTTTTTGTCACTGAAGATGGCATTGCGCTTTCTGACTACACCTTGTTCAAAGGTGCCCAGCGCGCCGTTGTGATGAGCTCGGACGGGGCACAGATGCCGGTGGAGGCCATTATGGGAGCTGATGACATGTACGATGTTGTCAAGTTCCGTGTCGGCATCCCCGGAAAGAAAGTCACGGCGCTCACTTTGGCTGCTGTGGCTCCGGCTGTCGGCGCGGATGTATATTTGCTGCCTTATTCCACCCAGAAGGACCGTTCTTTTACTACCGGGAAAGTAAAGGAGGCTGATAAGATTTCCGGCAACTATTCCTATTATACGCTCGATATGCGTCTGAAGGACAAGATGGTGAGCTGTCCGCTGATGACTGTGGACGGGCAGGTCTTCGGCCTGGCGCAGAAGTCCTCCGGACAAGACACGGCTACCATCTGCTATGCCATTGACGCTAATTTCGCCATGTCGCAGAATATCTCCGCATTGTCTTATGGAGATATGTCATTGAAGGGCATCGGTATCAAGAAGGCATTGCCCGATACCGAGGAGCAGGCTTTGGTGTTCCTCTACATGGCTTCTTCCCAACTGTCTCCGGAGAAGTATATGGAGACTCTGAACGATTTCATTGCACAATATCCTGCCAGTGCCGACGGTTATCTGCGCCGTGCTTCCCAGCATCTGTTCATGTCCCGTGAAGATGCTTCCATGGATAAGGTTGCTGCAGACATGGATAAGGCTTTGGAGGTTGCCGCAAAGAAAGATGATGTGTATTACAATCGGGCCAAGATAATCTATAATTATGCATTGGGCAAGCCCGAGAAAGTTTATAAGGACTGGTCGCTCGACAAGGCTCTGGACGAGGTACGGAAAGCGATAGCCATTGACGAACTTCCGGTTTATGTCCAGTTGGAGGGTGACATCCTGTTTGCCAAGCAGGAGTATCCGTCGGCATTTACCAGCTATGATAAAGTGAATAAGACCATTCTGGCATCTCCGGCTACCTTCTTCAGTGCCGCCAAGACCAAGGAATTGATGCAGGCACCTGCCGAAGAGGTACTGGCTCTGATGGACAGCTGTGTGGCCCGCTTTACCCAGCCCTATACGGAGGAAGCCGCCCCTTATTTATTGGAGCGTGCCCAAGCCCGCATGAATGCAGACCAGGCGCGCAATGCCATGCTGGATTATGACGCCTATTACAATGCCGTGAACGGTAAAGTGAACGACATGTTCTACTATTACCGTGAGCAGGCTGCTTTGAAGGCCAAGCAGTACCAGCGTGCGCTGGACGATATGGCGAAGGCCATTGAATTGAATCCGGAGGATTTGACCTACCGTGCCGAACTGGCAGTGGTGAATCTTCGCGTGGGACGTTACGAGGAGGCGTTGAATGTGCTGAAGGCTGCCTTGGAGAAAGACCCTAAGTATGCCGAGGCCTACCGTCTGATGGGTATCGCCCAGCTGCAGATGAAGAAGGACAAGGAAGCTTGTACCAGCTTTGCCAAGGCAAAGGAATTGGGTGATCCCAATGTGGATGCTTTGATTGAGAAGCATTGCAAGTAAAGGGATGGGATAGAATAAAGGCTCTGCTTTCGCAAGCAGAGCCTCTGTTTTGGGGAACTCCCCCGTGTTAAATGAGTTAAGTCTAGGTATAACAGGTTATGAGTGAAATTACGTTGTTTTATTTATAAAATGCGTGGATTTCCGGAATACTGCATATACTTCTGATTTTTTTTATTTCAAAAAAGAAAATAGACTCGATTATTAATAAAAACAAACTTTGACAATTATGAAGAAAGTGATTTGCAGCCAGCAGGCACCGGGCGCCATAGGCCCTTATAGCCAGGCTATCGAAGCTGGCGGAATGGTATTTGTATCAGGCCAGTTGCCCATTGACGCAGCTACCGGAATGATGGCTGAAGGTGCGGAAGCGCAAGCCCGCCAGTCCTTGGAGAATATAAAGCATATCCTGGAAGAGGCAGGGCTGGGTATGGCGAATATTGTGAAGACAACCGTTTTCCTGGCAGACATGTCCTTGTTCGCTGATATGAACAAGGTATATGCCACTTATTTTGACGGTGCTTTCCCGGCACGTTCGGCTGTGGCAGTGAAGGCGCTGCCTAAAGACGCCTTAGTAGAGATTGAGTGCATCGCGGTTCGCTAACAAGTCGGCAACAATGAAACTGCTGCCTCCCACGAAGATGAAATCTTCCGGGAGGCTTTTTTCTTGTGCGGCCCGCACGGCGGCGGGTACGTCAGGATAGCAATGCCCTTTCAGGCCAGCTGCTGCGGCCAGCTCCTGCAGTTCGCTTTCGGGCAATGCCCGCTTCACGCTGGCTTTGGTGAAGTAGTAGGTCGCTTCCCGGGGTAGCAAGGCCAGTACCCCCCGTATATCCTTGTCATTCACCATGCCTATGACGATGTGTAGCTGTCGGTAAGTCTGTTGCTTCAGTTGTTCTGTAATGTAGGTGATGCCTCCCACATTGTGGCCGGTGTCACAAATCAGGGTGGGCGAGTCCTGCAGTTTTTGCCAGCGTCCCATCAAGCCCGTCAGTTCCGCCACACGGGCAAAGCCACTGCGCACTGCTTGTCCGTCCAGCCGGTAGCCGGCTTCTTTCAGTAGCGGGAGGGCGGTGAGTACGGTCCGGGCATTTTTCTGCTGGTAGAGCCCTTTCAGTTCGTATTCTATTCCGGGATAGTCCTCACGGTCGTTCTCTTCGGCAAAGTAGATAGGAGCACCCGTCGCCTGCGCTTTTTCCAGAAACACCGATTTCGTTTCGGGAGTGGTCTCGCCGATTACAACGGGGATACCGCTTTTAATGATTCCTGCCTTCTCTCCTGCGATTTTTGCCAAGGTGTCCCCCAGGAATTGGGTATGGTCAAAACTGATGTTGGTGATGATGCATACATCCGGACGGATGATATTGGTGCAGTCCAGGCGTCCGCCGAGTCCCACCTCGATTACGGCTACATCCACCTTTTCATCCGCAAAGTAGCGGAAGGCCATGGCAGTGGTCAGCTCAAAGAAGGAGGGGTGGAGGGGTTCGAAGAATCCACGTTCCTGCGCTACAAAACGGATGACGTATTCCTCGGGTATAGGCTGTCCGTTAATCCGGATGCGCTCCCGGAAATCCACCAGGTGGGGCGAGGTGTAGAGTCCGACCCTATATCCCGCTTCTTGCAGTATGGCGGCAAGCGTATGCGAGCAGGAACCCTTTCCGTTGGTACCGGCCACATGAATGCTGCGGAAACTGCGGTGGGGATGTCCGAAATGTTCGTCCAGGGTCAGAGTATTTTCCAACCCCTCCTTGTATGCTGAGCCGCCCACTTGCTGAAACATGGGCACACTGTTATATAAGTAAGTTAAAGTGTCCTGATAATCCATCTTTTATAATATTTAACGGAGAAGCAATCCTTTCTCCCTATTAATTTGTTATCTTTAAAAGCGACAAAGATAATGCAAACCGGACGCAATCAAGCTTGCTTGAAATTGCTTGCAGTGTAGCTTATCTTAAGCTTATGCAAAGGTATTAACAATTTAAATCTAACGTGTATGGGAGCTAAGAAAAATTTTGTGATTGATACGAATGTGATTCTTCACGATTATAACTGTTTGAAGAATTTTCAAGAGAATGACATTTATCTTCCCATCGTAGTCCTTGAAGAACTGGACAAATTCAAGAAAGGTAATGAGCAGATTAATTTCAATGCGCGTGAGTTCGTCCGTGAGCTAGATTTGATTACCGATGACAATCTGTTCACCAAAGGAGCGCCATTGGGCGAGGGCTTAGGCCGTCTGTTTGTGGTGGCAGGCATGGTGGACTCTCCCCGGGTACGTGATTCCTTTCCCGAACGCATTCCCGACCATCAGATTCTGTCGGTAGTGGACTGGCTTTCTACCAAAAAGCCTAAAATGAAAACCATCCTTGTCACGAAAGACGTGAATCTGCGCATGAAGGCGCGTTCCATCGGTTTGCTGTGCGAAGACTACATCAATGATAAGGTAATCAATGTGGATATATTCGAAAAGTCGAATGAAGTGTTCGAGGGTATTGACCCTGCGCTGATAGACCGCATTTATTCTTCCAAAGAAGGACTGGACATCAACGAGTTTGATTTTAAGGACATCATTCGTCCTAATGAATGCTTTGTGCTGAAGAGTGACCGCAGCAGTGTGCTTGCACGTTATAATCCCTTTACCCATTCGATTTGCCGGGTCAACAAGACAAAGAACTATGGCATTGAACCGCGCAATGCTGAGCAGAGCTTTGCTTTTGAGGTGCTGAATGACCCGAACATCAAGCTGGTTGCCCTAACTGGTAAGGCGGGAACCGGCAAGACCCTGCTGGCACTGGCCGCTGCATTGGGAAAACTTACCGACTACAAGCAGATTCTTCTGGCACGTCCCATCGTAGCCCTATCCAATAAGGACCTTGGATTCCTTCCCGGTGATGCCAATGAGAAAGTGGCTCCTTACATGCAGCCTTTGTTTGATAATTTGAATGTAATCAAGCATCAGTTCGCTGCCAATTCCTCTGAAGTGAAACGCTTGGAGGATATGCAAAAAAGTGAACAATTGGTCATCGAGGCATTGGCCTTTATCCGCGGGCGCAGCTTGAGCGAAACCTACTGTATTATTGATGAAGCCCAGAACCTGACTCCACATGAGATTAAGACCATCATCACCCGTGCCGGTGAGGGCACGAAAATGGTGTTTACCGGTGATATTCAGCAGATAGACCAACCCTATCTGGACAGTCAGTCCAATGGACTTGTCTATATGATAGACCGTATGAGGGACCAGAACTTGTTTGCCCATGTCAATCTGGTGAAAGGAGAACGTAGCCAGTTGAGCGAGTTGGCAAGTAATCTGATGTAGCGGATATCGCATTTTCTGGGGTAAAACTATTTCTATCCCGCTTTCCGGCTGCTAAAACAGGGGAAGGCGGGATGGTTTCTTTATAGAGGATAGATAATTATTATAACATTTTTTTATCGATTTTTTGCCCGTTTTGACTAAAATAGTGTATCTTTGCCTCGCCTAAAACAAAACTGTCAAGTAAAATGAAGCGAAATTTTTTTCATCGGTATCTTTCCGCGAAAGTGCTTCCGATATGGACTATTCTATTAATTGACGTATTTATAATCGTCATATCCAGTATGTTGGCCTATGCTCTCCGATATGATTTCAGAAGCATTTTTTTTGAATCCTCTACCATTGACAAGACCATTTTATGGATGGTTGCTGTCAACTTGATTTTCTTCCGTGTTTTCCGTACGTATTCCAATGTGTTGCGCTTTTCTTCCTTTGTGGATATCATGCGCATTTTTGTGTCATTGACGGTGTCGTATGCACTACTGATGATAACAAGCGTCCTGACGGAAAGCTATTTGGAGTTTAACCTGGCTCCGGTCAGCGTGCTGTTCATGTCCTATATCATCAGCTTTGCCATGATGGCATGCTCCCGTGTGATTGTCAAGACTTTCTTCGAGGCGCTGAACTTCGACGGCACCCACAGTGCCAATGTGTTTATTTACGGTGCCAAGGAAGCCGGGGTCAACATTGCCAAGGCATTGCGTGTCAATCTGCGCAACCACTACCGTCTGCGCGGATTCATTGCGGACGAACCTGAGCTTATCAATAAGGTGATGATGGGTGTCAGGGTGTTCCCCAGCGATGATACGCTGATTGATGTGCTGAACGACCGCGATGTGCAGACCATCATCATTTCTCCTGCCAAGATGGAGGAACTGAAGAAGTCCGACATGGCTGACCGCCTGCTGGTGCACAACATCAAACTGATGACCGCGCCTCCTTTGAGCGAGTGGAACGGTCAGGCGCTGAGCCGCACACAGTTGAAGGAAATTCAGATTGAGGACCTGCTTCAGCGCAATCCTATCGAGATAGATATCCATAAGGTTGCCTCTCATCTGGAGGGCAAGCGTGTGATGATTACGGGCGCCGCCGGCTCCATCGGCAGTGAAATCATGCGCCAGGTGGCTTCGTTCAATCCCTATAAACTTATTTTAGTGGACCAGGCCGAGACCCCTCTGCACGACATCCGTCTGGAACTTCAAGACCGTTGGCGCGACATCGATGCCGAGACCATCATAGCTGACATCTCCAATGCCACGCGTATGGAGGACATCTTCAGGGAGTTCAAGCCCCAGTATGTTTTCCATGCGGCCGCCTACAAGCATGTGCCGATGATGGAGGACAACGTTTCCGAGTCCATCCAGGTGAACGTATTCGGCACGCGCACCGTTGCCGATCTTGCCGTGAAATACGGTGCCGAGAAGTTTGTGATGATTTCTACGGACAAGGCTGTTAACCCTACAAACGTGATGGGCTGTTCCAAGCGTATTTGCGAGATTTATGTGCAGTCTCTTGCGAAGAAGTTGCAGAAGGAGGGAGGCCATGCCACTCAGTTCATCACTACGCGTTTCGGCAATGTGCTGGGTTCCAACGGTTCTGTCATTCCCCGTTTCCGCGACCAGATTCAGCGTGGCGGCCCGGTGACAGTGACCCATCCTGAGATAATCCGTTACTTCATGACCATTCCCGAAGCTTGCCGCCTTGTTCTTGAGGCCGGCAGTATGGGCAACGGCGGTGAAATCTACATCTTCGACATGGGTAAGCCGGTGAAGATTGTGGACCTTGCCAAGCGTATGATCAGCCTTTCCGGACGTACGGATGTGAAGATTGAATTTACCGGTCTCCGTCATGGCGAGAAGCTCTACGAGGAACTCTTGAATGTGAAGGAGCTTACAAAGCCCACCTACCATGAGAAGATTATGATTGCCACGGTGCGTGAGTATGACTATGACGAGGTGAAGGAGCGTATTCAGAAACTGATTGATGTAAGTTACACCTATGACCAGATGAAAATTGTTGCTGCCATGAAGGATATTGTTCCGGAGTTCGTAAGCAAGAATTCCTGCTTTGAGGCGCTGGATAAGAAGAAATAAAAAGATAGCGGTATAGTATAAAATGAAAGGGTGATAACGTCATTGTAGTGTTATCACCCTTTCAATTTTATTGTCTTCTTGTCAGTCTTTTGTCTCATTCATGTGAAGAGAAGTATTTCAGGAACTGTGTACGTTCGAAGGTATTGACCCCCTTCGGGTCGTTTACGTTCAGAATACCTTTGAACTGGCTGATGGTTTCCATACCTTTGCGGTCCATCCACAAGTTGAGGAAACGGATATACTCCTCAATGATGGTAGCTGAATTCTGATAAAGCACACTGCATATCTCTACGGCCGAAGCACCTGCCAATATTGCCTTGACAACGCCTTCGGGCGAGTGAATACCACCGGAAGCGGCATAGTCCAGCTTGTTTACGGCTGCCGAAGCGATGCCTATCCAGCGCAGGGCTTTGGACAAATCGGATTCATTGCTGAATACGTTGCCGGATACTTGTATCATTTTCTCAATGTTGATGTCCGGCTGGTAGAAGCGGTTGAACAGCACTACTGCGGCGGCACCGTTGGCATACAGCTGGTCTATCAGAACTATCGGATTGGTCAGGTTGTCACCCAGCTTCATGATGACGGGTATCTTGACCGTCTTCTTGATGTGGCTTAGGATGTCGATGTGGCGCTGCTCGAAGGTTCCATACATATACTGTACATCCGTCTGCAGTGCAAGGATATTGATTTCCAGTGCGTCTGCGCCGGCTTCTTCTATTTTGGCGGCAAATTCCACCCAGTCGGCATTCTGATAGCAGTTGATGCTGGCTATGATGGGGATGTTGCAAACCTTTTTGCTTTCCTTAATCAGGTTCAGATATTCGCCTAACTTATGTTCACGGATATATCCTACAAGATAGTCACTGCCTTCGGGATACATATTCGGGTCTCCCAGCCAGTCAGCCTCCATCATGATTTGCTCTTCAAAGAGTGATTTTAGCACAATGGCACCTGCGCCGGCCTCAGATAGTTTCTGGTTCTTGGCGGCACTGTCTGTCAGTCCGGAGCTGCTGACGATAATGGGGTTTCTGAGTTTCAGCCCTGCAAAAGTAGTTTCTAATGTTGCCATGATAATGATTTTTTATGGTTAATAGTTTCTTTCTCCAAAAATCTTGCTTCCTACACGTATCAAGGTGCTCCCGGCTGCAATGGCCTCGTGGTAGTCGTGAGACATCCCCATGGACAGTTCCCGGAATGACTCTGCATCAGCAAACCACTTGGCTTTCACTTCATTGAAGAAGCTACTTAAAGAACAAAACTCTGTTCTGATTTGTTCGTCATTGTCCGTATTCGTGGCCATGCCCATCAATCCGCATATCCGGATATGCTTGAGCTCTCTCCATTCACCGGCCGCCAGCATTTCCCGGCATTCGTCAAAGCTGAATCCGAACTTGGTCTCTTCCCGGGCGATGTGCAGCTGCAGCAGGCAGTTGACGGTTTTTCCGGCTTTGGCAGCCTGCTTGTCCACCTCGGCCAACAGCTTGTAGGAGTCTATGCCATGAATCAGCGCTACGTAAGGAACAATATATTTTATCTTGTTTGTTTGCAGATGCCCGATGAAATGCCATTCTATGTCTTTGGGCAGACTTTCGTATTTGGCGGTCATTTCCTGCACCTTACTTTCTCCGAACACACGCTGGCCGGCACGATACGCTTCTTCTATCGCCTCATTGGGGTGAAATTTGGAAACAGCCACCAGCCGTACCTTTCCAGGCAGTTCGCTCAGTACTTGTTTTAAATTCTCTGCAATCATCTTTTTAGGGGTTAATGAGTTAATGTGCCAATGTGCTAATATGCTAATTGGCTGTGCTATGTTTATCTTGTGCTGTCACGCCGCAGGTCATTGGCATATTTGCACATTAGCACATTACGAAGCTCTGCTTCGTTACACTTCTGGTTTGTCGTCGGGCTCTGCACTGTACGGATATACATCCATAATGGCGGTTTCCGCTACAGATGCTATCTGATAGTCGGCCATTGTGCCTTTCATGCCCTCATCCAGTTTCTTCACTGCATCACGCAGGTCGGCAGCCTGCACCAATACCTGGGTAGAGGTTTTCTTTTCCGCACCGCTTTTCTCGTCCAGTGTGATGAAAACCAGTTTACATTTAAACCAGCGGTCGGCAGCTTCCTCTTCGCTGGGGAACAATTCGCTATAGTTGGCACGTTTGATGTCCGATACGGTGAACTCTCCCGAAATGAACGGCGTCATCTCTTCGATGATGCGTGCTTCCGCTTCCGTAAAACTGAGGGCATCTACCAGGTACGGTTCGGTCACCTTCTTGTTCATTCCATTTTCCATTGTTTTCTCGTAACGGATCTTACATTCAAACCATGTATGCATTGCCATAATTTTCTGTTTTTAATTATTGATTTATTGTTAGTTAAGCTGCTTTATGCGTGCCTATGCCCGCCAAAAGCAGTGCAAAGATAGCCAAAAACTAAATGGATATAAAAAGTTGCCTTGCATTTTATGTGAAAATTTTATTGGAGAACCGGGACGGTACGTATGGGCATAAAAAAAGGAGTACCGCTGTACTCCAACCTTTGTTAACCTTAAATCTAATACTATGAAAAACACATTGCAAAGGTACGGACTTTTTCGACATTTGCAAGAGTGTCGGGGTATAAAGTGTGTATTTGTAACACTTATTATATTTTATGCCTTTGTACTACATCTTTTTTAAAACTTGAGGCGTGTTGCTGAAACATAAATTTGCATCTGCTTTGCTTCCACACTTCCACCCAACTCCTGTATCTCCCTATTCATCGGCATTTGCCCTGCGGTGGGAGCAACCTGAAAAGGTGGAAGCAAAATTTGCTTCCACCTGCCAAAAACGTCTGAGTTTTGCCGTAACTTATTATTCTCTAATATAATACCGCGCGTGGGTTACATAAATCGGTCGGTGTAGTTTTCCTGCATTTTCGAGATTGCCCGACTATGAATAATGGAGTCGTCTAATGTCTTTTAAGTTGCTGTACAATACGTTTGCGCCTTGTGCGCAATAGGCGCGGGCTACGTACTTCATCTGTAAAAGCCCTGGAGTTAGTGACGCCTAACGGCCATGAACAACCCTGCTTATGGTCGTTAAACGATTGCTTCATGGCCATTAGCAGAGCTGTTCATGGCCGTTAGGCGTTATTAATTCCCTATGCAACAGTGGACAAACAAAGGGCGAAAAGTAAAGTAATGCTTGTGTTTTAGATAGAAATCCATGGGCTTTCACTCTCTCCATAGGTTATGGAAGTGGGCTTTTATTTCACTTGCGTTCTGTGCGATAAATTCCCATTTATCAGTAGGTATATTTACGAAACTTCAATAATACATTTATGAGGGTAAGATATTGGAATGTAGAATGATATATTGGAAATGATGAGGTGTTTTTTAAACGTTCGTTTAATAAACGTCTATTTTTAAGAAAATAAGTAGAGGCATAAAAG